>ERZ827458.589-NODE-589-length-46618-cov-5.655456_pt1 | contig 46618 bp, 42 predicted proteins | sample MGYA00519706_ERZ827458 | MGnify/ENA primary metagenome ERZ827458 (study PRJEB31778, sample SAMEA3449309) | human gut metagenome | biome: human gut; feature: human-associated habitat; material: faeces | place: United Kingdom | collected 2010/2012 ...
AACGCCACGCTCAAAACACGCTTTGCCCCGGCTGCGGTGGACGGTTTCAAGCCTTTGTCGATAATCTGCTGAAACATTTTATCTACCATAGCGGGGGTAAGCTGATTAAGGGCAACGCCGCCGATATAGGGATTGATATAGTTTGCAATCGTCTTTTTGTACCCGTCGTAAGTAGAGGGGCGCAAGTTCACTCTTGCATAGCTTTCTACCCATTCATTCAGATAGCTTGCAACGGTCTGTTTCCGCTGTGAAGCGATAGACGCAATCTGTCCCGGATTATGGAGCTTTGCTTTCATCTCTGCTTCATGCTGTGTCGCTTCCTTTTTTGTTGGAAAGCCCTTTTTTGAATAGGTTTTCTTTTCCCCATTCGGGGCGGTGTACTTTATATTCACGTCGTAAACTGTACCCGGCCGCCCGGTCAGTACGCCGTTGCTGTCGCGCTTATTCTTAACCTGCCTTGTTGATATAGCCATAGCTTAACCTCCCTGTCGCGCCGGGGGCTTCGCTGTCGTCTTTGCCCTATGATACCAGTCCCAGATTGCAGCGTCAGCTATCAAACGGCGGTTTCCATTCTGTATATATTCAAGCTCGCCGCTATCCATAAGCTCACGCAGCTTATTTTCCCCGATACCGCTAATCTTGCTCATTTGCTCAACAGTCTTTAACATAGGGAATACGGGGATAGCGGGGCTTGCTGTTTCCTTTTTTGCCATAGGAAAATACCCCCTTTCAAAATGGCTCAAAGGTCTGTTTTTGAATAAAAGGGGCTTTAATCGGACGGCTATTAGCATAGCTCCACGAGAATTTCACTCCTGCGTGGTTCTCACGCAGCCCTACCCATTGCCTTCGACGCTTCTAACGCTCGGACTGTGGCTGTAAGGGAGTATCATTATCCCTTTTGTGTGTCGTCGCCCGCAAGCTGCTAAATTGCTTTGCGGTGTGGTGTTGTTCGCTCGTTCCCAAAAGGGAAGTCATGGCGCACCCGCCGTATGGCTCGGCACAAAAGGAACGTATCCGATTTGCCCTATACTGCGTCGCCGTTATCTTGCGGGCTTTCTTTGTCAAAGTGCAAACAGGCTTTTTGCTGACACCTGCGAAACGGAAAAGGGGGATTAAGGCGTTTCGCTGCGTGTGTCGTTTAATCAGCCTTAAATCTGAGGACTGTCCTCATCAGTTTGGCTTGCAGCCTTTCGCGGATGTCCTCGTCCACGCCGTAATAGGCGTTGCCTCTCTCGTCATAGAGCTTTCGCATGGAAAGGCTTGCGATATATCCGCTGAAATGCTGCACCACCAATTTCATAGCCTCCGGATCACCCTTTGTTGCCGCCAAAATGATTGGATAAGGAACAAGAGCGACTTCCGGGCTTTCATACTTACCATTCATCCCATTCATCAGCGTGTTCCTCCAAATACTTTTTCAGCAGCTCGAAAGAGCTTGTCCGCCGATACTGGATCGTGCTGCGCGGTGCGTCAAAGAGCTTACCGATCTCTGTATCAGTCATTCCGGCAAAGTAGTACAGAAGTACCGCCTTGCGCTTTTCCTCCGGCAATGTGCGGAGGGCTTCGGCTATGAGCTTCGCCGTGATCTTCTTTCCCGCTGCGTAGTAGCCCGGCTCTGTATCCTCATGGCCGCCGTAAAAATAGCTGTCATAGGTGCAAAGCTGGTCTTGCTCCTGCGGGGTCAAATCGGAAAAGCTCACTTCCTTTGCTCTGCGCCTCTTGATTTCTTTGTGGGCGTTGGCGGCTTCGTTCCGCAAAGCCCGCTTGCAGAAACTTTGAAAGGCGCATTGCTTTTGAAACTCCAAGCGATTAGGTTGCATCGTCTCACCTCCTTTCTGGCCGAAAGGCGGCTCGCTGGTATATCCCCTTTTCGCGTATGACTACAACCGATTTTTTGAAATGCCAAAGAATCGGGGAAACTTTCTGAAAAAAACTTTGAAAAAAACAGAAAAAGCCCCGACTGCATGAAGCAGCCGAGGCAAAATAGGAACCTACAACAGCAGGGGGATGATTATGTTGTTTCTTTACACGGACGCAAAGGGGTACGGAGTTGCGATTGCTTTTTTTTGCAGGTTAAGGATATGAAGATCAGACGGACATAAAATGAACACGACGACACCTCCTTGCAGCCGCCGTGTTCCGAGAATAGAGTGACGCTATACAGCCTCCGTATCCCTTTTCAAAACAGGAAAACGGCGGTTTGAAATTGTGTTCGTTTCAAAACCGCCGTCAGATCAGATCATATTATCTTTTAAGGACATCCCGCAATTCTGACAACGGTTTTAGGGTTGCAATAATGGAAAAAGATTGCACATTTAATTATCTTCCTTTGTACTGTTCTTACTTTCAGTCACAAGCTGACAGGAATCCGCAAACGGGCAGGTGTTTTGCTTCTGCTCCTTTAAGACATGGAACGATTCATGGCTGATTGTGTGTTCCATACGGCAGGCTTCTTCCTCCGCAATCGCAGTATCAACACCGGCACCGGCAAGGTGCTTTGCAAAAAACTGATAGCGTTCATAAAGTTTTTCCGCCGTTTCTTGACCCAAAGCGGTAAGGTGCAGAAAGTGGTCGCTGTCTTTCGTGAGAAAACCTCCTTCGCGTAACAGCTTTACTGCATGACTGACGCTGGGTTTGGAAACGCCCATGTAAGCCGCGACATCAACGGAGCGCACTTTACCGTTATTCTTTTGCAGAATCAGGATTGCTTTTAGGTAATCTTCCCCGGAGGAATGTAGAACCATAAGGCACACCTCCTTTTATGCTTGCTCTCGTCAAATACTCCAGGACGAGGCTTCATACTGAATATTCCACAGCTTTTGGTACAATCCGTCCTGTGAGACAAGCTGATCGTGTGTTCCGCGCTGCGTTATTTTCCCGTTTTCTAATACAAGAATTTGATCGACATTTTTTATTGTGGAAAGTTTGTGTGCTATCATAATGACGGTCTTATCTTGCAACAGTTCCTGTAAGGCCATCTGAATCATAAGCTCATTTTCCACATCCATGTTCGCTGTTACCTCATCGAGCAATACAATAGGAGCATCCTTTATAATTGCTCGCGCAATGGATAGCCGCTGCTTTTCACCGCCGGATAGTTTTGTTCCACCTTCCCCCAACACGGTATCATATCCATTTTCGAGTTGCATAATAAATTCATGGCAGCGAGCACGTTTGGCTGCTGCGACAACTTCATCCATGCTTGCGCAAGGATTCCCAAGCCGAATATTATTAAAAACGGTATCTTGAAATAACATCACATCCTGAAATACAAAGCTCAAATTATGCAGCAGATATTCATAGGATACTGTCCGAATGCTTTTTCCACCAACCTTTATTGCTCCTTGCTGCACATCCCAAAATCGTGCCAGTAAGTTGATGATTGTTGTCTTTCCGCTTCCTGACAAGCCCACCAATGCGGTCGTCGTTTTTTCCGGCACACAAAATGATACCTGTTGTAAAACAGGTGTGCGATCATAAGCAAATGTGACATCCTGATAAGAAATATCAAAGTTTCGCGGCTGCTCTTTCCCTGAAATATTCTCCATAGCGGGTATTTCTTTAATTGCTTTCATGCGGTCGATGGACTGCTGTGTCATTTTTGAAAAGATACTAAATATCCCCATAGCCTCAACCCCTTGAAAAAGGCTGAAAGAAGCTACAACTAACAGAAACAATCTCAAAAAATCAGCTTCGCCTCGGAGATAGAGTATTCCCGATAGAAGGACGGTTCCAGAGGTAATAAGACGAAACCAAAACTGAAAAGAAGCCATCGGGAACAAATGCGCAAGTTCATTCAAAATAGAATCTTTGCGAAGCCTTGTAAATATGAGCCTGATTCTTGACGCCTGTTCATTTTCCAGACAACAAGATTTTAATATATGAATACCCCGGATAAATTCAACGGTTTCCTCGGTTACTTCTCCGATTAGATTCTGTCGATTTATATTTAGACGATCTTGTGTCGTGGCAAAGTAGCGATAGGAAAACCACGCGGGAATCAAAAGAATAACCGTTAAAACAAAAATCCTGTAATCTACATGAAAAAGGAAAAATAAACCAATCAGTAGGGCAGGAATCCCCATGGCGGCCTTTTCGATCACCCCCAAACCTTCAATTTCCAGAAAGGCCGCGTCGGAAGTGATGGTTGAAACCAAATCGCCTAAATTTCTTCCTGTGAAGAAACCAAGTGAAACACGTTTTAGATGTTCTCCCAGCCGAATGCGCTCCTCACACATTGCCTTATATCCCGCCCCTGATCGCAGTCGCATTGTAAAATAACGCAGGAAAATGCGGATCAGAACGACAGCCATCATTACACCCATATATAAAAAGACTGTTTCTTTACTTAACCTCGTTGTTGCGGTCGGATTAAATTCCGGCATTTCGGATACCATGAGATATGAGATAATGAGCGGGATCATAAGTAGTACACCGTCACAGAAACTAAAAAGCAGGGAAACATAAAGCTGATATCGCTGACTTTGTATCAAGCGCACAAATTCTTTTATAGTTTTCAGCATACTTCCACCTCCGCTTTCCCTGCTAACTGCGTGGAATCCTCCTCAAAATAGATAGACCACATTTTTTGATAGACTGCACAGGTTTTCAATAATTCTTCATGGGAGCCAACAGCAGCGACGCGCCCACCATTTAAGACAACGATCTTGTCACAATTCTTAATCGTCGTTAATCTATGTGCAATAACGATGAGGGTTTTTTCTCTGCATAACTCCTGTAAAGATACCTGAATTTTATGCTGATTTTCCATGTCTGTGTAAGCGGTCGCTTCATCCAGAATCAGAATCGGTGCGTTTTTCAATATGGCACGAGCAATAATGATTCTTTGGCGTTGTCCGCCAGATAGTTTTATGCCATCGTTGCCAACAATGGTATGATAGCCCTCTTGTAAAGCATCAATAAACTCCGCGCATTGTGCCTGTGTTGCCGCAGCGATTACCTGTTCATCCGTTGCAGATGGATTCCCCAACCTGATATTCTCTAAAATAGATAAATTGAATAGAAAGGTATCCTGTGTAACATAGCTGATCCTTGTCATTAACGATGACAAGGGGAGATTTCTGTAATCGACACCGCCGATCAGAATACTCCCATCTGACACATCCCAAAATCTCGCAAGCAGATTCGCTATCGTTGTTTTTCCGGCACCAGACGGCCCAACGATGGCAACTTTTTCCTTTTCCTGAAACACCAATGAAATGTTCTGCAATACTGTCTCTTTTTCATACGCAAAGGAAACGTTGCGAAGCTCTATTTGGTTGCTGGAAGGCTCTTGACCTTTGATATTCTCATTTAATTCTGGTAATTCTGGCGCGGATAAAATCTCGTTAATCAAGCGTTTTCCGTTTCGTATATGATAAAAATTATCCATAAAGTCAGTAAACTTAAGCAGAGATGTACCGGTTCCCAAAGATAGTAATACCGAAAACAGAAATACGTTTCCTGACAAATGAGCCTGTGCGTACAAATAACCCCCAACGCAAAGAACGCTTACTATAATTGAGGACAAGAGCACAAGTGACGGTGCGGCCGCGGCATACATTCTGCGATATAGCTTCAATGTCGAACTTTTGTATTTTTGGATGGATTCCTCATACTTTGTGTAGGCTTCTTTTTCCTGACCAAAGATTTTGATTTCCTTGTTTCCGCGGATGTATTCAATAATCCGCCCGTTCATATTCTCCAGCGCAGCATAGTAAGTATTTGCAAACTCATTCATAATCCCAATATACATCGGGAGATAGAACAGCAGCGTCAACGTGGCAGGAACTAAAACGGACAATGCCATACGCCAATCAACCACAAACAGGAGGCCGATAATTCCAGCCGGAATCAGGACATTGGAACTTATCTCCGGGATTGCGTGTGCCAGAGGATATTCCAGCCGTTCCGTTCCATCAATCAGTATATGATGAAAGTGTCCGGCCCCCTGTATCTGCATATAGCCCATAGGCATTCGCAGCATTTTATCTGTTATCGCAATCCGCATCTGCTCCAATATGCGAAAAGCTGTCTTGTGGGATATTGCCGTTGAAGCGTTGTGCATCGCTAACTGCAAAATAAATGCCATAAGCATAAAGAACGCGGCAAGGAAAACTTCCCGATAAGAAAAGGGCGTCTGTATATTGACTAACAAGCGATAGGCGATGTAGTAAGGGACGAGTCCGAAAAACACACCGATCACCGCCAGCGCAATAGAGCTGATGTATGCTTTTTTGTATGGCTTTAGAAAATCTCGGAATTGTATCACGTTTTTCGTTTTCACAATGAACACCCCCTTGCAGCTATTCTTATCAGTCCATGTTTTTGAAATGTCTTTTCAGAATGAGTTTCCCAACATAAACGCCAACAATACCACAGAGAATAGCTGATACGACACCAATCACAGCAAATCCGCCGGTTAAATATCTTATGTAGCCATACATTTCTTCTTCCGTAACGCCCATTTCTACCCATTTATTTATTTCTCTATCTAAAAAGAAAATGAACGGAAAACAGCCGCCAAAGAAGTACGCAGCTTGCGTAAAGCCATAGCCAATTCCAATGGATATGGTTTTGAAATTTGTCTTGGCAATTATTACATCAGCAATCAGGCTTGTAACAATAACGAAAGGCAAACAGGTAATGCTCCCCATCCCTGTAAGCGTAAAGATTGCCACCCCCAAGCTGACAAGAAGCGTCATTGCCCCAAAACGCTGAATCTTCTTAACAACAAATAAAACAACCGTTCCCATGATGAGCGCAGTAATACTCGAAGTAAACACGTGCATAACCGGCACCATTGCAGCGGTCAACATACCTACGCCATAAATCACAGCAGCATCAATGGCAGCCAGCAAGCCGATCAGAACAAAATCACTGATTTTCCACTTTTTCATTGCATGAACCTCCTATAATTTTTCTTTAAAAATATTCTCCAGCACTGTTGTATCTTTTAAGGGGAAGTCTCTTGTTATTTTCCCATTCTCCAAAAGGATTACGCGATTGCAAACGGATAGTATGAACTCATAATCATGTGTAATGACAATAGACGCATTCTCATTTCCAGTGATGGACTCAATCAAATCACAGACATTTTTCATGTTGCCATAGTCCAAACCGCTGGTAGGTTCATCGAATACATTGATCCTCTTGTTCAGCAAATAGGATGCGGCAATGACTAATCGCTGTTTCTGCCCCATTGACAAGGTGGTTGGATGCTGAGATTCCAAAGAGGATAGCCCAAGTAATGACAAAATGCTATGGATACGGTTTTCAATGTTAGGTGATCTCTCGCTTCCAAGAAGCAAGTCATCATAAACGCTGCACCCAAACAACTGAAAATCTACGTTTTGCATCACATAACTTGAAAATCGGTTTCTGTCGCGCGAGGAAAGCGGACGTTCCATAAAGCGAATACACCCTTGTTGCTCTTTTATTAAACCGCACAGGATTTTCCCAAGCGTAGTCTTTCCACAGCCATTTTTCCCAATCAAAGCGATCCTGTCGCCTGGGTACACAGAAAAACTGATTCCTTTAAGAATGTTGGTGAGCTTTTCATACCCAAAGAAAAGGTTATCAAGTACCAAAAGAGGGTTACTACCTTTTTCTGTGGACGGGTTACTTATAGAATTTTGAAAAAGGTGCAGCCCGCGTAACCCTTGAAGGTGTAATTCGTCATTACTTGCAGCTTTCAATGTCGCGCCCTCATAGATACGGGACATCTTGCCACACTCAAACACGATTAACCTGTCGCAAACGTCCGCGAGATAGTAGAGGCGGTGCTCAATGACGATAATCGTATATCCTTTTGATTTTAATTCCGCAAGTGTGGCTTTTAGCAAAGCTATGGACTGATAGTCTAAATTAGAGGACGGCTCATCCAGCAAAAGGACATCTGCATTCAGCATCAAAGTGGAAGCGATTGCCACTTTTTGCTTTTCGCCACCGGACAGCTCAGATATTTTTTTTCCAATCAGCGGAGACAGTGAAAGCATAGAAGCGATGCGGTTTAGCCGCATTTCTATTTCGCCTTTAGGAACTCCGTAATTTTCACAAGCATAGACAAGATCGGAAAGAACATCTGCCGTAAAAAACTGACTTTCAGGATTTTGAAAAACAGAAGCAACAAGCCTTGAAATATCACAGATCCGCAAAGGTGTACTCTCTTTGCCGTTCAAGTAAATATTGCCTTTCTTTTCCCCTTCAAAAAAGTGTGGGCAGAGGCCGTTAATGCACCGAAAGAGCGTTGATTTTCCGCAACCGCTTCGTCCTGTCAGAACCACTACCTCACCTTTTTTTATGAAAAAGGAAATATTTTGTATTGTCGGTGCAGCGTTATCTTTATACCGATAACTTAAATCGTTTAATCGAACCATGAATACACCACCTTGTCAAAACAAATGAAGTTTTACACTCATAAGCAACATAACGAAAGCTGATGACGAAAAGATAACATCTATCCCTTTTACTTTGACATCAAAATAAGAGCTTCTTTGCCCTTGATTTTCAATTCCTTTTACAAGCGCCGCACAAGAAAGCTCCTCTGATGTTCGCAAACTGCGAAACAGCATTGGCACAATGACATATTCAAGCATCCGAAGCGGATGAAATAGAATTCCACGCCATGACGTATCAATCCCTTTTAGTTTCATTGCCTCAATAATCGTCAAGAAATCGTTTTTCATTGACGGGAAATAGCGAAGCATCACCGTCATACTGATGATAACTCCTTTTGGCAACCGGCATCGTCCGAGTGCCGTAGTGATTTCAGAGATATTCTTTCGCTCTTTTATTGCGATTGCCAGCATGAGAAACGGAATGATCCTCTGGATAATGAAAGCGATGATTCCAATAACGGAAAGAAGGGAGCCTTGAAAGATGGAGCCATTTGAATGTGTAATTGCAAAATAGTACAAAAAGAGAACGGCAAATACAATTGTGCATCGAATCACAGTTGCATAAAGCCCGAAAACCATTAACGCCGTTCCTGCGATAACAAAAGCGATCAATGTTACCTCTGCTTTGCCAGAAAGCAACATAAAGAGCATAATTAAAACATCCAGAAAAAGGAGCGTTCTGAAATCAAGGTTCACAATCATTTTTTTGTCTGTCACATAATCACTCCTCTCTTACTTTTGGACTTCCGCGAGGCTACCTTTTATGCTATAATAGCAGACGTGGTTAGAGATGTCTAACTATGTTGGTGACTCTTAGCCGCGAGCCGCTTTTTTTAGCTCACAGCATAAATTGAAATGAGGTATGCTTATTATGAATAGAAGCCATCAAAGTTTTTTGCAGCAAAACGGCAGTACTCTTTTAGAAAAAGAGGCCGAGATTTGCGGATTTAAGACATATCAATTTCGTTCCTCGAACGGTTATGGGAAAACATCTATTTTTGAACTTGGATCGCGCGCAACGATCTCATTCTCGGATCATCTGTATTATAACGATTTTGAATATGCTGTGCTGTCTGAGGATTCTGTTGTGATACATCAGTACGATTCTATCCTTACAGATAACCGTTTCCGTATCGGGCAAGTTCATACAGGGATGCAATATATTGAGCGTACCGCAGAAAATGAGGTGCAGCGATATATAATAAAAAAGGGAACACCGGCGAAAACAATCGGGATTCAACTCATGCCAGAGTATTACGATTATTACTTAAAGAAGGAATTTAACATCGGCTATTCCGTATTTGAAGAAATGTTGCATTGCAATACAAGAGAAATGTGTATCCCCTCATTGTCTGCGGTCTTTCATCAGATATTAGGGTTTAGAGGTGATGACATAAGCTCCACAATTTTTTACAGGGCAAAAATAGATGAAGCGGTTTCTTTGCTTTTTCAAAATGCGAAAAGGGCAAAGAGTGGAGCTGCTATATCTAAAACAGATTACAGGTCAATTATAAACATTGTAGAGTATATGGCGCAAAATGTAGATATTGCGCTCTCGCTAGGCGAAATGGCGGAGTGCGCTTATATGAGCCCTGCAAAATTCAAATATACATTCCAGAGTGTGATGGGACATTCTTTTTCAGAACATTTCTTCTTGCTGCGAATGGCAAAGGCTTGTGATTTGCTTTTGAATAGCAATGAATACATTACAGCTATAGCACAAAGCGTAGGATATAAGAATGTTGGGAGTTTTTCCACGCAATTTAAGCGTTACGCAGGGATTCTTCCATCTGAATATCGAGCGACAAAGGTCAGGTAAACGGAATACCGAAAAGAATTGCGCTTGATTCACTTTGCCGGACTGTAGATAGTGCTGGCCACGTCCTTGCCATTCCATAGCGTTATACGGGAGGTGATTAGCTTGAATTGTAACCATCAAAGATACGACTTCAAACCTTTCGGGCAGGCCATCAAATCCACAAGGGAAAAGAAAGGTTTAACGCGAAAAGAACTTGCGGCGCAGATACGCATTTCTCCCCGCTACATAGCCTCTATTCAAAACAGCGGGCAAACCCCCAGCCTGCAAGTTTTCTATCGTCTCATCACTTGTTTAGATATGTCCGTCGATCAATTCTTTTTCCCGGAGAAGGTCATCGCAAAGACCACCCAGCGGCGGCAACTCGACGCGCTCCTTGACAACATCAGCGAAAACGGCCTGCGGATCATCACCGCCGTTGCTAAAGAAATCGCAGATACCGAACAGAAAAACTCCTTGAAATAAGCAATTTTGTTCTCCGTTCTTTTGGCAAATTCAACTTTCCGTTGTAGTAAGGGATAGAGGATAAAACTTTCATAGCAAGCATAGGAAGCGGGTACCCACTTCCGTATTTTCGCCCTCCCGCGCTGCGGCGCGTCGGTTGAAAATTGCTTGTACCCTCACAGGCTATCGCCTGTTGGGGCAGACCCTTGGGAAGTGTCCCAAACCCTCTATGAACGGAAAGGAGCGTTAGAGCATGGACGGACGGAAAAGGACGGTGCAGCTAAAGTTTCGCGTGACGGAAGCCGAGCGCGATTTAATACTGGAAAAAATGAAGTTAATACCTACCCGCAACATGGCGGCGTATCTGCGGAAAATCGCAATCGACGGATATATCATTCAAATAGACCATAGCGACATAAAGGCAATGACCGCCGAGATACAGAAGATCGGGGTCAACGTCAATCAGATCGCGCGGCGCGTGAACAGTACGGGCAGCGTCTATCAAGAGGACATAGACGAGATAAAGGGGGTGCTGAATGAGATATGGCGGTTACAAAGATTAAGCCTATTAAAAGCACGTTGAGCAAAGCCCTCGCCTATATCCAAAATCCCGCCAAGACAGAAGAAAAAATGCTTGTGTCCTCGTTCGGCTGCTCCTATGAAACGGCAGATATTGAGTTTGCATATACCCTGTCGCAAGCGTTGGAGAAAGGCAACAATTTAGCCCACCACCTCATGCAATCCTTTGAGCCGGGGGAAGTCAGCTATGAAAAGGCGCATGAGATAGGTCGGCAGCTTGCCGACGCGGTAACAAAGGGGCAATACGAATATGTTTTGACTACCCACATAGACAAGGGGCATATCCATAACCATGTGATTTTTTGTGCGGTCAATTTCATCGACCACCGCAAATACAATTCCAACAAGCGGAGCTATTACGGCATACGCAACATCAGCGACAGGCTGTGCCGGGAAAACGGCTTGTCCGTCGTTGCCCCCGGCAGGGGCAGTAAGGGAAAGAGCTATGCGGAGTACCAAGCGGAAAAGGCGGGTACAAGCTGGAAAGGCAAGCTGAAAATTGCCGTTGACGCGCTTATCCCGCAAGCGTCAGACTTTGCCGATTTTCTGCGGCTGCTGCAAGCTGCGGGCTATGAGATAAAGCCCGGTAAATACATATCTTGCCGCGCACCGGGGCAGGAACGCTTTACCCGTCTGAAAACGCTCGGCGCGGATTATACAGAGGAAGCCATAACGGAGCGCATCAAGGGCAGGCGCACCCGCGCCGCCAAAGCCCCGAAGCAGGAGCGCGGCGGTATCTCCCTTGTTATCGACATTCAGAACAGCATCAAGGCACAGGAAAGCCGGGGCTATGAGCATTGGGCGAAAATCCATAATCTCAAACAGGCGGCAAGGACGCTGAACTTCCTCACGGAAAACAGGATTGGCAGTTATGCAGAGCTTTCCGCAAAAATCGCGGAGGTGAACGCGGCAAGCGAACAGGCGGCAGACGCATTAAAGGGCGTCGAACGGCGGCTTGCGGATATGGCGGTCTTAATCAAGAATGTTACGACGTACCAAAAGACAAAGCCCGTCTATGAAGCGTACCGGGCAGCAAAGGATAAGGCGGCATACCGCGCCGCCCATGAGAGCAGTATCATATTGTTTGAAGCCGCCGCAAAAGCGGTCAAGCCCGCGTTGGTCGGTGGCAAGCTCCCCAATGTCGCCGCGCTGCAAGCGGAGTATGCAAAGCTCCAAGAACAAAAAGAAACGCTCTACGCCGACTATGGCAGGCTGAAAAAGCAGGTCAAGGAATACGACGTTATCAAGCGGAACATCGACAGTATTTTGCGGCGTGAAAGTGAGCCGGAGCGGGGTAAAGAAAATGTGCGCGGATAAATGCGGATTGTGTGGAAATCCCCGAAAAAGCATGGTATGATGAAACTATCCCAATGTAGGACTGCTGAACGCTATCCATATTTTTACGAAACAGAGGTGAGGTTATGACGCGAGGTGAGATATGGAAAGACTTTTTTAAGAAAACGGTTTTGACCGTTCTGATTGCCGGGGTGCTGTTTTATTGGGCTGCACTGGTATTCACAAAGGACGGGGTAACGAACTACTTTTATGTGTGGCTGTGCTGCGGCATCCCCTTTGGCATACGCCGTATGTTCGTGTGGCTTATCCCCCGCGGCTTCGACCTTTCCGGCACGGTGGGCGTCGTTGCGCTCAACTTCATTGTGGGCGGCTTGATCGGCGGCGTCATTCTGATATGGCGGCTTGCGGTCGCGGCATGGTATATCCCTCTGACGATATATCGGCTTCTAAACGCCGGCAGGGTCGGCGTAGCAGAAATCGGCGAGGAATAAGCAAAAAAGAGAACGGGGCGCGGCAGCCGATGATGGCCACCGCGCCCCGTCTTTTCGTGGGTGCTGCTTTAAGTGCCTGTTACGCAGTAGAACACTGTTTTTGCGGGTTTAGGTATAAATCCCTTGTCATGCTCAAATCGCGTCTGAAAAGCGGCATGGCATAAGGGCTTTTTCGCGCCTACTGCGTAACGCGGGCGCGTCGTTTCCGCATCCGCTCGGCGGCTTGCCTGCGGGTAATCCGCTTGCGGCAGTCCGGGCAGTATTTGACGCTGTTTGAGGTGGACGCAAACGCCGCGCCGCACTCGGCGCACCGCCGCCTGTCCTCGGCTTGGTAAATCTCCGCGTAAAGCAGCTTGTCGGCGGGAAGTACGGCGTTTTGAAACCATCTGCAAAGAAGCGAATAGGAAATGAGCTGCGGACAAACGCACTCGTCCCCATCGTCCAGCAAAATGCAGTTCCCGCCCATACAGTTGCAGCAGGTTTTCTTGATAAGGGCGTTCGCTTTGCGGCTCTGCTGCGGCGTCATCCGTTTCAGCCCGCTCATACTTCGTCGGCGGCAGATACGGCGAGAGCGGCAAAGTCGGCGTCGCTCATGGCGCGGAGCTTTGCAAGAGTACGCAAGGCAAGTTCGCGCATTTCGCCGTCCATATAGGGCAGCGCACCCGTCATTTCCCCGATAAGCTCCCTGCGCGTATCGGCGATGTAGATGCTGATAAGATTTGTTTCCTCAACGGTAAATCGGTTCATGCTCATACCTCCATTTCGTGATGTTTTGTTTTTGCCGCCCGCTTCGGAGCGGCTTTCTTTTTGCCGGCGGCAAGCTGCGCCCGGATAGAGGGGCGGGGCTTGCGAATATCCCGGTCGCGGTTTTCGTTCTTGTCGATCAGCGCATAGATGCCGTGCCTGCCCTCAATTTTGGAAAAGGTCAGCGACTTGTAGGGAAGCAGCGAGAAAAGGCGGTCAACGTCCCTGCTCGACGCAAGCATCATAAACGCCGGGGCAAGCTCTGTCATGTAGTGGGTTTTGTTCGGGCTGTTGGGGCTGTACTGACGTTTCATTTCGGCAACAATGCGCCGCGCTTCGGCTTCAATCAGCCCGTCGCGCAATGCGGCGATATGCGCCTTGAAGTCCCCCGGTGAAAGCTGCTCACGGCTGCGCCGTTCCTCTTGCAGAAGATCGCGCAGGGCTTCGGGGGCGTTTGGCTGCACCTCAAAGCGGAGAAACGCGCCATGCTGCGGATCGGGTGAACCGCCAAGGTATCTATTTGTCGGCTGGCTGCGCTCACCGCGCTCATAGAAAAGCGTTACGGTGTCTGCTGGAAGCGCCTGCTCCCGAACGTGCCGGAAATGGGCGGCATAGTCCAGCTCATAGAGGTTTCCCCGGATTTTGCCGCGCTCCCTGCCTGTCAGCTCCATGGCGTAGGCAAGGATGCGGTCGCGTGTCTGCTCCCCGTGGAACTTCCATGTGTTGTATGGGCGGGTGTCTTTGAGAAAAACATCGCGCTCCCGGAAGCAATGCGTCCCGGACGGGCGGGAAAGCCACAAAAGGGTTTTGTCCTCACGGTCGGGGCTTGCAGCAGCCTCGTGAATGATCTTCTTGTCAATCTCAAAATCGCTTTGGTAAAAGCCGGTGTTCTGCTTCATCACCGCATCAAGGCAAGCCAGTATATCCACATTTTCAAACTTCTGCATACGATCAGTTCCTTTCCAAATCCTGCGTTTTGCTCCTTTGCGCCTTTCTTTGGGCGGTCTGCTCCTTTGCCGCCCGAAGCTGCGCCCGGATCGAGGGCTTTTCCTCTTTGCCGCGCTCCTTATCGGCATGGATGGCGTTCGTAAGGTCAATCAGGGAAATCGGCTCACCCGCCTTTGCTTTCTGCTCCAATTCCCCGACGGTGGGCGTCTGCGGCATGTTGTTGATGATACCGTCAAAATTGTTGTCGTTCTGCTCTACAATATCCTCAACGTGCTTTAGATAATTCTGCGGCTGCAAAAACTCCGGCGTCTGTCGATAGCCGATGCTGTCAACGTAATGCGCCGTGTCCTGCCCGTTCTGATGCAGCACCACCACATCGGAAACGGAAAGGCTGTGTCCCTTAAAGTCTTTCGGGTGGTCGAGATTAAAGCGGGTAAAAATATCTTCAAGGCTCGTACCCGGTGCAAGGGGCGCGGAATAGATCAGGTCATAGTTCGCCGGATCAACCGCGTGTCCCGTTGCGGTCAGACGGTCGTAAGGCTCAAAGCGCAAATCCCGCGTTTCGTCGCCGCGTTTGAGCTGATAAATGGAAAAGGTGTCCCTGTCCGGCTCCTGCGCCTTTGCATAAAGTGCCTTGACCTCGCCCTGCGTCAGATCCCCGGCGTTCAAACTCTGTAATAGCTCCCGGCATTTCTCCGGCGTCCCGACAAACAGCAAGTCGCCCGGTATGGCTTTCCCGTCCGGCTGCTGTTCATAGGCTTGCAGGAAAGAGCGGTCGGCAAGACTTTCGCTGCGGGGATTGGTGTGCATGGTATAAATCACGTCTTTTTCTGTACGCTGCGCCGCCTGCGCCTGTGTGCGCTCCGCAAGCGTCTTTTCGGCACGTTGCAAAACGGCATCGCTGACGGGTAGCGCATACAGCCCGGAAGCAGAGGAAAAGCCGACGTTGTTGAAAACATAGTCCACCTCACTATCCTTCAACGCGCCCGCCGCAAAATACTTCTCCCGCGTGGGTTCTGCACTCACCTTGCCATCCGCAATGTCGTAATTCAGCCCGGTTTCGATATGAGAACAGATTTTTCCGTCTACCGCCAGTGTCACATAGTACCAGCCCATATATCCGCTGCTTTGACTGTCTGCGCCGTCGTTGAACTCGACGTTGAGCAGGGTGTAGGGCTTCAAGCCCTTCTGCGCGGCAATGGCATTGTCCTTTGCTTCACGCTCCATGAGGGAAGTGAGGGCGGTTTCCTTTGTCACGCTGACGATCTCCGGGTTGTACCGCAGCAGGGTATCGTTGACAAGCTCCCGCTGTACCGCTGCGGTCTTTGCTTTCGGCGTAAGGCGGTTGCCGAGAAACAGGGACGCGCCGTTATCAAAGCGGATGGATATATCGCTTGTGCCGCGCCATTTCCCCGTGCAGGGCGACGTTTCAATCCTGCCCGCAGTACCGCCAAACGCCTGCGCAATCACTCCGATTTTTTCCTGCGTGGAAAGCGCCTCGTATTTCTCTGCGATTGCGGCGGCTTTTTTCTGCAAGTCCGTAAGGGGCGGGGCAGCTTTTTCGCTCTGTGCCTCCTGCGCGGCGTCAAGATCGGGCGCAGCTTTCTCGACTTCGTGCTGCTTTTGCAGCTCTGCGATATGTCCGTCAATGCTGTTGATGATGTCAGCGGCGGCAGAGCGTATCGTTTCAAGGGAGCTTTTCAGCTCCGCAAGCTCCCGCCCGCTGCTCCACCCGGCAACATAGCCGAAAGAGTAGTCCGACGTATCAAGCCCGTAATGTTGGCAAACGGTGTAGGCGACGCTTTCCGCTTCCACCTCGCGGGTGCGGCGGTCTACGCGGGGCTGCTGCTCGTCTTTGGGAGCGTTCAGGTCAATATCGTGCAGCTTTGCGTGGGCGATTTCGTGAATGGCGGTTTTGAGCGTTTGCAGCTCGCTCATACCCTCGTCAAGCGCAATGCGCTTGTCCTCCAAGTGATAATAGCCGTGTGCGCCGCCCTCGATTTTCTCAAAGCCGATGGGGACGGGAGATGTCTTTTCAAGGGCTGCGAAAAAATCACTGTACTGCTCCACATCGCCCGTCAGCGCGTCCACGGCAATATCCGGCAATTCCTTTCCCTCGGTTTGGGACACGTCAAAGACGGACACCACCTTGTAGGCAGGTATAGTGATCTCCTTTTCCTCGGTGACGGGCTTTCCGTCCCTGCCGATCACGGGCTTTTGGGTCTGCGGGTCGATTTTCTCCGTTTCCTGCTTGATTTTGAACGGCGACGGGGCGATAATCTTAATGCCTTTTTCGCCTTTTTTGACATTGCGCTGAAACTGGTTTTTCCAAGCGGTAAAGCCCGCGATCAGGGAAGCGTCGGGCTTCTGCATGGCGATAAGCAGCGTGTTGTTGAAGCTGTAATTATGAAACTTCGACATAACGCGCAAATACTCCTTGTAGCGTTCGCTGTCGAACAGCTCCGTAATGCCTTGCTCCAAGCGGTCGGTAATCTCCTTGAGCTTTTCGGCGGGCTTTTCTGCGGTAAGGTTGATCGGGATAACGGGCTGCGGCTGCGGTGGCTCGACGGTATGCGTCGCTGCTTGCCTTGTGCCGATAGCGTCCATTTCCGCTTTTTCCGGGTCAGGGCGCGTCGGCTGCGCTGCCTGCTGGGACGCGGTGTGCTGCGGCGGCTCGCCCTCAATGACATAACCCGGAAGCAGCAGCCCATTCACCTTGAACGGCTCCGCGTATTCTTTCGGAACGGGCGGCACAGTCTCGATAAACAGGCGGTCGTATGCCTTGATGCGTCCGGCAAGGTATTTTTCCATTGCCGCCTTGTCTGAAAAGGTCTTGCGCTCCTGTCCGGCGATTTTTACGTTTCGCTCATGGTTCGGTCCGTTGGTGCGGACACTCCATGTCAGGCTCCATGAATACGGCACGGATTTTTGCGCCTGCCTGTCATAGCGGGTATTTTCATAAACGTGGTAGCGCATCTGATAGACTGCGTTGCTGCGGAGCTGCCATTCATAATCTGTTTTCTCCCATTTGTTGGATGTGTGCTTGACGGGCGGCGTCTGCACATACTCGATGGCTTTTTCAAGAAAGCGGGTGTTGCCCGCCTGCTGCTCCCATGCAGCTGCCTCCGTTTTCAGCCTGTCAAATACAGCCTGCTCCGCCGCCGCGCTCTCCTGCCGCAGCCGTGTCAGCTCCGCAAGAGAAAGCCCGGTCAGCGCGGAAATATCCGCTTTCTCACTTTCAAAATAGATGCTTCGCTCAATTACCAGCTTTTTTGCTACTTCCAGCCTGTCAAAATCATAGCTGGAATAGTTCTTTTCCTGTTCGCTCACGGTTTTGCTCCTTTCTTTTGTTGGTGTGATAATGTCTTTTAGCGGCTGCTCCCACTTTCGCCCAAAGCCGCGCACGACGGTATCTCCGGCCGCGCCGTTTTCGCTGAACATTTGCAGGGTGGAAAACGCATTGTCAAAGGCAGTGATATTGTCTGTGCCAATATTCGGGGCGAAGTGGATAACACCGTCCGGGTAGTCCCTGCCTGTGCCGATCCAGCCCCGGATAAAGCTGTCGAAAGGGGCTTTCGCCCCGCTGTCAAAGTGTTCCTCGGCATGGCTTTTGTATAGCTGCCCGCCCCTGTACTGTCGCCCTAAAATCAGCTCTCCCGCCTGCGGGGAGAACATAAAGCGGCGATTGTCGATTTCCCGCATATCAAATGACATACTGCGGGTATCAAGAAGCATCAGGGCGGCGGTCAGCTCTGCTTTCGGCTTGTTCTGCATGGCTTACGCCTCCTTTCATCGTTACAGAGGGTTTGGGAAACTTCCCAACAAGCAAAATCCCCATTCTGCGCATAGCGTCAGAACGGGGATTTTACGGAAAGGGTACCCCTTTCCTATGCTTGCTGCGTAAGTTCTTTGTCCCTCGCAAGCTCGATACGGTAGTTGACATATTTCCCGCCCGTATCGGCTAATACAATGCTTCCGTCATAGGTTTTACCCGTTTTCGGGGAATACAGCTTTTTGACCTTCGCCCTGCCGCCCGCAAGCAGCGCGGCGGCGATTTTCGGGCTAAAGGCGGTTTTGCGTTCCTCAAAAAAGCGGTCGTTTTTCCACATGACAAAGGCGCAGCCCTTCTTTTCGCAGTAGTAGTTTTTCCTGCCCTCGCAGACGTTCCCGCCGCAGCGGGGGCATTTGCCGATCACCGTCCGTTCCTCTTTGAACAGGTCTTTCTGATTTTCGGAAAGAAACGGATAGGCTTTCACCAGCTCCCGCGCCATTTCTTCAATGCCCCGCATAAAGTCCTCCGGCTCGGCTGCGCCCCTTGCAATCTGCGTCAGAGCGTTTTCCCATTCGGCGGTAAGCTGCGGAGAGGTCAGCGTATCGGGCAGAACGCAAACAAGGTTGTTGCCCTTTTGGGTTGGGATAAGCTGTTTTCCCTTGCGCTGCACAAAGCCGGATTTGACCAGCTTTTCAATCACAGCGGCGCGGGTAGCGGGAGTGCCAAGCCCCTTATGCTCTGCGTCCGGGTCGGTGCCTGCGTTTCCGGCGCGTTCCATAGCTGAAAGCAGGCTTGCTTCCGTGTGCGGCTTCGGGGGCTGCGTGTCGTGCGCCGTAACTCTTGCGGCTGGGCTGTCAAAGCTCTGTCCCTCGGCAAAGGTCGGTACATCTAAAATAAGCTCGTTTACCTCGTCGTCCTCGGCGTTGGGATTTCCTTTCAGCGTCGCCCGGTAGCGTCGTTCAAGCTCTTTCCACCCGTCGCAAAGAACCGTCTTTCCCTTTGCTGTAAACTCGGTATCGGCACAGGAGAATACCGACGTTACCGCATCAAAAATGTGCGGCTCGGCGGCGGCGAACAGCAGACGCGCCCCGGCAAGGGTGAGGATATTTCTTTCGCTTTCCGGCAGCGCGGCGAGGTCTGCTTTCGCAAGCTCCATCGTCGGGATAATGGCGTGGTGGTCGGACACCTTTTTGCTGTCAAGCGTCTGGGCTATGTCCGGCGTAAACGCCGCGCCTTTCATAAAGGGCAGCTTGCCGACAAGCAGCGCGGCGATATGCACCGCCGTATCGCCCATGTCGTCTGTAAGAAATTGGCTGTCCGTTCGCGGGTAGGTAAGCAGCCGCTTTTCGTAAAGGGCTTGTGCAAGGTCAAGGGTCTGCTTTGCGGTGTAACCGTAAATGCGGTTGGCTTCCCGCTGCAAGCCTGTAAGGTCAAACAAGCGGGGTGGCTGCTCGGTTTTCCTCTCACGCCTCACCGAAATGCAAACGGCCTGCGACGCTTCGCAAGCCGTTTTGAGGGCTTCCGCATCTGCGGCGTCGGAGATCCTTGCGCTTACCGCTTCCGCGCCGCCCACATCAAGACGGACGATATGGTAGGTTTCTTTCTTGAAAGAGGTGATCGCCGCGTCCCTGTCTGCAAGCATTTTTAAGGTCGGCGTCTGAACGCGCCCCACGTTTAGGGTTTTGCCGTGAAGGACGGAGAAAAGGCGGGTGGCGTTGATGCCGATGATCCAATCGGCTTTGGCGCGGCACAGAGCCGACGCATAGAGCGCGTCATACGCTTCGCCGGGTTTCAGCTCCGCAAAGCCCTTTTTGATTGCGCTTTTCTCCATAGAGGAAATCCAAAGGCGGGAAAAGGGCTTATCGCACCCCGCCGCATGGTAGACAAGGCGAAAAATCAGCTCGCCCTCGCGCCCTGCGTCGCAGGCGTTGACAACCTCGGAAACGTCGCTGCGGCGCATGAGGTCTTTTAGGATTTTGAACTGCTTTTGCCTGTCTTTGAATACGGTATATTGCCACGGCTGCGGCAGGATCGGCAGGCTGTCATAGCTCCACTTTTTGTACTGCTCCCCATAGGCGGCGGCTTCCGCAAGCTCCACCAAATGCCCCACGCACCATGAAATGAGGTAGCCGCCGCCCTCCATATATCCGTCCTTTTTGTTCTTTACGCCAAGGGCGGCGGCAAGTGCCGCCGCCACACTCGGCTTCTCTGCAATGACTAACCTCATTCCTCGTCCTCCTGTTCCTCGCTGCCTGCTTCCGGCTCGTCCTCGTCGTATTCGTCAAAATCAAAATCGTCAAGGTCGGTGTCGCCCTTGATGCCCTGCTTCGGCTTCATAATCTTAAAGTAGTAGAACGCGCCGCCACCGGCAAGCAGGGTAACGACAAGGAAGATCACAAGCCCGCCTGCATTGCTTTTTTCTTTCTCCGGCGGCGCATCGTCCGGCTCCGGCACGGCTTCCTTGCCTGCACATTCGGTCATATTGACAGAGCATACCGGGCAGGCGGTATTGACTGCGCCTGCCTTGCATTTGTCCTTACAGGTGCAAACGGCGGGAGCCTGCGCCTTGCCGCTGTCGCCCTCCATGAGCGCCATCAGGTCGGCTTCGTCCACCTGATTGAGAAAATGTACGGTGTTTTTGCCCTCGGCGGCGCGGTCAACGATGATGTAAAAGTAGTTGCCGTTTTTGCTCTGCACAATGATAAACTGCTTGTCCTCGGCTGCTTCTCCCTCAATGTCATCAATCAGCGACAGATTACCGTCCGGCGTAAGGGGCTGCGGCTCGGTTTCTACGATCACGCCGCTGTCATTGGTGGGAATGTCCTCACCGCCGCCCGCATAGGCGGTAACAGAAAAGCCGCCCAAGAGGACAAGGGCGGCAAGCAGGGCGGCGGCTGTTTTGAAAAAGCCTTTATTCTTCATTTTCGATTTCCTCCTGTTCCATGTAGTCTGTCCCTGCGGCGGCAATGCCGGGGATCGGCTCGCCGGAAAGCAGGGCGGTAAGCTCTGCGGGGGTCAGGCGCATAGAGCGCACAAGAGAGATGATTTGCAGGTTTTCCGCTTCGGTTTTCTGCGCCGCAAGCTCTTTCAGCCTGTTCTGATACTCGGTGATCTTCTCCCGCGTTTTCTGCATTTCCTTTTCAATGCGGTCAATTTTGCTGTTTGTCATACTGTCAAAACTCCTTTCAAATTTTAATTCCAATTCATCAGCCCGTAGCCCTTGATACAGGCGTAATCAAGAGGATAGCTTCTGATTTTGCAGGCGTCGCCGGAATTACCCTCCACGGTGTAAACGCGGCTTCCGTCTGTGCCGATTACGATACCTACATGGTCTGCGCTGCCGTCTAAATCCCAATCAAAAAAGATGGCGTCGCCGGGAGCGATATTCTCATAACCCCTCGCGCCCCATTGCCCGTGAGAGGTAAACCACGGAACGCCCTGCGACTGACAGCCCGCAAAGCGCGGCTCGGAAAGTCCAGCCTGTCCGTAGCACCAGGACACAAAGCAGGCGCACCAAGCCACGCGGCTGTTAAAGCCGTACCAGCTCCAGTAAGGCGCACCGCCTACATTGCCGACTTGCGACTTCGCTATATCCACAAGGACGGTGTTGCCGGGGCGGGTGCCGTTGACAAAGGTAACGCCGCTTAAATCCTCGGACGCGGAAGTGTCCGCAGAGCCGCCGCCAAAAACGAGGGGTTTGTTGCCGCTTGTTTGCAAATAGACATGGTACATTTCAAGCTGCTCCGGCGTTAGAAGCTCCGATACAAAAGAGGATATGGGTCTGTTCGTCAGCGTTACATTGAGAATGTAATAGTTATAGGGGACTTCAACGGTGTAGGTATAGGTATGGGTGTTGCCCTCCGCGTCCGGGTAGCTGCCTGTACGTCGTTCCGTGCGGTAGCGCACCTCGATTTCTTCCGTGACGGTCAGCTTGTATTGCAGATTGAAAATGCGGTCAAGCTCTGCCTGTGCGCTTTGCGGGGTGTAGCTCTGCAACAGGGCGGTCAGGTATGATGCTAATTCATGGGGGTTATGCCCGATGTACGCAAGGTCGTAGCGGTATTCGTCATAGCCCGGATAATCGCGCTCGATATTGTCTATCCTGCTTTGCAGATCGTTTTCCTTTGCCGCATAATTGTTTTCCACCGCTACAAGGTCGCTGTCCTCCGATGTGTAAGAGGTTCCGATTACGCCGTTGACAAGCCCCGAAAAAAGAGCAGAGCCAGAGGAAATTGCGGACATCAGCATGATAAGCAGGAGCAGCGCACACCCGGCAATCAGAAAGGCTTTCCAATGCCGCCCTACAAAGGCGGCGGTCTTTTTCGTCGCTTCGGCGGTTTTCTTCGCTGCCTTGCGGGTGTTTTCTGCGACTTTCCTTGCGGATTTTGCGCCGCCCGTTCGTACCGCCTTTGCATACTGCCGCTTGATCTGCTGCTTCTGCCAAAATCGGGAAACGGGGTTAGACGCGGCAAGCTGCGGGTTGTCGTGCAGCGCCTTTTGATACTGAAAATCGGCGTTTGCCTTGAACGCGGCTTTTTCCGCTTTTGCCGCCGCCCGGTAGGGTTTCAGCTTGCGGCTGCGGCGGCTCTTTCGCACCTGCCGCGCCCCCGTCCGGATGCCGCGCTCGGCTAATTCCTCGCTCTTGTGCGCTCCCTCCACGCCGGAGTTGTCCTTTTCAACGGAATGTATCTTATTGTGGACGAAAACGCCGACCTCCTGCATAGGGCGGGAGAGGGGGTTATGCTGCTGCCTGCCGCCCGGTATGGGTTTTTCCTTTTCCTCAAAGCGCAGGCGGGTTTTGCCCTTGCCTGCGGCTTCGTCAAAGGTGCGCTCTTTTGTCAAGGCTTTCTTCTTCGGAATAGCCGCCCGCGCTTCGTCCAAGCGGTCGGCGGCTCTTTCCGATTTGCGGATCGCCTTTTGAAGCTCCGGCGTCGCCCGTTCTTTCTCGGTGAATTGCAGGCGTGAGGTCTTTGTTTTTGCCGCCGCTTCCCGCTGCGCCTGTTTTATCGCCTTTTTGGATGCTGCGCGGGTATGGGCAGCGTCGATATGCTCCAAAACACGCTCGGCTGCGGCGTCGTCCCGCTTCGGAGAAAGCTCCGGGGTATGGGGACGAGCTGCCGCGCCGCCGGATGGGTGCGGAAGCTGCTGCGCGGCTTCCTGCGCCGCCTGTTCGGGCTGCTTGGTAAAATCCGCGTCCTGCTCGCGCCCGCTGACCAGCTCGGCGGTGCCTGCGGTTTCGTTGACCTCGATAAGCCCGTCCCGGCTCATTTTCTGCGTAATTTTATCGCGGGGTTTCAGCTTTTTGCTCAATTCGTTTCACCTCCGATCCGCGCCCTTGCAAGGGTGCAATAGTCATAGTTCAGTTCAATGCCGATGTAATGGCGGTCAAGGCTTTTTGCCGCAAGCCCTGTCGTGCCGCTGCCGAAAAACGGGTCAAGGACAATGCCGCCTTTCGGACAGCCCGCCAAAATGCAGGTTTCCGCCAGCTTCGGCGGGAACGCGGCGAAATGCCCGCCCTTGTAGGGTACGGTGTTGATATGCCATACGTCCCGCTTATTCCGCGTGGTCGGCATGAGGGCTTCATCGTAGTAGCCGCCCGTCCGCGCCCGGTTGATGCCCTGCACCTTGCCCTGTCCGGGTACCTCGCCGTCATATTTGTGTCCCGCGCTGCGCCCGCCCCGGTATCGCGCCGCCGTGGTGGGGGCTATGGGTTCCGCAATGGCGGCGGCGTCATAGTAATAGCTCTTGGACTTCGTAAGCAAAAAGACGTTCTCATAGCAGCGGCTCGGTCTGTCCCGCACACTTTCGGGCATGGGGTTGTCCTTCTGCCAAATAATCGCGCTGCGCAAATACCACCCGTCGGAGCGCAGGGCAAAGGCTAAAAGCCATGGAATACCGATTAAATCCTTTTGCTTGCAGCCTGCCGCCCGTCTTGCAAGGGATAGCCTCTGCCCGTTTCTGCCTTTCGGGTTTTTCGGGTCAGTGTAGGCGCCCTTGCTGCCTGTGCCGCAGTAGGTATCGGCAATGTTCAGCCAAAACGTACCGTCCGGGCGCAGCACCCGTTTCAGCTCACGGAAAACCTCGACAAGCCTTGCGACATACTGCTCCGGCGTGTCCTCCCGCCCGATCTGCGCGTCCATGCCGTAATCCCGCAGGGCATAGTAGGGCGGGCTTGTGACGCAGCAATGGACGCTCTCGGCGGGCAGCTCCCGCAGGGCGCACAGCGCGTCGCGGTTGATGATGGTGTCTAATCTCATGTGCCGCCCACTTCCTCCGGGCGGGTCGTCATTACCCGGTATAGCTCGGTATTCTGCGGAAAACGGTCAAGGAAAGGCAGCACCACGTTTCCGTAGAAGATCAGCCCCTCGCCCGCTTCGGTATGGGTAACGTATTTCATCTGCTGCGGGGAGATATTGAGCTGCCTTGCAAGGATTTCCCGGTCGCCCTGCGCCTGATTGAGCATGAGGACAAAATCGCTGTTCTCAAAGATATTCTCAACTTCGCGGCTGCTCAAAAGGTCTTTGACATTCTGCGTGATAGCGGTTGGAATACCGCCCCATTTTCTGAAACGCTTCCAAATCTCCACGGAATAGGCGGCGGTTTGTTCCTCTTTGAGGAGCAAATGAAACTCGTCCATGTAGTAGCGGGTGGATTTCTTTTCAGCCCGGTTTATGGTTACTCTGTTCCACACCTGATCCTGCACAATGAGCATCCCCAGCTTTTTAAGCTGCTTCCCAAGCTGCTTGATGTCAAAGCAGACAAGGCGGTTTGAAAGCTCCACATTGGTACGGTGGTTAAAGACATTCAGACTGCCCGAAACGTAAAGCTCCAATGCTGCCGCCACCCGCGCCGCTTCCGGCTCCGGCTGTCTTAAAAGCTCGTCGTAAAGGTCGCCGAGGATCGGCATTTTCGCCGGGTCGGGGGCGGCTAAAAACGGGCGGTACACGTTTCTTACGCTGCGGTCAATGACGGTCTTTTCCACGGGCATCAGCCCCTCCTTGCCGCCTATGACAAGCTCACAGAGGGAAAGGAGAAAGTCACTTTTCAGCGCAAGGGGGTTGTCGTCCTCGCTGTAATTGAGGTTAATATCCATAGGGTTGACATACTGGGTGCTTGTGGGGGAAATGCGGATCACCTGTCCGTGCAGGCGGCGCACAAGGGGGTAATACTCCGCTTCCGGGTCGCAGATGATAATGTCGTCGTCGGTAATGAGAAAAGCGTTTGTGATTTCCCGCTTCGCCGCAAAGCTCTTGCCGCTTCCGGGGGTACCAAGGATCAGCCCGTTGGGGTTTTTAAGCCGCTTGCGGTCACAGAGGATCATATTGCTTGACAGGGCGTTTAGCCCGTAATAGAGTGCCGTGCCCCGCTGAAAAAGCTCCTGCGTGATAAAGGGAATGAAAATCGCGGTGCTTGATGTGGTAAGCCCCCGCTGGATGGGGATCAGGTTCTCGCCCAGCGGAACAGAGGACATCAGCCCCGCCTCCTGCTGGTAGTCAAGGCGGGTGAGAGCGCAGTTGTATTTCTGCGCGATACCCGCCGCTGCGAATATGTCATTTTCCAGTTTCCGCTTCGTGTCGGCAAGATTTACCACAAGGAACGTCAGGAGAAACATTCGCTCGTTGCGGCTCTGCAAGTCCTGCAAGAGGTTTTTCGCTTCGCCGCCGAACATGGCAAGGTCAGAGGGGATGATGTCCATATCGTAGCCGCTGCGTACCGCTTTCTTTTGTTCCTCGATTTTCATTTTGTCAAGGTCGGTAATTTTGCGCTTGATGGTCTTGATGGCTTCGGTCTGGTCGATGCTCTTAATGTGGAGATTGACGACGATCCCCGTTTCAAGGTCAAGAATGTCCGCAAGCATACGGTCGTTCAGCTCCGGCGCAAGGATTTCAAGGAAGCTGACCGCGCCGATTTTGCGTCCCATACGGAAATATCTGCCCTCGCCGAAACGGAACGAGGACGGGGCGATAAAGTCCTTTGTGGTAAGCCCCGACGGGGTGAGCCATTCCCAAGAGAAACGGAACGGTTCTCCCTCCGGGTGGAATACGCTGTGCAGGGCTTCCAGCCGTTCATAGCCCGTCATGGGGCGGGCGGCTGCGCCCAGCACCTTAAAATTATTCAGTATGTCGGTTTCAATACGGGCAAGCCGCGCCTTTGCCGCGTTCAGATTGTCCGCTTCCACGGAAAAGGTAATGTACTTTGACTTTACAAAGCCGTTGTTGCCCTTTGCAAGCTGATGTTTCAGCATATCCGCGTATTCGGTGCGGATGGAATTGAAAGCGTCATTTTGCGCGGGGATCGCAACGACCTCCTTCGCGCCGCCGCTGCGCGTTCCCCGGTTGATAAAGGAAAGCTGCACACTAACGGTCGCGTCAAAATAGTTGAGAAAGTCGCACCAGTTTTCAAAAATGGCGGTCTTATCGTCTGCCTGCGCAAGCTGGTAGTTGATGTCGTCGTAAGCGATGCTCTTGGAGTATTTCTTTTCCGTAATCTTGCAGATACCGTCCGGGTACATGGCAAGATACGGTATGGTCTGCTGCGCGGTGTGTGCCTTTCCGTCGCCCTTTGCCGCTCGGATCAGGGCGGCGATTTCCTTTTTCTCGGCGCGGGTGAGCTTACGCCTGTTTCCTGCGTGTTTTGCGTTTGCCGTTGACAATAGCCGATACCTCCTTTTCAAGTTGTCTTTGCCGTTCGAGGACGGCATAAAAGTTTTCCGTCTGATAGGGTCGTTCTTTCGGACGGATAAATTTTGTCTGTATGATGTTCTTAATCAGCGTTTCAAGGGGCTGCCCGTGCTTTTCGTACATGGCGAACAGAAAGCAGGGCAGCATAACGAGGATCATCACGAACGCCGCAAGGCTTGTGCCAGTGCTGCCTTTGAGCAAAAAGAAAAGCGGCAATCCTACAAGGAGCGCCGCCGCAAAGAATATGAGCTGCCTTTTGGTAAGGTTAAAGGCAACCTTTGTCTTTATGCGTGACAGGTCTTTGGGAACGGGTACATACGCCATAGAAAAATCTCCTTTCGTTACATTTCAATACTGTTTGGGAGTTCGTTGCCCCATATATCCCACCCCGGCGTTTTCTGTCGGGCAAACAGCTCAATACGGGGCAAATCCCCCATAAGGGCAACGATTTTTTCCCGCGCTGCATCCGGCTTTTTGCTGTGCTGCTCTATGGGGCTGATAAGAAACTGATGTACGCCCGCCGACTGCCGCTTGGGTTTGCCCTTGGTCGCCAGCAGACAGATTTCCGCGTTGCTGCGCGTCCAATAGCCCATACCGTAAAACCAGGACGGGCTTTTGCGGTTACGTTTGAGCCAAACGAACGCCACCGTCCGATACCGAAAGCCCCATGCGCGGATCAGCCGCAGAGCTTCGGGAAGCTGCGGAAAGGTCGCCCACAAAAACAGGGCGCAGTCCTTCGCCGCCAGCTCCGGCACAGGCAGGGCGCACAGCTCGTCAATGCCCATGGTGGGATAGTGCTTTTCCGCTGCGCCCTGCACCTTGCTTCGTTCATACCGCCACGGGGGATCTGCGTAAATAACGCTGTATTTCTTGGTGATGGAAAACCTCCTTTTAATGTGCATGGAATAATGATTTTGCCAGTGCGCCGGATTTCAAAAGGTTAAAGCAAAGCAGCACCGTATAGGCTGCGATGGAGAATATCGCGGTGTGCAGATTGTCCGCTATAACCATGTTGTTTACCAAAACCGCGTAAATGCCGACGCATATCATAATGAGGAAGCCTTGAAAGCCGAGGGCAAACAGGCCTTTTAAGTAGTTGTTTCCGATTTGCCCCCATTCCCGGTTTGTCATGGTGGCGAATGGAATAGGCGATACGGAGCAGTACAGGTAAATCTCAATCATACGCCCGTACAAAACAACCGTTATCAGCACCGACATGATTTTCATGCAAAGGCTGACAAGGCTTGTTTCGAGCATAAGCAAGAGCAGTTCGGGGATTTCCATTGCGTCAAGCCCGGCTTGCATGGACGAGAGTGCAGCGGCAACATCAATGCTGGTGTTGCCGCCGATCACGCCCGCCGCGCCGGAAACAATGTGCTGCGCCATGTCGAATACCGCCATAGTGATGTCAAAGGTATGCGTGACGATAAACACCGCAACGAACGCTTTGAAAAACCACTTAAAGAACATGAACGTGTCGATGTCGTGCATATTGTTCTTTTCCGTTACCATGCTGATTAGCTCCACGCATAGAACGTAGGTAATGACAAGCCCCGCAATGGGGACGATCACATTTTCCGATAGCGTCTGTATCATGGAAAATATGCTTGCGTTCCATCCCTGCGGGGTCTTGCCTACCTCGGCGGCAATCGTACCGACCTTTTCGTTTACGTCCCCGAACATAGTTGACAGATTTCCGTTGATCGCTCCGATCAGGATTTCCTTGATCCATTCGTTAATCGCGTCAAGTATGCTCTGCATAGGACATTACCGCCGCTTAACCGAACAGCCCTTTGAGCAGGGGAACGAGAACGCCGCCAATCAGGGCGACACCGCCGCCCGCCATGAGCTGCTTCATGCCCTGCGATTTAGCCCCCGGATTGTCGTTACCATAGCCCTCCAAGAGGTTGATAACGCCCCAGATGCCAAGACCTGCGCCCAGTGCAATCACAAGGGTCTGCAATACGTCTACTGTCGAATTGAAAAATGTCATAGATTAACCTCACTTTCTGCCGCTTTGCGGCTCTTGAATTTTTGTGTTTGTGTTTTTGTGCATGAAAAAAGCCGCCTTCATCAAAAAGGCGGCTGCGCGGGCAATGCCCGCAAGGGAATAGGAAGTGCAAAGGTAGGAGCGCGTACCATGTAGCCGATGCTTACGGTCTTGATGGCGGTATCACCTCCCAAGTGGCGGTGCGGACAAGTTCGCCGCCCGCTTTAATGAGATCAAGAGCTTGCGCCCGCTGGCGTTCGCCGCCGCTTTGAAAGCTCTCCAAAAGCTGCACGGCACCCCATACCGCAAGCCCTGCGGCAAGAGCGGTGATAAGCGTCTGCATGACTGCTTCCGGCGTTGTGCAGGCGTTCGTCACGGCATCCTCCTTTCCGCGCCGCCCTGCTTGGCAAGGTAGGCACTGTATGCGGTCAGAAAGCGGTCGATGGCTTCCTGCCGCTTTTGCTGCCGTTTCTCCGCAAGGGCGACAAGCTCCCGGATCGCCCGCGCAAGCTGCTGTTTTTCCCCGCTTCTTTCTGATGCGTCTGTTCATTCCGTAACCTCCTGTAAATCCGCTGCGTCAATTTCGTAATAGTCAAAGATGGTATCCGGCTTGATGATTACCGGGCGACGCTGCCGCTTCAAAAACTTCTCGATGTCAAAGGTGTTTTTCTTGTCATAGTCCGAAAGGTATTTGTATTTCGGGTGCCTCGTGATGTCGTACTTGTCGGAGAAGAACGGGCGAACGCCCCGTAGCTGCAAGATACATTTCCCGCCGTCCATCACGGCAATTTCGTCCTGGCTCATAAGCTCCTTTCCGAGCTTTTGATAGTTCAGCCCATGAGAAACGTCCCGCCCCCGGTTTTCGGAAGTGTTGAAGCTGTCAATCGTTTCTTTCCCCAAAACCTCGGAGATTTCTTTCAGCGTCGTTTTTTCCTTGCCGCCGAGGAAAAGGGTTGTGTCGCAATTCCCGATGATGGTGTCGGCGTGTTCCTTGTAGATGGCTTTTAGCTGGCTCTGCGCCTGCACCACAAGGCAAGCGGAGATTTCCCGGCTTCGCAGGACGCTGATTAGCCGTTCCAAATTGGGGATCGTGATGTTGGCTACCTCGTCCAGCAGACAGCGCACATGAACGGGCAGCCGCCCGCCGTATTCGTCGTCGGCTTTGGTGCAGAGCAGGTTGAAAAGCTGCGACACGATTATCGCTGTTACAAAGTCAAAGGTGGGGTCGGTGTCGCTGGTGATGATGAACAGCACGGTCTTTCTGTCGCCCAAGGTGTCAAGCTCCAATTCGTCGCTCTCCATCAGCTCCCGCAGCTCCTTGATGTCAAAGGGCGCAAGCCTCGCACCGCAGGAAATGAGGATAGAGGAACGGGTCTTGCCCGCAGACAGCAGAAACTTTTTGTACTGCTTGACCGCAAAATGCTCCGGGTCTTTTTCTTCCAAGCGTTCAAACATGAGGCCAACGGGGCTTTGAAACTCGCTGTCATCCTCGCGGGCTTCGCTTGCATTGATCATTTCAAGCAGCGTCGTAAAGTTTCGCTCTGCGTCCGGGGCTTCGTAGTGAATGTAGCCGATTAACGCACAGTACAGCAGCCGCTCGGCTTTCACCCAAAAATCCTCGCCGGACTTTTCGCCGCTGCCCTTGGTGTTGGCAATCAGCGTGTTTACCAGCTTCAAAATATCCTTTTCGTCGCGGAGATAGGCGAAAGGATTGTATTTCATGCTCTTTTTGAAGTTAATGGTATTCAGCACCTTAATACGGTACGGCTCATAGACGAGCTTTCCGTTTTTTCTAACGGGCTTTCCGTCCTCGCCCAGCTTCGGACTGCCGCGCTCCAAGAGCTTGCCGCACTCAAGCAGGAGAGTACCTTTCGGGTCAGACACAAGATAGCTGCTGTGCATTTGCATCAGATTGGGTTTGACGAAAAAGCGGGTTTTGCCGCTTCCGCTGCCGCCCACCACCAGCACGTTTTTGTTCCGTGCATACTTCGGCTGCTTCGGGCGGCTGTTCATCATCAGCCGTTCCGTCTGTGTGAGCAGCACATTGTTTTCAAACACCGGGTCGATGTACGGGCGTATATCGTCGGCGCTGCCCCATCTCGCGCTACCAAACTCTTTTCCCCGGCGATATTTCTTCGCGTTTTTTCCTTTGGCATAGACAACAAGCCGGATCAGTGCCGCGCCCAAAACGCCCACAAGTAAATCTGCGGGGTGCAGGCTCGGCGCGAATGAGGAAAAGGCGGCGGCAAAGCCGTCACCAATGGAAAGCAGCTTGTCGGAGAGGTCAGCCCCCGGCGCAAGCCGCGCCGCCTGTGCCGCCTTGTCAAAGAGAAAGACAAAGAGCAGATACGGGAGATTCGGAAGTATCAGCCTTTTCAGATTTATGCTTTTCATCGCTCAATGCCCCCTCTTGTCTGATTTTTCACCTTTTGACGGTCGGCGTTAAGCTGCTTTGCGGCTTCCTTAAACGCCGATAGAGCTTTTCGGATCGAGGGCTTTTGTTCCTGTGTCAGCTTCTTTGCGGAAAACTCCTGAAAGGCTGCGGTCAAAACGTCCGCGTCGCGCCCCTTGAAAAACACAAGGTAGCGGGGCGGGCTTTCCGTCGCGTCCTTTTTCAGCGCAAAGTCAACGCCGTATTTCTTTGCTGTACTCTCAAAGGCTTTGATGTTGCTGTCAGTGATTTCGATGCTGCTTACGCCTGCGTTCTGCTTCATAAGCTGTTTTAGGGTCTGCTTGCCGTGGTGCTGCACCGGCTTATCCAACTGCTTTTTGATTTGTGAAAGCATGAAGCGAATGGATTTTTGCAGCATTTCGGCGGTGAGTTTGGTCGTCCTTATGGATAAGGCAATGACTTTTTCGTTGATTTCATCTTGCATTTACCGTCCTCCTTTCGCGGTGTTATGTGCTGCGCCGCTTTTGGGCGCAAGAAATGGGCGTCCGCCGCCTGCGCCGCCCCGCTTAAATCCGCACCAGCAAGCCGTTCAAGTCCTCGGCGCGGACACCCGCAAGATACCAGTTGTCGCCGTACTCCATACGGGTCGGCTTCCACTTGCCGCCTGTGAATACCTCCAAGCACTCGCCGCAATGCAGCCCGCCGTAGTAATCGGCAAGATCAAAGCGGATGTCGTAGCGGTCAGCGGTTTCGTCAAAAAACAATGCGCCCTGCTTCATAGTCTTGTCCTCCTTTGGTTTTACAGGCTTTCGCCCTCGTTGCAGGTGTAATCGGGTATGCCGCCTTTCGGCTTCGCCCATGCGCCGCCTGCCATGTCGTGGGCGACAAGGGCGGCATAGTAGCTGTCGATGGTAGACGGGGCGTTGAACAGCACCGCCCGTAGATACTGCTTGATATTGCGGATCTTCGTGGTGTTCTCCCGCATACAGTCAAGGACAAATTCAATATGGCTGCTCGTCAGCTTCAAAAACTTGCTTTTGACAAGCTCTGCCGGATAGTCGTCCCCGGCGATGCGGAGCGTCTTTCTCGCTGTGCATACCGTTTCCAGTATGAGGTCAACGATTTCGTCCAGTCGGTCTTTATCCATGTGCGGATCCTGTATGAGAATGTCATACTCGATATTGTCCTTGATGATGTCCCGGTAAATCTCTATTGCGCTCTGCGTTTTCGCTTCCGTTCCTTTCCGTTCCGGCTCTGCCGCGTCCTCTGTGAAAGGTGAGGGGTAAGGGGAAAGGATAGGAATGGAATGGGTATTTGATATATCCGTATTTGATTTCTCTTTTTTTGATAAATCAGTTCTTGATATATCTTTATTTAATTGCGTTGGATTTTCCAACGTAGGGTTTTCCAACGTTGGATTATCCAATGTTGGATTTTCCAATGTAGGTAAATCCGATACAGGCGTCTGCGGCTGCTCGTAAATGATATAGTCTGCGCCCCGCAAGCGTCCTTTCTCGTCGCGTTCGCGGCTGCGGACTATATACCCGGCTTTTTCAAGCTCTCGTACCGCTTCGCGTATTGCGTCGATTTTTTCCCGGTTGATATGGGACAGCCCCGCAAGGGTATAGTCCCAGTTCTCCGGCAGGGACAGCATTTGCGAAAGCAGCCCCTTTGCTTTCAAGGTCAAGCCCCTGTTGCGTAGATGGTGGTTGCTCATTACGGTATAGCCGCGGTTTCGTTCCACACGGAAAACTGCCATTGTTCATCACTCCTTTGCTGTGGTTTTGTTACGCAGTAGAAGCGCGTTTTTAAGGGGAAAGGTATAAACACCTTGCCTTGCCAAAACCGCGCCCCAAAAGTCGCTTGCTGCAAGGCTTTTTCCTGCTCTACTGCGTAACATGAGGGCATGAAAAAAGCGGCGTTCCTGTTCTTCCTTGTGGGAAATGAGAAACGCCGCTTGTGCGGTGCGTTATTCTGCTTCTTCGGCTATGAGGTCTTGTATGACTTCGCCAAAGTCTGCCGTAAAGGAAAAAATGAAGTATTCCAAAACGGCGGGGTCTGCGTCCATAGGCTCGGCTTCTTCGGAAAAGGGCAAGCCCATAAGCCCGTAGAGCATTTTTATGATTTTGAACAGCTTTCCCCGGTCGGCGGGGGTGTTCATGGTAACAAGTACGTCGGTCAAGCGGTTTACGGTTTCCATGTCACCGCCTGTTGTTACCCATACCATTTCTGCGAATGGCTGCGTGATTGCTCCGGTTACAAGGTTTACCTTATCCTTGCTGATTTCGCCGGACGGGAGTATAATACCCTTGTCTAAAAGTACGTTTTTCATGTCGTCCTCCTATAATCTGTGGTGCCAAAATGGTGCCCGGTCTTACAAAATCATCTTATACGGAGATACGGCAAGATAAATGACGATATGCGGAAAACCTTGATTTTAAGCCATTTTCGCAAGGTTTTATAAACACTTGCGCGGGCTTATAAGAAGATTTCCGTCTATCAAATCAATAAAAAATGCTGTCGATATACCGGTGATAGGGGCCGGTAGTAGCGTGGCTGCGATAGCGCGGCGGTTTGGTTCTAAGGTGGGAGTTCTGGGAATAACCGATCATGTACCGCAGCCATATTTGGAAATACTCGGTAAGGATCTTATAGATCTCGGAAGGCCGGAAGGCGTGGTGACCACGCTTGACCTCATGAAGGAATCAGGGGTCAAAGCTGTGGAAAAATTGGCAATGATGCTGAAGGATGCCGGCGCCGGCGCCATAGCCCTTGCATGTACTGGAATGAGTACTGCGGGGGTGGCAAAGTCCCTCGCAAAAAAAACCGGCTTGCCTGTGATAGACCCTGTAACGGCAGAAGGACTCATGGCATATTATGAATGCCTTAGCAAATGATGATATCGCAAAAGCCAGCATGAGGTATATGCATGATAATCATTGGCGTCTGCATTTTCCGAGCCTTTAGGCCGGAATCCGACATGCCTACCGCTCCGATCCAGAGGTCAAGGCTGTCGAGAAATTTACGGCGCGCCGGTCGCAGCATCTGTATGTCAAACATGCAACAAGAAAAGTTAGCCTGCGCTTGATTGATTTTCAAGCGCGGGCTTATTTATATTGATGTCATAATCCATCGCCTCAATTGAAGATATCCCGGATTATATATGCGGTACCAATACGTTTATATATGCCCGCCGGAGCTCGGTTAATCAAAAGATCGGTAAGCCAGATGACCGACACTTCTGCATCAAGAATCGTCTTGGATAATTCCTTTTCGCTTGTCATGCGGAATTTGCATTTCCCTTAAATATTGTATGCTTTAACAAACTCACAATAACCGATTTGCGCCAATCCTCGGTCTTTTTTCTCCTGCTTGTGCAAGATGTATTGTCGTCATCTAAACAGAGCAAAAAAATTTAGTGACGCTACTTGACTTAACGCACGGCCTGTGCTATTATAATCCTTGCGTAACGTCGCGGGGTAGAGCAGTCGGTAGCTCGTCGGGCTCATAACCCGGAGGTCGGGGGTTCAAGTCCCTCCCCCGCAACCATTTTCTCCCGTATCCCATTCGGGATGCGGGCGGCAAAACAATATGGCGGCGTAGCTCAGTTGGCTAGAGCATTCGGTTCATACCCGGAGTGTCATGTGTTCGAGTCACATCGCCGCTACCAGAATGGTGCATCAAAAAAATATGCGCCCGAAAAGCCCAGACGTTGTCTGGGCTTTTCGTTTCCAGAGCGCGTTTGCGGCACGAATGGCTTACCGTAGATATTTGAAACTAAAAATACTCGAAATCGCATTAAGAACACCTTTTGCCGCTCAAGTTGGTCTATTATAGCCTTCCGGAGCGGCTTTTTGCATTTTTTTCCCTGATAATCTCGCCGTTTTCACTTCGTTTTCAATTGAATAGGAAGCTGGGATAGAGACATTTTTTCAGAAAAAAAGGGGCGGCGCACCGCCGCCCACTGTTTTAATGCAGCTTACTTTATCTCCAGCCTGCCAGAGACTATTCGTCTGCCGGACTTGCGGTCGAAGAGCATTATATCGCTGCCGGTAAAGCTGAGCTTGCCCTTTGTACCTATGGCAAAAAGCGAGCTGCCGAAGGCTACGCTGGTAAGCAGGAACTCGCCTACCCTGATCTTCAGGGTGCACTCCATGCCGGTGGGCATTACTCCGTATATCTCGCCGTCTATGCCGTTTTCGCCGGACATGGCGATGAACTCGGGCCTTACACCCAGCACGAAATCGCCATCCGCTATCTCGGGCTCCTCCGTAAGGGCGTCGTCATTCTCCTCTACCTTTGCAATATGGGGACGGAACGTCTCGTCCTTATTGCTCTTTTCCACGTAGCCCTTGGCCTTTGCCCGCTCGGCATTGGCGGCGGCTGCCACCTCCGCATCGGCGTCCCGCTTGACATACCAGGCTGCAAGGTCCAGCTTTTCGTTGGGGATGAACCTGGCTTCCGCCCCGCCCAGCATTGTAAGCCGTATATTTTCGCCCTCCTGATCGCCGTGGGCGTTTATAAAGTTTATGGAGGGATTGCCGACGAAGTCGGCCACAAAGAGATTGTCCGGGCTGTTGTATACCTTGAGCGGCGGATCGTACTGCTGCAATACTCCGTTGTTTATGAGGCATATCCTGGTGGCGAGGGTCATTGCCTCCATCTGGTCATGGGTGACGTATACGAAGGTACTGCCCGTCTCAAGGTGCAGGCGCTGCAATTCATAGCGCATCTCCAAACGCAGCTTTGCATCCAGGTTGGAAAGGGGTTCGTCCATAAACAGCACGGAGGGCTCGGGCGCAAGGGTTCTTGCTATTGCCACGCGCTGCTGCTGCCCCCCGGAAAGCTCCGCCGGGTATCTGTCCATAAACATGCTTATCTTGACTATTCTGGATACCCTGCGCACGGACAGGTCTATCTCTTCCCTGGTGAGCTTGCGCTCCTCCATGACGGTCTTGCCGTCCCTGGTGAACTCGCAGGCGGCATTGAGCTCCATGCCCTTGGCCTTTGCAGCGGCCTTCCTGCCATCTACAACGGCAGCCAGCTTGGCCGTTATATCGGCAGCGAGCTTCGCAGGATCCTTTGACGACTGAAGGTCATACTTATACAGCTCCTTGGCGGTAAACATGGAGATGGTGTACGCATCTATGAGCTTTATGTAGGCCTTTTTTTGGTCGAGGGAGCCCTTCTTGTTGCGGCAGTCCTCTATCTGCCTTATTACGTCGGCAGGGTTATTGAGTATATCGATGAGCTTTGCTGCGTTGCGGGCCTCAAAGTCCACCTTTGCCATATCGCCCTTTATGTTGCTCAGGCCGAAGGCTATGTTGTCGTATACAGTCATATTGGGCCAGAGGGCATAGTTCTGGAACAGGAAGCCCACCTTGCGCTTGTTTGGCGGTATGTTTATGCCGAGATCGCTGTCGAATACCACCGTGTCGCCTATCTCTATGCGGCCGCTGGTGGGAGTTTCCAAGCCGGCTATCATACGCAATGTAGTGGTCTTGCCGCAGCCGGAAGGGCCGAGCAGCGTGACGAAGGAGGCATCGTCAATGGAAAGGTTCAGGTTTTCCACTGCGTAAAAGCCGCCCCATCTCTTTGTAACGTTTTTCAGTTCAATTTTAGGCATTGCCTTAACCTCCTATACCTTTATCAAGGCTTGCACCGGTTGCTTTGTTTACCAGCGCATTGCAGATGAGTATGGTCACTATAAGTATGAGATTTATGCCGCTTGAGAAGGCGTAAAGACCCATCTCATCAAAGTAGTCCAGCGTGGTGGAAAGTATGAAGCCCTGCACGCAAAGAAGTATGAACAGCGACAGCTCGCGGAGGCAGGTCATAAAGGGCAGTAAATAGCCGCTTATGATGGACGTCTTCTGAATGGGTATGATTATACGGGTCATTCGCTTTGTCCAGGGTATATCCTGAATTATTGCGGCCTCCTCTATCTCGCCGCTCAGTTGAAGCATGGAGTTAAGGCTGCTTCTGCTGGCAAAAGGTATGTACTTTACCGTGCCCACTATGATGAGCAGGGCGTAGGTGTTGAACAGGTTCACATACTTATTTGAGAACAGTATGAAGAAGGCCACGCCAACCGCTATGGAAGGCATAAGGTATGGCAGAAACGCCATGCTGTTCACGTAGTTCGCCCACCTGCTGCGGCGGTTCTTGGATACCGCATAGCCTATCAGCGTGCCTATTGTGCCGGCAGTCAGCGCGCAGCATACGGATACCATTATGGTTCCCTTGTAGGCATGCCATATCATGTCGTTGTAAAGTATGCCCTGTTGGCCGTACATGCCGTTCTCAGTTATGTTCTCGTTGGTGACCCACCACTTTGTGGTCAGGTTGTCCGGGTCGCCGGTGTACAGGAAGCTGTAGTCGCCGGGATTTGGCAGGAAGGTCTCAAAGGCGAAGGACACTATGGGGAATATGCTTGTAAAAAAGGTTATTATTATAAGTATTATAGCTATGATGTACTTGCCGGATCTGCCCAGGTTGAATTTGGATATCTGGCCGGACTTGCCGGTGACCGTGGTATAGCTCTTTCTGCTTTTTACGCTTATCTGGTTCAGAAGCAGTATCGCCACGCCGAATATCATCATCAGTATGGCTAAAATGCTGGCCTCGCCCGTGTATTTGGAGTTCAGCGACACGTACTTTGTGGAGAGCGTCGCAAGGCCAAGGTAATGCGGCACGGGATAGCTGCCCATTGCGCTGCCGAATACCAGAAGTATGGTGGAGAGTATTGCGGGCTTTATCATGGGAAGCGTCACACGGAACATGGTCTTCCAGCGGGGGGTGTCGAGTATGGTTGCCGCCTCTTCTAAGTTGGCGTCCATGTTGCGGAATATGCCGCCTATGAGTATGTATGCGAAGGGCGCGTAATGCAGGCCCAGCACCACGGCGCTGGGGAAAAGACCCTTGCACCACCATATTGGCATGGTGATATTGAATACAGAAGCAAGCAGGCCGTTTGACGTGCCCGTTATAAGGTTGCTGTTAAAGAGGTTCTGCCATACTACCGCCAGGGTCCACTGGGGCATTATGTATGGGAATATAAATATGGAGCTCAGGTATTTTCTGAATTTCATGTTTGTCCTTGTGATAAGGAAAGCAAACACGCCGCCGAATAGTATTGATATAACGCAGGACATAACTGAAAGCAGCACCGTGTTCAGGAGCGGCGTCCAAAGGTTGGCCTTGGCCAGCCTGCTTGTGAACAGGTCTACATAGTTAATGGCGGAATAACCGGAGGACATTCCGGTAAGATGCTCGTCTATGGTTCCGGGGTGGATAATGAAGGTATCCCTTACTATTGCCACTATGGGCGCTACCGTGGTTATGGTGAGCACTATGCCCATTAGCAGCAGCACGACATTCTGCGGCTTGGAAAAATAGGTCTTGAGCTTATTGAGGCGTATCTGCCACGCTCCGGCCTTCTGTTGCGGGTTTTGCTGCATATAGTTACCTCCGATGGCGATAAGGGCGTCTTAGATAAGTAAGACGCCCTTGCCGTTTACTCAGTTTACAGTACTAACCTTCGGTGTACTTGGTCAGCATCTCAATCCAGCTGCCTACGGTGAAGGCGACGGAAGCGCAGTACTCGGGGTCTTCAATGACAAGCTCGCCGTTGTTCTTCCACCAGTCGAAGCCGCGGTCGTTCTTGCAGTCGAATACGTTTACGCCGTCCTCATAGCCGCCCTGGCTGTGATGATAGGTGGCCTCGACCTCCTCTGCGACCTTGGGGTTGGAGGAGTAACCGCCCATGTCCTTGCCCCAGGCACTGAAGCCATCGGCGGTGCAGGTCATGTAAGCGATAAAGGCGCAGGCGGTCCAGGGCAGGGGACTGTTCTCGGTTACAAACAGATAATGGCAGTAGCCGTAGCCGCCGATGCCGGTGTAGTCGTCCTGATAAGCGGCGACGGTGATGTTGTTCTTGGATACGCCGGCGGATTCCTCAACGGAACGGAGCTTGGAGTATACCAGAAGGCCGAACTGATCGGTTGCGGACTTGGACACCAGGGTGTTGCAGATAGGTCCGTCATCGGTCTGAGCATTGTAGCTCTCTACCCACAGTTTGATCCAAGCAAGGGCGTATGCGCCGTCAGCGCCGAGGCCCAAGTCGGCCGCATCGGCAGCCATCTCGTCGATAACGGGCTTGAAGTAAGCCTGCTTTTCGGCGTCGAGGGCGTCAAAGGCAGCCTTCAGATACGCGGCATAGGTATCCTCGGTGAGCATATAGAGGAAGTTCTTGCCCACGATTTCGGAATCGATATCCATATAGAGGCCATGCTCGCCTTCGGCTACAAAGTCCCAGCAGTTCTTGTAGGTCTTGCTGCCGGTGTTGTTGAACATGAATACCTTGTTCAGGGTCTGGAGGGGCAGATAGCCCTCGTACTCTTCGGCGGTTGTGCCGTTGGCGGCAGCCCAGTCAAGGGGTATGAAGGTATCTAGGATGCCGGTGCGTACCATCTTGCTCTCAATCTGGTTGCCGTCCTGAATGAGGGTCATGGCATAGGTGCCTACGTCCTTGAGGGAGTCGGCGGTGAGCTGATCGAAGATCTTGTTGTTCTTGGGCTGCTGCCAGTCGAACTCCATGGTGTAATTGGGGTCGATGGTCTGCAAGTACTCAATGAACAGAGGCAGTGCAGACTTGCCGCGGCTGGAGTTGCCAACGCCGTAGAAGGTAGCGCCGTTGGATTCTTCTATTGCCTTCTTGGCCAGCTCCTCCAGGGTCATGCCTTCGGCTTCCTTGATGATCTTCTGGGTATCGGTAAGCTCAGCCTCAGGCTCGGCGGGAGCCGCCGCTTCTTCGGTGCCTTCGGCTTCGGGAGCTTCCTGGGCTGCAGGTGCCGCAGGGGCAGCGCAGGCAACAAGGCTAAGCGCCATGCAGAGTACCAGCATGATAGCAATCAATTTTTTCACTGTTCTTTCCTCCTGTTGATTTTGATGTGTTATGAACCGAGCGGTTTCTTGATATGGCTTGTTGAATAAGATACCGCCTTATGTTTTTATTTTACAGGCATTCTATTCGTTTATTACAGGGGATAATCCTGTCATTATTTTCAAAATTCTGATATGTTTTGCTTTAATAGTTATTTTTTGATATACTTTATATTGGATAAGAATAATAACAAAAAATGTAAATTATCATTGATGGCAGGATATACATTATTATGAAATGCAGCGATGCAGCATTGTTTTCAGACCTCGACGGAACGCTTTTTAACTGCCGCGGCGAAGTTTCTATCAATAACAGGAATGCGATAGAGGACTTTATAGCTCAGGGCGGCATGTTCGGCATTGCCACCGGCCGCGCCTCGCAAAACGCCTTGCAGCACCTCCCGGGCATAAGCATCAACGCACCATCTATAGTATTCAATGGGGCTGCGGTATACGACTATGTAAATAAGCGCTACATCTTGGCAAACTATCTCGACGCCGAATCTTTTCCCCTTATAAAGGAGCTTGCGGAGTGCGGTAAAAGGCTGGATATACAGCTGTACACCGAATACGGCATATTCTACGTAACGCCGGAGAAACGCTCATATAAGCCGTTCGTGGATATGCACCGCCCCTGCACCTTCTGTAAGGTTGATGACATAGCGGACAGGCCATGGCTCAAGACGCTTTTTCTGGGTGCGGAGGAGAATCTCGACTATGCCAGGGAGCTCATAGCAAAACGCGGCCTCGAGGATAAATTCGACATAGTGCCCGGAACAACCGACATACTTCCGGACGCCAAATACATAGAGCTTTTGCCCCGCGGCACAAACAAGGGCAGCGGAGTGGAAGCCCTGCGCACACTTTCCTCCCTTTCCGGGCGCAGTATAATATGCGTGGGGGACTATTGGAACGACCTTGAGATGCTGCAAAGGGCGGACGTGGCATGCGTCCCCCTGAACGGCGCGGAAGAAGTAAAGGCCTTGGCCCATTACATAACCCCGGACAATAATCACGACGCAATAGCCTATATAATAGAAAAAATCATACCCGGGCTGTAATCCTTTGCAAAGGAGGGTACCGCAATGAAGCGAAACACAAGGGTTGTATGGATCTTATGCGTGTGCCTTTGGGCGTTGTTCTGCTTAGGCTGCGCCCGGAACGGAAATGCCCTTGCACAGTACGCCCCCGATGAAGCTGACAGGCTTACCGTATATACCTCCCACAAGCAGGAGGTATATGAGCCCGTAATCACTGAATTCGAGAACCGCACCGGGATCTGGGTCACCGTTGAGACGGGCGGCACCAGCGAGCTTCTTGAGCGCATAGCGAGTGAAACCGGATCCCCCGTATGCGACATAATGTTCGGCGGCGGCGTAGACAGCCTGGAATCGTATAAGGGCTACTTCAGCCCGTATCAAAGCCCCGAAGAGGCGGGCATAGACCCGGCTTTTCTCTCTGAGGATCACATGTGGGCGCCCTTCTCAATCCTTCCCACAGTAATAATCTACAATCAAAAGCTGGTTCCCGCCCATACCGTCACAGGCTGGCGGGACCTCATAGACCCCCGCTGGAAGGGCAAGATAGCCTTTGCCGACCCCTCCGCCTCAGGCTCCAGCTATACCGCCCTCGCCACGCTGTGCCAGATAATACCCAAGGATACCGAGTCGGTGCTGCGGCAGTTTGCAAAAAACCTGGGCGGCAGCCAGTTCGGCGGCTCCGGCGACGTGGTAAAGGCGGTTGCCGACGGTACCTGCTTTTTAGGAATCACCCTCGAAGAAACAGCCATGAAGCGCATAGCTGAAGGGTACGACATAAAGCTTCTGTACCCCGCCGAGGGCACCAGCGCCGTACCCGACGGCAGCGCCCTGATAAAAGGCGCGCCACACGAGGGCAACGCCAAGCTGTTTCTCGACTTTGTGCTGAGCCGCGGCGCTCAGGAAAGGCTTGCCCAACAGTTTTACAGGCGGCCCGTGTGCAGCGACATACAGCGGCAGAAGGAGCTTTCTCCCCTTGAAGACATAGCCCTGATAGACTACAGCGTATCCTGGGCAAGCGAAAACCACGACCATATGCTGGAGCGCTGGTCCGCCCTGATGGAACAGGAGGCGGGCAGATGAAGCTTATATTTACCCGCGGAACATTCAGGGAAAAGCTGTTTTCTTCAATGCTTTTCACCACCCTCACCACGCTCATGCTGTGCAGCTCGCTGCTGCTCATAGTATTCAGCTCCCGCATGGAGGACAGCGCACGGCAGGAGGCGGATACGCTTATATCCGTAGTATCCTCTTCCATCAGCGACCTGCGAGATTCCACCGAAAAGATAGGATCAAAGCTCAACCGCAATTCTCTCGTGATAAACGCCATGTCAGGCGGCGGGGCGTTCCCACAGCAGACATACTACGAGCTGTACAACGCCACAAGCGGTCTTCGGGACTATGTACAATTTTACCTTTACGACACCAACGGCGCTTTGCAATACTCTACCTCCAGCGCAGGGCACTCACGCACCCTGCCTACAAACTGGGGCATACTCCTTGCGGCGGCAAGTCACCACGGGGAGCTTGTGTTCCGGGGGGCAGACGCATTCAGCTACCCAGACCGGGATGCGGTGCTGTACGCCGCCCGGAGCATCGTGAACAACTCGGGCGATGCGGTTGGCTACTTCGTTGCGAACCTTTCCGAAGACAATCTGCAGGAGCTTTTGGAGGGCAAGTTCGGCAGCCGCAACACCCTCTACATTACCGACGCCTTCATGCGCACCATATACTGCTCCCGTCCGGCGGAAACTGATTCCCCCGTGCCCGCGCTGCGTTCCGCAATGCTCAGCAACACCCCCGTATCCTCCGACGAGTACAACTACTACATGCGCCACGAGCCCACAAGCGGCCTGTATATAATACTTCGCCAGCCAAAGGCATTCACCCGGGACACAACGAGACTTCTGAGGACAGTGGCCTCATTTCTCGTCCTCGGCAGCATAGCCCTCTGCGTGTTCGTCTCCTTCAACCTGAGCAGACAGCTTTCAGACCCCATAGGCAAGATAACCTCCGCCATGGCGGAGGTGGAAAAGGGCAGCCTGGATACCCGCGTAAACCTTCACCGCAGCGACGAATTGGGGCAGCTCGCGGACAACTTCGACAACATGGTAGAGCGCCTCAAAACCTACATGGATAAACTCATACAGGGTCAGCGGGACCTGGATGAGGCTCAGATACGCATGATGCAGGCACAGCTGAACCCTCACTTCCTCTGCAACACGCTGGACACGATGAAGTGGATAGGCAAGATGAACGGTGTGCCCGAAATATCCAACATATCCATGGATCTTGCGGACATACTGCGGGCCTGCATATCTACAGATGAATTCGTTCTACTTGGGGACGAGTTGGAGCTTCTGAACCGCTACATACGCATACAACGCATACGCTTCCCCGGACGCTTTACCTATGCCGCAAGGGGCCACGAGAAATACATTGACTGTATAGTCCCAAAGCTCATACTCCAGCCCCTTGTGGAAAACGCCATACTTCACGGCCTTGCCGACCGGGACAACGGCAGCATAGTCCTCTCCGTATCGGAGCAGCCCGGCAGCCTGCTCAGGATAGCCGTATCCGACGACGGCAGCGGCATACCCGACGAGGTGATACGGCGCTTTGCACAGGATGGCCCTGCCCGCGAGGGGCGGCTTGGCCTGTACAACGTAAACCTTATACTCAAGAAATACTACGGGACCGATTTCGGGCTTCACCTCAGGAATAATCCGGAGGGCGGCGCTACAGTCTACGCGCTGCTGCCCATCACAAGGAGGGAAACAGATGCTTAAAGTTCTCGTTGTGGAAGATGAGCCATATGTGCGCCGGGGCATTGTGCTGTCGGTGGACTGGACGGCGCTGGACTGCTTCGTGGTAGGCGAGGCGGCCAACGGCGAGGGGGGCTACGACGCGGCGCTGAAATTCCAGCCCAACATCATCATAACCGACATACGCATGCCTAAGATGGACGGCATCGAGATGCTCAAGCGGCTTAGGGAGGCCGGCTGCAAGTCCGAGGTGATAATACTCACTGCCTACAGCGACTTTGAGTACGCCCAAAACGCGCTGCATTACGGCGCGGCGGACTACCTTCTCAAGCCCTTCCACGATGGCGAACTGGAGCAGGTGATAGTCTCCATACATTCCCGCCTCATGGCCCGGCAGGGCAACGCCGCGGAATCTCTACCCGCCCTTCAGCTCAAGAAAGGCGACAAGAGCAAGTACGTAATGGAGTCCCTCGCCTACATTGCGGGTCACTACAACGACCCGGACATAGGCGTTGGCTCCATAGCCGCAAACGCAGGCATAAGCGAGGGCTACCTTTGCCATATATTCAAAAAAGAGACAAACTACACCCTGATGGAGTATCTATCCCAGTACCGCATGCACGTAGCCATGCAGCTCCTCCGGGACTGCCGGGTAAAAATATACGAGGTGGCCGAACAGGTGGGGTACAGGGATATCGCCTATTTTTCCAGCATGTTCCGCAAGATAGTCGGCGTCACTCCCTCAGAGTATCAGGACAGGTGCAAATAATCCGGCGCAAGATAAGCTTTAACATGAGCATGGCATATATCCAATATAATTGGAGGATCCAGAGTCTCTTCGTTATCGTCAGAATGTTCCGTGTGCGCTTCGCCATACAGCCGGCTTTCTTTCGGAGAAAGCCGGCTGTATGGCCTGTTATATCTGAGGTTAAATAGCAATCGCTGCTTTTCTTTTACACAATGCCCGGATTATCTTTTACATACGCCATCGTTACTCCCATACCTTTCCTCCAGAACGGCTACGCCCTGGGAGAGTATCTCACGGGTGAGGCTGACGGCCTGCTGCTCGTCCTTGGCCTTTATGGCGGCAAGCAGCCTGCGGTGCAGGCGCGCAGATTCCTGCACGTCCCCCGCCTTAACGCTGTAATGCTGTTTTATGAGCGCCCGTATCACCGGCTCAAACGCGCGGAAAAACATGCTGTATATGCCGTTGCCCGAGGCCTGGGTCAGCCGGTAATGGAACTGGTACACCTGCTCCTCCGGGTCGCCGCCCTGCTCAAGTGCGTCAATGCAACCCTCCATCTCGGCATACGTGCTGTCGTATATATTCTCGCAGGCAAGCCTTGCGCATTCCATCTCCACCAGCCGGCGGAAGTCCATCATATCAGAAAATATGGAATGATCCAGCTCTATATCGCTGAGCGGATACGTGCAGCAGGGGTGTATCCAGCCAAATTTCTTGTCCGCCTCCCTGCGCCCGTCCGCCTCGTCGGGGATAAACACCTCGCCTGAAACAAGCATGGAATGGCACCAGCCGCACTGACCGCTGCGGCAGCGGGAGGGAGCCTTTATGCCCGCCTGCTCCATGGCTGAGAGCAGCGTCTGGTTTGCCCGTCAGCTTTTCAAAGTGGGTCACGCATTCCTCCGCTATTCTGTCCTTTAGCTTGAAGTACTCCTCTTCGGTTACGTTTGCGAATGCGTCCTCCGTGTAGAATTTTGCGAACTGCACCATGCAGGTGCCCTCCGGCGTGCAGTCTGGTATTGCCTCGTTGATTATGGTCACGCAGTAATCCTTGTGCCCCTCTATGGTCGCCGCGCTTTCGTACTGCGAAAGGGTATCGCCGGTAGAGCGGACGAATGTATCGTATGCCTTGAAGCCAAGCTGCTCATAGGGTATATCCAATCCCAAATATACTGTAAAGGCGCTCTGTGCCAGCTTTCTCGCGTTCATCAGCTTGCGCTCACGCTCCGGCACCTCGCTCTTGTCTATCATCCTGTCGAATACCACCGTGGGCATCAGGTTGGATATTACCCGCTCGCAGGGTATATACGTGCCGTCCGCCAGCTCTACGCCGCGTACCGCGCCGTTTTTAACGTCTATCTTTGTTACCTCGGTGTTGTACCATATATCGCCGCCCATGTCCCTTATGGCCTTATCAAATGCCAGCGATATTTCATGGCTGCGGAAGCGTGCCATCCAGGGCTTCTGTGTAAGATATGTATATGTCATGAAGGTACCATCAGTTGACAAGAGCACACAAGCCCGAAAGGCTTGTTTTGGTACGCTCCTGCGTTCTCGTCGCTTGTATTACATCCAGTAG
>ERZ827458.593-NODE-593-length-46329-cov-23.380062_pt1 | contig 46329 bp, 46 predicted proteins | sample MGYA00519706_ERZ827458 | MGnify/ENA primary metagenome ERZ827458 (study PRJEB31778, sample SAMEA3449309) | human gut metagenome | biome: human gut; feature: human-associated habitat; material: faeces | place: United Kingdom | collected 2010/2012 ...
TTGTGGCCAGGTCTGATGGAACCGTTGTTCAGACGACTCATTATTATCCTTATGGTATGTCTTTTGCAGAGGGTACCTTTGCCGACAAGCAGCCTTATAAGTATAACAGTAAGGAACTGGATACGGAGAATGGATTGAACCTGTATGATTATGATGCCCGGCAGATGGATATTGTTTCCGGACGTTTCACCAGTGTTGATCCGATGGCAGAGAAATACTATCATTGGTCACCATATGCTTATTGTATAGATAATCCATTGAAGTATATTGACCCTAATGGACTTGATAGCTATATTATACTATATTCTAATTCTGATAGTAGATTTAAGGCGGCTGCTGAAACTAGGCAAAGAGAAATAATGAATTCTAAAAGCTTTACTACAGAAAAAGATCATGTATATATGCTGAATATTGGTGATTTAGGCAACCTTAGAGAACGGATACAGAATATTGTAAATGATGCCAAAGCAAATGGATATGGTATGACTGTAGAAGCATCATTTTATACACATGGAGGCACGGATGGACCTGTAGGAGATAAAGTCACTTCAGGAGATTATAATTTAAGAAATGTTTCTGGAAGTAGTTTAGATCGTAACCAATTATCTGCAGAAGGCTGGAAACAAATAAATTGGAATTTTGATCCTAAAAATAGTGTCGCAGCTTTTTATGGTTGTCATACTGTAGGATTTGCTGAACGTTTCTTTGATATATCAAATGTAGCTTTTACTGCAGGACAAGGTGGTTCTTCTGGCCCTTCTTATAAAACAGATGATTTTGATTCTGTAAGTCCGATATTTGGGATTTTATCTAAGAATATCTATTATGGGAGCCAAGAGGCTGGTAAATTTATAGGTGTTACAGGATATGCGCGGAACCAATATGAAAAGATTAACAATGTGAAGATGAGAAAAGAATGGGAGATAAATGGTAATGTCACAATAAAAAATAATTCATTAATTAAATCAAGATGAGAAAGCTGATAATAATAACTGTAGCTATTTTAACTATTGCTGCCTTATTCTTAGGATATATGTATAACTATCAGAAGAGGACACTCGGGCTAATTTTTGATAAAGTTGGAATAACTAAAAACACTTTTGAAGTTGAGATTGATAATGAATTAAAACGTCATACTTTTATTTATTGGTATGGAGAGACTCCACATCCCGCTAAAAGAAATAGGCAATTGATCTTTTATCGGTTTCTACAAAGTGATATTCCACCATCGCACGGGAAAAATTGGATAAAGATCCAAATATTTGAAGATATTATTTACAATCATATGGGTATTTACAAGCTAGAAAGTTTCTCTAAACACAATTATCATATAAGTATAAAACTAGTAAATGAGACTGTTATAATAAACTGGCGTATCGATAACTGGTATGAGACTGAGATAATGCAAGGCAGCGACACTATTGCATTAACAAATAACAGAGACAAACTTGAAGATTTATGAGCTTTGTGTATTAGATGTATCATTTCGGAATAGCCACAGACAAATGTAAGCTTCATTTGTTTATTTTCACATGGTGCCCCTGTTTAATTGTAAATTCTCACAAATTATAGAGCAACTAGCTAGTAATAAGCTAGTTGCCCTTTCTGCATCCTCAAATACGTGAAGCATTTTCAGTCAGTAATTGGAACAGGTAAATAAAATGAAATATGCAAACATTCTTCCTTAGAGTAGGAAGGGACTACCATTAACTATTCCTACCGGTATAAATGTAAACTCTACATTATCTAAGATTAGAGGCGTGAAAGATTCTGTCATGCTCTATCTTCTTCTTTCTTAGTTTTATCTATAGTTTTACTTGGCTTCACTACTATCTCAAGATCTAGGTATTGAAACACTTTCTCTATGTCCTCCGGTGTAACATAAACTTTGGGAAAAAACAGTGCCGGATTATTTATTACATTCACGAAGTTTTTCTTCATTAAGTCCAGATTATTTTCATTGACACCTATTATCTCTTTATCATCATTTACACCTATAAAAACACATTTTAACATTGACATAACAGTTTACGCACAATTTGTCTATAATACCAAACACGAATCGTATTACTTCATCAATTAGACAGTTCACAATTTTATTACTCTCGGAAAAAATCACTGCCATCCTATTTAACTTCCAGTACCCGGTTCATCATGTCGCACATTTTCTGACAACTATCATGATCCGCACAAGCAGGGTAGGGGCATTCATCACAATAAACTTCATCAAGCATATTCTATCAAACAGTTCCAAGAGGACACAACACCATCGCATCTTGTATTGAAAATGCATTATTCCCTTTTTCTCTAAATAGATTGTTACAATCATCTATTAATTTATAAAGGAAATGAACTTTATTCTTATCCGCATATTCAGATATAAACTTAGTTAAATTGCTTTCAATTTTTTTTCTATTTTCTTCACTCTTAATAGCCAAATACTTAATCCCATTCATTACAGCCTGTAAAAGGTTACTCTTATACCAGTCAGCAAACCAGCCAGTCAAAACTATTTCATTTATGATTGTTAAGTATTTACCTAATATCTTTATATCCGAATAATTAAGATCAAAATTCAAATTAGAATATGCATGATACTCTTTATTCATTAGTGTTTCAATTAACCAATCAAGTCCTTCTATTCTTCCATAAGCATTCATCAATAGTATGATCCGCTGCTTATTGAAACCCAATAGCTCCTCCGATTTATATACCTCTATCAGTTCTGTTAAAATTTCGCCCGCAAAGCTTTCATCTAATGCAAATTTCTTATTATTAAGAATCGTTTCTGATATATCAATTTTAAGTTGTAATGAATATTCCGAACGTACTTTCCATACTTCTAATGCATATTGTCTGTCACTGCATAGTAGTTTAATAAGTAAATCCTGAACTATAGCTTTATTATCTCCAAATCTTGAGGCATCTTGTAAATCATCAAAAGCTGTGGAATAACACTCATATAATTTATGCTCTTCGATATAATTGACATATGACTTATAAACAAAGAAATCGTAGATCAATTTAGATTTAAAGTTTGCCCTTATCTTTGTTTTTACAGAGTCTAAAGAGCAAACCATTATAGCTTTCTGCATAAATTCAGCCCACTCATCATTTGTAAGCCAGGATGAGCCATAATAAATTAATAGTTTTAGAGCGACTTCTCTGCCAATATTAAAATCAAAACGTCTGGTTAACTTTAAAGAAATTCTCAATATATCCAAAGGCTCTGATATGTTCAATAAGGTATTATCAACCCACTTGTGTATTTGTTGCATTTGTGCCTCGGACAAAACAATATTGCTATTTCTACTTATTTCATTATATACAATTTCCATTGCAATATTATTATAAGCCAACTCATCATTCAGATAGGATCTTAAACTAGAAATATCAATCTTTTGTTCTTTGGTTTTAAGATCACGAAAAACAAACTTCCTTACGAAATGAGCAAATATACTGTTAGTTATCTGCCTAGTACTTCTTTGTGTTTCCCCCAATTGTGACCAAGTCATTTGTTCTTTACCCTTAATCAAACTAAACAAATAATCTCGAAACTCATCCATATTAAAAAGTATATCAAAGTTGCGCTTTTCTTCCTCAACCCAATTAGCTTGATTGTACCTCATCGATTGATCAAATTCGATTCCTTTACGAATAGTTATTTGATCTTTAAACTGCCATTTTATATCCTGATCATACATACTATCAGACAATTTTTTAAGACTATCGGTAGTCAACTTATCAATAAACACATCAAAATTCTGTTTATTCACTAATGTCCCAACAGCATAATAATGATTATCGCTGTCTTCTGAAGCATTTAATGTATCACAGAGTTTAGTAAGAACCAAATCATTTACCATACCCTTACTAAAAAAGGCAACATACTTTTTATCTAACCCCAAAGACATTTTGGACTCCTCAAAAGCTAGATTAAGAATCGCATCCAATAAGTTAGAAGATGAATTTAGATAAGGTTCCGCATTTTTCAATGTTTGAAGAACTAATTCATCATATGTATATTGTGATTCATAACTTAAATGAGAACAGTTATTTGCAAGAAAATCAACAAGAGTTAATAGTCCATTTTCAGAAGTTACACATCTTAATAAATCAAATGGAACATAATAATTAGCCATATAATTAGTTCCTCCTTCTTGCCGGCCTCCAAATAATTCTATGTTATCAATAATAATAGAAATAAAGTCCTCTACCTTACTATGAGGAATTATACAAATAAAGTCCTTCAACAGAATTTTATTTTCTTTCAAAATTGTATAAATTTGCTCAAGATTAATTTGCATTTTCAGAAAATTATTTGAAAAAGCTATTAACACAGATTGTCTAGTAGCAATATCCTCGGTCTTATCAGCAAGTATTCCTTCAAGCGATTGGATAACAGTATTTGTATCTGCATAGTTGCCTCTATATTCAAATTTAGCTAATAATAAGCAGGCATTGGCTCTTATTGTATTTGAGTTATTTTTATCCATAGCTTCCTGAAGGCAGAAATTTATAAATTCAACATCAGAACCAAATGATGCTAGATCTTCAATTTCGGATGAATCCATATACACAAATGTTTCTTTCCATTCATTCCATAATTTATGGACAAGCTCATATCTCATATCACTTGGCAATTTGAATCGTTCAGATTTTAGCAATATTTTCGGATTATTACTCAATAACATTCTAGTCAATTTCTGAAATACAGGCTTATCTGTTTCCATGAAACTAAGAAGCATGATTGAAGTATTATACCAAGACGGTTTTATTATCTCGGTTCCTTCATAACACATAAAAGTATAAATATCCTCAAAAGTTTCAGACACCAACAATCTGGCCACTAATAGTTCCTTTATTGAATTATGTTCAAAATAAAAGTTATTTTCACTATCTATTTTAACTACAGAAAAACTTCTCAAAATATCTATTCCTTGTTGATTACTTGCTATGTACCTGATTACATCCTCTTCAGATATAGTATTTACTTCAGATAATTGCATCGCCCACGCAAGTTTAGTGAGCATTTCTTTCCCTTTATAAAAATCAGTATCAAGTGAAGGCTTATTATCTGCCTTATAACTAGCTTCAATTAAATAATCAATAATATCTTTACGAGTTACATCAACACAATCTTTATTTGCATCATAAAACTTGATAATTGCTTGAAGAAAAAAAGGATTCGTTGAATAATCAATTAACTTATTTCTTTCTAAAAATGCAAAGAAAAGTTCATGATCCACTCCTTTAAACTCAACATATTCTCTTATATCTTCCATTGTGAATGAGTTTAAGAAAAAACATTCAAAATTGTCAAAGTAATCATTGTAAAAGTTATTTCTGCAAGTAACTACTATAGTTATTTCTGGATGATTATAAGCTATTTGCTGTATATCCTTCACAGCAATACTGCGCATTGACAAAGGAATTTCATCTAACCCATCAAAAAAAATTAAAACTTTCTCTCCTAAATCATAATCCCAATATTCTGGTAAACTAGTAGAAAGCGAATTAGTTACTATATAGTTTTTTAAAGGATAATAAATTGGATAATATAATTCACTTTGGGCTAACTTATGGGCTACATACTGGAGCTCTGTACTCTTTCCAAGACCACCAGAGCTTAGTATTACAAAACGGTTATTTTCTGTTTCTATGCCTTGGCACAATGAAAGAAGTGTCGTTTCTTGATAATCCCAAGATGGTTTAGTTGTATGAGGATAAACCCTCCTTTCAATAAATGGAGCAGGGGGTAACGGTGTATTATACAATCTTAAAAAATGGTTTTTGTTAAGAGTGTGAATAATTTTACGATTTTGATTAGATAATAAGTTTATCAGATTCTCCATATTTAAAAAACCATCTTTTATGATAACTTTTATCATATTAATTTCTTCTTGAGTATGAGAAACGATTTCATTGATATTGTCTATTCTTATTTCAGATAGATAACTATGGGTTATTGGATCATTATTCAATTTTTCAAATAAAAGTAAAACTAACTTCTCCGTCGAAGCATTTAGTTCACCTTTAGTAATATATTGTTCTAGTGCACTAAAATGAGCGAATTTATGGACGTATTCGCTCTTTCTTACATCATCTTTTTTGCTCAATTCCTTTAAGGCCGATTGATATACCCGATCAAGTTCCTGATCCCAGTTTCTTTTTAATAGATGTTTGAAAACAAGTTCAGCTATTGCGATAAAAGTCTCTATACCCATAGTATCATTTTTTATGTTATAAATTCAATATAAAAGTATAACATTCAAATTAGATATCAAAATATAAACAATCCATATAATTATCTTGTATAGTACAATGTCAGATTTATAATCTATCTTATGTTTAATAGAAAAGTGATCAATTACTCCCCCATATCCGGCATCAAAAATACTCGAAAAGTATACGCTTCTTCAGAAGATTACGTATATTTTTCAAATTCCTCCAAGATGTCCTTACAGAACTTGGAAATGGGTCTCTTACAAATGTCTTCCACTTTATCAGAAAAACCAAATATCATACGATGCCAATCTTCAGAAGAAATATCAAGATTAAAGTCCGAAACAAATTTTCTATAAGCCTCTGAATGTATCATCTGGTTCCTAAAATACATTTCAGCTGCATAATCAGTATGTGAGTTATACAGTTCCTCTAAATGGAAAATTCTAGCATTATTTTCCATTTCATTCTTATTATAAGTAACCTTTACAGATATAGCATCGGCACATGTATTCATATCTACAAAACCACTGCCTTTTATATCCACATGAAACTTCATGGCTTCTACATCTTTTAGCATAAATGGACTAATCAAACCTTCTTTTTCCGCGTCTATTGAGTGTTTTCCTGTAGGTCCATTACAAAACGGGCAACTAGGAATTAGATTGTATTTTAATATGGCAAGATAAGGATATTGTGCTTTATCATAAAAATGATCCAGTTGCCCCTTAACTTGCTTTTTATCATTACCATCTATATTCTTAATGAACACCCGATTGCAATAAGGACAGACATCCGCACCAGCAGCTTCAATTAGATTGTCCTTGGGAAGCATATCTTTATATCCTTTATCAACAAACATTTTATAAGTTATGCGATATAAAGTGGTATCATGGTCATTGAAGCCTGCATAATCAGCCACAATACGATCTGATAATGTTTTTATACCATCAGGACGTAAATTAACCCATGTTTTCAATTCTCGTTTAGCTTCAGTAAAAAAATTGATAGTATCAATATCCATGGGAAGGTCGGCAGCCAGAAAAGTATCATTATTTCCTAAACTATACCAGGATTCTCGATCAGCAGAATCATTAAATCTCGTTTTTTGTTCAGAACTCAATTCATCATAGAATTCCTTTGCATCTGATACCTTCCAACGGTTACGCCTACCTACATATCCATTGTTGAGATATTTATCCAGATAGACTAGAAAAGTATCTATAAAGTCGTTATACTTTTTCAGTTTCAAGTCATCGTATTCTATTGGTATCATCGTCTCTTTTTAATTTTTTCTTCTACAACCTGCATCTGCTTTTTTAGCATTTCATACTCAACTTCCAGACTGTCCTTTCTTTTCAGATATTCCAGTTTCTCCAGAAGTTTCATCTTTATAAATCTGTCGCCTATCATATTGATACTTTTCTGCAAACGTAGAATCGTGTTTTTATCAATAGGCTTAGCTCCATTTTCATATTTTTCCGATAATAAATCAAGTTCTTTAACTATGTCATTCAGTTTTTCAGCAGCCATATCGCCTACAAATTGCGTCATAAAAAATTGGTTATTCAACAAATCATAGACATTAGAACAAAATGTTTGCTCCAACGCATCCTTGTTAACCGAACCTTTATTCAAGCATAAAATATTATCCACAGGAATATCGCTCAATATGAACGGTGAATGTGTGGTAATCAGGATATTTATATCAAAACTTTTGTTCAGACCGACTCTGACAAACAAGTCTATCATTTTTTTCACGAAACATCTTTGATATTCCGGATGGAAACAGATCTCAACCTCATCAAGAATAAAATTCAATCTATTGTAACGGACTCTCGTACCATTCTTAGGAATTGTACTCAAATTCATTGCATGATATAGTAAAGTACTGGTGAGATAGATAAATTGTCGTTCACCACTACTTAGATGATTCAAGGGAACAGGTTTTCCTGTTTTTGCATTTTTTAAACTTATTTCAGATCTAAAAATTCCAGGGGGTAACCATTCCATGCGATTCTTAACAGTCATACCTTTGGGCTCAATACCCAATAACTCCGCATATTGTTTATAAGAAATTTTATCCGCTAATTCACCGCCCTTCAAATCTTTACCTTTCTTGATAAAATTCAGTGCTTGTCTTAATTTCAGTCCAATATGGGAAGGATCGCGTTTCACAGCTTTAGCCAACTCCCTAAGTTGTAATACTGTTATTTTCTTGTTTTCAATGGGAATAGTGCAGAAAGTATAATTTATATCTCCAAAGTTTTTTTTGAAATGAGTATAGCTTGGATATTTTTCGGCAACACTTAAAACTTTGTATACCACATACATTCTTACATAAATTTGTAGATGATCCATTGTACGGCTCACACTACATCCTAGTGCCTTTAAAATAATATGTGCAAATGAATACTTTTCCAAAGCCAATTTCCGGAAATCCTCCAAATCCTTATCCTCTTCATAATTCCACAAATCTTTTTCATTAGTATAACTCCGTTTATGCTCCTCCACTTCTTCCTTATTCGGATACAACTTTCTTTGATCAATAATTGACACGAACTTTTCCTGCAATTTGCGAGGTCTCCAATGAAAATACATATTATCAAAAATGTAACCATCAAGCAAAGGGTGTATAGGATCTTCCTCTATCAAAAGGGCAGCCAATCTCGATGTCGTAAGATGCTCTTCATTGCTCATGTCGATCCAGCCGTTATCACGATAGGGATTCAAAACGATTGGACTTAAATAACCGTCATTCTTGTGAAAAAGACTATTCAGCCATGGCCAAGAACCTGGGAGTATTTCTCCATTATTACCATTTGCCATATAAATAGTTTTTTCCTCGGAATAATCTTGTGCAATAAAAGATTGCATGGAATAATTAGTAGCTATCGTATAAAAGAATGCTTTGGCTATTTCTTTCTGTTGTTTGAAGTTTACACTGGCATAGTCCACATATTCCTGCAACTCTTCGCCTATTTGTATTGCTTGTTCTGTTTTATAAACTATAAACTTACATTTCAATTTTCCAAATACGAAGCCAAGAACGCCATCTCGAACGCGAACCATCCCAGTCTTGCCATTAGCTTCATATGTTAAATCGACATATAACCCCGTGATATAACTTAAAGGTGCGGAAGCATCTCTTTCTATTCTGCTGAAAAGGCAGTAACTTAGATTATTTACTACACGGAAAATCATATCCAACAAAGAAGATTTACCGGCACCATTCTGACCTACTATTGCTGAAATACATATATTCGGGGCAAAGAAATCCTTATCCAACTTATGCTCAATAGGATAGTCTGTTTCTATATGAAGGTTCTTCATGTATTTACACCCTTCATAAAATCGGATGTTAGTTAAGGTAAACATAACTCTACAGTTTTAAAATAATTATGTAATAAATCAATCTTTAAGGCATCCGACAGGCACTACATAAACCCCATCTTCCCGACGATAGGCATATGGGCCGTTTGCTGTCAGTACCATTAAAAATGACGGTTTTTTCATTTTTGAGGTATCTATCTTCTCAGCCAAAGATGTTAATGTTTGTACACCCTCACTGATGAGTTTGTCACCACCAAGTTTTATTTCTATCAATCCATAGCGTCCGTCACGCAAATGGACCACAGCGTCGCATTCCAACCCATTTTTATCCCGATAATGATAGACATTGCCGTTTAGTGCTTCTGCAAACACACGGAGATCACGCATACAGAGAGTTTCAAATATCAGTCCGAAAGTATTCAAATCTGATATGAGGTCTGCAGGCCCCAAACCGAGTGCTGCTGCTGCAATAGAGGGGTCTGTGAAATATCGTGTATCTGATGTGCGGATAGCTGTCTTTGAACGCAAGTTAGGATTCCATGCTTCTACATCTTCTACTACAAAGATACTTTTTAGTGCTTTAATGTACGATGCTATAGTATCTTCATCAAGAGAATCTCCTTCATTGACAACAAGATCTGCACGTATTGTCGAATAATTTGCCTGGGCACCTTGATGACGTGCATATGAACGCAACAGGCGATGTACTCTTGAAGGGTCACGATCTACCCCATCAGCTTGCTGAATATCTCGTTGTTCAACTGCATTAAGATAATCGAAAGCTTGGTCTAAGGCTATCTCGTCATCCATATCCACAGCCAAAGGCCATCCTCCACGACATGAAACAAAGGCCACTCTCTCCAAGTCCAAACCTGACAAACCTTCTATTTGTTCTTTACCATCGAAAATTTCCTTTAGTGATACCTCTCCTGTAGAATCACCAGATTCCCACAAAGACATCGGGCGCATTCTCAACCATCCAAACCTACCAGTACCACTGTGTATTACCGAACTCAAATCTGCAGGTACACATGAGCCAGTCAAAATGAACAGTCCTAATCCACTGCTATGGTCAGCTTCAAAGCGAATACTATCCCACAATTGAGGAGCAACCTGCCATTCATCTATCAGTCTAGGCTTGTTGCCTCTTAACAACAATCTAGGATTCATTGTCGCCAGCTGTTTATTTTGCTCTGTCTTTCCAGATTCAGACATATATAATACACTTTGCGCTATTTGTTCTGCAGTAGTTGTTTTTCCGCACCACTTAGCACCTTCTAATAAAACTGCACCTTTTCCGGCCAATTTTCTTTTCAACAGACGGTCCGCTATTCGTCTTCTATATTTATTCAGCATTCTTTCTCAATTTACAGAGATTCTTATTTATTTTTTTGCAAAGATAAGATTTTTTATTCACTATTCGGCTGTTTGGCCTAATATTATTCGGTAGTTTGGCCTAATATTATTCGGTAGTTTGGCTTTAAAATAATATACTATTGAACACAAATATAATGTGAAGGCTGTTGGCTCTTTCATATACAATGCAAATAAGGAAATCATTCTAATCTCATACGCGGACAATTTAATAACAAAAAAACAGAGAATTAAATCTGTATTATCATAATAATTTATATATTTGAAGAACATATAGCGTATTCAACAAAACATTTAATTTAAATCAAATATGAAAACAGCCATCCCCCCACGTTCCTTTCATCCGCAATATAAAGCTGAACTTATTATGATCCTTGACAGATGTAAATACATTTCAGATCTATGTAAAACGCTTAATAGATCAATAGCTTGGATAAATAAAGTATATGATAGTGAAACCGTAAAGTTAAAAATGAGTGACCAGATACCACCAACTCTTGCTGATAAACTTATGGATTATTGGTTTGGAGAATTACCAAGTCTATCTGAAGAAGAGAAATTAAGATATAAATTGCAATCCCAAACTAAAACAAAAAAAAGATTGCCCTCTAAAACAAAAAAACAATCAATATATGACAAGGTAAGTATATTTGGTATTAAATCAATTAAGTATTATCCAGTTGGAGGAAAAAAGAATAAATAGAAACTATTTACCGTACTTTCGGAAAAAAAGCCTAGCATTACTCTTCGCACTAGCCAATCCACCAATTTAGTCCGGGATTTAAAGAGTGAAGAAACACTTTTTCCGAAAATAACTTCTTGTAATAATGAATATGTAGAAGATTTAAACCACTCCAATCAAAACATTAGTAGTGAAGCAATTGAGAGTATTATAGAAAGCACTTCATCTACTAGAGCTAATCAAGCGTCGTGGGGCTTTATAGTCAACATTTCATGGTATCCAGTTCCAAAAATATTCAACGAGATTCGTGATGTTCCCCATTCTACAGCTATGGGACATCTAGAGTCTTTAGCTGCTATTTATTCAAATATTCACCACCAACCAATTCAAGTCGAATACTATTCAGCAGAACACTATGGTATTGTAAGGATTGGGTTAAAATCCAATTACGGCTATGTAGCTAGTGAAATGTTTGTCAGAGAGTTTTTACCTGATTCTGCAAGCTTGCTGTATCAGGGTAGTACTATTGGTACAAGTTTCGATTTTAAATTTGACGTGAATTATCCTGAATGGTCCCCGGTGACGGGTGATACTATCACCAGATAAACTGAACAGTAGAATATCAATATATTACATATAGATAAACAGTTGACTACAATGATGGAAGATTCAGACCAAAATTTGGTATATGCACTACGTGCCATACAAGAACCACAATTAAGGGAGACAGAAGAATTTCACGAATGGATAGGTATACCTGAAAACAGGGAACTCTTTCTTGACTTGATGGCTTGTAAAGAAGCCACGATGCGTGAAAATATGGACAATAAATCAAATAGAGCATAGATAGGCCAGACCGATTAGAAGCTTCTAGCAATCATTTTTAAGCACATCAGAGAGTTGCGTCGTGTAGCAGGGAGAAAGATGTTCCTGCCGAAGCTTCCATTTGTGTACACCGATCCCCTGCACAGTCAAACTAACTTGGTTCTTTATCAATTCACAGTTAAGTTCATCAATAACTTCCATAAGCCTGGATAACTTCTCCCTGTTTTCCTGATAATGTCCGTTATAATTAATAGCGTTAAAAATAGCAAGTCTTTTACTAAGTTTGGAAGTTTATCAATACTCTCCCATATCCTCAATCAAGTCCTTAAAAATTTTCTGGGAGGAACGAATCCCTTCCATGAAGGTTGCTTCATTTTGCGAGTTTGTAAGGGTGCTGTCATCAACAAAGGTAACATAGACAAATCCCAGTGCTTCTGCTGTTTCCTTTTGAGTATTCAGTTCTACACGACATTCAATTGAAGTTCTGATGAAACAAAGCCCGTCACTCACCTTCATCGCATGGTGAGCTGCTCCGCCATATTTCTGATAGCCATTCTTTATATCTTCATTAAGTTCAATCAGTAAGGCTATTTTGTTTCTTGTGAAATAGCGGCATATCACCTTATTAAGTCCTAGTTCAGTATTCTTGAAAACACGTTCTCTATAGCGGGCAAAGAAATGGGTACTGTACGCATCAATCCTTCTGGTCCATGTCATTGAATCGGAGTCGGTATGTTTATATGGAGAGCACCCCCATTTCAGAACGAATCGTCTATTATCCACATTTATAACAGAAAAACAATCAAATTCAGGATTTTCAACAGCTTGCCTACTCGCAGCATAAAAAAATAAGATGTATGAATTATGTCGGCTAGGGTTTGTGTATTCAAACAATTCCCAAGCCGGAAAACGGAGAGTCTTCCGGAATTTCTTCACGGCTTTTGGCATTAACTGCCGACGTTTATACTCTATTTTTAGACGGTCGGCAGCCAATTCTTCATACATTTCATAAAATGTCATCGTTGGAATAACCATAACGAAAAATAGTAAATAATATATTATTCTGTATTCTATTGTTAAGATTAAAGTATGTCAGATGGTAAAATCACCATAGCTGATTCTTTATTTATCGGCTCCCTTTTTAGAAATAATGCTAAATGCACAATTTGTCCTTTCTTAATAAATGGAAGATGTACGCTTTTCTTCTCTAAAGATTTAATCAGCCTTAAGGCATCTTCTTGAGTCGTCCACTTACATTCACCTATAAAAATGTGTTTTTTATCTAAAGATTCGGCAACAACATCCAACTCTATCATTTCACCTTCTTTCTTTCCATCAGGAAATATTTTTCCCCACCAGCGGGCCCCTTTATTATAAGCCACACCATCAATAACGTTTCCACTGATATATTGCCTACAAATATGTTCCCAACAATCACCAACTAATTGAGAAAAATGATTGTTGATAATTGACATGACAGTATCTATGCGACCTAGCTCAAGAATAGATTGATAAGGTGCAATAAAACGATAATTAAATTCCAAAAGGTTATCATTGATACGGTATATCCCTTTACGGCTTTTTCCCTCGTCTTCACCAAATGGAACCTCTCGACGGATATACCCTAATTCACGTAGTTTACTCAACGGTTCAGTTATTTGAGTGACATCCTTACCAACCCTAGATGCAATCTCTGATATTCTATTTGCACCATTACCTATGATAGATAATATAGTGGAAGCCTGGACTGTATCACGCATATCGTCACGAAGTAGGCGGATAGGCTCTTCAGCTAGAAACCCTTTAGTGTCTAATAAAAGATTACGTATGGCAGATTCTCTATCTTTATAGTCTGCCCTTAACTCCCAATATCTCGGAATCCCCCCCCATATAGCATATTCTTCAATGGCATTTTCATCATCACATTTGAGAGCTTCACTAATGAATTTCACTGGAATAGGTGTTAGTTTTAATATCTCATCAGCCAGCCCGTACAGGGGTTCCTTCTTATCCAAAACATAACCTTGCATCAGCTGTTGGGATGAACCACAGATAATCAAATCAAATTTCAAACATCTTTCATTAAGCAACTTCTGTATAATGGAGGGCAAAGCCGCACAACTCTTTACCATATAGGGGAACTCATCCAAACAAATCGTTTTTCTACCGTTTATCTGTCTATTGAGTGAGCAAAAAAGAGTTTCCCAGTCTGGATATATAACTTTATCAAATCCCTCTATACCAAACGCTATTGTCTTTGCAAACAACATGCGTTGATTCGTCTCATTAGTTTGATCGGAAAGGAAATAAACATCATTGTTTTTCCAGTCAATAATCTCCTTGATAAGAGTTGACTTTCCGATACGTCTCCGCCCATAAATAACAATAAATTGCGGTTTATCTCTTTTTAGTGCATTTTGCAGCCTATCAAGATAATCTATGCGGTCTATAAATTCAGGAAATTCCATATTCTCTTCTATTTTATTAATATCTCTCACAAAGATAATAATTCAGAAAGATATTATTCCCATTTATGAATAAAAATCTAATATCTAGGTAGAAAAGATTACCATATTATCTATCATCCACACTAACCGGCGGATATCAAAGAACAAGCATAACCACACTACATATCAATCCTGCAAAGCATATAATGGTAGCCACTATTCCCAAACATCCTTTTTTGCTCTGTTTTAGTTGCTGTTCGAGTTGAGCTGCGTAAGCCTTGGCTTCCGCCAGGTCTTTTGCAGCTTGCATATTTTGCGCATTAAGCTTACTAAGAGACTTTTGCAATTCATTATTGGTTTGCTGCATCTTGGAAATATTTTCATTGAAGCTTTTGGCTTGATCCTCATAAATCTTCAGCTGCCTGTTAGTAGTCTCATATTGTTTCTGCATTGCTTTGATCTGTTCTTCAGAATTCTTATTTATCACAGTTATTTTATCCTGCAGCTCCTTATTCCGGATTTCAGATAATCTCATTTGTTCAGTATGGATCTTCTGATTGTCCTCATGATTTTTGGACAAAGCTGCAAACTTATCCTGCAATTCCTTATTCTGCTTTTCCGCTGATAATATACGTTCCTGATATTGTTTTTTAACCTGTTCAACTAGGACAGCCCTACTTTTTTCTCTCTGTTCTAAAACACGATTAACGAGATCCTTGAAGTAAACTCCAAGTAATGATGGGGTTCCCAAGTCTTTATCCGCTATTTTACCAATAAACGGCTTCTCCTCCGGATGGCCAACACCACAAATCAATGGAGTATTCAATTTTATCAAAGACCTGATCAGTTCCGGAGTATTGAACACCTCATTGATACCGGATCCACCACCACGAACTACGGCCAAAACATTATATTGCTCTTTATCCAGAGCAACAATTTTTTCCATAAATCGACTTATCTGCGCAAAAGAAACATCGTGTTTGACAAAATCTATATGAGAGGAAGCAGCTTCCAGACCTCTTTGAAAATCGACATCAGTGATTGATCCACTAGCGAATACCAATGCTACCCGTGGCCGATCATTACGAAAAAGGATACTTTCGAGTAATGAATCTACATTCCGGTATCCCGATGAAGATTTCTCTGAAAGTAACTGCAATAATTGTTGTTGCTGATCAGTTACTATATCCTTCTGAATGATCTCATAACGAGTTACATGAAACTGCAACTCTATTATACTCTGGTTACGCACTTCCTTGGATATTGTGCCGGCCAGTTGCACCAAGGTACCACTACTTAACTTCTCACGGATAGCTAAAGGTACTATAACTCTTATCTCAAAAGTATCATTCTGACCACGCAGAACATCATAGAAATAGCCTCCATAATTACCACTTCGAGGATTCTGATAATAAATACCTTCCAGAACTACAACCTTGGCTGGTGTCCGAAGTTGCTCCCTGAAGATTGAAATGACCTCCTGGGGAGTATAAATAATCGGATAATTAGTCGTTGATAAATTCTCTGCCATACACTAACAAGTAATGAGATTATGACATCTCATCCAACCGTTCCACAAACTTTTGAATGTTAGCTACTAATTTATCAATAATCCTATGACGATATTCATCGTTTATGAGATTAAAGGTTCCAATATATGAGAAATCGCTGAACCAGATTTGTTCTTCTTCCGGAAGATCGAATTCTTTATACACAGCGTACTCATCATCTCCAGCTATTAGTAAATTATCCAAAGTCAACAACTGTTTTATCCTATTTTTATATTCAACAGATAGTTTCTCATCACTACATATACCATAATAGAGACTGTACCCATATTCATACCACACATACATATGAAGGCCAGTCTTTGGCATAAAGTAAATGCCGAATTCCTTGTTTTTATATCCTTGTTTATACTGTTCATTGTGAGTTACAAAAGCTATCTCATCGAGATTGACACCTTCTGTCATTTCATAACCTATAGATTGAAGTTTCAATGTTAACTCATTCCAAAAATCAGCGACAGTATGCCATTTCACATGCTTAAAGTTCTCAATAAGCAGTTTGGCGGAAGCCATATTATCCGTAGACTTACCAATAAGCTTTTTAACCTCCAGCCGTTCTTCTACACTTGTATCATTAGTCATTTCCTGTATCAGTTTAATATATTGCAAAATCGTTTCACGCAGAAAAGGTTTATCAACAGCAGTCTTCAGACAAATGAAAAGCCACTCAATAATAACATCATTATAATGAATAATTTTCAGGATCTTTTTTAAACGGGGATACCGGCTCCCTATACTCTCATCGGATGGCTCCCTCCTCGGACTAAGAAACATAGCCTCTAAATTTTCTTCAGGGATATGGTGTTTTTCTATTAGAACCTGGTAGTAGCCTTCAAGCTGTCCATGTTCATCATGATTGCTATCTTTTGCACCTATCTTATTCTCTATAAAAAGAGCAAATGAGGTACGTTTGTTAATGATTAGAATATCAATCTCATCCCTCTCTGACTGATCATATTCATTTGGATACACCTCTACCCCAGGAGCAAGCAATTTAGTTACAAATTGAGAAGGATATCTACAGGTTTCCAAAAATGATCTAAGACAAAAATCAGATAATCTGTGAGAGCCATAAGGATTAAGCAAGGAAGAAATAAAACGTGAATGCAGATTAACTTCATCATTACTCTTATACAATACAGAAAAAATATTGAATTGTTCTTCACGTTTTGCCCTACGTTCATAATCCTCACGTATGACATTCAATTCTTTCAAAAACAGAGAAATATTATTCATACTTTCTTTACTTCAAAAATCCAATTTTCGATTAAGACTACAAATAAGTTTTCACAGTAAAATCAAATGAGAGATACTCCAGCAAAAGATCCTAAAAACAGACTTGTCTCTATTATTATTGTGTCCCATTTCTTGAATATAAAAGTATACTCAATATCCAACAACCTATCATTCCCAAGGTAACTTTAATTGGAATTATATTCTAACCACTTCTTTATAGTTTTTTTGGTTGTTTGTTGTAATCCCTCAAGTTGACGTGGATCATCGTTCGCATATCGTATTATCAGATTAGGATTATCTTGTAGATCTTCATACAATCTTATTGCAAAGAAATTATCCTCTTCTGTTACCATCTTCTCAATCAATAATGGAATGATTTCTTTTCCCATAGCCTTTAAATCGGCATATTGAGGTAAATTTCTTGTAGTAGCAGTGTTATTACTAAACGAGTAATGCCATGCTTCCTTCCATTCATTAAACAGAGATTCAAACCTTGAACCTTCTCTACATGTTTTTACTTTTCTAGCAATCATCATCAACTCATCCGGTGAGAAGATTATATTTTCGTGAATATCCTCACTTATCTCTTTCATTGCATTAGCATCCATTTCACTTAGACTACGGGTAGGAGAAACCGCACCATAGGTTTCCACAGGAACTCCATACATTCCATTAGAAAACACACTTACAAGGTGCCACAATAACCACATACGCCCCATCTTAGAATAAGGTGCCTCACAATGGGGACTACCTCCAAGGGATGCATGCAGAGGGGTATTTCCCCAACCCCAAACTACAGGATAGTATCTTGATATTGAGGTTGCCCCTTTCATGTAATCATAAGCGGCATGATACACGGAACTCGCATTTTCATATCCATATCTTACTTGATCCCAAGTACTAAACTCTATCCACTTATTATTAAACCCCAACGAATAGGCAAAACAATTATATGCAGATGTCGGATAATTCATAACAACTGTATTGGAATATTCAACTAAAGGAAACGACTTCCTTAAAGCATTCCTTTCAGCAGAAAAGAGAGGCCGTGGGAAAGAATTCCTGATCAATTCGCGCTGTTCATCCGTTAGTTGAGAATCCCAATTATCAGGAAGAATATACCCTCCTCCTGGTAGTTTTGATCGTGTCTTAGCCATCGGACCAATAATGCTATAAATATAATCCATAATTTCAAGGCTATCAAGTAAATTGACGGTTTGTATAGCCACTTCATTAGCCGGCTTTACAGATTCCCCAACGGTACTTACAATATCTTCGCTACTACAAGCAAAAATACACAACATAACGAATACTACAGTTAATTGCTTCATATCACAAGTATTTAAGGTGAATATTATACGAATGTATATATTTTTTTCGAGTATTCCTAATGCTTTTCTGTTTTTTTTACCACAATCAATAATATTCCATTCTTTTGTTATTAAATGATATATAATACTCCCTTCTCCTCACAAATGTTCATATAAGAAGACTTATTCTTATGGAATAATGATTTCCCAGAAGTAAGCAGTCATGTTCAAAATGCAAGCAACAAATCATTGTCTAAATGAGAAGATATAATTGCACAGTTTAAGACTTAACCCCATGAGACAAATCAAATTACTATATTTTTTTATATAATAGAGCCATACTTTTCCGAAAGTATTTTTATCTTTGTGAGACACACAACTTTTTATTATAACAGAAATACTATGAAACTGTACAAGATAACAGCTATATATACAAAACTGACCAATATAGTTAAAAACAATGCTTTTATTTCCGTTGGAAATATATCCGCTATCTTCACGCTAAATTTCTATTATGACGAATATTGGGAACCCATTATTTATATCATCTCATCGTTGCTTATCTTTTTCTTATGTATTCACCTATATTATAGGTGGATCACCCCCAAGGGCAAAGACAAGAAAAATACAAATCCCAACCTTATCAAGTCAAAAGAAATACTGGTTACGGTATCCATGACATTTTTATTCTTCATATTGCCTTATATCTATAATATACATTCGGAGCATCTAAAAAAAGAGAGTTTGATAGCGAATTACGAAAACATACAGAAACATTCTACTAAAATATCATCAATATATAACTCACTCAAGAAAGGAACCATAATATTCGATGAAAGCAAAGTTGATACCAATAATACTGCATATCTTACAGCATGCGGTATCTATTTAAACGACCTAAATGTGGGTAATTTTAAACTAGCTTTTAAATATCTCAATATGGCAGCAGCTAGAGGAGACGCAATCGCATGGCTCAATCTTGGAAATATGTATATGGCCGGTCACAATACAGCTGTTAACGAAATAAAGGCCTTTCGTGCATTTAAGAAATCTGCGGATCTTGGATATCCTGGTGCTATGTTTAACGTCGGATATTTCTTATCAAGAGAAATTGGGACGGAAAAGGACCTGAACAAAGCCTTAAAATACTATTTAGATGCAGCTATATGCGGGAATACTGACGCCATGATAGAAGCCGGAAATATATATGGCTTCAATAAGAAAAGGGATAAGTGGAAATACTGGTACTCCCAGGCTGCAGACCATGGTGATGTAAGTGCTTATAGATGGAAGGCTCAATTTTATTTAGAAGAAGGTAAATATAAAAAAGCTTTAGAATGGGGCATGAAAGCACTAGAAGGAAAAAATTACAAAGCATATGGTCTTTTAGGGCATTTATATCAATATGGCAAAGGAGTCGAGAAAGATATACAGCATGCGGAGAAGTGTTACCTACTACAGGTAAAATGTTATCCAGAAGAAGAAGCTCCAATACAAAATCTGGCACATTTTTATTATGAAATAGGAGACTCCGCCAAATATAAACACTGGTCACAGGAACAACAGAGAATCGACAGTATAAAAGGCTATGTCAGCGAAAGAAAAATAGACGATAATATTTATATTAAAACATATAAGAAAACACATGAACGACAGTAAATTTAAACTATTGCTGGGAGGGATTGCACTGGCTGCCGACTCCTTATTTTTTGACTCATTCCTTTCAAAAGTGAAAGAGGAATTATTGATCTTATGTATCTCCCTAGCTGTTTTATCACTGGTTTATCTTGGAATCAGGAAATTCATCCTGCACAAAAGTATTGCCATGACTAAGACAATGGGGATATTAGTAATCTCAATGATAATGGTCCTTTCAATAGGAATAAATTATCTAATCTCTCCAAAAGAAGAAATTCCTCCAACAAATTCCCTAATCAGGTCAACCGCTGACATACCTGATGACTATAAAAAATACGCGAATCTTGGACTGGAAGACGCACAAGTGTTCGCTTTCGACATGTACCGTGAGGGAAACACTGACAAAAGAGTACAAAATAATACTAAAGCTTTAGAATATGCACTTTTAGCATCAGTCAATGGCGATAATATAACATTGTTAAACGTAGCTTTCATGTATTATGACGGTTTGGGAACAGAAGTTAACTATGAGCGAGCATACTTTTTTGCAAAGATGGCAGAAAAGAAAGGAAACTCAAAAGCTACAGAATTTTTAGAATACCTAATTAAAAGCAGACTGATTGATATCCAAGACATACAAGACATGGAGAATTATGAGTTAAAAAAAGATACAAGCCAAATTAACCTGAAACTGAAAAAAGAATTCAAAAAAATGCATTAATAAAAGTCTTCACCAAAATTTCTGTGAAGATTGCATTTTTACATCCTCCGCTTAACATTTGCTACTATCGGAAAAATGTCCTGAAGCTCATAACATAAGTTTATTCCGTTTTCACTACTTCCAGTTCTGTTACTTTCACCCGGAAGGTACGCAACTGGTCAATTGTAGGATAGAAAGTGGGATTCTCCCAATTATGAGAAATCATGGATATCATAGATTTAAGGAATACACCACAGTCGATGATTGTAGCACTTGTGTTTATTTCAAAACGGCCAGATGGATATTTTTTATTATCTAACGTTTTTTGCGCCCAGTCAAGCAGTTCTTTCACCGCCTCATTATCATATTTCTTTTCCATACTTATATTTTTGACAAAGATACAAAGAACGAAATTAATTCTTATCAATATTATCTTATTCTTGGATGAATTATTATCTTTGCAAAGTACTCAAGTAGTACAAATTTGACGTTCGATCTTCTCCCATAGAAAGCGGCAATTTTCTAACAAGCGAGATGTAGATTGAACGGAGCTTGCGTATTGTATGTAATCAATATGCGTGCCCGTTTATACTATATATCTCGCTGGGTTGTTTGCCGCACCTCTATGGTTATATATATTATTTCGGGCACGTTTTATTAATTAAACATACAAGCATGGACAAATTCAGAACCTTCAAAGATTTCTTTTACTTTTACAAGGAGTTGGCGTATATTTTCGCTTTAGGCTACATCTTTCTCATAGCTGTTATCATAGCATTGTCGATTCTTGTTATACAAAAGAATGACGAGAACAAATTACTCAAGAGAATTATTGACAGCCCCTCGTCTTACACAACGAAGACTCATTCTGCAAACTCTCTAAAGTCCAAATACCGGATGATTTCCGTTAAAATAGACAAAAGATAACCAGGCAGCTCTACTTACATTCTATTGTTAATACATCAGAAAGTTGCGTTGTGTAGCAGGGAGAGAGACGTTCCTGCTTGAGTTTCCATCGGCGCACCCCGGTTCCCTGGACAGCAAGGCTTACCAGGTTCTTTGTTTGTCCCTTATTAAGCTCATCGATTACTTCCATGAGCCGAGAGAGTTTCGCACTATCTTCTGTATAGAACAAATTCTGTTGGATTGCATCGTCAGACACAAGATCCATCACAATCACTCCTGCTTTCTTATATCCTACTCCTCTTCTATAGATGTTCTTTAAAGCAAGAAGAGCATAGCGAACTATCTCCGTAGTATTACTAGATGGAACCGGCAGCTTGACTACACTATTTATATAGGTATGTGATCCTTGACGGGAATTGTTTGCACATCCTACAAACACCATCAAGCTGAAGGCACACGAATGTTGTTTCCTCAATTTATAAGCACACATTCCAGCAAATGTTGATACAGCTTCTTCCATATCTGAATAGTCGGTTATAGTAATACCAAATGATCTGCTAGTACATATCTGTTTTTTTCGAATTGCAACCTGATCGAGATCCAGACAAGAATATCCATTTAGTTCTTTCCATACACGCTCACCGAATACGGTCATTTCCTTACGCACCCAGGCAACTGGCATCAAAGAAAAATCATATGCAGTTTTCACATTATACCTTTCAAGTTTTCCACGGAATCGGCTTCCTATCCCCCACACATCACCAATATCGGTTAGCTTCAAGGCCTTTTCTCTTTTCTCATCTGTATCGATGATACACACACCTCCATAGCCGGGATACTTTTTAGCAAACTTATTGGCAACTTTGGCCAGAGTCTTCGTTTTGGCCACACCTGCGGAAACCGGGATACCGGTTCCTTTCGTAACAGTCCGTATCATGCTGCGAGCATATTTCTCCAGGTCGATATTCTCGAAGCCCGAAAAATCAAGGAACGACTCATCGACCGAGTAAACTTCAATATTGGGAGAGAAGTTAGAGAGCAGAGTCATCACACGGCAAGACATATCCCCATACAAATTTTGATTACCGGAGCAAACGCCAATTCCATACTTTTGAATTTCATCCAATATTTGGAAAGCTGGAGTTCCCATCTTAATTCCCAGTTTTTTTACCTCGTTACTGCGGGCAATGACGCAACCGTCATTATTCGACAGGACTAAGATCGGACGATCATTCCAATAAGGGTTGAATACCCTTTCACAACTCACAAAGAAATTATTTCCATCGACCAAAGCAAACATCACATCCTCCATCTCTTTATAACAGCACTGACAATGCCCCAAATACGTAGATCATCTCCTTCTTCTATCCGGATCCTGGGATATTCCGGATTAGATGGCATAAGCCAAGCAGCCCCTTCTTCAACTTTAACCCTCTTCAGCGTAAATCCTCCATCCAGGTAGCATACCGCAAGACAACCGTCATAGTGCTCCAGTAATTTATCCACTACAAGTAAGTCCTTATCTTCAATGAACTCATCTTTCATCGAATTACCGGATACTACCGTGATAAATGTAGAAGGAACATTTCTTATCAGTATCTTGTTCAGATCAACTTTCCCTATAATCTGCTCTTGTACCAGGTAAGGCAATTTCAGTTTAGAGATTTCTTCCGGAAGTATATCTTCAGGTACTATATCCCAGTAGACTGATTCACGGTTAATTTTAATCACCGCAGTAAGAACACCCCATACAGAAAGTCCAGCTATATCTCCAGCTGCTTCTTTTCTCATCAACTTAAACTCGCCATCACTGGTATAAGCAATAATATCAGCCTGCCGGGCCATTATGGATCGATCAAAAACGAGTATATCCCCAGACATAATCCCGCTTTCCGGAAAGAAGTCCTCATCAGCCTGAATTATGAATGTATTGGATGGATGCTTGACCAAAATAGAATTAATATCAATCGGTCTGCTTATATAGTCAGTCGCCGGTGACGGGAATCCGGCCTGTACACCGTCTTCTGCATATGGAACAGCAAGATAACCGCTTGTATCTAGTGCATATATGGATAATCCTTTCTTCATTTATTTTTCTCCCCTTATGCAAAGATAACAATTCAAACCACTATTTTTCAGCTTGAGCACTGAGGCTTTTTACAAATTTTCTGCATAAATATAGAAATGATTATACATTAATGTAACAACATTGTATAATCACTTATACAACTCACACAGTACTAACTTTTAATACTCAATATCCACATAATAAATAATAGAATAAGTATATAGTTTATTACATAAGCAAAATAAAAAAAAATCTTTCCTTTTTATTTGGATTACAATAAATAATTTTCTAATTTTGATATTATAAATATACACACATCAAATCAGAAAGGAGGCCGAATAAAAATGTTATTTTCAAGAAGACTAAACTAAAAGTAAAACTCATCGTCTAAATTTAATGCCTTATGAAAAAACTATTAATTATCATCAGCTGCATTCTTCTTGCAACAGCTTGTCAACAAAATGATGAAGAATACATTACCCAAACAACTGAATTATCAGCATTATACCAATTCACGTCAAATCCGGAAAAACAAAATCCCAATATTAGTAATTCATCCACTAGAGCTAATCAAGCGTTTGGGGGCTTTATAGTCAACATAATATGGACTCCAGATTTAAAAAGCTTCAAAGATATTCTTGATGTTCCCTATCAAACAGCTTTGAATTATCTAGATTTGTTGACTCATGGTTATTCATCTACTTACTACAAACCAATGCGAGTCTTATACTATGGAGTAGAACACTATGGCATTGTAAGGATTGGGTTAGAAACCATAGACAGCTATGTAAGTAGTGAAATGTTTATCAGAGAGTTTTTAAAGGATTTTACAAGCTTGATGATTCAGGCTAGTACTGTTGGTATAAGTTTCGATTTTGAATATTATGTGGATTATCCAGAATGGCCTCCAGTGACAGATGATACCATCATAGCTAATAGGGGGTTATAATGCCCCTATTAGCTATAGCAACTCTTTCCTTGTTGATAAACTAGCAACAAAGTGAGACATTTATTGAATAAAGATACTCATTTTGCATCATGTTACAATTTGAGATAAAAAAAACAAAATAATATCTTCCGGTAGTAAGATCAATTAGAGACTTGGTTACTTCCAATATATTTGAGCATAAGCAAACTCCATTTTTTTTATTTACCGGGAAGAAAAAGATTAATCACAATGATGGAAATATCAGACCAAAATTTGGAATATGCACTGTGTGCGATACAAGATCCTCAACTGCGGGAGACAGAAGAGTTTCATAAATGGATAGGTATACCTGAAAACAGGGAACTCTTTCTCAACCTAATGGCTTTTAAAGAAGCCTTGATACGTGAAAGAGAATTAAATTAATTCGTTTACTCACCATTTAAATTTAATGCCTTATGAAAAAACTATTAATTATCGTCAGCTGCATTCTTCTCACAATTGCTTGCCAACAAAATGATGAAGAATACACATTATCAGAGAATTCCCAAACGGCAGAATTATCAGCACTGGAGCATTTTTCCTTATTACTATCAAAGGCGGTAGCCAGTAACAGTGAGCTGCGAACATTCCTTAAAAAGGAGGCGTTAGAAATGATAGATAATGACTACGACGTATTTTATCCGCTAGCAAAGAATAAAATAGTTACCGAGGGTAAAACCTTCAAGAATATATTGGAACAATATGACAGCAACAAAGAACTGGATGAATTAGAGAGGAAGTTGCCACTATTAACAGTAATGATTCCTGAACTTCCTTCCGGTTATAATGCAGAAACATGGAACTGCACAGAAGAAGTGCCACATATAACCCCAAGGCTCGGCAACAAATGTGTCATCCCGTATTATAAAGATGGAATGACAGATTTTGAGTTTGATGCTAATTTGATTCCCGGATTCCCAGTATTAGTGGTTAAGAATAATGAAAGAATTGTGAGAAACACTGGTGCTACAAGGACACCAAACGCATCAACTCTAAACTCTGAATACTCATTTGTAGATGCTGCTTTCGACAGATCATGTAACACACCCCCTCAAGCTCTAACACGAACAACTATTTCCGGGAGAGCGGATCTTGAAACAGCATATAGAGCAATGGGAGCAACATCCGAAAAATGGCAGAGGGACAACATATATTACGGACTAACTCCAACCAATACAGAAGGTCCTTTAAAGAGAAATTATGCAGAACGGATAGAAGCAATTAGATTTACAGAACAAGCCTATACTAAAATGTGCGATCAAGATGATCCTCGCTATGATACAAGTTATTTTGGTATGCACGCATGTGCAAAAGAACATCCTTTACCAGACGCTACGAAATTATGGCAAGATGGTAGATTTGAATTTAAAATCGATATCACTATTAATAATCAAGCTGGGTTAGGGACAAATATTACCAAATTTTTCTCTGTAAATCCTTCCGAAATATACGATATAGTATTGGATAGCAAACGAATAGGTAAAGCGGTTCATCATTATAGAGCCATAGGAGTTTCGCCCAAAACCTACTATTCCAATATAAATCTAGTGACATGGGATTTGGAACAGAATAGCTTCTCCTGGAAAATAACAGTAGCGGAAGTGGATGATCAAGAGACTTACACAACTCAAGAAACAATATCTTCCGAATTCGCTACAAACTTCAGTGTAAACACACAAGGAGGTACAGATAAGGTAAAAGTAGGTTTGAACTTTGGAATGTCCACAAAAAGCACAAAACAAACCCAGTTCACGAGAGTCACTTATAAGAACTCCGATGATCTTGGAACATTGGAGGCTAATTTCTCCGACCCAATCCTTTTAAACTCTAGTAATGAACTATACTTTATTAAAAACCCGATGGTTGAACTGGCATTAGTTCCAGCGAAATTATACTAAGAACTGAATCATGAAAAAATATCTTTTTTTTGCATTTGCCATCCTGATATATGCAGGTTGTAACAAGGATGATGACACCAGGAATGTAGAACCTGGAAAGTATCAGATTGAAAAGGTAACAATTGATGTGCCTATGGATCTCAATTTTGATGGAAAAATAAACGATGATCTTTTCAGGGAGTTTAGCAGCTTTGCCAAAAGCACACTATTCCTGAATAAAAACAATGATTCATATTCTATAGATCTGTTATGGCCGGAATTCCTACTAGATGGAAGAACGTTACTTGAAGGATTACCTACAAGATATGAAGAAGGAATAAAATTCAGCTATGTAAACGTTTCAATTCAGTATTATGTATCGATCGACGAAAAAAGAAAAATGATATGTAAGGAACAGAAAATTGTAAATGACAATAGTATATACACTTTTACTTTTCCTGAAGAGATGGAATACGATACTGGAAATAATGAGATTAAGTTTACTACTGTACAGAAGTTTCTCACCAAAGATGGCAATAAGGAACTTATTATAAATGCAGTATTTAAACGCATATGATGACTTGATTGAATGGTAGAATATATGCGATTGGTGTAACTAATCTCTATCATTATACTTCCGGAAAAATATCAGAAACAAATCGTTCTTTCCTTCACCGGGTAAAAGTAAATTTATAAGAAGAAAATGATTTTGTTAATGACTGTACAACAAAGTATATAGTTAAGCAAACTTTACCACATAAAACAAAATAAGTATGAAGCACATGAAGAAGATGTTAATGCAATGCGATCATTTGGAAACAGGTAATTATAACCGCCCCCAAATAAGATTTATCATCCTATTTTCTATCCTATGTTTTATCACTTCTTGCAATAATGAATATGTACGGAATTCGATCGGCTACGAAGCAGACATTAATAATGAAGCCGCCTCGATGTTTATTCAGGCATTGGGTAATGATAATTTCTCTAAGGAAAGATTATTAAGTGGCATAGGTCCTTATGATGTTTTTTTTGATGCGATCGAGATGAGTCAAAGTACAACTTACGGGCTATGTTACATTATCCCTTATGGTGTAAAAGAAAGCAAAAAGGTTATGGGTGCAGTCTATTATCCTGTCGACTATATTGGCATAAATGAAGATAATACTATTGAGTTTAATAATATTCTTAAAAATCCTAGATTCGTTGATTCTGATGCTATGAATAATGAAATAAAGATGAATGAGGGATTTCTATATTCCAATTTCTTTTTTAACCTCAAGAATAAAGGATTAGAACCAGAAGAGGATCTTCTCAAATATATGTATCTTTTCAGAAATCCGCAGAAGCTGAGGACAAATATAAGTAATGCGAAAAGATCCTCATCCAGTAGGGTTGCTGTACCAGGTGGCTTCGTAATCCATATTGTACTGGAGGCAGAATTCCTAAGCATACCAACAACCACCGGTGTTATTAATGGAATTTCCAAGCAAACATTAGGGAGAATTGTGAATGAGGTGGCTGCAATGAAATCAATGGAATACCAAACGCAAATCGGGATTGAATCATTTAGCGCAGATAACTATGACAATATAATAATTGATCTGTCGACACAATTTAGTTATGCGGCCAGTGAAAAATTCGTACGGGAATTTTTATATCAAGTTGTAATTAGAATAATGCATGTCGGGGTTAATCCTACAATTCAATATTATTATTTCGTAGAAGATGGAAGCGGTGGTGGTGACGATCCTTATACAGCTGGTGAAGGGAATATTGATAGTGGCACTGGAGATTATGATAATGGTTCAGCGAAAGCAACAGAAAAAGAGTGCGAATCTATGAACTCGGTGAATACCAAATTATTAGCAGGTAGTTTAGTAACACACTTACAAGAGGCAAAAAAAGGTTATTATTCTCAAACGCAACTATTTGATTGGACGGATTTTTCTAATTTTATAAATGAGAGCCCAACAAATGAACATAGTATAAATATTGAAAATTTACCAAATGGTATTAGCTTGGCTCATCCCGCTCATGGAGAACCAAACTCCGTTGAGAGATCGCCTAATTCCACAACAATTGGTTGTATGCACACTCATCCAAATGATACGCCTCCATCGCCTAAAGATTTACTAAACTTTGTTGAAACCTGTATGGATCCATTTTATGAGAACTATAAGGCAGAAATCGTTTATTGTGAAAACAGTGGTTGTTTATATACCATTAGTATAAATGATAGGTCAAACTTAAAAGATTTACATGACAGGCTGAAAAGTGATGTAGACCCGGTAAATAATAACTTTAAGGACGGAAGCGAAAGCTCGAAATTTATAAATCAATCATATGATAAAAGGAAATATAGCACTACAGATTATTTGTTAAATCATTTACAGTTAGTTGCAGATAAATATGCAAGTGGTAGCATTTCTTTTTTGAGAGTTGAAGTAATAATTGAGAATGGTAAAATTATAGCAAAGAAATATACTACTTATGGAAATAGAATTAAAGGGAATAAATTAAATAGATATGAACCTATAAAGTGCGAATAATATGAAAAAGATTAATCTTATACTGATTGTTTTTTTATTGCTTCTTCCAAATAATATGCTGGCTAAATCTAGTGTATATAGTAAAAATGCATGGAAGATTCAGAGTATCAGAGAATTTGAGGATAATTATAAAAAGCAAGAAAATAATGTTGCCTTTTTGTTGTCCATGCTTGAACAAGACGGTCTTGAAGTGTATAAGGCAGATGTGGGTATCGATAATACAAACACTCAATTAACAGGGAATCCAATGATTCAATGCGTCTATCTGTATCCAAATTTGGCAGAAATTCAAGCAGGAGATTCCTATTATAGACTAAAACTAATAGTTAATAAGTATCCTTTTTATATGGATGACATTATTGATCTTGTTTATACGGAAGAACCTCCTTATGATGATGTATCCAGTGCCATTGCAGGATTAATTTGTAGTAGTTTTGTATTTGAAGAAATGGTCAAAGGTGAGGAAGCAGATGATATAGAGTGGAATACTCTTTACGTATGGAAACTAAAAAAAGACTTGACCGATCTTATGGCAAACAAGACACAGCCGGTAAAAGTAAGCGAAATTTATTCAATACTTGAAAAATACAAATTATTAATTAATGATGTAAATGAGTATAGTACAAGCCCTTGGGTGGATAGTGAAGGACGGTCTTATTTGAGATCATTATATCTTTATTCAAGAGCTTTTAAAGACATGAGGAAGGCTGATAAGTGCTATAGTATACAAATTGTTCTTGATTATAGCGGCAAAGAAGTTGATAAAGACAAGTTCTGGGCAGGTTTTCCAGATAAAAACTATGTACCAGTTTTTACATATATGACTAAAGATTATTATGTTAAAGATGTTATTATAACTGTTGACTCCAAATTATAGCTATCATAGCTAATAGGGGTTTATATTACCCCTATTAGCTACAACAACTCTTTCCTTGTTAATAAACTAACAACAAAGTGAGACATCTATTGAATAGAGATACTCATTTTACATCATGTTATAATTTGAGATTAAAAATAAACAAATAAACATCTTCCGGTAGTAAAATCAATTAGAGACTTGGGTACTTCCGATATATTTAAGCATAAACAAACTCCATTCTTTGAATTTACTAGAAAGAAAAAGATTAACCACATAAAACAAAACGAGTATGAAGAACATGAAGATGAAGAGACTAATGCAATGCATCCATTTGGGAACTGACAAATGCAATTTACCCAAAAGATTTATTATCCTATTTTCTATTTTTTGTTCTATAACTTCCTGTAGTAATGGATATGCAGGAAATTTGAGTAATCTCGATGAAGACATTAGTAATGAAGCATCTGTCTCTACAAGAACTTATGTACCAGATGGTCTTATAGTCAATTTAGTATTTCACGCATATTTTTTGAGCCATCCAAAACATCCTGAACTTGTGTATGGGGTTGACCATCAAACAATGGAGAAATATCTAAATGAATTAGCTGAATATAAATCAGAGCAATATTTCTGTACAATTAAAGTTGTACTATTCAATTCGATTGACTATGACAATATATTAATTGATTTATCAACAGATAGTGGTTATATAGCCAGTGATATGTTTATAAAAGAATTTTTATATGAGTTTTCAGCTCAATTAGCTCGGCTTGGCCCTACATTTTCTGTGGATTATGATTCTTCTATGTCTGTAAATGAACGGAATGCAGTCTATCAGATAAACTAATACAATATTATCTGCTGCGTTAAAAGACACAGATAAAAGATTAATCACAATGATGGAAATATCAGACCAAAATTTGGAATATGCACTGTGTGCGATACAAGATCCTCAACTGCGGGAGACAGAAGAGTTTCATAAATGGATAGGTTTACCCCGAAAACAAGGAACTCTTTCTCTACTTAATGGCCTTCAAAGAAGCCATGATGCGTGAAAATCCAGAGAAGTAACACAGCGGAATAGGAAAGCAGTTCAGCTGATAACCTCATCGAATAATTCAGAGCATGCCACTGATGTACTCTCTATCACTATACTTCCGGAAAAATATTAGAAGATGATTGTTATTACACTGTAGACAATTACAAACATTTGCCTCAACAGAATGGTTGGGGCTTTTTTGCGTTCTAACGTTAAATAATTAATTCCCTTGCATTTAATCTGAAAATATTTTGCACAATAATTATTTTGCATTGTATTTGCATTGTCAATCAATCACTTATAGTACTAATCATTAGAATTACAAAGATTATGAAAACAATGAATTATGAAGAAATGTATAAGTTATTCAGCTTTATGCTTAGTGACTCGATCAAATCTCTTGGCGACGATGTTGAAAGTATAGAGGAATATTATGGCAATCCGAATGAGTGCACGATGGAGGCCTATTGTTCCTCTTTTATGGACAAGAAAGGCATTTATAATGGCGTTATTGATCCTGAATGCTTAATAATCCCATCATCTAAATTTGCATTAGCTAGAGAAGCATTTGACACTGCCAGAGAGGAAGCTTATCAAGATTATCTGGATGATAAAGAAGAAGAATAATTAATATAAAGCTGTGCTATCGGCTTAACGGGTGCAATCTTAAAATGAAATAATTTATGGCAACAAAAAATGTGACATTAAGGATGCCTGTGAGCATGGTAGAGTATCTTGATAGTGAAAACAGCTCAATCCAGGCAGCGGTGATCAATAGTATCGATGCACTTAGAACTATTCGGAAATATAGCCTCAATGAGCTAATGGGGAAATTTAAACCCAAAGAATGGCTCTTTTTTGCTGATATACTTAATAGTATAATAGTAGATGGCCTGTTTAGGGGAAGTGCGGAAGCTCTCGTTGCTACCTGTAAGGATGCAGCAGAGTTGAATGGTACCTATGATGTGGATATTGATGCACTCACACAGAAAATTAAGACATTGACCGGTGCCCAGGTAGAAGCCTTGTATTATAGGGTGGAAAAATATTGGAGCCTAGATGATTTCCCTAAAGATTTAGAGGGGTGGGAGAATTTCTAATATCATAAGGAGCCGGGCAATCACTCCCGGCTCATGTCAATCAATCCCTCACAGCATTAAAACTGATGAAGAACAGCAGCAAATATACAAATTTATCAGGAGATGAGGACTTGAAAAGCCAGCATACTTATCTAAAAGTTCTCAAATGAGATGGTTGGAGGAAGGTTCGAAGAAGCTGATCTACCTGTTTATATTGCATTAAAAGGGGCTACCTACCGAAAAGAAGGAAATTATTATCTACATAAGGATCCTATCAAAAAAGAGAAGATGAAATCTCTAAATGTGCTATTTAGGCATCCACCATTCTATGGAAAAGACAGAATAGAAAACTTTGAAGAAAGAGTGTTAAACCCTGCAAAGGCTGTGATAGATGAATTTACAACAACAAGAGTAGTAAAGTAACAGAGTTCCTGATTCTACCCAGTCTATCAGCCACAGTTCAGAGATGAAGACCCGAAAGTAAAAATTGAAGATAATATTTAGATATTTTCTAGTACGAAAGGACACATTGCTCACCCAACTATAGAAGCCCTGATCATACTGATCAGGAGAGAGGAATTTTCAATTATCCACTTTTCTTCATTTCCTTCACTGGCTTCCTCATTTATCAGTAAGTCCATGCCGAATCACCTATATCTTTTAGGCAAAGGAAGCTCCAGAGATCTGTCCCTCACAAGGTCAAGTCCTACGGATCTAAATAAAAATCTCCACCCCTTCGGGTAGTATTTTTCTATAGAACCTTGTGTGGGCAATCTCCTACACTACCATGCCTACAGATAAAAGGAGATTAACCCAGCAAGGATAAGGTTTTTAAAAAAAGTCAGCCGAGGAAAAGAAGAAAAGGAACTTTCGGAAAAATACTCCAAGCTGACAGAGTATATTAATAACCAATAAAATAAAAACGAAATGAAAGTAGTTATGAATAGTAGTCAGGAGATAGAAGTCAAATATGTGAAAGTAGAACTTCCTATCAGATACGGAGTAGAAGACATGGCCAAAAACTTCCCCTTACGAGAAGAAGTTCCGACTGATAAATACGGTTACGATTGCTGGAAAGGAATAATCGAAATTGATACAGGAAAGATACTTGAATGTCCGCAGGGAAAAATTGGTAGCTTTTATTTGAAAGTAGTCGATGAAGGTTCATATTATCTGCTGGATAAAAATCAAAAGATAGTTGCATCAATCAAACAAGATTATGTTCCAAATCAATTATTACCCCCAAAAGACGGTTATGGTGATTACGTTAATTTTGAAATTGACGAAAACGGGATAATCACTAATTGGTATGTAAATCCAATAGTCAGAGATTTTACAACCAACATCATTTGAGTAAGCAACTCACCCAATCAACTGTTATACGAACGTTTAACCCTTTAGATAATATAATAATATGGACATACCAAAGAATCTCTTAGCTGCTGCTGTTAATGATGAAGTGGAGCAATTAGTGGAAAAATGCGTTAGCTGGCTATCAAAGCCATGTGGTAAAAGTATCCAAGTCATGTGGTACATTTATGGAGGTGTAAAAGATGAAGATAATGAGAACAGTGGGATAGCACGAAGAAAAGCTAGTTGCCGAGAAGTAGCACTTCAAATCGCTAAAAAATTCAAGTGTCAAGGATATTATGTATATGAGTGCCAATATAGTCATCACTACCAAGGTACAACACACATACTTATATCAAAGCGTCCATCCACATATGATTTGCAATATCCAATTTAATAGATTGATTAATATCAATAAAAAATAAATTAGTTTAGATTTCTATGCAGGGTGTTTCCCTGCATAGATAATCTTCTCACTATAGCTAACATCTCCCACCCACCCTATTAAGGTAGTCCTTTCTCACTTATTTATTCCGATAGTACGAAAGAACACATTGCACACCCATTTAAAGAAACCCTGATCCCCTTGAACAGGAGAGCGGAACTACAGACATAAACTTTTCCTCTTTCCCCTTAATCGGCTTCCTCATTTTCGGTAATGTCCTCACCGGATCACCTATATCTTTTAGGCAAAGGAAGCTACAGAGATCTGTCCCTCACAAGGTCAAGTCCTGCGAATCTACATAAAAATCTCCAGCCCTTCAGGTAGTATTTTTCTATAGAACCTTGTGAGGGCAATCTCCTACACTACCATGCCTACAGATTAAGGCGATTAACCCGGCAAGGACAAGGTTTTAAAAAAAAGTCAGTCAGAGAAAGGAAGAAAAGATACTTTCGGAAAAAACACTCCAAGCCGACAGAGTATATTAGTAACAAGAAAGAAAAAATTATCATGATTAAATTACCCAAAGCACTCAACATTAAAATCCAGCAATTTTCATCAGTCCCATCGTGGAATTGTATTATAAAGGACACAGATGCATATACGGCAGTATCACTTATTACAGATACTGGCATTATGTGGAGTATTGTCCGAGACATCGACAGCAAAGAATTTAAAGAGATAAAATTTGCGACGTTGGCAAAGTATATAAATATGTCACTGCAAAAAGCTAGTAAATAGCAAAGGAAAAGAAAAAAGTAATTTAACTCGAAAAATAGAAAAACATGGAAATAAAAGAACCGGTAAAAAGAATATACATCTGTCCCGAATGCAATGAAATCAGTTTGAAATATGCAATAATTGACATTGATGGTACAAACCTCAAAGAGGGATATTCTTGCGAGAATTGCGAGAGTGAATTTATAGGACTGGATAATGAACAGGTAAATGCCGTTAATCCAGAAATAAGTAGAGATGAGTAAAACTTATAAAAATACAACTGTAAGGATATAAACATAAAAAAAGAAAAAGCATGAGAAACAAAGAATTAGAAGCTAAAAAGTACGCCCATGAGTGCAGCGTTAACGACGGATTAAATCCCACTTTTGACAGTTATGATGCAACAGAAATGCGAGAATGTGCATATATGCAAGGGTATGAAGCTGCTCTCTCTTGCCAGTGGTCAAACGTAAAAGAATTACCAGAAAACGGTGCACATTGTTTTATTAAGAAACGCATGAAGAATGATACGCCGCAATGGCAGTGGGATTATAGTATCGCAGAATTCGTCACCCCTACTTCAAAAGGGCAAGTTCCTGTATTCCGGGTATATGATATGACAGTAAGACTAGAAGAGGTTTCATGTTGGATGCTAATTCCTAAAGAATAACATTCATAATGCAGGGATAAATTTCCCTGCATTATATATCACAAAATAAATCAATATAAAAAGGAAAATAATGAAAGAATTTAAATTTTACCAAGATATAAAGGTCACAATATGGAAACGCCAATCGTTTTGCTTATTAGCAAACACAGAAGAGGAAGTTATACAACAAGCAGAACGCTACAAAACACAAGATGTTACCGATAGCTTTCTCGATATTACCTGTATAGACTTAATAGAAACAGAAGAAATTATGCTTCCAACCGAGAATGACGGGCAACACACAATTGAGTTATATTTGAAATGTAGCAAAATGTTTCTCGGAGGGAATATGGAAGAGCCAGATTCCAAACTAGTTTTGGTTGATTGACTGTCTACGTACTAACCATTAACACCCCAAAATAAAGATGAAGAAGATACGTAAATACTGCCCTAAATGCGGCTCCCCTGTAAGCAAATCGACAACCAAAGGGTATATGTTCCAGTGCCATCAATGTGATGAAGATTTTTACAATTTTGAAGTACGGGCCCAGCCAGGTAAAACTTGTACTAACAATTCAATGGAATATATATCAGGGAAAGTAAGGAGTAATAATTAACCAATCACACACAACAAACCTCCAATATAAGAAATTGTATCTCTTATATTGGAGGTAAACCACTGTAATTCTAATGCAAAAGCAAATCTAATCCCACCCACCCTACTAATGTGTCCTTTCAGAATATTTTTCCTAACGTACGAAAGGACACATTATTCACCCATCGTCCCCCCCCTTCCCTTACAGGTCAGGAGAGCGGATCTACCTATATTCACTTTTCCTCTTTCTAACCGGCTTCCTCATCATTGGCCATGTCCTCACCGGATCACCTCTATCTTTAAGGCAAAGGAAGCTACGGAAATTTATCCCTCACAAGGTCCAGTCCTGCGGATCTACATAAAAATCTCCACCTATGCAGGAGTATTTTTATATAGAACCTTGTGTGCGCTATCTCTTACACAAACATGCCTACAGATTGAGATGAATAACCCGGCAAAGACAACCTTTTAAAAAAAAGTCAGCAGAAGGAAAGAGGAAAAGGTACTTACGGAAAAACCAATTCACAGCTGATTAGTCACTAAATAAAAAAAATAGAAAGGAAGAAAAAATGAATATTGGCGTAGTAATCGGGCGTTATAATACAGATTCTAACAGACTAGAGTATCTTTTGGATGAGAAAGGAAAATATATACATTTTTATTCTGTCGGAGAAGCCAGTAAATACTTGGAAGATAATGACATAAATACTAGTGAACAAAAAGATTGTTATATCTTACAATACCATACATTCTGTTTGAATTGTGGAAAGGAGTATTTTCTGAATCCATCCGACACGTTCGTAGATGAATTGGGGCGTGGTTATTATTGTATTGAATGTGATTCATCATTTGACGTAATTTAGAGTAGTTATGAATGAGATTCAGGTTGCAATAGTTCACAGTTCCATTCTGTTTCTTTTCCATCCAACAATCTTCTTTCTTTGTCATTATCAATCGCACTCAAAAAAACATAGGTGTTCTTAGGATCATTTTTAGGAATCTGAAAATTGCCAATAAAAAAGTAAGTTACCCCATCAATTACATAAGAAATTTTGTAAGTCTCCATTTTAATATATTTTTAAAATTTAGACAAAGGTAATTGATCCTTTTTTTATATGCAATAAAGTAAATAATTTACTTATACCCTTATAAGGAAAATACTTATTATAGCCTTGGGCGGCTTTATAAAACCCTCTAAATATATGAAACCATTCATTCAAAGAATTGTAGACGAAAAGACAGAACTGAACGAACGTGCCGGAAAACTAGGTGATTTCGTAAAGTCCGAGAAGTTTCATTCATTGAATTCTGAAATGCAGAGTTTGATGGTTGAACAGTATGACGTGATGAAACGGTATTCAGTAATTCTTGGCAAACGTCTTGAATTACTTAGTGCTTAACATTAATCGAGGGAAGCTTCGGTTTCCCTCAAAACAAGATAGAAAGGAATAAAATTATACTTCTATGTAGGAAAACAACCTGCATAGAAGTATCCTCACTATAACAAATCTTCCCCACCACCCACCCTACTAAGGATGTTCTTTCAGCATCTTTTGCCGCAAGTATGAAAGGACACATTACACACCCATCATGAAAAGCCCTACCCTTATAGGTCAGGAGAGTGGAATCATACCTATATTCACTTTTCCTCTTTCTAACTGGCTTCCTCATTGTTTGTCATGCCCTCACCGGATCACCTCTATCTTTAAGGCAAAGGAAGTTACAGAGATTTAGCCCTCACAAGGTCAAGTCCTGCGGATCTACATAAAAATCTCCACCTATGCAGGTAGTATTTTTATATAGAACCTTGTGTGGGTTATCTCCTACACAAACATGCCTACAGATTTAGGTGAATAACCCGGCAAGGACAACCTTTAAAAAAAAGTCAGCCGAAGGAAAGAGGAAAAGATACTTACGGAAAAACTCACTCCTGAAGGCATAAGTTAAACAACTAATTCTTTAAACAATGGAACTTATTAACGAAGATTTAAAACAAGTATTTAGAAGTAATCCTCTTTACTCACAAGAAGGTAAGTATATGGAAGCAACAGTAATTGTCAAGTATTTCTTCCCACTATCTAATGCAACTTGGTTAATAACTGAAGCTGAAGAATATCCAAATGGAGATTGGTTATTATTTGGATATATATACATCACTGAATGGGAATGGAGATACGTCATGCTTTCTGAACTACAGAATTACAGCTATAAGGGAATATTTAAGATAGAAAGAGATTTGTATATAAAAGACAATACTACAGTTGGAGAGTGCATAAAATAAAGTAACATAGCAGGGAAAATAATTTCCCTGCAAATATTCAAAAGATGATTTCAAAGGAATTTCAACAATACTACGACAACCTCTGTTACAGCAGAAACAGAAGTGAGGTTTTTACAGATTTTATCGATTACTGTTTGTATATCTTGTCAGTAGGTATGCTAAGGGAAGAGTATACTAAGCTAGAAAAAAATACAGCGATGATGAATTAGCAGCCTTTAGAGAAATGTTAGATATAGTTTCCATTCATTCGGAGGGTTGCAAAGATGCATTAGGTGATTTTTTCATGGAATATGTAAGCCACGGACATAATGGCCAGTTCTTTACGCCCATGATTATAGGTGATTTTATGGCAAAAGCAGTTGCAACAGATGAAATCCAGCTAGGACAATCGGTATGCGATCCCAGCTGCGGATCCGGCCAGTTATTGTTATCTGCAGCTAAAAAATGCGTCGAAAAGGAAACCGAATGTCCATACTGTTATGGATCGGACATTGACCTAAACTGCGTAAAGATGTGTGTTATCAATATGATAATAAATTCTATCCCTGGAGAGATAGCATGGATGAATATGCTAACTATGGAGCACTGGAGAAGTTATCATATCAAACTAATCCTGATAGCTGGAATGTGGTTTCCATCATTAACAGTTACCGGACCAGGAGAGACGAGCTTCATACAAAGAATGGAAAAGACACTTGAAGAAAAGCCCGAAATGAGAGAAACGATCAGGGAGAAGATAGAAGCAAAGCAACTTACACTTGAGTTTTGAACACGAGAGGTGCATCGTAAATTATGATGCACCTCTTTTATAGATTATAGAGTCATTATTAGTTACCCAACAGACTCATTTTACATTCAATTTTTTTATTTTACAAACCTTAATCGGATTAATTTTCTATGAATAATTTCTTCTTGACTGTTTCGAAATTCTAATACTGCCATCATTAGCAGAGAGCTACTCCCATATTTACTGCACTGATTATACCAACTCTGATACATACCATTATTCCAACAATCTCTAAACTCAATAACTCCACTAATTGTGGCATTAGGGAAGTAAATACTCACTGGAGGATTAGTCGTTGCCCCGTTTATTAAACAATTAACTCTTCTTACATGTAATCTGGTTTCATTTTTTAAAGCTTCTTTATCTCCATATGCCGGATTAGGAAAGAATTCAATTCCTGCGGAAGGTCTGGAACCATTATAAACATCAATAATTTCATTCGATGGATAGAATTCAAAAGGAATCGTAGCATCCATACTTAAAAAAACAGGCTTACCTTTTACACCATCTACATTAAATGGTCTCATATAAACTGTTATTTTATTAGCCTTTGCTAATGTTGGAAGCCCTGTTAACGGTTCTATTGTTTGAATCCATTTCTCTGTAAGACTCTGACCACTATTACCTTTAACCTGCCATTCATATTGTATGTATTTCAAGAATGGCTCCGCCTTCGGATCTATACACCTGGCCTTAGCCCGATAAGTATAATTCACGTACCATTCAAGGACAAATGGAGGGAATCCAACCATAATCTCTTTATGAAACTTTGTTGTAACATTATTAACTACACAACTAGCAGTAATGGTGATAATTCCATACTTCTTCATTGATATTGTGCCGGTATTGTCTACTGTAGCAACCGACTCATCGGAACTGTTCCAGGTTATATTGTAATTCTTTGTATTGTTCCGTATTGTATACCGACTCCCATCTGTTGCTATCTCTGGACCTTCCACCGTTACTTTCATTTGTTCCATCATCCAATCTAACATAGTTGGCTCGAAGGAAGTATGATAAGTAGATCCGTCCGTTATATAGAAGGCATCAAAAGGAGTATGTTTTGGACTTGCCGGAGGAAAATCCATCAAATATTTCTTCTCATAATCACTTTGAGTCAGTTCTACCTTACCCTCACCGATATCCAAGGAACTTACTGTAGGGACAAACATCAGCTTATTCTCAAAATCTGTAGTCAGGTTATATCTCGTAAAAAGCTGAACCCACCATTTGGCATCTTTACTACTTTCTGTGGAACCATTAGTACTGGATAATTGATAATAGGAACCAGGCATCTTATCATAATTGATCATTGGTGACGGGTAATCCCGCTGATATGAGAAAATAGTCCTGCGGATCTTGATCGTCCAAAGGAACTTCTTCACATAACGAATGTACATATCACACACAGACCCCCGATGTTGATAGCCGATCGGATTTGCCTCAAAATGTAAAATCATTGTAGAACTACCAGGAAGGAGACCTAGAACAAACGTCTGCCAGTCTTGAAATGCTACCCCCAAAATAGTCCCCATCAGATGGGGGGCCATAAACTCCATCATTATATCTGAAAGAATTGTTGGAGAGATCTTACCGTCAACATATATATAAGGCTTCATACAATCTATAACTTGTGTTTGCCCGTTACTTATGCTGACAGTCCTCATCTTATAACCATTATCACCCTGCGGATAGCCCATCTGCGTCAATTCACGCTGCCAGGCATTATGATAGGAATTATCTAAATTCCCATTGTCATCAACATAGTTGATAAGCATCTGTCGAGCGGCATTACTATAGAGAACGGGAGCTATCTTTGACTTGAAATCTCCCATATCTAACCGTCCGAAAAGCCATTTATCATGATAGAACCGCAAAATGCCATTCATTCCCTGGAGAATGCCAAGAGGTACATGAGCACCAAGGTGCGGAGTATCCTGACAGAAAAGAAGCGAGACGTCATGTATCTTGGAAGTATTCTCCATTTCTTTCAGACCGTACCGGGCAATCAACCCACCCATGCTCTGTCCCATTACGATATTCTTTTCCGTACAGCCGCAGGAAGCCTTCTCTTGATTGATTAATTCAATTGCACTTTCAAAGAGGCGAGCATTAGCCTGAATAGAAAGCTTACTGTCGAATAGGTCAATGTAGATGATATCATATTCACTCCTTAACTTATTAAATGCAGTATATCTTTGACTAAGACCACTGACAAAAGTATGAAGGTTAGTATTGCCAAAATTCACATCACCCATATAGGGATTTTCATCATCAACGAACTCCAGTGGATCGAACCCCTCCATAACGATAAATGGCTTAGTGAGTTTACCAGGATTGCCGGTTGAGTACAAATAAGATATCCGACCAGCAGCCTTTTCACTATTATAGGGCAAACTGGCGGTAATATCAACACACCTGTCCGGCTGAAATTTAGTAGCTTCCGTGCGTGTAATAACATTATCGGTTATGACCTTGACAAGACTATGACTATACAGATAGCTACCGTTAGCAAGTCTCACTCTCATCTTCAAGTGTTTCACACCAGCAGAAGAATAATCGGTCTGATAGCTGCTACCACTGGAAACAGACACATAACCTTTGCCATCATCAGCATCAAATTCAACCTTGCTACCAGTTATATTGCTCTTCCAAATCGAAGAAGGAAAAGAATAAGATATTTTACTACCATAAAAAACTGTATCTTGAGCGGAAAAGCCTAGTGTATATCCTGTAGCATAAGGATTCTGCCAGACACCATTCACCTCATTGTCGAAAACCTGCTCATTATCATAACGTATAAGATGATTGTCCAATGCGTCCTCACGGATATACGAATACTGATATAAAAGGACTCCCATAACACCTTTCCCCCTTCCTGATAAGGAATACTGGTTGGCAAGAACCTCTTCAGCATTGAATGGTTTTACACCTACAGTGGAAGAACGGATGGTACGAAGAAGATTCTCAAAAGCAACTCGATTCACATAATTACTATCATTCAATTCCTTCCCATTATAAATGTCAAGATCGGCTAATTCAAATGCATAATCACGAAGAAGACCATGTGGAACCTTACTCTTATCAAGGTGCTGGAACATATTGTCAAGCCAGTTTCTTACTTCAGGGGTATCTTCAACAAAATGTGATTGCCCTAGTGCCGACATGTAAAACATGCAGCACAACACAAATATAATATTTTTCATAATTAGTAGACTTTTTACAAAATATAATCAAATAATCCCGGTGTATAGAAGGTTCTGTTTCTTTCTATATCATGCCCAACAAACTTACCTTCTGTTACTGATGCCTTATATGAAGCCTGCGGAACACGCTTACTAGTTACTTCAGTTTCAAACTCAAATAACCCAGAAATTTCACCTTTATCTATATCTATATTCGTAAACTCTATATACCCCTCTTTCACAACGTCAGTCTTCAGAATAATCTTCTTCTTCCTGATATTTTCTGGGATAAGTGTTGTGTCTGAACATTGATACAGATACGGAATTACTTCAATAGAAGCTATATAGCATTTATCTTCAAATTCAAAAGGACCACTATTATCTATTTGTTTCTTGAAATAATATCGTTCCCCCAGTTCCGGTAATGTTTTTTGAGTGACTGAAATATAGATCCTATAGTTTCCTCCCTCCTTATCATTAACCCCCTTATCAATATTGAATGTAAAAGAGCCATCGTCATAATATGAATAGTTCATATGAAAATTCGTAGGAGCTTCAAACATTTTTCTTAAACCTTCGCCCCTAACATTTTTCCCATTAATGTTACACTCAATATAGCTGTTGTTTTTAAACAAAGAATCTACTACATCCTTTTTGCAGCCTGTAAAAGAACATACTATCAAAGGGTAGATCAAAAGATAAAACAGCATTCTAATTTTCTTGTTTTCCATTTAGCTTTTCTACTAGATTAGTATATACAACATACAAGCTATCCGGGATTGTCAGATCCCTCGCTTCATCCCTGCTCATATTAAGTATATAGACAGAGTCCCGGTAGACTATCTGGTCCATCAGCATGTTCTCAAAATCTGATTGCGCTTTGTAAATGGCTTCGTCAGAAGAAATATTCATTTCATCAGAAACGGTTCTTGTCGTTGCATCACTTCCATTTCGCTGTTCCGAAATAATTTCAGAATCTCTGCATGATGTTATAGCTAGCAAGATTGTAGTTAACATAAAGACAGTGTTCTTTTTCATAATTCTTTGATTTTAAAATTAAACGTTAATCTATACATTTATTTGTGTGAATGATAATGTCTTGTTTGTTTATTTTCATAAGTCGTTATGTATTAAAGGTATATAACTGTATTTTATAAGTTTCGCTTGTGCGTTTTTCAAACTAAAAATAAAAGTAATAAATATATTCAATATAAAAAATGTTTTAGTCAGTTTTTTTACTCATAGGCCAAAATAATAACACTTTCCCTACTCCATATTTTAAATTATCCAAGAAACTCTGAATAGCATTCCAATGTTAACAGTTTCTATCCCCTATCTGGGACAATTTTAAGAGCATACATCTCTCTTTATACAAAAATACAACAATAAAATCGTAATCATTTCCGCAATTATACCTGGCAAAAAAATACAGCCAAGCATTATGTCAATCTTAAATATCCAAAAGCGCCAAATTATAATGGATAGAGTCATAGAAATAAAGAGCTGCAAAATACAATAGATTATCAATTTTAACCTCTTTACTTCAGCCCTCTTTAATAAATAAATAAAGAGAACTAATCCGATAATAAATGTAACTGAGCCTAATAAAACTCCGAGCTCAATAAGTTCAAAAAAGGATATACAATTCTTCATAATTATTCAAATGTTGTTTGGTTTCTTGCAGGATCGTATGATATAGGCTTAAACTTATCTCTATACTCCTCTACGATACTATTAGGACGAGAATCTATTATGATTGGTGCCTTTTTTTTCACTTCCGGATCTTGCCCCAATACATCTGCAGCAAAGGTGCCACAGTTATTATCTGTCAGCCCATATTTTTCTCTTTTGGGATTAGAATTCTCTGCCATTTTTGAGTCTGCATAACTTTTCATCTCTTGAAACTCACTACTATTAATATATGCCCCCTCAATACGGCCTCCTTGTCCAGATTTCTCTGAAATAGCTTTCATTGTTCTATTTAAAGACTCTATGGTCGGTTGCCCATCTTTGCCTATTTTCACATCAGGAACAGAGATAGTACGAACTATCCCCTTATTTTCCGCATCGTATCTACCATATTCATAATATTTAGTCCCTCCTGTTTTATTGTTTATCAACAATACTCCAGCGTGGCCTAAGTTACCAACCTTTCCCAAAGGAGTAGATATTTTATAATCAGGAAAAGCAATATATATACCATCTCTACCATCAGGATCTATCTGATTAATAGGATTATTACTACAATATACATACGGTGATATAGAATAGTATTTCTCCGCCATCGGATCAACACTGATGAAACGGCCGAAAATAATATCCATCTGTCGGGCATCATAATCATACAGGTTCAGTCCATTCTCCGTACCCAGCTCCTTGCCGTTATACTTATAAGGCTGCTTGTCTGCAAAAGTACCTTCTGTGAAAGACATACCATAAGGATAATAGTGAGTCGTCTGAACAACTGTTCCATCAGACTTAGCTACAACACGGTTGTTACCCAAATGATCCTGAAATTACCTACGTAATCAGCATGTCAGCTAACACATTTACTAAAAAAAAAGATAACAGCTAATATAATTAAAACGATTTCTATACCCCAAATTACTTTCAATTTAAGTTGGTTGACTATAACCCTGTCAATCAGAAGAGCTACTGATACAATCAGTATAAATCCTATGATAAAAATTAGGCTAAAAGGTGTCCAAACTCCCGATCTAATATATAATACGTACAATATTATTAATATTGGAGTTAAAAACAAGAGCGGAGTTATTTTTATTTTTTTCATTATTTTCTACTTATCAATTTTCCATTCGGATTATGTATTATTATAGATTTGAATGCACCACTAGGAATTAGAGTTCTTTTACCCTGCGTAGCTTTCATATTGAAAGCTGATGTAGATTTTTTGATACTAAATATATTATTATTTGTCGGACGATAAAATGCTTTGACGCCTCCAGCCTCTATCGATCTTTGTACAACTGTCGCACAATTATTAAACAAAACATCATAGGATTCATTCATACTAATACTTGTAAAATTATCTCTTATAATATCATCTTGCTTAGGTGTAGTAGGAATAATATATCCTTCTGAAAATCCATAAGCATTAATAGATTTATCATCTCCAGCTCCTTCTGAATTGTATGAGCTTTCTAAAAATTCTTGAGGACTATTAAACTCTCCTACTGCAAGATCATCAAACTTGCGTCCTCCAGAAAAACCTCCTGAAATATATACATTATCTCCATTAATTGAGAAATATTGCCATTTTCCTGCATCATTTTGAATCAATATAGCCATGTGTTGATTTGTACCCGTCCCAAGGTTTAGAATTGTAATAGAGTCCCCCTTTAAGTCCAGATTTCGCATTGGATTATTTCCTACATACACATATGGACTAATGGCATAATATTTCTCCGCCATCGGATCAATACTGGTGAACCCCCCGAACGCTCCATCCATCTGCCGGGCATCATAATCATACAGGTTCAACCCATTCTCCGTATCCAGCTCCTTGCCGTTATACTTATAAGGCTGCTTGTCGGCAAAGGTACCCTCTGAGAAAGACATGCCATAAGGATAATAATGAGTCGTCTGAACAACGGTTCCATCAGACCTGGCCACAA
>ERZ827458.604-NODE-604-length-45280-cov-20.437369_pt1 | contig 45280 bp, 41 predicted proteins | sample MGYA00519706_ERZ827458 | MGnify/ENA primary metagenome ERZ827458 (study PRJEB31778, sample SAMEA3449309) | human gut metagenome | biome: human gut; feature: human-associated habitat; material: faeces | place: United Kingdom | collected 2010/2012 ...
TTACGAGGTCGATTGAAGCAGGAAGCCCATTGGCTTAAGACAATGGGTAGTTCACTTTTATAAGTCAAAGAAAAAAGTTAATGAAGTTTGGATTAAAAAAAATACTTTTGAGTTAAGTAAGATTATACTTTATAAAAATATTATATAAGGGAGCCTGAATATGAAATTAAATTACAAAAGAACCGTACTGATTGGCCTTGCCTTTCTCTCCATCTGCGCCTTCTGGCAGATGTATGACAGCATTATCCCGCTGATCCTGCAGAATACCTTTGGCATAGGGGAGACACTGACAGGAGCCATCATGGCAGCAGACAATGTACTTGCCATTTTCCTTCTGCCTCTTTTCGGGGCACTGTCAGATAAGACAGATATAAGGTTTGGCAGGCGTATGCCGTTTATCATAACAGGAACTGTGCTGGCAGTGATCTTTTTAATGCTTCTGCCGATTGCAGATCGACAGGTCAATATAGTGCTGTTTATCGTTTCACTTTTTGCCCTGCTGGTTTCCATGGGATTATACAGATCACCTGCAGTTGCACTGATGCCTGACCTGACACCCAATAAGCTGCGAAGCAAGGGCAATGCCATCATCAATCTGATGGGTGCCGTAGGCGGTGTTTACACCCTGATCATGATCAAGCTTCTGGTAGGAAAGGGTGACAGACCGGACTATATGCCTCTGTTTGTCAGTGTGGCAGCACTGATGGTCATTTCCGTAGGAATTCTGGCGATCACGATCTCAGAGAAAAAGGTCGAGGCAAAGGTCGCAGCCGAGATCAAAGCCTATGAGGACAGCACCGGGCTTAAGGTAGAGACTGAGGATACGATCGAGGAAGAGCAGCTCCTTGAAGCTGAGAAAAACAGCAGTGACAAAAATAAGGGAAAGACAATGAAAATGCAGATGCCCCCGGAGGTAAAGCGCAGTATGGCATTTCTTCTGACTTCCATTTTCCTCTGGTTTACTGCCTACAATGCCGTAACAACAGCCTTTTCCCGTTATACGAAGGTAGTATGGCATCTGGAAGGGGGCGGTTTTGCTGACTGCCTCATGGTAGCTACGGTAGCAGCGATTTTAAGCTATGTACCGATCGGAAACCTGGCGGGAAGGATTGGCCGGAAGAAAACCATTCTTGTAGGAATCGTACTGATGAGTATCTGTTATTTCGCTGCGATCTTTGTTGGTCAGTATCATGGACTGGTGAATGTGGTCTTCGCCGTGATCGGTATTGGCTGGGCAGCAATCAATGTCAATTCCTATCCTATGATCGTTGAGATGAGTAAAGGCAGTGATATCGGTAAATTTACCGGGACCTATTATACATTTTCCATGGCGGCACAGATCCTGACACCGATCCTTTCAGGATTTCTTCTGGAAAATGTTTCCTACAGGACGCTGTTCCCATATGCTTTTGTGTTCTCAGTGCTTGCCTTTATCACCATGACACAGGTGCGGCACGGGGATGCCAGACCGGATAAAAAGAAAAGTCTGCTTGAAAATTTCGATGTAGATGATTAAGATGGAGTCTGGGACAAAAGTCTTAAGACAGGAAAGGAAAAATCCAATTACAGTAAGATAACTGGACAACGTAAGAAGAATGACAGCAATATACGTGATACTGATCGTGGCAGCCGTGCTGGTGCTGCTGTATTTCCTGATGATCATGCCAAGGCTCACAAGGCAGCAGGACTGGAAGCAATTCCCGAAGGTTTATTATGCACACAGAGGACTGCATGACAATCATACAGAAGCACCGGAGAACTCCATGGCAGCATTTAAAAAAGCTGTGGCGGCAGGATATGGAATTGAACTGGATGTGCAGCTTACCAAGGACAGGATCCCGGTAGCATTTCATGATTTTACCCTTCAGAGGGCGACAGGAAAGCCGGGGAAAGTATGCGAATATACCTATGAAGAGCTGCAGGAATTTTCACTGTTTGAAAGTGAAGAGAGGATCCCCAAATTTGAAAATGTACTGGCAGTAGTAAACGGAAGGGTGCCGTTGATCGTGGAGATCAAGCTGGAATGGATGGATCTGATGGTCTGCACACTGACGAACCGGGCACTTGAGGATTATAAGGGACAGTACTGTATTGAGTCCTTTAATCCACTGGCACTGATGTGGTACCGCCGTTACCGGAATGATGTACTGAGAGGCCAGCTTTCTGATGGCTTTTTGAAGACAGGGGAGTTTAAAGGACCATTATATTTTATCCTGCAGAATCTGCTCTTAAACTGGATGACCAAGCCGGATTTCGTGGCCTATGACCATAAATATGCAGACAGCCTGTCAAGAAGGCTTTGCAGAAAGCTGTATCATAATATGGCGGTGGCATGGACGATCAAGAGTCAGAAGGAGCTGGAGGAAGCAGAAAAGAGTTTTGATATGTTCATTTTTGATTCCTTTATCCCAAGGAGAAAGCATCCTAAATAAGGACAATGGGAAAACTATGATTGATAAAATGCTGATCCGTGGCGCAAAAGTCCACAATCTTAAAAATATTGATGTTGATATCCCACTTGGTAAGATCGTGGGGATTGCAGGTGTGTCTGGCTCGGGGAAATCCTCGTTAGCTCTTGGCGTATTGTATGCAGAGGGATCACGCCGTTATCTGGAAGCGCTTTCTACCTATACCAGGCGCCGTATGACACAGGCATCCAAAGCCAGCGTGGATGAGGTTCTGTATGTCCCTGCTGCACTGGCACTTCATCAGCGTCCCGGTGTACCGGGTATCCGCAGCACCTTTGGTACCGGAACAGAGCTGCTAAACAGTCTGCGTCTGATGTATTCCAGACTGGCCAGCCATCGCTGCAAAAACGGACATTACCTGAAGCCTTCTCTGGCTGTTGCTGCAGGGAAGGAGCTGGTCTGCCCGGAATGCGGTGTACATTTTTATGCACCATCCGCAGAAGAACTGGCATTTAACTCTCAGGGAGCCTGTCAGAAGTGCGGTGGTACAGGGAGTATCCGCACCGTAGATATGGCAAGCCTTGTACCGGACGATTCACTCAGTATTGATGAAGGTGCGGTTGCACCATGGAACAGTCTGATGTGGTCGCTTATGACCGATGTGTGTCGTGAAATGGGCGTACGTACCGATGTGCCATTCCGCGATCTGACCGCAAAAGAAAAAGAGATCGTTTATCATGGTCCGGCTGAGAAAAAGCATATTTTCTACAAGGCAAAGAATTCAAATCAGGCAGGCGAGCTTGATTTTACCTATTATAATGCTGTTTATACCGTTGAAAATGCGCTTGCCAGAGTCAAAGACGAAAAGGGTATGAAGCGGGTTGAAAAGTTCCTGAAAGAGGATATTTGTCCAGAGTGCCATGGTACGCGCCTTTCTACGGCAGCCCGCACTCCGAAGCTGCGGGGTATTTCCTTAGACGAAGCCTGTACCATGACGCTTGCAGAGCTGGTGGAATGGGTACAGGGTGTGCCCTTTGGCCTGCCAGAAGAAATGCATCCAATGGCTGAAAGTATTTGTGATGCTTTTCAGAGTACCGCGAAGCGGCTGATGGATTTAGGTCTGGGATACCTTACACTTGACCGCTCAGCAGCCACGCTTTCTACCGGAGAACGTCAGCGTATGCAGCTGGCACGTGCTGTCCGTAATCGCACGACAGGTGTTCTCTATGTGCTGGACGAACCGTCTATTGGCTTACACCCATCGAACATTGCAGGACTGACCGGTGTGATGCACGATCTGACAGCAGATGGCAATTCAGTTATTCTGGTTGATCATGATACACAGATTTTGAAGGAAGCAGACTGGATCGTGGAAATGGGACCGGAAGCAGGCGCAAAGGGCGGCTATGTGATCGCACAGGGAACGATTCCTGCTATTGAGGAAAATCCGTCTTCACAGATCGGTCCATTTCTTTCAGGCAGGACCGAAACAAGGCAGCGTGCCTGTACTGCAAAGGAAAAACTGTTTACAAACGGTACCATACATTTGTCTACTTCACAGATCCATACTGTGAAACCACTTGAAGTGGACATACCAAAGGGCAGGCTTACTGTTGTCACAGGCGTGTCTGGATCCGGGAAAACCACAATGGTATTGGAAAGTCTTGTTCCTGCGCTGGATGCAGGTATCTGTGGAGGGGCATTGCCTGCGCATATCAAGGTGATCAGGGCTGAGGGTATCGCACATGTCAAACTTATTGACGCAACGCCTATCAGTGTCAATGTCCGCTCTACGGTTGCCACCTATGCAGGTGTCCATGACGAACTGAGAAAACTGTACGCAAGGTCAGCCGATGCCAAGGCGAAGGGATATAAAGCCAGTGACTTTTCCTACAACACAGGTTCCCTGCGGTGCCATGGCTGCGATGGCACAGGCATTGTCAGTCTGGACGTGCAATTCCTGTCTGATGTGAATATTCCATGCCCGGATTGCTGCGGCTCCCGTTATGCAAGGACAGCTTATGACGTAAAACTCACAAATAAAGCTGGAACGGGCATTTCGCTTCCCAAACTGATGGATATGGATATAAATTCTGCTATCGGCTTTTGCAAAGATATGAAGGTAGTCAGCCAAAGACTGAATATTTTGAAGCAGCTTGGTCTGGGATATCTTACGCTTGGTGAGGAAACGCCGGGTCTGTCCGGTGGTGAAGCACAGCGCCTGAAGCTGGCAAGTGAGATTGGTAAAATGCAGGAGGATTCTGTTTTTGTATTCGATGAACCATCAATCGGCCTGCATCCGCTGGATGTGCAGGTGCTTCTTGGTGTCTTTCAGGCGCTTCTTCAGAACGGTGCGACTGTTATTGTGATCGAGCATGATCTTGATGTGATCAGGAACGCTGACTATGTGATAGACATGGGACCGGGCGGTGGAGAAGCAGGTGGACAAATTATAGCATGTGGAACACCACAGGAGATCCGGAATGATGAAAGAAGCATTACTGGAAGGTATTTGTACAAAATCGATAAAAAATAGTGCAAAACATCCTTTTCTATGGTATAATTTACCCATCAATGCAGTCGCAAGGTAGCTGCGTATATCCTGTGGCTCCGGTGATCTGTAAATATGGGTGATTAAGGGAGATTACTATGGGAAAATGGGTGTATTCTTTTGAAGAGGGGAATGCGGGAATGCGCAATCTTCTCGGGGGAAAAGGTGCCAATCTGGCAGAGATGACCAATCTTGGTCTGCCGATTCCGCAGGGCTTTACGGTAACGACAGAAGCCTGTACAGATTATTATGCCTGCGGTCGACAGATTTCAGATGAGGTGAGGGAACAGATTTTTGCCGCACTGAGTGAACTTGAGAAAAAGCAGGGTAAGAAATTCGGGGATACGGAGAATCCGCTGCTTGTATCTGTGCGTTCCGGTGCAAGAGCATCTATGCCTGGTATGATGGACACAATCCTGAACCTTGGGCTTACCGATGTGGCAGTAGAGGGCTTTGCAAAGAAGACAGGCAATCCACGATTTGCCTATGATTCCTACCGTCGTTTTATCCAGATGTTCTCAGATGTTGTTATGGAGGTTCCAAAGTCCTATTTTGAGAGAATACTGGATGAGATCAAAGAAGCAAAGGGAGCTAAATTTGATACGGATCTAACAGCAGAGGATTTAAAGCAGGTGATCGTCCGATTTAAGACTGTCTATGAAGAAAAGATGGGCAAGTCATTCCCACAGGATCCGGGAGAGCAGCTCATGGAGGCTGTAAAGGCAGTATTCCGCTCCTGGGATAATGAAAGGGCGATCGTTTACCGCAGAATGAATGATATTCCCGGTGACTGGGGTACGGCAGTTAATGTACAGGCCATGGTATTTGGAAATATGGGGAATACCTCCGGAACCGGTGTTGCCTTTACCAGAAACCCTTCTACCGGTGAAAAAGGAATTTACGGTGAGTATCTGATCAATGCACAGGGTGAGGATGTGGTTGCCGGAATCAGAACACCCCAGCCAATCACAAGACTGGAACAGGATCTGCCAGAATGCTTCAAGCAGTTTATAGAGATCGCAAACAGACTGGAAGATCATTACAGAGATATGCAGGATATGGAGTTTACGATCGAAGATGGCAAGCTGTTCTTCCTACAGACAAGAAACGGAAAGAGAACCGCTCAGGCAGCGCTTCAGATCGCCTGTGATCTTGTAGATGAAGGAAAGATATCACCTGAGGAAGCTATTCTCCGGATTGAGGCGAAGTCACTGGATCAGCTCCTGCATCCCACCTTTGATGCAGAGGCGCTGAAGAAAGGTACGGTGATCGGACAGGCGCTTCCGGCATCTCCCGGTGCGGCAGCAGGAAAGGTATATTTCACGGCAGCAGAAGCCAAGGCAGCTCATGAAAAGGGAGAAAGGGTGGTACTGGTTCGTCTGGAGACCTCACCGGAGGATATCGAGGGCATGCATGCATCAGAGGGTATCCTGACAGTTCGTGGTGGTATGACAAGCCATGCCGCTGTTGTGGCGCGAGGTATGGGAACCTGCTGTGTATCCGGATGCGGTGATATCAGTATTAATGAAGAGGATAAGGTATTTGAACTGGGTGGACATGTATATCATGAAGGAGATTATATTTCCCTTGATGGTTCTACCGGTAAGATCTATGACGGTGATATACAAACACGGGAAGCGTCCATCAGCGGCAATTTTGACCGTATAATGAGGTGGGCAGATTCTTTCCGGAAGCTGCAGGTACGAACCAATGCCGATACACCGGCAGATGCTGCAAATGCAGTAAAATATGGCGCAGAGGGCATCGGACTGTGCCGTACGGAGCATATGTTCTTCGAAGAGGACAGAATTCCCAAAATCAGACAGATGATCCTGTCAAGAACTCTGCAGGAAAGAGAAAAGGCATTAAATGAGCTGATTCCTTATCAGAAGGGAGATTTCAAGGGCTTATATGAAGCAATGGAAGAAAGACCGGTTACGATCCGTTTTCTGGATCCCCCACTTCATGAGTTTGTTCCTACAGAACAGGATGATATCGATGATCTGGCAGTGGAGATGATGATGACTGCAGAAGAGGTGCAGGAGATCTGTGATTCTCTTCATGAGTTTAATCCGATGATGGGACACAGGGGCTGCCGTCTTGCAGTAACCTATCCGGAGATAGCAAGGATGCAGACAAGAGCAGTTATGGAAGCAGCGATCGAGGTCAGGGCTGAGAAGGGTTACGATATTGTACCTGAGATCATGATCCCGTTAGTAGGAGATAAGAAGGAACTGAAGTTTGTCAAGGATGTTGTGGTAGAGACAGCAGAGGCTGTGAAGAAAGAGAAGAATTCCGATATTCAGTATCACATCGGTACTATGATCGAGATTCCAAGAGCTGCACTCCTTGCCAATGAAATTGCAGAGGAGGCAGAGTTCTTCTCCTTTGGAACCAATGACCTGACCCAGATGACCTTTGGCTTCTCTAGAGATGATGCTGGTAAGTTTCTTGGTGATTATTATAAGAGCAAGATCTATGAATCGGATCCATTTGCAAAACTGGATCAGAAGGGTGTGGGTCAGCTTATCCGGATGGCAGTCGAGAAGGGCAGAGGTACCAGACCTGATATCAAGCTAGGTATCTGCGGTGAGCATGGCGGAGATCCTTCTTCTATCGAATTCTGCCATAAGGTTGGACTTAGCTATGTATCCTGTTCACCTTACCGTGTGCCGATAGCCAGACTCGCAGCGGCACAGGCGGCGATTGCAAATAGGTAGGAGTTCTCTTTCCTTTGAATTGCCGCTTAGTTTCGAGCAGGCAGCAGCCTATCGAAAGGCTAACGGACAGTATGTAAGGAAAAATCGGTGGAGAGATACCACTGTAAGGGTATTCATAGACCTTGATTAACAGTTAAATACGATAAGCGTATCATTAGAAATAGTGGTACGCTTATTTTTTTACCCCAGAGAAGCATCGGAAATATCGCATATTTCTATTATAGTAAACTGCCCACTTGTTTATTTTTAAGTGGGCAGTTTACTATTGACTTTCTATATGGAAATTGCATATAATATAGTAAAGTACCCAACCAATAAAAAAATTGAGGCAATTAAATAGAGGTGGACAAATGCTTCGTGAAAATGATATTAAAAATGTGAGAAAGCTGTTCAATCGGCATCACTATGTAATGACTACTGCCGAGCTTCTTGAAGCTAAGCTATACTATGCAGACATTAAACAACTTTTAGATGAGGGTTTTATTGAAAGAATAAGACGAGGTTATTATCACTGGATTGAAAACGGCGAAGCCAAAGAAATAGTTATCATTAATAGTTTGTTTCCCGATGCTATTCTTTGTATGGAAACTGCTCTATTCTATTATGAATACAGCGATAGAAACCCCGCTGAGTGGAATTTTGCCATAGACAGGAATGTTTCAAAATTACGAACCAATATAGAGTATCCATTTATTAAAGTATATCGCCTTGAGTCCGATTTGGTTACGATTGGTGAAACAACAGGTGAGATTGATTTTACAAAAGTGCGAATTTATGACCGTGACCGAACAATTTGTGATGTCCTGAAAAATATGAGTAAAATGGATAAAGAAATTTTCAATAAAGCAATACAAGGGTATGTTAATGACCCGAAAAAGAATATACCAAACCTTATGATGTATGCCAAAAAACTGCGTGTGCAGAAAAAGGTTAAAGAATTGATTGGAGTGTGGTTGTAATGGCAGATATTGCAGCTTTTTGTGCAGGAAGAATTTTTGAGAAAGCTATCAAAATCTGGGTGTGAGGATACGCTAATACTCAAAGGTGGATTGTTCATTTATACCTTAACTAATTTTGAAAGTAGAGCAACAATTGATGTCGATTTCCTGCTCCGTGGATACTCTAATTCAATAGATGATGTAAAAGATTTGATTTGTAAAATCATCGACACACCGACAGGTAACGATTATATAGAAATGCGAGCAAAAGGCTTTGAGGAAATTTCTCCGCAAAGAAAATATCACGGTATCAGTACACAGATTATTGCTCAAATAAAAAATGTGCGTGTGCCGTTCAATGTTGACATAGGTGTGGGTGATATTATAGTTCCCCGTGCCGAAGAACGCACAATCAACACGCAGCTTCCAGACTTTGAAGCACCTGTAATTAAAACTTATTCCCTTGAAAGCACCATTGCCGAGAAATTTGATGCCATACTGCAACGCTTTGAACTGACAGGTAGAATGAAAGATTTTTACGATATTTATTATCTTTCAAGGACATTCGATTTTGAGGGTGAAAAATTGCAGGCAGCTATATTTGAAACCTTACAGCGGCGTGGTACTCCCTATGACAGAGATAGCTTTAAGCGTGTTGTTGCACTTGCCGATGATGAGGATATGCAGAAGCGTTGGAAATTCTTTTTGAAAACCATAAAAGATAATACGCTTGAGTTTTCATTCGTCATTACGGAAATCCAGACTTTTCTTGAGCCTGTGTTTGATGCGATAGTGAATGAGAAAGAGTGGCAAAACATATGGGACACTAAAGTAAAGGGATGGAGGTGAGGATATGTTATCATTTGTTCAATTAGATAAACCTCATATAGCGTCCGACTTTTGGCTAATTGTTTTTCTTTTCTATAAATTTATCATGCATCTGTTCAAGCAATGTAAAATCAACCGTGCTTTTCAGATATCCGATGGCAGGATTGTTTTCCTTTTTCTGTTTGTACAGAATTTTTGCATTCTGGACGATTTTGTTTTTGTTTTTACGGATAAAAAGCATTTCCTTATGTATGAGAGCCTTATAAAATAAATCTTGTTCATGCTCCACGTCATATAGGGTTAATTCCGATGCAGGAACAGGAATCATATTGCTCAGTTTCAAAGTTCCATTTAATTCCAGTTCCCCGGATGAGGATTGGGATGTAATGCGGATGATGGGGACAATGCTTCCGCGGATTTTCTGTACTCCATTTTCCATTCGGTAATCAGAATTTTTAGGCGAGGAAAGGGGGATGTAATAGTTATACCCGTTAATTCTGTATACAATGCCCAGATACTTCCGTGTATGGTTCCGATCATTTTCCTTTGAGGAAAAAACATTTTTTTCAACGGTACTGATATATGAGTTGTATTCCTCAGATATTTCATATAGTTTTAGTTCGCTCATTGGTATCTCCTGCAAAGAAAAGGGCGATCATAGCGATCACCCTTTGATTTTAAAGTTTCCCACTGTCTGGCAGGGAATCTCCTGATTAATAAAGTTTTCCACTATCTGGCAGGAACTCTCCTGAATATAAAGTTTTCCACTGTCTGGCAGGAACTCTCCTGACGATGGTTTCCCATCCTTGATATTATTATACGTTTTTGCGGGAAATATGTCAATAAAAATGAAAAATTCCACTGAAATCATTTTATGCCGGATTCCGCATAAAAGCAAGGGGATTTTGTCGAATCCCGTTTGTCGAATGTTGAATTGGGTGGGGTAAATGGGGTAAAGAGGGGTAAAAGTCATCAAAGTATAACAGCGGTGCAGGCGGCAATTCAGAAATAATGCCATAGGATTTTGGGTACTTGCAGGCGAAAGTCGGTTATTATCACGGAAACTCGGATACTATCAGGCAAAACTATACTTTCACGCAAAACCCCTTGTTTTTAATGCAAAAATGATAAAAAGAGAACGTATAAACAAAATCCACATAAACATTGTCCGGCAGTTTGAAAAGCTAAGTCAATAGGGCAAATTCCGACAATGAGCCTATCAGCTATACGCCAATTTTTCTACTAATCTTTATAAGGGCATATGTCCCCATGCCTTTCGTGCTGTGGAAAACAAGCCCGTATTCTTCCCCATAATATAGCTGTATCCTCTGGTGAACATTTTTTACCCCATATCCTTTGCTGTCCTTTGTAAGAATCTGTTCACATTCTTCATCAGACATTCCGCATCCATTATCCATGACTTTAAAAATAATGTCCTGGCTTTCCTGATAACAGGAAATGGACAGGATTGCCTTGCCGGGAAGCTCACGGTGATCCAGACCGTGGATGATGGCGTTTTCCGCAAGAGGCTGGAGCAGCAGATTCGGTATCGGGTATTCCAGTATGTTCTCATCAATATCATATACCACATCAAAGGACTGCGAATGCATCATCTGCTGAATGGCAATATAAGATTTCGTGTTTTCAAGTTCGGATGCAATCGTAGTGATCTGCTTTCCTTTGTTAAGCATGGTGCGGTAAAAGGTCGAGAGCAGCCTTGCCATTTGGCTGATATCATTTTGGCCTGCAATGATTGCCTTGCTGTTGATCAGGGAAAGGCTGTTATACAAAAAATGGGGATTGATCTGGGATTGGAGTATTTCAATCTCATATTTCTGCTGCCTGATCTTGGAGAAAAGAACTTCGTTTACCAAATTGTTTATTGTACATACCATTTTTTGGAAGGAAGAAATAAGCTGTCCGACTTCGTCTGTACTGTCAGGGACAATTTCAATTTCATAGTTCCCCTGCTCCACCTGTTCCATGCTGGCAGACAGCTTTTCAATGGGTGAGACAATGATTTTTGACAGCAGGGTACTGATCAGGAATATAAGGATAATACATAATAAAATCATGGCTAAAACGATATAAGTAATGTTTATAGCAGCCGCGGAGATAGAACCGGCAGGACGGTAGAGGAAAGCAGTCCAGCCAAAATTGGAGAGCGCTTCCGTTTCTGTAATGTAATCGGAAAGCCCATCATTAAGGAGATCGTCTGATGATATTTCGGGAATAGAATATTTATCGGATAAACTGGTATACTGGTACATTGTTTCGCCGGAAGTACCTGACAGCAGGAATCCGTAGTTATCATTAAAGAGGTTATTGGCAGGAAGCATGGCGGATTGAAAGTCAATGGTCATGCAGATAATGCTGGTATATGGTACATAGTTATAGTGCATTTGGCAGAGCAGAAGCAGAGTCTGCCCATCCGGAGACAAAGAAAAAAACGGTGCGGTTGTATTACAGGCTTTCTCGAACCATGCTTTATCCTGTGCATCCGTAAGCGGGCGGAGGATATTGCCGTGGGGATGGATGGCAGTATCCGTATAAATCGTGATGGCTGTAATGTCCGTGTTGAGGGAACGGATCGTTAAAAATAAGGGATCAATGGTATCCCGGTAAGTTAAGCTGAACAATAATGCAACATTTGAAGCCTATACTCTGGCGGATGCAGATGGAAAGGTAAACTGTAAGCACAATAATGCGACGAGCGGCTACATTGTTGTAAGCAAAGATTTTGAGCACCCTGAAATAGCAATCCAGATTGCAAACCTTTTTTATGATGAACTTGTAAATTCCAAAGAACTTTTAGAGGAATATCCGGAGGTGGCTTCTTATGTTGCAAATGGTGTAGACGGTTCAAGCAGGCCTTTCAACATTGAAGTGAATTCCTATACGTCACTGCTGGATGATTATGGGGATTTGGAAAAATGCCTGAATGGCGAGATTGCGCTGGAGGAAGTGAAGACATCCGAGCAGCGTTCCAATGCAACAAGCATTTCAGGATATTTGGAAGGAAATGGGGATGCGACCGGATGGTCAAAGTACCATTCAAGGTCAAAAGGCGTGGAGTTGATTCAGACTTTAACTGAGAATGACCAGTTTAGCTGGCTGACCCCCATCTTTCCGCAGACAACGCCTACAATGGAAACCAATCTTGCGAATCTGGAAAAGCTGGAGGAAGAGACTTTTATCAAAATCGTAACAGGTGACATTGATGTTGAGAGCGGTTTTGAGCAGTTTGTAACAGATTGGAACAAACAGGGCGGAGAACAGATTATAAGTGAGATTGCGGAACAGTTGCAGTAAATGGGATGTAAATACCAGACGGGCTGTTTTATAGAATGATTAGTTACAGCCATGCCCTGACATTACTGCGGCATGGCTGTATTAAACCCTAAAGTTCGGATATTGGATCTAATTACAGAATGGAGATTTCTTATGGAAGGAATGAAAAATAAAAAGAGAACAGCGGCAAAAAAACGTTCTGAAATGTGGTATCATCTGATGGTATTTCCGGGGTTATTTTTTCTGATTTTGTTCAGCTATATTCCTATGGTCGGCGTTATCATGGCGTTTCAGGATTTTGTTCCGGCAAAAGGGTTGTTCCGGTCTGAATTTGTCGGCTTAAAACATTTTATCTATATGTTCCAACTGCCGGATATAGGAAAGATTATCAGAAATACGGTGGTAATTGCACTTGGAAAAATGATATTTGGGATGATTCTTGCGATTGCATTTGCAATCCTGTTGAATGAAATCAGGATAAAGTTTATGAAGAAGACGGTGCAGACAGTTGTGTATCTGCCGCACTTTCTTTCATGGGTTGTTTTAGCGTCCGTAGTAACAAACCTGTTTGGGCTTGATGGCTCTGTGAATCAGTTTATCACTTCCATCGGGCTTGATAAAATAAATTTCCTTGGAAATAGTAAGGTATTCCCCGGTCTGATCATCGGGACGGATGTATGGAAAGAGTTTGGGTACAGTTCCGTTATCTATCTTGCGGCAATCACATCCATTGATCCGGGGCTGCATGAGGCGGCAACAATGGATGGCGCATCATGGTGGAAAAGGGTGTGGAATGTGACGATCCCAGGAATGATGCCGATCATTCTTTTAATGACGGCTATGAACCTGACCAGCATATTGAGTGCGGGGTTTGACCAGATTTATAACCTGTATTCCCCGATTGTATATGAGACGGGGGATGTGCTGGATACCTATGTGTACCGTATCGGTCTGGTAGGCAGGCAGTATAGCTTCGGTGCGGCGGTGGGCCTGTGCCGTTCCATAGTAGGCATGGCGCTTCTTTTATCAGCAAATGCACTGACGAAGAAGCTGACTGACCAGAAAATTTTTTAGGAGGTGGATCGGATGGTTGAGAATAAAAGCTTTCATTCCAAAGTCAGGGTAGCGGTGATCTATGGCATCGTATTGCTGTTTGGCCTTTGCTGCCTGTTCCCATTGCTGAATATTCTGGCGATTTCATTTAGCGGAAGCGCTGCCGTGTCAGCAAACAGGGTGGGTATCATTCCCGTGGATTTTACGCTGACCGCTTACAATAAGATATTGTCTGACGGGCAGTTCTGGCGTTCTTTTATGATTTCGGTCATCAGGGTTGTCCTTGCACTGGCCCTTAATCTGGCAGTGACAGTGCCGATGGCATATGCAATGACGAAAAGTAAAAAGGAATTTCGCGCGAGAAATATTTATATGAACCTTTTGATATTTGCCATGCTGTTTAACGGTGGAATGATACCTACTTATATTTTAGTAAGAAACTTAGGGCTTTTGAATTCCATATGGTCATTGGTTCTGCCGGGAGCACTTCCGATTTTCAATGTGATCATGCTGATGAATTTCTTTCTGGGTATTCCGAAATCTTTAGAGGAGGCAGCCCTGATAGACGGAGCAAGCCCGTTCCAGGTTTTGATTAAGATCATGGTTCCCTGTGCGAAACCAAGTATAGCAACGGTATCTCTGTTCAGTATCGTGGGAAGCTGGAATGATTTCTTCAGTGGGTTGATTTATATGCAGAAAGTTGAAAATTACCCGATCATGACTTACATACAATCCCTGAATGTGGATATTCAGGAACTTTTGAAAAGCGGCGCTTCCAGCAGTGCGCTGGAAAATGTTACGGAGCTTTCCAACAGAAATCTGAATGCAGCCAAAATTGTTGTGGCGGTAATTCCCCTTTTGCTGATTTATCCGATTTTACAAAAATATCTGATTACCGGAATGGTAATGGGTTCTGTCAAAGAATAGGAAGTGATAGGGATGGGAATGAAAACAGGCAAAAAAAGGTGGCAGATTGCAGGGATATGTATTCTGCTGATTATCTTAGGAGCAGGTCTTGGCAGTCTGTATGAAAACAGCAGGAGAGGAAAATATGAAATGGGACAGTTGGAGATTTTAATAGATGGAACAGACAAAGCAAGGTATGCACCGGGGGAAGAGAAGGGAGTGTCTTTAAACTGGCAGCCGCCTGATACGGATTATCAGGGGTACTTAATCTGTTTGAAGCTGACAGACAGCAAAGGAAATTATATTGCACAGGATACAACAGGCATTGACATTTCTTCTGACTGGGTGAAATTCCCGCGCTATGGATATCTGTGTGATTACGGGGAAGAAGAAAATACAGAGGAAAAAATTGCGCAGATGAACCGTTATCATATCAATGCAATCGAATATTACGATTGGCACGCCCTGCATCATGAGCCAATACCGGAAGAAGTTACCAGACAATCGCCCGGAGTATGGGAGGACTGGTCAGGACGGGAAATCTATGGGGAGACGGTGAGAAACTATATTCAGAATGCGCAGGACAGGAATATGGTCAGTATGGCATATAACATGATTTATGCCGGAACGGACAGCTTTGTAAAAGACGTTTCCGGAAACCCTACAAAGGCGGCAGACTGGCAGATTTATTTTGCGCCGGAGAATGAGCGGGGAGAAGGGATGTTTACGTTTAAGATGGGGGCGTCACCTTCCGGCAATGGGAATCTTTTTTTTATGAATCCTTTGAACGCGGATTGGCAGGACTATATTTTTTCACAGGAGAAACACGCGCTGGATGTGTTGGGTTTTGACAGGTGGCATGGCGATACCGTGGGCGATTGGGGAAAGATGGTGGATGGTTTCGGGAATCCGCTTGGAAACAGTGAGGATGGACAGCCAATTTATGAAGTAAAGGATACTTACAGGCAGTTTTTAAATGCGGCAAAAGAAGCTTTGGAAGGTTATTATTTATCATTCAATCCCGTAGGCGCACGAGGGATAGAGCAGGCAAATACAAGCAATTCAGATGTTCTTTATACTGAATTCTGGCCTTGGGATCAGGACAGGGACGGTGTACTGTACGACACATACCAGTCTCTGGTAACTGAGGTAGAACGGACGATGGAGGAAAGCAAACCTTATTCTGTAGACGGAAAAGGGAAATCCCTAGTGGTGAAAGCATATATCAACTATTACAAGACTACGGGTACAATGAATGAACCGGGTGTCCTGTTGTGTGATGCGGCGGTCTATGCGGCAGGCGGTTCGAGGCTTGAATTGGGAAATGGAAGCAACATGCTTCATGTGGAATATTATCCGGACGATGATATCCCTATGGGGGATGAACTACAGGAAGCTATGGTGAAGATGGCGGATTTTACGGTGGCTTATGAAAACCTGCTGAGGGATGGGCAGTTTACGACAGAGAACAGGGTGGAAATTGCGGAGCATCAGGTAAGCAGGGACGGACAGGGTGATACGATATGGGCATATACAAGAGCTGACGGGGAATATGAGATACTCCACCTGATCAATCTGCTGGGAACAGATAATGAATGGCGTGACGAGAGAGGGAAAAAAGAAGCTCCGTCATATACAGAGAACTTAAATGTAAAATATTACACGGAGAAAGAGATTACACAGGTTCATATGGCATCTTTTTCTTTTGAGGATGGTATGAGCAGGGAACTATCTTTTGAACAGGGAGAAGATTTAGACGGTAAATATATTGGATTTACAGTACCTTCTTTGGAGTATTGGGATATGATTTATATGAAATAAACATGGAACAGACAGAAAAATCGTCAGGAAGGAGAATATAAGATGGGCGGTAATAAATGGTGGAAAAGCGCTGTGATTTATCAGATTTATCCACGTAGTTTTGCGGATAGCAATAAAGACGGCATAGGGGATTTGCAGGGGATTATTTCCAGGTTAGATTATCTGGAAAATCTGGGAATAGATGCCATATGGCTTTCGCCGGTATGTAAATCCCCGCAGGATGACAATGGATATGATATTTCTGATTATCAGGATATTGACCCTATGTTTGGCACTCTGGAGGATATGGAAGAATTGATAGAGGAAGCCGGGAAACGGAATATCCGAATTATTATGGATTTGGTATTAAACCATTCTTCGGATGAACACCGTTGGTTTCAGGAGGCAAGAAAGGGCAGGGAGAATCCCTATCATGACTATTATATCTGGAGGGATGGCGCAGAGGGTGTACTGCCAAACGATATGAAGGCTGCGTTTGGCGGCCCGGCATGGGAATGGGTTCCGGAAATACAGCAGTATTATTTTCATCAGTTCTCCGTAAAGCAGCCTGATTTGAATTGGGAGAATCCCAAAGTCCGTCAGGAAATCTATGATATGATTAACTGGTGGATTAGTAAAGGAGTAGGGGGATTCCGGCTGGATGTAATCGACCAGATCGCAAAGGAGCCGGATAAGCAGATTACAAACAATGGCCCGCGTCTTCATGAATTTTTAAGAGAATTGAGCAGGGAGACATTCCAAAAAGCCGATCTGGTAACAGTCGGGGAGGCGTGGGGAGCCACGACAGAACTTGCAAAATTATACAGCAATCCCGATAACAGTGAACTGTCCATGGTTTTTCAGTTTGAACATATCTGTTTAGACCAGATAGAAGGGCAGGAAAAATGGGATTTGTCACCTTTACCTTTTTTGAGGCTGAAAGAGGTATTTGCGCACTGGCAGAAAGAACTGTATGGAAAAGGGTGGAACAGTCTTTTCTGGAACAATCATGACCTTCCCAGAATTGTTTCACGCTGGGGAAATGATGGAGAATACCGGACAGAATCAGCAAAAATGCTGGCAATTCTTTTACATGGGATGCAGGGAACGCCATATATATATCAGGGCGAAGAACTTGGGATGACCAATGCGGTATATGGGATAGAGGAATACCGGGATATTGAAACCCTGAATTTGTATAAGGAGCGTCTGGACAAAGGCTATAAAGAAGAGGCTATTATGGATTCTATCCACGCAAAGAGCCGGGATAATGCAAGAACGCCAATGCAGTGGAATGACGGGGAAAATGCAGGGTTTACGGACGGAAAGCCCTGGATGAAAGTCAATCCGAATTATAAAGAAATAAACGTATCGCAGCAGATAGGGGATGAGAATTCCATTTTCAATTGTTATAAAGAACTGATCCGTTTACGCAAGAATTATCCTGTATTTATTGAAGGAGATTTCAGGCTGCTGCTTGCGGAGGATGAAAATATATTTGCATATACCAGAGAAGATGGGGAGGCGCAGCTTCTTGTTGTCTGCAATTTTTACGGTCAGACAGTGAGATGTCCACTGGAAGATATAGGTGCACCAATGAAACTGCTTATAAGTAATTATAAAGATGTAAATCAGCCAATGATACTGCGTCCTTATGAGGCCAGAATGTATTTGAAATAAATATGATGTGTGCCAGTATGATGTAAACTGGCAATAAGGTAACAGGATTGGTGTTTGCTGATGAAAAAGATCAGATGCCCCAACCCCAAATGCAGGCAACGCATTTTGGACGATGAGGGAAGGCTGAAAAAGGAGCAGGGGCGCTACGAGACGCTGCTCGACATGCGGATGAACAACGAGATACCGAGGGAGATGTTCAGCCGCCCGTGCCGGAGGATGGGGAGTTTTCGGAAAGTGATATAGATAAATATGTTTTCGGGGTAAGGGTTTACGAAGACCGCTTTGAGTGGCTCTTAAACTTAAGCCCCGAAGCCCGCGGGGAACTGGATGATGCCAGTTCCCCTGTTTATTTTAAGAAGATAACGGTCATTCCGGATGACGAGCGGGCATGGTTCAGGATGCACCCGCAGTGGTCAAAGTCCAACAAATATGCGGAGCTGGAGGCATGGATTTATATTCAGACGAAAGAGACAGGGCGGAAGGGCTGTGGCGCAGCCTTTCCGTCCTGTCCGGCACTTTGCGGTTACAATTCTGTATTCATTTCTTTTGCGTCTGTCGGCAGGCATTTCCCTAAAAGCATAGCCTTGCAGTCGGAAAAGCCAAGCAGGTAGGCGAGCATCCCGTACCGGGAGCCCAGTGCTTTCTGCTCGCTGACGTAGCGGTCAATCAGCAGCCGGATTTCTTTTGATAAATCCATCCTGTCCAGTTCGCCTGAGTATATGTCCGACTCCCGCAGAATCGCCTGGTATTCCCCGTCACCGCTCACAATGCCGTTCATGCGTGTGTCCATGAGCTGGTATAATGCAGAATCTTTTTCCAATCCAATCCCTCCTCTCTGTGGTGTCGTATCTTAACTCTGTTTTGGCGGGTTGGCAAGTGGGAAAATAAAAAAGCCGGAAACCGCCTGTAGCGTCCGACATTTTCTGATAATATATTCGCATGGAGTACTGCCATAACGGGATAGGCGGTCAGTCCTTCTTCGTAGAGGGACTATCCCTCTGACAACGGGTAAAACCGGGAAAGGGGGAATGCTTGATGAGTGACTATGAACTGCTGACGGTTGTTCTGATGATTCTTGGAATCATTGTTTCGATCTTGATAGCATACATAAACCACACGAAAAAGTAACCGCCCTTTAGCCGAGGTTCGCGGTTACTTTTTGTAACTAACTTTCGGAACTGACCGTCTATCGGCAGTATTCCCTTTTGTGCTTTTATTGTAGCAGATTCCGCCGCATCTGTCAAACGATGCGGTACTTTCCGCTGAAATCATTCTATACCGGATTCCGCACAAAAGCAAGGGGAATTTATGAGGTGAACACTAAATGTTGAAAATATATTGATACAACATACAAGATATGCTAATTTAAAAAATATAGGAGTTTTTGTTTTTTGTGTACAAAGGAAGGCTGCACTAGAGAAGTGCGGGACGTGCAGGAGATCATGGCGAGTGGTAAGTGAGAATTGGAGCGGATCATCACTCATGAGTTCCCACTGAATGAATTGGAACAAGCCATCCGCACGGCGAGCGATGTTGATCATGCCAATACAAGCACTTTAGCCAATGAGGTTAAGGTGCTTTTTTGGCGTCTTGAAAGGAGGTGGTTACAGCTAAACACCAGTAAGCTGATAGGATATTATGAGAAGCATGAGTATCGAAATGCAGAACTATGAAATAATATGATTTATGGTAATATTATGATATAGATTAAACAGGAAATCAGTAGATATTTTATAGTCTACGAAGCGTAGAATCCGCATATATTCACCATTCTCTACGTTCCGTGGGTGTAAAACATCTATTGTATATACTATTCTGTGGTCAGAAAGGAGGAAAACAATGGATCAGGTAAAAATTGGAAAGTTTATTTCTGATGAAAGAAAGGCAAAAGGGTATACACAGAAACAATTATCTGAATTGTTAGAAATCAGTGATAAAACAATATCGAAATGGGAATGCGGAAACGGCTTTCCGGAAGCGTCACTGCTGTTACCATTGTGTAATGAATTAGAAATAACAGTAAATGAACTTCTGACAGGAGAGAGAATTTCTCAGCAAAATTATAAGAAAAAAGCGGAGGAAAATATGGTGAATATGATTAGGGAAAAGGAAGAGAATAAGCAAAAGATATTATTAACAACAATTATTGGCGTAATATCAACAATTACGTTTGTGACGTTACTATTAGTGGTTTGTTTTTACACAGATGTGATTGCATTACCAATTAAGATTGTGCTAATGATTATTGCGTTAAGTGTGTTCAGTGTTGGATTATATATTGCAATGTGGGGAGACAGGAAGATAGGATATTTTAAATGCAGGAATTGTAATGAATTGTTTACTCCAACATTTATGCAATATAATATGGGAATGCATTTATTAAGCACAAGATACTTAAAATGTCCTCACTGTAAGACAAGAACCTGGTGCAGGAAAGTCATGACCAAGGAGTGATAATCAAATCATATAGATAGAGTATGGCAACAGCAGGTTGCTTTTCAGAACATGAATTTGTCGATATGATATGGCTATGGAGGCGATGACTATGGAAACGAAAAATATTATTTTGAAACTTCGTACTGAAAGAGGGATGTCACAAGACGAGCTGGCAGATAAAATTATGGTAACAAGGCAGGCAGTATCACGTTGGGAACATGGTGATACCATTCCCAATACTGATACACTTAAGCTATTATCGAAAGAATTTGATGTCTCGATCAATACGCTTTTGGGAGAACCCAGAAAGCTGATCTGCCAGTGCTGCGGGATGCCAATTGATGATGATTCCATATTGGGACGTGATAAGGATGGCACATTAAATGAGGAATATTGTAAATGGTGCTATGCAGATGGAACATACACATATAACGATATGGATGAATTGATTGATGTATGTGTAAAGAATATGGTAAATGAAAGCTTTACCGAAGAACAGGCACGCACTTATCTGAAAGAAATGCTTCCAAAGTTAGATTACTGGAAAAGGTATGATGAGCTTAGTGACAATGGGCAGTTTGAAGAGTTTAAAATGCAATTGATAAACGAAATAAATGATCTGCATATAGAAGGACTTCCAAGGGTAGATAAACTCAATGCACTTGTGGGGAAATATGTGAATCTGGAATATACTCTGCCGAATGGAAAAAAAGTGAAATTCCTTGATGATCAGAAAACCTATCTGGGCAATCAACTGGAGTCTGAATTTGGAGGAGACAGATGCTTTGGCATGCTGGCAGGCATGGATTTTATTCTGGTATGTACATATGAGAAAGCTGGTGAAAATCCAGAGCTTCTGATTTATAAAAAGAGGTAATATTAATTGTGGCACTGCATCTGTTCGCCAGAGATGGTTATGAGGCTGTCTCCGTCAGCCAGATAGCAGGAGAACTTGATATGACAAAAGGAGCATTGTACCGTCACTACAAAAGCAAAAGGATAAAGAGAAAATACCTGAAAAGTATGAGACAGTATCACTGGATGATTTTGCATCATCGTTTTGGAAGATGCTGACAATAGAGCAGTTTCGCAGTGAAGAGATGCAGAAGTTATATCAGCAATATCTTGTGGCTGGACCTGCTTCCTATGTGAAAGATTTATTTGAAAGTATTGGAATTGTAAATGCTGAGGATAAAGCGGCCAGATTTTATGCAGCTATGTATTTTTATTACAGTATATATGATGGAGCAGCAGATAAGGAAAAGGTAAAAGAAGAATTTGCAGCTGCTATAAAAAGTCTGGTACAAGAGTTGAAGTGAAGGAGAATCAGATCATGAAAAATAATATAGTAATCCGTGTAGAAGAAAAAAGTGAATATCGCAAAGTGGAAAATCTGGTAAGAGCGGCTTTAAGCAGGCAAGCGAGTATGGTATCAGATATCATGGATTACCAGAGGGGGAGGATGCATCGTTCTTTTTGTGTAAAGAACTTGTACCGGGGTATCTTGATGGGATTACAGGAGAGTATGCCACACCGGCAGGCTATCTTGTAGATGAGCAGGAAGCAGAAGAGTTTGATAAGCAGTTTCCAGATAAAGAGAAAAAGAAACTGCCGGGACAGATTTTTTAGAAATAAAAGTAGCAGCAGAAATACTGGAATTATCATGCATCTTGGTACCGATTTTTTGCATGTTGGTTGTCTGCATATAGACAATGAAATCAATTAACGATAGAGTAATTATGGTGATAAATTACCTAAAAAGTATATGGAGGTTGCAATACTGATTTCTACAGAGATAAGATAAATTGAAGGATTGCAGAGCACAGAAGAAAAAAGAGAATGAATAAAAGGGAGCCCATTTATGATTGAGTATAGTAAATTTCAGATAGGTCGGATCGCACTGCGACCAACCGTAGGCGGAGAATCCTGCTTGCAGGATTCTCCGCCTGTTTTCGCAGATACAAGCTTTAAAGCATATTACCGGACGGGAGAAGAATATCGGAATAGATGATTTTGTAATGGATATAGGAGGTTTCGGGAGGGGCATCCGGATGATTCATCCGGAATGCAATCTGTACGGCAAGGCGTTTCCCAAGGAGACGGTTTTTGACATCGACCGTAGTCAGCTTGTTGATGATATTTGGGTATTCCAGACTGCAGTCAAAGCCTGTCAGCAGGATACCTTGGGAAAAGTGGTGAGGATGCTGTTCCAGAAACATTTCAACGTAATGTGCTACATAATCACTGGCACAGACAATGGCGTCTACAGAAGGGTCAAGGTTTTCCAGAAATTGATAAATACGCGCTCCGTAATCCTCGATGCCGATGGAGCCTGTGAGACAGAGGGAGTCGAGATAAGGAATCCCGTGCTCTGTCAGGCTTTCCCGATAGCCGAGATAACGGTCTGTGTTGGTCAGGGCGTAGTTGGTGTCTCCAATAAAGCTGATCCGTCGGCAGCCCTTTTCCAGTAGATGGTCTACAATCTGCTTTACCGTGTATTTTCCTTCTATCAATAATAGATCTCCGGTCAGGGTTTTTAACTCGATTCCCGGTACCGTGTCTAAAAATACCTTTGGGATCTCAAGCTCATTCAGCAGGGTCAGAAGATGGCTGTCATAAATGTTCAAAACGACAATTCCCTGTATGGAATCCCCCTTAAGTATCTCCGGAAGCTCATATTCAGAGGTGCATGAGGTGGGAGCATATGTATACATCAGATTAATATTAGAGGCAGAGAACTCCTGAGCCATATGGTGGATAATGTTTGTCCAAAAGACAGAAGAATCAGGACGGGATACAACCAAAGCAACCGTTTTGGATTTAGGACTGTCCATCCGGCGGGGTTCATAGGAAAATTTGTCATATCCCAGCTCATGGGCTTTCTCAATAATTTTGTCTCTCATTTCATCGGAGACACCGGGTTTTTGGTTAAAGGTTTTCCAGACAGTAACACGGGAGATCCCGAGCGCATCTGCAATATCCTGCATGGTTACTTTCAGCATAGGAGATTCCTTCCTTTTCTCTACATGATGTTAATACATGGTGCCAACTTTGATATAATGACATGTTAACAAATGATAACATGCATGTCAATAAAATTGTGACTAATAACTAAAATAATGGAGAAGTATTATGAATAACGGAAAAATCCACAAGAAAAAGACTATTTAGGTTGACAAAAAATGAAAAAAATGATAACTTGTAGATGTAACAAATGATAACTAAAATGCAACATAATAGCGAGGGGATGAGAAGATGGCTGGTAAAAAAGCAAAGACAAGCAAAACAAATGAAACAAAGAAAAGATGGTCAAGAGACGATACGGAATTGACAGTGCTGGCAATGCCTACAGCGGTCTGGTTTGTGATATTCTGTTATCTTCCGATGTTTGGTATTGTGATCGCATTCAAGGATTACAAGCTGCAGATGGGACATAGCTTTATATACAATCTGTTCCACAGCGAATGGTGTGGCTTTTCCAACTTTAAATTCTTTGTGCAGTCCAATTCGTTTCTGATGCTTTTGAGGAATACAATCTTATATAACGTTGTTTTTATTGTTTTGGGATTGATCATACCGGTAACACTTGCTGTTATGATCAGCCTGATTTACAGCAGGTTTAAGTCGAAGGTATACCAGACACTGATGTTCTTCCCGCATTTTATGTCGTGGGTAGTTGCCAGCTACTTTGTGTTTGCGTTTCTGTCTGCGGACAAGGGAATTCTGAATCAGCTGATCACACGCTTCGGAGGAGAGAGCATACAATGGTACTCCAATCCGAAATACTGGCCGGTTATTCTGGTTGTCATGCAGCTATGGAAAACAGTAGGATACAGCATGGTAGTGTATCTGGCAAGTATTACGGGAATTGACGGAAGCTTGTATGAGGCGGCTGTGATTGATGGGGCAACCAAGTTCCAGCAGGCGAAATACATTACGATTCCGAGTATCAAACCAATTATCGTGATGATGTTTATACTGAATGTCGGTAAAATTTTCTATTCTGATTTTGGTCTGTTCTATCAGGTGACGCAGGGAATACCGAACTCCCTTTATAAAGTTGCTTCAACCTTTGATACATATCTTTATAATGCGTTACAGAGTAATATGGCAATCGGAAAAACAGCTGCTGCAGGATTTTTCCAGTCGATTGCATGCTGTATTACCATTCTGCTGGCGAACTTCATTGTGTCAAAGATTGACAGCGACAGTGCGATTATATAAAGGAGGTGTGCGGTATGGCAAAGCAGAAAAAAGAAAACAATAACCTGAATCAGATCAAGCCGTTGACCAATGTGATCTTCAATATCATTTTTCTAGTGCTGGGACTCGCCTGTATTACGCCGGTTGTGCTCGTATTCATTATTTCCATTACGAAAGAAAGCACACTGGTGAGCAACGGATATTCGTTCTTCCCCGAGGCGCTTTCACTCACGGCATATTCGTACCTGTGGAATGAGAGGAAAAGCATCGGAAATGCGATAGCAATTTCTACGCTTGTTACGGTATTGGGAACGATACTTGGAGTTATACTTACTACGACCATGGGATATGTATTATCCAGAAGCCAGTACAAGCTCAAGGGCTTTTTTGGCTGGATGGTATTTATACCGATGATTTTTAACGGAGGCATGGTAGCCAATTACGTGGTGATCTCTAATTTCCTGAATCTTCGGAATACCTTGTGGTGCCTGATTCTGCCGCTGGCAGTATCCTCATTCAATATTATTATTTCGAAAACATTTTTTAAGACAACCATACCGGATTCCATTGTGGAATCTGCTAAAATAGACGGTGCTTCGGAATTTACTATTTTTACAAGAATTATCACACCGATTTCCAAACCGGTATTTGCAACGATTGGTCTATTTTTAAGCTTTGGATATTGGAATGACTGGTTCCAGTCCTCTCTGTATATCAATGAAAAGAAGCTGACATCTCTGCAGGCGCTGCTGAACAATATGATCAAGAATATACAATACATTGCAAATAATCCGAGTGCAGGTCTGTCCATGCAGCAGTATAAAAACTCAATGCCGACGGAATCAATCCGTATGGCGATCGCAGTACTTGTAGTAATACCGATTGCCTGTGTATATCCGTTTTTCCAGAGATATTTTATCTCCGGACTTACGGTAGGGGCGGTCAAAGGATAACTGGTAAGACGGATGCCTTGCATCTGCAATATAAACCAATATTATATTTAACAATGGAGGGTAAAATCTATGAAGAAGAAATTCTGGAAAACGATGTCAGCTGGTATTGCTGCGTGCATGCTTGCCGGTGCGTTAATGGGTTGTGGAAGCAGCCAGAAGCAGACCACAGAAGCAGCAGATACGGCTGGATCTGGAACAGAAACATCAGAGGCGACACAGACTGGGGATTCCGGTGATATTGTATCACTGAAGTGGATTCAGATCGGAGGAGGCCAGCCGGATAATTATGAGGCATGGAGGGATCACATCAACGAATATCTTGCAGATAAGATTGGTGTCAATATTGATGTAGAGATCATTTCCTGGGGAGACTGGGAGAAGAGAAGAAGTACCATCATCAATACCGGTGAATACTATGATATTATTTTTTCTTCAGATACAGTGTATGAGGCAGATGTAAGACTTGGTGCATATTATGACATCACCGACCTTATTGATTCGGATTGTCCGGATATCAAGGCGCTGATCCCTGAGGATTACTGGGATGCAGTGAGTGTAAAGGGTAGGATTTACGGTATTCCGACCTACAAGGACAGTTCCATGACCCAGTATTTTGTATGGGACAAGGATTTGTGTGATGAGCTCGGACTGGATATAAGCGGTCTGAACGAGTTAGACATGCTTGAGGATGCCTTTGCAACTATTTATGAAAAGACCGGTCAGCCGGTAACTTACCGTTCCTGGAATGCACCCTGCCAGTTTGTGACCACCAGATATGATGATCTGGCACTTGGTCTCCCCACTCTTGGTGTTGCATATAATGATGACTCCATGAAGGTTGTATCTACCTTTGAACAGGACGATGTGATGCATGACCTGAAGATTTACCGTGACTGGTTTAAGAAGGGATATATTAATCAGGATGCGGCAACCCTTGGAGAGCTTCCGATCTATATGGTGAACAATATTGCACAGGGATGGAGCCAGGCAGCACAGACGACATGGGGACCGAACATGGGAGTTAATGCCGTAGCAGTACAGTGGAGAGATACGATCGTGTCCAGAAGCTCTGTACAGGGTTCTATCAACTGTATCTCAGCGAACAGTAAACACCCTGAGGAAGCACTGAAATTCCTGAACCTTGTTAATTCCGACACCTATGTAAGAGACGCATTATATTATGGTCTTGAAGGAGAAAACTTCAACTATACAGAGGATAATAAGGTAGAGAGAACAGATCTGCCCTGGCTGATGGCAGGTTACAGTCAGGGTACCTTCTTTAACGTAAGTCTGCTGGCAGATCAGGAGACCAATCAGTGGGATGAAGTAAAAGCTCTGAATGAAAAGGCAAAAGCATCACCGGCTATTGGAATATCTATAGACACAGAAGAGTTTGAGGATGAGCTTGCGAACTGTACCGAAATCTACAACAGATATAAGGGTGAGATCAATACAGGCTCCGTGGATCCTGAGAGTGCGGTTGCAGAAATGATGAAGGAAATGCGTGCGGCAGGATTTGATAAGATTGTGGAAAATGTGCAGGCGCAGATTGATGCAGCAAAATAACTTCTGAAAAATGTAATAACGTAGTAAAAATACAATGAAACGATATAGGGCTGATGCATAAAAATATAAGAGCTTTACTTTTATGTATCGGCCCTTTTGTAAAGGAGCAGCTATGAGTAAAATAATCGGAAAAGCATTGCCAAATATTCCATGGCAGAATAAGCCGGAAGGCTGTACCGCGCCGGTATGGCGTTTTACAGAGAATCCGATCATCGGAAGAGACGGAAATAAAGTATCAAATAGTGTGTTTAACAGTGCGGTTGTACCGTTTGAGGATGGATTTGCAGGTGTGTTCCGCTGTGACAGCAGATCCATCAGTATGGATATTTTCGCAGGAAGAAGTAAGGACGGTATCCATTGGGAGATCGAAGATACACCCATCCGGTTCGAGGGAGAGGATGAAGAAATTTTAAACAGGGAGTATCGTTATGATCCAAGAGTCTGTTTTCTGGAAGACCGGTACTATATTACCTGGTGTAATGGGTATCACGGACCAACGATCGGCGTGGCATACACGTTTGATTTTAAAACCTTTGTCCAGTTGGAAAATGCGTATCTGCCCTGCAATCGTAATGGAGTTTTGTTCCCAGAGAAGATTAACGGTTTGTATGCAATGCTGAGCAGACCCAGTGATAACGGACATACCCCGTTTGGGGATATTTTCGTCAGCTTCAGCAAGGATATGGAATTTTGGGGAAGGCACAGACATGTGATGAGTCCTATCAGTGGAGACGAATCGGCATGGCAGTCGACCAAAATCGGACCGGGTGCTGTCCCCATTAAGACCGATGAAGGCTGGCTGATGATTTATCACGGTGTCATTAATACCTGTAATGGCTTTGTATATCGTATGGGTGCGGCTCTGCTGGATCTGGAGCAGCCCTGGAAGGTGCTTGGACGTTCCAAAGAATATATTCTGGCACCGCATGAATACTATGAATGTGTCGGAGATGTTCCGAATGTGGTTTTCCCGTGCGCAGCGCTGACGGATGCGGATACCGGAAGAATCACCATTTATTATGGATGTGCAGATACCGTAACAGGTATGGCATTTACTACGGTAGATGAAATACTGAATCATATCAGAAAGTAGAACATACGTAACTTTAGGAAGGTACTGGATAGTTACAATAAATCAAGAGGTGTGCAGATGGAATTTTTGGATAAGAGAGCTGGCGTAATATGCGAGGAATTGAAAAAACGAAGGGTCAGGCAGACATTTCCCCTGCTGCAATGGGACTATAAGGAGGGGAATTTCCTTCGCCCGGAGGATGCTTTGCAGGATCCTGCATGCTGGGAATGCTTTGACTGTAAGACAATGCACTGGTATGGGAAGGACAGGCACTACTGGTTCCGTACGACATATACCGTGCCGCAGGAGCTTGAAGGAAGAAGTATGTGGATCCGCATCTCGTCGCAGATTGATGAATGGGATGACGCAAAGAATCCACAGTTTCTCCTGTTTATTAATGGAGAAATCTATCAAGGGATTGATATGAATCACAGGGAATGCCTGATTACAGAAAAAGCGGTGGCAGGAGAGACACTGACAATTGATCTGCAGGCATATACCGGTATTCTGCATGAGGAATTTGCACTCCGTGTGCAGATTGAGGAAATTGATGCACAGATTGAACAGCTTTACTATGATCTGTGGGTACCTCTTTCAGCTTTTTCCAGAATGGATGCAGAGGATACGAATCGCAAGCGGTTAGAGCATGTTATTAATGAAACTGTGAACCGCCTTGATCTGCGAACACCGTATTCAGAAGAATTCTATCAGAGTATACGTGAGGCTGAGGATTATATTCAGAAGGAATTATATGAAGATATGACAGGATATGCGGATGTGATCGCAACCTGTATCGGACACACGCATATTGATGTCGCATGGTGGTGGACGGTGGCACAGACGAGAGAAAAGGTGGCGCGCAGCTTTGCTACGGTATTAAAGCTGATGGACGAATACCCGGGATATCGGTTTATGTCCAGCCAGCCGCTGCTCTATGCCTTTTTGAAGGAACGCTATCCAGAGTTATATGAAAAGGTAAAGGAACGCATCCGGGAAAAACGTTGGGAGCCGGAAGGCGGTATGTGGGTGGAGGCAGACTGTAATCTGACCTCCGGAGAATCTCTTGTCCGTCAGTTCCTGCATGGGAAACGCTTCTTCCGTGAGGAATTCGGTGTGGACAACCGTGTCCTGTGGCTTCCGGATGTGTTCGGATATTCTGGAGCCCTGCCTCAGATCATGAAAAAATGTGGGATCGATTACTTTATGACGACCAAGCTGGCATGGAACCAGTTTAACAAGATCCCCTATGATACTATGCTGTGGCGGGGGATTGACGGCACGGAGGTGCTGACTCATCTGATCACTACACTTGGGGTAAAGCAGCCGATCAAGGACTTTTTCACCACCTACAATGGAATGCTGCACCCGGATGCCATTATGGGCGGCTGGATGCGTTATCAGAATAAAGACATCAATGATGATATTTTAGTATCCTACGGATATGGCGATGGCGGCGGAGGCCCGACCAGAGAAATGCTGGAGACCTCCCTTCGTATGGAAAAGGGCATCCGGGGGATTCCGAAGGTGCGGCAGGAGTTTTCGAGGACATATTTTGAGGAGCTGGAGCAGCGTGTCATAGATAATAAGAGGCTTCCGGTCTGGGAGGGAGAGTTCTATTTCGAATATCACCGGGGAACCTATACCTCCATGGCAAGAAATAAGCGGAGTAACAGAAAGTCAGAGCTTGGTCTGATGGATCTGGAATTTCTGTCGGTTCTGGCGCAGCCACAGAGCGTCTATCCGGCAAAGGAGCTTGACCGTATGTGGAAAACGGTGCTCATGAATCAGTTCCATGATATTTTACCGGGATCCTCCATTCATGAGGTGTATGAGGTTACGAAGAAGGAATATGCTTCCCTTCAAGAGGAACTCAGGATATTAACAGAAGAGCATCTGCATATGCTTGCGGGAGATGGAGACGGAATTACGGTATTTAATACGACAGGATGGGAACGCAGTGATGTGGTATCTCTGGGAGAGCTGCAGGCAGATGCCCTGCTGGATGAGCAGGGAAACATTTATCCGGTACAGAAAACTGCGGATGGTGCAGTGGTATACGTGGAACAGCTTCCTCCGAAGGGATACAAAACCTTCCTTGTCGCAAACGGACAACAGGAAAATCAGGAAAAATTCTGCCGTCCAGACGCGTATACGTTGGAAACACCGTTTTATAAGATCCATCTGGATGCCTGCGGATGCTTTGACCGGATTTATGATAAAGAGAATGACAGGGAGATCCTGCAGGAAGGGCGGCGCGGCAATCGTTTTGTTATGTACGAGGATAAGCCGATTTACTACGATAACTGGGATATAGATATCTACTACTCAGAGAAAAGCTGGGAGGTAAATGAGGTGACCTCCATGGAGTGGACCGAATGCGGACCGGTACGTGCAACTCTGGAAATCGAGCGCAGGGAGAGTAATTCTGTGATCCGTCAGAAAATTCATTTCTATGCGGAGAGCAGGAGAATCGATTTTGAGACCATAGTGGACTGGAAGGAGCATCAGACATTGTTGAAGGTGCATTTCCCGGTCAACGTACATACCGATCAGGCAACCTTTGACATACAGTTTGGTAATCTCACACGTAAGGTACATACCAATACCAGCTGGGACAGAGCCCGTTTTGAAAGCTGCGGACAGAAATGGATTGACCTGTCTGAGGGACATTACGGTGTGAGTCTGTTGAATGACTGTAAATATGGGCATTCAGTGAAGAATGCTGATATGGCACTGACACTGATAAAATCAGGAATTGAGCCGAATCCTGTCACGGACAGGGAAGAGCATTTCTTTACCTATGCATTATATCCTCATGCGGAATCCTGGCAGGCCGGTAAAACTGTTCCACAGGCCTATAACCTGAATCAGCCGGCACTTGTGGTAGCAGGAGGAATTCCCGGCAGCCGTTATTCCAAGGCATATGTAGATCAACCCAATGTGGTATTGGAGACCATCAAGTGTGCAGAGGATGGAGAAGGTATCGTACTGCGTATGTATGAGAGTGAAAATGCGCTTACGAAGACCAGACTGACCGTGGACGGTGCTTATCACAAAGCATTCCTGTGTAATCTACTGGAAGAGGAAGAGGAAGAGCTTACAATTGAGGATGGAGCAGTCTGTGTGCAGCTCAAGCCCTATGAGGTGGTAACTGTAAAGCTTATATAAAATAAAATGATACCAGGGTCAAAAGGTCTAAGCCCACATGAGCTTGCTCATAAGTGGGTGAAAGACCTTAGGACTCGCCCCGATATGAGCATAAAAGTGGGATGATAATCCCACGATATGCGAATACTTGGTAGGATTGTGGGAGTGCGTAGCACGAAGCAATCCGTAGGTATCAAATTCCCAGGGAGACAGGCATTATGTGTAGTAGCTTGCGTCAGTTTTTTGCATGTCCGGAGCAGCTTACGGAACAACAGTATCGGACCGGACGGGCACTTTTTATTCTTGACGGCTGTGTAGCTGCACAGCTTTTTAACGTGACATCAGGGGCTTTCTTGTCGGGGCTTGCCTATCTGGTGGGAGCGGGAACTGCACTTACTGGCATTATCGCATCGCTTCCAACGTTGATGAATACGGTACAGATCTTTTCTTCTGTGGTTTATGAGAATTGCTCTAGCAGTAAGAGGATTACAGTGCGGTTTGCGCTGCTCCAGAGATTGTGCCTGTTGATGCTTCTGTTTGTGCCGACACTGATGCTGCCATCGAAGATGGCAGTGATCCTGATTGCGTTTCTGTATTCCGGAGCTCATTTTTTTGGTGCTTTTATTAATACGGGAGCTAATAACTGGCTGATGAGTCTGGTAAAAAAGGACCGCCTCGGGAGGTATCTCGGGCTGAAGGATTCCCTGACACTGGCAGCTGCTGCAGGAGGTTCTCTGATTCTGAGCAGGATACAGGACGCTTACCGATCAGCCGGTCAGGAAGCAACAGGATTCCGCGTGATGGGATTATTGTGCATCGGTTTCTGTATCATAGATATTACCTGCCTTTCTCTGATCCGTGAGCCAGCCAATGAAACGCAGACGGAGATGGAACCAATACATATCAGACAGGCAATACAGATGCCGCTTATGGATCAGGAGTATCGCAGGATACTTATATTTTTCCTGTTGTGGGGCATTGGATCCAATCTTGCAGCTCCCTTTTTCTCCATCTATATGCTGGAGCATCTAGGTCTGTCCTATTTCTATATTACGGTTACAAATATGGTTGCATCAGTGGCAAGAATCGTGGCGGCGAATCTGTGGGGTAAGGCTGCGGACAACCATTCCTGGAGGGCGGTTACCTTCGGCTCTGTTTTTATGCTGGGCGCTGGCTATGTGGGCTGGGGATTTTTGACGAAGGAAAATGCCGGATTCTGGCTGCCGGTGATACAGGCAGCATGCGGCGCTGCCTGGGGAGGAATCAATATCGCTACCTTCCGGATGCAGTTCTCATTTGCTCCATCCGGTCATCGTGTCAGCTATGTAAGCTTTTGTTCTACAATGGTTGGTTTTGTTGGCTTTTTGTCAGCAATGGCAGGCTCGGCACTTGTGGCATGGGCAGATGGAATGAAAGTGTTAAATACACCGGTGTCAAATATGCAGCTTGTGTTTGTACTGTCTGCACTTATGACAATGGTGTGTGCAATATACAGCTGTAAAATCAAAGAGAAATAAAGAACTTATCATTATTATATCAGGAGGAATCAATATGTATTTGTTGCCAAAACCGAAAAAATTCAGCCAGTTAGAGGGACAGTTGCTTCTTAGCCATCATACGGGAATCACAATGACCAGAGAGGTGGCCGATACAGCACATCATGCAGTCATTCGGCTGCTGGAGGAAGTCCGGCACAGTACCGGACTGATGCTGCAGGTTTCTGTGGGGGAAGCGAAGCACGGAGATATTTTTCTGACAGTTGAGCCCGGTTTGCCGGAGCAGGCATATGAACTGACTATTGAAGAGACAGGTATCCGGATTGCCGGAGGGGATGGAGCAGGTGTGTTATATGGTGTGGAAAGCCTCTGCCAGATGCTTGAGCAGTGTGGAGGAAGCCTTCCTGGTTGCAGCCTGAAGGATGCACCGGATATGCTGTACCGGGGATATTATTTTGATCTGACCAGAGGGCGTGTCCTTAAGCTGGAGGAATTGAAAAAAATAGTAGACAGAATGTGCCGGTATAAGATGAACCAGCTGCAGCTGTATGTGGAGCATACCTATCTGTTCCGCGATTTTTCAGAGATGTGGAGAGATCAGACTCCTCTTACGGCAGAAGAAATTCTGGAGCTTGACCGGTACTGCAGGGAGCGCCACATTGAGCTGGTGCCTTCTTTAGCAAGCTTTGGGCATCTGTGTGAGCTGCTGTCCACAAAAACCTATGGAGAGCTGTGCGAAATGGAGAATTCCTGGCAGGCGCCGTTTTCCTTCCTGAACCGAATGAGATATCATACCATTAATGTGTCTGATAATAGATCCCTTACGCTGATTAAGAGCATGATCACAGAATATATGTCACTGTTTTCATCGGATAAATTTAATCTGTGCGCAGATGAAACTTTCTGCCTCGGAAAATATAAATCCAAGGCTCTGGCAGAAGAACGTGGAGTTCACAGGCTTTATGTGGATTATGTAAAGGAACTGGCAGAGTTTCTGGTGGATAAAGGAAAGACCCCGATGTTCTGGGGAGATATTATCTGGAAGTCACCGGAGCTTCTTGCCGAGCTTCCTGAGAGCATGATCTGCCTGAACTGGGGCTATGCGCCGGATCAGAGAGAGAATGAAACGGCTGCGATTGCAAAGGCGGGTGCGACACAGTATCTGTGTCCCGGTGTATGCGGCTGGAACCAGTGGGCAAATCTGATCGAAAACTCTTATAAAAATATTACCAGAATGTGCGGCTACGCGGAAAAATATCATGGGATCGGCATCCTGAATACTGACTGGGGTGATTTTGGACATGTCAATGATCCTGCCTTTTCTGTGCCGGGCATGATTTATGGCGCTGTATTTTCCTGGAATGGAGAGAATATTCCTTTTGCGGAGCTGAACCGGATGATTTCCCGGATCGAGTATGGGGATACAACTGAGGCTTATGTGACAAATCTGGCACAGATTTGTGAACATTCCGTATTTCAGTGGAGAGAGGCGGTCCTATATTATGAAAGCGTGGCTCTGAAGCAGAAGCTTGACGAGGAAGAGGATCTTTTCCGAGGCGTAGGGAAGGAAAAGACAGAGCAGGCAGAGGTGGCACTGAAGGAGCTGTATCAAAGATTTTTGGAGAATACGACAGTGATGCCTGCGGATAAAAAACAGCTTCAGCTGCTGTCCATTACCTTGCAGGGAATTGCCATCTGGAATGAGACAGGGCTTTTGGCAAAGAACCGTGAAGAGACCGGAGCCTTCGATCCTGACAGAGGAAGAGAACTTGCGGGAAAACTGGAGAACTGGTTCATGGCATATAAGGAGGTCTGGAGAATGACCAGCAAAGAGGGAGATCTGCATCATGTGGCGGAGATTGTGTTCTGGTATGCTGACTGGATGCGAGGCAGATTCTCTGAGCAGTGACCGACAGGTATGGGTTAACCTGAATTATTTTCGGCAGTATATGTGTGCATAAAATCTACCGTAGTTGTTGTTACCAGCACTCTCGATGCATCATCCTGTCGTAAGATATCTCTTCTCAAACTTTCCACAACATTTTCGGTCGCAAGCCTTTGAAAAATAAAGGGATTTGAGGTGTAAAGTTAATCTATTGACAACAAAATAGCACCAAAGTTTGGTATAATATTGAATATAGACAAACAAAAAATACGCAAACAGAGGTGACGGAATGATAAAAATAGCTTTTTTTGATATGGATGGTACATTGCTGAAAATGGGTCATAGGGAACTGACAGAGAAAACAGCTAAAGCATTAAACTCTCTTCGCCAAAAAGGAATCCTGTTATGTATGGCAACAGGCAGAGGTTCTCTTTCGATTCCTGCCTTTGAGGATGTTACGTTTGATGTTCTGTTGACTTTTAATGGTTCTTATGTGACGGTTGGAGAGAAAATTATTTTCAAAAATCCTCTGAATCATCATGATAAGCAGCAAATCATCCGGAATCTTAAAAAAATGAACAGGGCAGCGGCAATCAGCAATGAGCATTTTATTGTTACGAATGGTACAGATAAGGATCTGGAGCAGTATTTCAGATTCGGAAATGAAATACTCACAATTGCAGATAATTTTGATGAATTATGTAAGGACGATATTTATCAGATAATGTGTTCGTGCAGAAAAGAAGAATATGATCAGATTTTAGAGGGTACCAAAGAAACGCAGATAACTGCATGGTGGGATAAAGCTGCGGATATTATTCCATTGAATTGCGGCAAAGGAAATGCTGTAAATGCAGTACTCGATTACTATGGCTTTTCAAAAGAGGAAGCGATTGCTTTTGGCGATGGAGAAAACGATATTGAGATGCTGGAAGCTGTTGGTACAGGCGTGGCAATGGGTAATGCCAAAGATACGGTCAAGGCAAGAGCAGCTGCCATATGCAGACCGGTAGAAGAGGATGGTGTTTATTACTATTGTCTGGAAAATAATCTCATCACAGGTATCTGAGTAACAGATTATCCTTCTCAAAGGCTTATAGAGTTCACAAAAAGTTCACAAAATTATTAGCGCTCACCTCTTGACAATGGAAGATGATTTTTGTCCTGTCTTGTGTATCCCGGAAGTGCCTGTTTTACAGGCTTTCCAGGGCATTGGTCATTTTGTCTGGTATTGTAAAGCAGTGTCAGATTTGTCGTAAATTTGTGGTCAAAAAATGATTTATGATTAAAATCGAATTGATACTTTTACGTTGATTGCATATAATAAAAATGCAAAGAAAGTAAAGAAAACAAAGCAATCAATGAAAGGATGATGATTATGGAAGTAGCAAAAATTTCCAGTAAAGGGCAGATTACAATTCCGGTATCTGTAAGGAACAAGTTAAAATTGAGAACTGGCGATAAAATTGTCATTCTTGAAGAAAACGGAAGATTTTATTTTGAAAACTCTGCAATGCTTGCATTTAAACGTGCAGAGGATGCCTTTGCAGGTGAAGCACAAAAGGCTGGATTTGAAACAGAAGAAGATATGCAGGAGTATATGAAAGAAATCCGGAAGGAAGTAAGGGGGCGCTGATTTGCGGATAATGCTTGATACCAACATCTTTATTTCCATGATCTTCTTTCCTTCTGCACAGACCAGAGAACTGGCAAGAAGACTAACAGAAAGCCATTAGATAGTAGTTTGCGATTACGCAATTAAAGAATTACGACTTGTAATGGAGCGTAAATTTCCGGCAAAAAGAAAATTCCCTGACTGCTTTTTCATGGAATTACCATTTGAACTGGTCTATACACCGAAAGAACTGGGTTTGAATGAGTTTCCGGAAATGAGGGATGTAAAAGATTCCACGATACTTGCAACTGCAATTATGGAAGGGATTGATGTATTTCTGACTGGGGATAAAGATTTTTTGGCATTGGATGTCGAAACACCGGAGATTCTCACAATGAAAGAATTTTTGGAACAATATTAAAAATGAATAACTCAAACTTCCCATCCCAAATCAGAGCATAATGCCTGTATAAATGCGGGCTGTGCTCAGTTCCATGTCCTGTATATCATCACGACATACATAGTAAAGCTCATAGATTGTCTTATCATCATTTCTCTTTCTGCGAAGCCACTCTAACAAAATATATCTTGTGTAAATGATGGCAGTACTGCTGACAGTCATGTCATAGCTAAGTCCTTGGAACTCTGTTCCAAGATTCAGGAGGGATTTGCTGGCACGGGAAAACAGTTCAATAGACCATCTGTTTCCATATAAACGCACAATTTCCCGATTGCTTATACTGCAGTCAGAGGAAAGGATAACGATGTACTCACTGCGTTTGTTCCGATTACGCACAAACACAAGCTTTATAGGAATCCTTTCTTTCCCTGTTTCGATGCAGATGGAATAGAGGATGTCTTCTGGACTGCAGAAAGAAACCAGCTTTCCAAGCTGTTTGAGATTATATTTTCTTCCCTTGTAGAAATAGAACTGTTTGTTATCTTTCAGTATACCAATAACATCAAGCCCTTCCTTCATGACTTTGCCAATAAAGGGCTCGTTTGTAAACCATGTGTCCATAAGGACATAGCTTGCCTTTATTCCTGCATTCAAGGCATTTCGAATAAGCTGCAATGCAGCTTCCGGCTTCTGAAGCATTGCATTTCGGCGGGATTTGTATCCGTTACTCCTTTTATCTATGGATGCATTTGCCTATGTAATCCGTTTCTTCGAATCTGCAGAAGCCATCATATTGAACCCTACAGGAATGTGGCTGTAGCCATCAGTCCATGAAAGCGCAAGCATGTTAAAGCCCTTGACTGTTTTACCAATTACGTGGTTATACACGTATGAAAGAAGCTCCACCTTTTTGCTTTGCTCTCTTGGAATTACAGAGTCATCTAATACAAGGCACATGGTTCTCTCTGGTCTGGTAAGAGTGTCAAGGTAAGCAATTACTTTGGCTGAAAGCAGCGATATAAATTTCGTCCAGTTGAAACTGGACTGATTGCAGTTCGCGAATGGCATAACCAAATTCGCACTGAATTTTCATTTCATGGCTTTCAAAATCGTTATTTTGGTATATCATATTGAATAGCACCTCTGCTTGCGTATTTTTTGTTTGTCTATATTCAATATTATACCAAACTTTGGTGCTATTTTGTTGTCAATAGATGTATCAGGTAAATAACTCGCACCTTGAGTAAACACCTCTCGGTTGAGATAATTGAAAAAGATGAAAAAGTTTACAACTTTTTACACTTTTTTAACCGAGGAGGACATTCCAAATGGATACACGTTTAGCAAAGCGAAATTACAACATTCAACAATGGAAAACCATCATTCAGGATCGTAACAATACCAATCTGACAGTAGATGAGTATTGCAAACAGAATGGCCTCAGCCGTAATTCTTATTTTTACTGGCTTCGAATCATTCGTGAGGAAGTACTGGAACAATCATCTGAATCCAGTTTTGTTGAGTTGAGCCTGCCGGCAGAAACGGACTCCGGATCTCATCCGATTACAGCTGTTCCAATCGCAAAACCAGAACCATCACGGTTGACTTTATCGATGTGCGGAATCACAATACAGATCACAGAAGATACATCGCCGGCACTGCTTGCCAGAACGATTGGGGTGATAAGGAATGCTCAATGACGCAACCGGATTCTCCCATATATACCTGTGCACCGGATTATCCTAACGATTTTTTTATCCTCATCTTTTTGATGGAGCATTAATTTCAGCCAATTTTTCAATAGAAATATAAGGATAAAAATTTATATGCGATAATGAAATCACAATAAAACCGGAAGGATGTGATTTCATGAATTACAATGAAACTGTAGAAAAAGTAATGGTGCTGCTGAAGGAAAAGGAGGTGTGTTCCAGCAGTCAGAAGTCGCATAGAGATTGCTATGAATCCCTTGGCCTTTTTATAAAGCAAAGAGATGGAAGTTATTCAGAGGCAATCCGTGAAAGCTGGCTTACAGAGATCAAGAATGAATTACCACAGCAAAGGTGTGCTGTATGGGTACAGTATGTATATCAGTTAGAGGAAATGGACTTTACCGGAACTATTTCTGACCGCAGGCTTTATCTGAACCGATCAAACTATGACAAGCTGCCTGCACTATGGCGAAAGGACCTTGATGTATATCTTGCTGATTGTAGCAGCCGCTATACAGCCCGGACATTGGAATTGACCCGGATTTACTGTTCAGAGGGCTTGCTTTTTTTGGATGATCTTGGGGTACATGCCATTGCTGATATCACTTATGATGCAGTCATAAAGCTGATAGGAGCAAAAATGTATTGTTCTGATGATACAAAGGCTATGATATTGAACAACACTGCGCGTATGATCAGATTCTATGGAGAAAAAGGTCTTTGCCCTATGAACTACAGCCTTGTCTTGAAATGCCAGATATATCCTCATATCGGGTCTGTATCTGAGTTCTCAGCTGAGAACCGGAGAGTTCTGGATAAGATAACTGACGTAACCTTGTCGGCAGATGAATTCCATAAAACAATCACGCCTTTTATTGAGTTTTTGGAAACTCATGGATATGTTGGTACGACCCTGAACCTTGCCAGACATGCCTTAACCGCACTGTACCTGTTCCTGGATATGCATTACTTCGGATTTCATCAGGATATCATGTGGATCTGGTTTGCAGAAATCAATAGAACGCTGGGACATTCATGGTGCCATTGGCGGCGTGTACTGAAATTTTATGAAGACTATACCCTGACGGGTGATATACATCCGGATGGTAAGTACAAATATAATCCAATTATGTTTGATGAACTGCCATCATGGTGCAGAGAGGCTATATCAGGGCTACTCGATCAGAAAAAGCGAGAATTTCGGGATGTAGGAACAATAAAAAGTTACCGTTGTTCCTGCACTCGCTTCTGCAGATTTCTGGTTGAGCATGGCTATGAAAGTTTCAACCAGCTTTCACCCACAATCATAAAAGAGTTTTCGCGCTATGATGAGCATACAACTTTTCAGGGACGGTCTGGCTGCTTTGTGGCCATAAGGGCGTTTCTGCGCTATCTTGCTGAAAAGGGATATGCAGATAATCACAGTCTGGATGTATGTCTGATGTCAGGGACTGCTCCGCAGGATAAGATCATTGATGTGCTGTCTGATGAGCAGTTGCAGAGAATCGATACTTTTCGGGCGGAACACAATGAACCTATAGAACTTCGCGACATTGCAATAGTTTTACTTGGAGTGAGGATGGGGCTGAGGGCATATGATATCCTGGCACTCAGATTTCAAGATATTGACTGGAAGAACCGTCAGATATCCATTGTCATGAAGAAAACAAAAACACAGATCACTCTTCCGTTGCCTGTTGAAGTTGGCAATGCTGTATATTCATATATAACATCCGGCAGACCAAAGACCGGTACTGAATATATTTTTATCAGATCAAAAGCTCCATACGGAAAACTTACCGGTAAGGTATGTACAAAAGCTCTCTACCGTATCCTGCCTGAGAGAAAAGATGTAAAAGGCGGTGGTTTTCATGTGACACGCAGAACCTTCGCAACAAATCTTTTGCGGAACCATGCAGGGATTGATGATGTCATGGATGCTCTTGGACATCGTGATCCTACAAGTGTTATGAAGTATCTGCTTCTGGATGATGAAAGAAGCAGAAAATGTGGATTATCCCTGGACCGTGCCGGGATCCTCATGGAAGGAGGTCTGGCATGAATATCAGTGGATATCAATTCCAAAGCTGTTTTGCACCGTACATTGAAATGTTTTTACAGGAAAAACGGGCTGCTGGTTTTATATATGAAAGCGAAGAATGGAAACTGAAACACTTTGATGTTTTCTGTATAGAGGAATCCGTTAAGGAGCCACATCTGAGCAGGGATCTTGTAAAGAAATGGGGAACTTTACGTGATGGCGAAGCTCTCGTCACGTGTTCCGCCAGAACATCCGTAATACGACAATTCGCATTGTTTCTGGTTTCATTGGGGTTAGAAGCTTACATTCCATCTAACTTTTATAAAGCTGAGAAAACAGTAGTACATATCCTGTCAGATGCTGAAATAAAAGCATTCTTCGAAGCGGTTGATAGTTACGCTCCGGCATTCAGCATAACAGGTTTCTATCGGCTGGCTGCCGAGTATAAGGTACTCTTTCGACTCATTTATTGTTGTGGCCTGCGCATTTCAGAAGCAAGAAAACTACACTGGCTGGATATGGATCTTAGACAGGGAACAATCCGCATACTGCATTCCAAAGGACATAAGGATCGATTGATATATATGCCTGAGGATCTTGCAGAACTGTTACGGACATATGAAAAAGTCCTGTACGATAAATATCATTGCCTGTCGGACTGGGTTTTCCCTGCTAGAGAAACTGAGAGGTGCCTGAGCAACTGCACAATTGATAAAAAGTTCCGGGAATTCTGGGCTTTGACACCGTATGCGGAATACTGTGACAAAGCTCCGACAGTACACTGCCTCAGACATACTTTTGTGGTAAAACGGATGAATCTATGGATGGAAGAAGGTATTCCGTTAAAAGAAATGCTTCCTTTCCTCAGCAGGTATTTAGGGCATCAAAGCCCGGATGAAACTTTCTATTACTACCATCAGGTTGCCGAAGCGTTCCGTATAATCAGGGCCAAGGATAGGACAGGAAAACTTGCAATCCCGGAGGTAAACACTTATGAGTAGAATAAAGCCACAGAAGAAGCTGTTCTTTTCAAAGACCCTTGATTTCCTTGAACATTACCTGCCGGAGCAGGCACTAAAAAGCAGAAATACGGTGGAGACTTACCGGGATGCACTGACAGTTTTCAGACGATATGTAACATACACGCTGCATCTGTCTATACGCTCCTTCGGATTCGAGGATTGTACGCATGACCTGTTGTTGTCCTATATGGAGTTTCTGAACAAAAATGGAAATGCCGAAACTACCTGCAATAACAGGCTGGCAGCAATCAGGGCATATCTCTGGTATGTTGCAGATGATGATATTTCTTTACAGTCAGTAGCACTGACAGCTTCACATGTTCCCTTTCTCAAAGTGCCAAAACTGACAAGGGAAGTGATATCTGAGGAGGATCTTAAAGCATTGCTTTCAGCCCCTCCGAATACAAAGATTGGCCGAAGGGATCAGATGATCCTTATCTTACTTTATGATTCGGCCATCCGGGTCTCTGAATTGTTATCGCTTGATGTCTCTTCAGTAAATCTGGATGCTGATATACCTTACCTTAGAATATACGGAAAAGGTGATAAGGAACGAATTGTTGCTATCACAGACACAACTGCCGACCACATGAGGAATTACCTTAAGGCTTATCATCCAACGAAGGATCCTGACTCACCACTGATATTTACAGTCATAAAAGGCAGGAAAGATAGGATGTCTGTAGGAAATGTAGAACGTATCATAAAAAAATATGCATCCAAGATACGTCCTGAACATCCTAATCTGCCAGAACACTGCTATCCGCACATGGTTCGCCGAACCCGTGCAACAAATTTGTATCAGGATGGAACTGAACTGGAACTTATCTCCAGGATACTTGGACATTCTTCAACGGAGACCACCCGCATTTACGCAATTCCTTCAGTGGAAATGATGCGGAAAGCAATGGAATCCGGCAAAATGTCAACAGATGAAAAACCGCTGTGGCCTGATGGTGAAGCAGAAATGGCACGAATCTGTGGATTAAGATGAAAAAGTTATCCTCATCTTTTTGAAGCACAGATAAAGAAAAATGGCTGTTGCCAGAAAAGATGAGGATAAAAAAATCGTTAGGATAATCCGGTTTATCCCAATATTAGGATAAACCGGATATACCGATCTCAGAAATGGGATTGATGGACTTATTGCCATCGTAAACGGAACTTTCGGACTGGATCCGACAGAGGAAGGAAGCATATTTCTTTTCTGTGGTCGGAAAACCGACCGCATCAAAGCCCTTCTTTTTGAAAGAGACGGATGGCTTCTGTGTTACAAACGGTTAACCGGTGATGGTCATTTTCAATGGCCGAGAAGCGAATAGGAAGCGAAACAATTATCTCCACAACAGTTCCGCTGGCTCATGGAAGGTCTTTCCATTGAACAGAAAAAAACGATTTCACCATTAAAACCAGACCTTTACTAGAGGCTGTTTTCATACGCACCTTGACAGTTAAATAAGTTATCAGAAATCTCAAAAAATCCAGTAAATATGCTGCATCACACTATCTGGAGGAAAATACCCTGATGGAACGATTCCCCAAGGGATGGCATCAGTTAGAAGACGAAGTCTACAAGGAATTAAAACGAATTCCTGCCAGCTATGAGGTTGTGGAGCATCATATCGGTGTATATGCCGGAAACGGGGAGAACAGTAAAATCATCCGTGGAGAAGCACCCAAACGCCTGCTGAACCACAGCATTCTGACACCATCCCTGGCAGCTTCTGTGTTTACTGCCAAGTATGTCAATGTCCCCTTAAACCGTATATCAGAAGGTTATGGTTATGACGGCATCCATATCTCCCGTCAGGTCATGGCGGGATGGATGATAAAGCTCTACCAGTATTATCTGGAGCCGGTGCATCGCATGATGAAGACAGAGCTGTTCCAGTCCGGTATCATCCACTGCGATGAATCTCCCTTCAAGATGACTGGAGAAAAGGAAGATGGAGACCCAAAATCCAAGGATTATATGTGGGTGTACCATTCGCCCGGAAAAGGAGCCTGCCACCCGGTTTACCTGTATGAATACGATAACGGCTCCAGAGCAGGATATGTTATCGGAGAGTATCTGAGGGGGTGCACCGGAATCCTTGTCACGGATGGCTATCAGACCTATCATACCCTGCAGAAAGACAGGGCTGATGAAATCAAAGTGGCCGGCTGCTGGGCTCACGTCTGGAGAAAATATGCGGATATCCTCAAGGCTGTGAGCAATAAAGGCTCTATGACAGCCGGGCAGAAGGTTGCTGACGAAGCAGTCAAGCGGATTGCAGCGATTTATCATACAGACAACATGTATAAAGGAACATCACCAAAGGAGATTTTGGATAACAGACAACAGTCGGTAAAGCCTCTGGTAGATGCTTATTTTGCGTGGGTTAAAGAAATGTTATAATCCGGGCTTGGATCAGAGTTCAGCCATAAAGGCAGCCCTCAACTATTCCCTTAATCAGGAACAGTATTTGAAAACCTTTCTAACAGAGCCGGAGGTTCCGTTGGACAATAACGATGCCGAGCGAAGTATTAAGAAATTCTGTGTGGGCAAACACAGCTGGCACATCATAGAATCCAAAAACGGTGCAAAAGCAAGTGCAATGATGTATTCCATTGCAGAAACGTCAAAAGCAAATGGACTAAATCCGTTTGAATATTTCCAGTATCTAATGGATCAGCTTAAGGAATACCCAAGGAATAATGTACCTGAAGATAAACTGGCAGAACTTATGCCCTGGTCGGAAACACTTCCCGATTGTTGTAAACAACCGAAGAGATAATCAAGACTCGCCACCTCTATCAGGTGGTGATACTTTTGGGGGTAGGCGAGTTATTTACCTGATACCATTATAATAAGAAATAATAGGATAAGTAGAAAAGTAAAAGACGGAGTGAGATATAAATGGATTTTGCAGAATACAAAAAACTGGTTGGGAAATATTATGAAAAGGATTGTCGAGAAGTTAACTTTCAAAATAGAATTATAATTCCTTTTTTAGAGTCATTTATCCCAGAAGAATTTGATGTTGTAGATTCTAGTACATTATATAAAAACTGGAAACATTATAAGGATGAAAAAGGAAACGGAATTTGCCGAGAGACATTTGCGGGAGAGTGTACACCTGACATTCTTATAATGAAAGATTGGTCATTGTTTGATATAAAAAGAGAAACGCCTTCAATAATAATTGAAGTGAAGAGGCCGACAGAGCGTGATCGGGCTCATGCAAATATGGAAGTTAAAAATTATGTGCAAGATATAAAGTGTAAATTAGTAATTTTGACAGATGGTATAACATGGGAAATATACGAGGACGGAAATGAAAAGCAACCTCAATATTTTCGTTTAAGTAAAAGCAATGATACAGTATGCAATCGAAGTGACACTGCTAGCAGAAAAGTACAATGGATAGATGAAGATATAAAAAATAATGACTGGGAGAGATTGTTGAATAAAATTAGAAGTTACTTGCAGTAACCGAAGTAAAAATAAGTAGTGTCTGCCGATTAAGCCGCAAACACTTGATTTTACTGACTTTTTCCCCATTTTCTGGTATAAT
>ERZ827458.608-NODE-608-length-44940-cov-7.434689_pt1 | contig 44940 bp, 49 predicted proteins | sample MGYA00519706_ERZ827458 | MGnify/ENA primary metagenome ERZ827458 (study PRJEB31778, sample SAMEA3449309) | human gut metagenome | biome: human gut; feature: human-associated habitat; material: faeces | place: United Kingdom | collected 2010/2012 ...
CGCTGACGGATCAGGGCATTGAGAAATTCCAGGCGGATTACCGCGCGGTATTTGGAGACAAATAAAAACAGGTGGACAGTTTTATACAAAATAATTTCTTGAAAAAGGATAAAAAAGAAATTTCTGCTCATACTAGATCTGAAAACAAATACATCAGATTTATGTGAGGAGAAAGAAAAATGGTTTTAACAGAAAAAGAAATGAACGTGATCAAAGACTTGCAGACGCAGGAACAGAGCTGTGTGGAGAAGTACAAAAAGTACGGTGAACAGGCAAAGGATCAGGAGCTGAAAAACCTGTTCGGCCGTCTGCAGAAAGAGGAGCAGAAACATTTAGATTCACTCGGACAGGTCTTAAACGGACAGGTTCCCTCCTGTAACTGCAATGATTCAGATGGAAAGGACTATGAGCCGAAAGCATCTTATACCCAGCTTGGCAACCCGGAAGACAAAAAGTCTGACTGCTTCCTCGCAACAGACTGTATCGGAACGGAAAAGCTGGTATCTTCCGAGTATAACTCAAATGTTTTTAATTTTGGAGACCCGGAACTCAGAAAACTTCTGGCAGATATCCAGATCGAGGAGCAGAACCATGCGGAGATGCTCTACAAATACAAAGAGGCAAACGGAATGTCATAGGAAAAAGCCGATATTGACGATGAACCCGGAATGTAGTATACTCGTTATGCTCATCGGAGGGTTCATTGTTCGAAGGAAACAATAGCTGGATAAGATGGCAGGTTGAAATACCTGCGGTCTTATCCGGCTTTTTTAGATTAGAAAATACAAAGGAGACAGATATGGATCAAAAAGTAACATTTACAGAAGGAAAAATTCTAAAATCACTGATCCTGTTTGCAATGCCGGTGCTTTTTGCGTTGTTTTTGCAGGCAATGTATGGAGCGGTCGATCTGCTGATCGTAGGAAAATTTGCTTCATCTGCGGATGTTTCCGCTGTTTCAACAGGTTCACAGATCATGATGACGCTAACCAATCTGGTCAGCAGCTTTGCTATGGGAACGACGATCCTGCTTGGTCAGCAGATTGGAAGCGGCAAAAAGAAAGAGGGCGGACGTACGGTAGGTACGGCAATTTTAATGTTTGCCGTGATCGCAGTTATTATGACTGTGCTGCTCGTCGTTTTTGCACCGCAGCTTAGCAGTATCATGAATGCACCGGCGGTGGCATTTGACAAGACAGTTGGTTATGTGCGGATCTGCGGAGGCGGTATGCTTGTGATCGTAGCCTATAATCTGATCGGCTGTATTTTTCGCGGACTGGGTGATTCGCGGACACCGCTTCTCACAGTGGCGATTGCCTGTGTATGTAATATCGCGGGAGATCTGCTGCTCTGTGCGGGATTTCACCTCGGAACAGAAGGCGCTGCGATTGCAACTGTGTTTGCGCAGGTGGTGAGTGTTGTTGTCTCTTATCTGGTGATTCGGAAAAAAGAACTGCCGTTTGAAATGAAAAGAAACGATCTGAAGATGCATGGCTGGACGCTTAAAAAAATGATCGGACTTGGTGCGCCGATCGCGTTGCAGGATCTGCTTGTGAGTATTTCGTTTTTGATCATTCTTGCAATCGTAAATTCCATGGGAGTCACAGCGTCTGCCGGTGTGGGAGTTGCAGAAAAGGTCTGTGCATTTATCATGCTTATTTCATCTGCATTTATGCAGTCGATCTCTGCTTTTGTAGCACAAAACTATGGAGCGGGACGCATAGATCGGGCGAAAAAAGCGCTGCATTATGGTGCCGTGGTTTCCTTTGCGATCGGCGTCTGCATGTTTTTCCTGGCATTTTTCCATGGAGATGCAATGGCCGGAATCTTCTCATCAGATCCTGATGTGGTCGCAGCGGCAGCGGATTACCTGAAAGCATATGCGGTGGACTGTATGTTTACGGCGATTTTCTTCTGCTATACGGGATTTTACAATGGTATTGGCATGACAAAATTTGTGATGGTGCAGGGAATCATTGGAGCATTCGGCGTGCGGGTACCGGTATCCTATCTGATGAGTATCCAGCCGAATCCGTCGCTGTTTCATATCGGACTGGCAACGCCGATGTCATCTGCGCTGCAGCTGGTGCTGTGCCTTGGTTGTATGTTTTATTTAAAAAGGCGGAATAAGTCGCCACAGGTAACTTTTTAAAATTTTTGGTCAGTTGTTCCTCCCGCAAAAATGTGGTATAGTAATCTGTAAGTATTTTGACACGGGAGAACAGATATGGATCTTTTACATGAAAAATATGAGACATTGCAAAATTATTTAAAGGAGCTCGGCAGTGTGGCAGTCGCATTTTCCAGCGGTGTGGATTCTACGTTTCTGTTGAAAGCGGCACTGGATACGCTTGGCAGAGAAAACGTGATCGCGGTCACAGCGTCTTCCTGTTCGTTTCCGAAGCGGGAATTAAATGAGGCAAGGGAGTTCTGTGAAAAAAATCAGATCCGGCATATCGTCTGTCAGTCGGAGGAGCTGGATATTGAGGGATTTCGGAAAAATCCGAAGAACCGCTGTTATCTCTGCAAGCATGAATTGTTTGAAAAGATACTGGCAATCGCGGAGGAGCATCAGATAAAGGCTGTGGCGGAAGGCTCAAATATGGATGATAACGGGGATTACCGGCCGGGTCTTGTCGCAGTGAAGGAGCTTGAAATCAAAAGTCCGCTGCGCTATGCGAAGCTTTATAAAGAGGAGATCCGTGAGCTTTCAAAGGAGCTTGGACTTCCGACCTGGAATAAACAGTCATTTGCCTGTCTTTCTTCCCGGTTTGTCTATGGGGAAACCATAAGCGAGGAGAAGCTTGGCATGGTGGATGCGGCAGAACAGCTGCTTTTGGATCTCGGATTTCATCAGGTGCGGGTGCGCATCCATGGAAATGAGAGCGGGCTCATCGCGCGGATCGAGATCATGCCGGAGGAATTCCCACGGCTGATCGAAGAAAAGACGCGTACACAGATTTATGCGTATCTGAAAAAACTTGGATTTTCCTATGTTACACTGGATCTGCAGGGGTATCGCACCGGCAGCATGAATGAGACGATTGATACAAAAATAGAAAAACAGGAGTAGATCATGTTAAATCAGTTTTCGAGAACCCAGCTTTTACTGGGGAAAGACAATATGGACCGGCTGGCAGAGGCAAAGGTGGCGATCTTTGGGATCGGCGGAGTCGGCGGTTATGTGGCAGAGGCGCTCGCAAGAAGCGGCGTTGGTTCCTTTGTTCTGGTAGATGACGATAAGGTGTGTCTTACCAACCTGAACCGTCAGATCATTGCGACGCGTAAGACAGTCGGAAAATACAAGGCGGAAGTAATGCGCGACCGTATTTTAGAGATCAATCCGGACGCGGAGGTGGAGGTAAGAAAATGTTTCTACCTTCCGGAAAATGCGGATGAATTTGACTTTAACGAGTATTCCTATGTCGTGGACGCAGTGGATACCGTGACGGCGAAGCTGGAGATCATCATGCGCGCGAAGGAGTGCGGGGTACCGGTCATCAGCAGTATGGGAGCCGGAAACAAGCTCGATCCGACCCAATTCCAGGTGGCTGATATTTATAAGACCAGCATGTGTCCGCTTGCAAAGGTCATGCGTCGTGAGTTAAAGAAACGCGGAGTAAAGAAATTAAAAGTAGTCTATTCGACCGAAAAGCCGACCAGACCGCTCGACGATATGAGCGTGAGCTGCCGGACAAACTGTATCTGTCCGCCGGGAGCGGCACACAAATGTACCGAGCGCCGGGATATCCCGGGCAGCGTGGCGTTTGTGCCATCTGTGGTGGGACTGATCATCGCGGGCGAGGTCGTAAAGGATCTGACCATTCAAAGAAAAGCAGAGTAAAAGAATACTGGGAAATATCAAAAAGGGCATTCAAAACCGGAGAAAAACCGGATCTGGATGCTCTTTTTTCGTGCAAAAATGCGGCTGAACACGTTTTCACAAATTGTAATCCCGCAGTCTTATTTACCATAAAATCCCATATAAAACATAGAAACATACCAGAGAAAAATGTTGAAAAGCAAAACGTGCTGCAATCGTTTTTACGAATCGGTTTTGAAGAAGCGGAGCACCTGTGTATATAATTGTCCCATGAACAGGAGGGAAGGTCATGAACGGTACAACGAATGAGAAAACAGAAAACGATGACAACTTCATCATCAATGTGGAACATTTAAGCAAACAGTTTTTCGTGGATAAACAGCTGATGGAGGTTTTGCGGGACATCAATCTGAAAGTAAAAAAGGGCGAATTTATTACGATTGTCGGACACAGCGGATGTGGCAAGAGTACATTATTAAAAATCATGTGCGGGCTTGTAGATTATGAAACCGGGATCGTAGAGCGGAACGGACATGCAGTAGAAGGACCCGGTCCCAACTGTGGAATGGTGTTTCAGGATCACAGGCTTCTGCCCTGGCTTAAGATCAAAGATAATGTGGGATTCGGGCTGCGCGGGATCTCGAAAGCGGAAAAAGAAGAGAAGGTCAGAAAGCATCTGGAACTGGTTGGACTAAATGGATTTGAAAACAGTTATCCGAGTCAGCTGTCGGGAGGAATGTCACAGCGGGCGGCGATCGCGCGGGGGCTTGCGAACAATCCGACGATCCTGCTTTTGGATGAACCGTTTGGCGCTCTGGATGCGCTGACAAGGATACAGATGCAGAAGGAGATCTTAAAGATCCAGAAAAAAGAGGGAACCACGATGGTCATGGTGACACATGATATCGACGAGGCGATCGTGCTTGGAAACCGCATAGTGGTGATGAGCGCGAGACCGGGAGAGATCAGGGATATCATCACGGTCACAGAAGCGGCGAGAAGCCGGAACAGTGTGGATTTTACCTATGTGAAAAAGAAAATCTATGATTACCTGTTTGAAAATTCCGAGCAGGAAATTGAAACGGATTATGTGATCTAGGAGGTGCGAAAGATGAAAACAGATTGGATCCGAAAAGTAGTACTTGCGCTTGTGATCCCAGCAGTTATTGTACTTGTCTGGCTGTATGCAACGACTTATACGTCCATCCCGGGTGGGATTCTTCCATCGATACCGGATGTCGGTCAGACGTTTTTGGAAATGCTTCGGAGCGGGCAGCTGAAAGAAGACCTTTTTGTCAGCATGTCGCGTGTATTAAAGGGTTACCTGATATCAGCGGTTCTCGGCATATTTTTAGGTTCACTCATCGGAATGTACCGCCCGGTAAAAGAGCTGTTTGTTCCTATCATCACAGTGATCCGCCAGATCCCGATGATCGCATGGATTCCGCTTATCATTTTATGGTGCGGGATCGGAGAGGCATCCAAGGTGGTCATCATCGTCCTGGTCGCTTTTTTTCAGATCCTGGTAAATACGCAGAGCGGGATCGAGCGCACGCCGGGCGGCTACCTCGAGGTGGCAAGGCTGTATAAGCTCGGAAGATGGGAGACCTTTGTAAAGGTTTATCTGCCGCATGCCATTCCGCAGATCCTGGTCGGTTTAAAGCTTGGACTTGGTGGTTCCTGGATGGCGGTCGTGGCGGCGGAACTGATCGCGGCGACCAGCGGGATCGGAATGATCTTTGAGGCACTGACCCCGTGGAGAAGAATTGAACAGGCACAGAGAAAAGAGGGATAACAATGCAAAAAGAGATGACGTTACGGGAAAAAGCACAGAAACTATATGAATATGCGTTTACGATCGTGTGGACAGACGCGATGACGAGTGGTGACAGGGCGTTTTATACAACGCTGCGGCACAACCGGAAATTTATTGAGGCGGAACGCAGGATGTATAAGCCGAATCAGGATACGCTGTATTCCTTCCTGCCGATCCAGCTGGAACATACGCCATACATACTGGAAATACCGGAGTTGGAGGATAAGAGCAGATATCTGTTAGTCAATATCTTAAATCTGAAAACAGAGATGGTATTGACGAAAGGAACCAAGAATGAGAAAAACAGTGCCGGAAAGTACATTATTCTGTATCGGGATGCCGAGATCCCGGAAGCATACAAAGATTATATTCCGGTTCGGAGTGAGGATTCCAGAAATTATTTTATCATTCGTTTGGAATCGTACGGGGAAAAAGACTATAAAACCGCCAATGCCATCCAGGATCAGTTTGTGATGCGGGCGCTGTATCCGGATCGTATCAGGGAGCGGCCGGCGCTCCCGGCGGACTACAACGGACAGTCTTCTTTTATGACAGAGATGAAGCCGGATGAATTTATAAGGCGGCTCCTTGGAACGCTTGCAGATACCAGGCATGATGATCAGATGTTCGGTTATATGAGAGATCTGAAACTGACAGACGCGGAAGTTACTTATGATTCGCTGTCGCCGCAGTTGCAAGAAGAGATCCGCACGGGATTTGCAGACGGGCTTCAGGCGATATTAAATTACACGGGAACCGAAGGTTATGAGTCAAACGGATGGCATGCATATATTGATTCCGTAGGCGATTACGGGAAAAAGTACCGCTACCGGGCATACATCAACTATTTTGCGGTTATGCCGAACCTGTATACCGATACGATCTATCCAAATCTCGAAACAGATTCAAACGGGAACAAACTAGACAGCAGGAAAACCTACCGGCTGCATTTCAAAAAAGACGGTCTGCCACAGGCAAAATATTTCTGGTCTGTTATTTTATACGGCTCGCCCAGTGAACAGCTGGTCATCAATCCGTATAAAAAATATCTGATCAACAGCCATGGACTTCGGGATTTCTGCTTTAATGCGGATGGATCATTGGATGTCATCATAGGTCCGAAGAAACCGGAGGATGAACGGTATTTTGCGAACTGGATCCCGTCTCCGTATGAGGAAGATTCTTTCACGCTTCTGATGCGGATCTATGGGCCATCAGAGGAACTGTTAGAAAAGAAATGGGAATTCCCTACGGTATTACCGGTAGAATAAGAAAGAAAAGAGGAGATCAATTATGAGAAAACAGATGAAAAAAATAGGAACCGTTTTACTGGCAGCAGCGATGACATTCGGACTTGTCGGCTGCGGCGCAAAAAAAGACAGTACAGTTGTGGCAACGGAAGCTGAAACTCCGTCAGAGGAAAACGAAAAGGTGATCCGGATCGGCGGTTCCGGTTCCGAGGATTCCGCAATGAATCTGGAGCTGATGAATGTGGCATACAAACAGGGGTATCTGGAAGATGAGTTAAAGAAGGCGGGATACCGGTTAGATTTTACATTCTTTCCGGGCGGAGGCCCTGCGTTGAATGAGGCACTTGCCGCCGGTGAACTGGATGCCGTTGTTTACGGAGATCTTCCGGCATTTGTGGGAAAGAGCAACGGGGCAGATACAACGCTTATCGCTTCGGTTAATGCGGATTTACAGTATGGTATTGTGGTCGCCAATGATGAAATCCAGGATCCAAAAGATCTGGAAGGCAAAAATGTGATCGTGCCGGAAGGAACGGCGATCCAGTATTTCTGGGAAAACTATGGTGCTTTATACGTCCAGTGCAGGAACGAATCTTCCGGCGGAGGAGTGGGAAAAAGTATATGCCTATGATACTTCCTTTTCCTATCTGATGCCGGAGATCACAGATTCTGAGCGGGAATACTTTGAGAATTTCAATCAGTGGCTGGTGGATCATAAGCTGCTCAAAGAGAAACTGGATCTGGATAGCTTTGTGGACACGTCATATTATGAAAAAGCGGTAAAAAGTCTTGACAAATAGCTTTAGGAGCGTAACAATACATATAAACATATAAAAACAGTATGTAAATAGAAATATAGAATAAAAACAGAACGTAACATGGAGGGGGAGAGCCATGTCGATCAAAAAAATCGCAGAGCGCGCGGGGGTATCACCGGCAACGGTATCCCGCGTGCTCAATAATCCAAATTATAAATGCGCAGTGCCGGAACTCTGGGAAAAGATCTGGAAGTCTGCAATGGAACTCAATTATACACCGAATAAGGCGGCACGCAGTCTGCGGACGGGCGAGGAAGACAGTGAGCATAAGATCTATTATATCAGTGTTTTGATGACGGAATGGATAATGCCACGACGGATCCGTTTTTCAGTGAACTGCTCCGTGTGATCGAAAGTGAGATACATAAACAGATCGCGATTTTAACCAAGGTATGGTACCTGCCACTTTTTTCCAACGACAAAAAATGCCGGACAGAAAATCTCGACCGGATCATTGAGGATATGTATGAGGAGACAGAACGTAAGTGTGACGGGTTGATCATCATTGGAAAATGTAATAAAGAGGCGTTAAAAAAGCTGAACCGCAAATATAAGAGCGTTGTCTCCGTCAACCGTAACTCAACGAATTATGAAGTGGATGAGGTGCTCTGTGATGGAAAAAAGGTCGCGTCGATGGCGGTGGAGCATTTGATCGGACTTGGACACCGGAGTATCGGATATGTGGGAGACTGCTATAATGAGGCGCGTTACCGCGGATTCTTAGAAACGCTGCACCGGCATGAGATCGAGCCGGAGTCATGCTATATCATACAGACGAGCCAGACCGAGGCAGAGGGCTTTGAAGCAATGAAAAAATTTCTACAGTCCGGGGACTGCCCGACCGGAATTTACTGCGCCAATGATATTACAGCGATTGGCATGTTAAAGTGTCTCAGCAAATATAAAAATCATTATTATATGCCGTCCATCATATCCAGTGATGACATTGAGGAGGCACAGTATACGCATCCAATGCTGACTACCGTAGGTCTGCCCAAAGAGGAAATGGGCAAATTTGCGCTGAATCTTCTGCTTGACCGTATGCGCGGCGGACACAAAAGCGTGGTGCGTATGGAACTGGAGGGAAAGCTGATGATCCGCAACAGCTGTACGCCGGTGGAAGAAAGCGGGTGGAGCGATTACTGTATTTAAACGGGCGTGTGGAAGGTCTGATGAAAAAAATCCGGTGGAAAATTCCCTGACCCAAAATAGCACTTGAAAAAAACATAAACCCTGTGATAAAGTATGTTAATGGAGGTATATGTAATATGAAGATATCGACAAAAGGGCGTTACGCGATCCGCGTGATGATCGACCTTGCAGAACATAACACAGGTGAATATATTCCGCTTATGGATATCGCGGGAAGACAGGAGATATCAGAGAAATATCTGGAATCTATCGTAGCGGTTTTAAGTAAAAATGATCTGCTCATTTCCCTGCGCGGAAAGGGCGGGGGATATAAGCTGGCAAGACAGCCACAGGAGTATCGGGTCGGTGAGATCCTGCGGCTCACAGAAGGTTCCTTTGCACCGGTCGCATGCCTGGAAAAGAAACCGAACCACTGCACGCGTGCGGTTGGCTGCAAGACGCTTCAGATGTGGGAAGGCTTTCAGAAAGTGATGGAAGACTATTTTGACAATATCACGATCGCGGATCTGGTCAATGATGATCAGGGTGCGGACAACTATGTGATCTAAGAGAGATCGTAGACGAAAATACAGAAGAATACATTATGGTATGCAGATTGTAACAGGTGAAAGGAAAAGTACCGGTATTTCATTGCTCCGGAAAGGGGAGCATGGAATACCGGTGCTTTTTTATATATTGTGCAGGTGAAAATCAAAAGTAAATGTCCGTTATCCGTGTTGGCTGACGGCGATTGAATAATGGACTGGCAGGTTAAAAATACTATTAAAAAGTCTTTGACAGTTGAGATCTATATTGTATAATAAAATAGAAAATGTAAATTTCTAATTTGTGAGGTGCCGCGATGCTGTATGATTATTTAATCAACAATTATGATAAGGATGAACCGATTTTTTTATCAGAGCTTCCGGGAAATTCCAAAGATTATATTCGGCAGGAAATGAAGCAGCTGGTTGATGAAGGAAAGATTGAACGTTTGTACAACGGTGTGTACTATCTGGCATATACAACGATTCTCGGTACAAAAGGGAAGGTGTCAATTAATAAGTTTGTAGAGAAAAAATATATATCTCCGAAAGGAGTGGTTTCAGGTTATATTACAGGAATACAGTTTGCAAATATGTATGGATTTACCACACAGAATCCGGCATATATCGAGGTGTGCTCAAATGAGGCCACAACGAGACAACGGAAGTTGGATGTAGCAGGTAGAAAGATAATTGTATATAAACCACTTGCGCAAATTACAGAGGAAAACAGATCTGCATTACAGTTTTTGGATCTGATGTCAACGATTGACAGATACAGTGAATTATCAGGTGAAGATCTTCAAAAAAAGCTAAAGGATTTTGTGAAACAGCTTAACATTGATTTTGGAAAAGTGAAAGAATATATTTCGTTGTTTCCTGACAGGGTATATAGAAATATCTATCAAGGAGGTCTCATGAGTGAACTGGTATAGGAATAACGCAGCTGAATGGAAAGAAATAATTGAAACCGTAGCCCGTGAATTGGGAAGAACAGAACTGATGGTTGAAAAGGATACGATTCAATCAATGTTTTTACTGGAATTATCAAAATCGGAATTGCCTCTGGTCTTTAAAGGAGGAACGTCGCTGTCAAAGGCATATAATCTGATTGATAGATTTTCTGAAGATATAGATTTATCAATGAACCGAAAACCAACGGAAGCGGAAAGAAAAGCGTCCAAGAAACTGATAATAGATATAGCGGAATCTTTAGGTATGGTGTTAGCAAACTCTGACAGGATCAGATCCAGGTATGATTACAACATGTATGTGTTTGAGTATGTTTCGTTATTCGCTTCGATGCCAATGGAAATTATTATAGAGACAAGTTATTATCAAACGGCATATCCGACAGAAAAACATGAAGTGGGAAGTTTTGTTGGTCGTTTTTGTAATGAAAGAGATATTACTTTACCGTTATCCTTTGAGGCTGCTAAGGTATATATGAATGTACAGTCCGTGAAAAGAACTTTCGTGGATAAAATTTTTGCAATTTGTGATTATCGAATACAGCATATGCAGGATAGAGATTCACGCCATCTTTATGATATATGCAAATTGATGGGGCAGGTGGAACTGGATGATGAACTGGATGCTTTGGCAGATACAGTTCGGAATGATAGAATGTGTTCAAAAAACAATCCATCCGCTCAGTTAAAGTATATTATTCCTGAAATGTTAGACGAAATCATTCAGAGTAGATTTTACGAGTCTGACTATAAAAATGTTACGCAAAAACTGTTGTATGAAAATATGGATTATGATTACGCAGTGGAAAATGGAATCGCGATAGTTGCAAAATCCAAAGTCTTTCTTTACAGGGAATAGAGCAATATAGCTGGTACACGATGCAGAATAAAAAGTACCAGCTTTTTTATTCTGTTTCCGGAAAAATATCGTCTTCCGTATCTTTTATAGTTTTTACAACAAAAAAGAAATAAATAATGTGGCAGATCCATACGATGGCCAGCAAGATCCTGCCGACCGGAACAGATTTCATCATAAGAAAACCGATGCCCATCAGAAACGAGGCGCTTCCGGTGATCGTAAATTTGGTGCGCAGTGTCATTCCCTTTTTCTGAACGAAGGATTCCAGATGTTTTTTGTACATCGAAGTATGCGTAAACCAGTCATACAGCTTTTCGGAACTTCTTGCAAAGCAGAATACGGTTACAAGGTAAAATGGAACGGTCGGAAGAAGCGGAAGAACAATTCCGATGCTTCCGAGAATCAGACACAGGAAACCGAGTGAAAGAAAAAGCATCGTAGAAATAAATTTGCGTTTGTTGTTATGCATGTGGAAGCTCCTTTACGAAAAATATTGGTTAGCAAAAACTAACTGGATGATAACAGAATTTCGGAGAGGAAACAAGAGAATCAGGGATGGGAATTGATGGGAAAAGGACGTTTTCTGCAAAAAAAGGACATTTTCTGCAAAAAAGCTTGAAAACAGATGAAAGAAACTTATTATTAAGCTTGAAAAATATAAATAATTAATTGAGAGGAGAAAAGAAGAATGGAAAAGACATTAAAATTAACAAAAGTAAAAAGAATGGTACTGGCTGTGTTGACCGTGAGCTTTTTGTTGGGGGTACCGATTACTTCATATGCAGCTTCATATACTCTAAAAACTCTTCGTTGTCCAAAATGTGGTTCGTATAATAAGAGTTATGGGTATGATGAAAATTATGGAAGTTATACCGTTTCAGTACCAGGTGGAAATTATTGTGAGGCATGCCATCAAATGGTACCAGAAGGAGAATATCATATTTATTATTATACTACAGATTTGTATTATTTCTTATGTAATGGAAAGTGTAGAGATACATTAAGCATACCGGACTGTGTGTATACAATGGAATACAAGAATGTTCCTACAGGGCATCATATTAGCAATTAGGGAGAAAAGGTATGAAGATGGATATTGGCAATATAGGTAAACAGACATATAGCTATTGTAAAACAACTAAACAAACGGCTACACGTAATAATAAATTGTTTTCAGCAGCAGATCAGAAGGCGGATGTGGAAGAAACGCTTCGGTACTATCGGGAATTATGCAGCGAATTCCCGGAAGTCAGTTTTCGGTTGGATGATGAGGAAGAGATGGTAAAAGCAGGAGTTGGCAACTGTTCTTTGGGTTATAATGGAAGTATGAATCAGATCGGTGAAAATTATGGAAATCCTTCCCAGTACAGTATCAGGCTGGATGTATCTGTGATCCGAAAAATGCAAAAGGATCCAGAATATGCGCGGAATATCAAAGGAGAGATCGGAACAATAAAGTATAATTACTCTGTATTGATGAATGACAGTGCGGCACCATATGGTGACGTATGCCTTGTAGAGAAAAACGGAAGCCTGGAAATTTCTATTGGGAGATCAAAAACGCCATATTCTACGGAAAAAGAAATTCGAAAGATGTGGGGAAAGAAAGACAAATCAGAGAAATATTTTGAAAAAAAGATCATGCAGGTTCAAAATGAATTACAGGAAGCGTATATGAAAATGACAGAGAAACCGCACCGCCCATTGAAAAGAGAAAAAGTGGAAGAACAGGCTTCATGCTAGGATGAAAGCAGACGAAACATATATAGTTTTGCCTGCTTTTTGACTTTTATAGTTACAGTTGAAAAACGCCATAAGTTTTTGATGCAAGAAACCGAAATAAATAATGGAGTAAGTTGGTCAGAAATTTAGGGGAGATTTAAAATATGAAAATTGCGATATGTGATGATGAGATTTATTTTGCAGGGAAATTGCGGGAAATTCTGATGCAATATCTGGAAGAACGGCATATTGATTTTGAGATAGAACTTTTTTCATCGGGACGGGAATTTGTGGAACTCGGAGTGGAAATGCTGCAATATCAGATTATTTTTCTGGATATCAATATGAAGCAGATGGATGGGATCGAAACGGCAAAAAATGTGCGGGCATATACAGAGGAGAGTTTTGTTATATTTGTTACGGCATATATTGATTATTCACTTGAGGGTTATCAGGTCGGAGCATCCAGGTATATTTTGAAAAATAATTTGAATTTCAGGGAACAGATCTATGAGTGTATGGATGCGATTACAAAAAAGATGAAATGCTTTCTGACAAGAAAAATATTCCGTTTTCAGGAAGGGGAGAAAAAAATACGGATAGAAAATATTTTATATATAGAAAGCAAACTGCACAAACTGGAATTTAATATTTTGGAGCACGGACTTGCAACTTATACGATGTATGGTACGCTGAATGAACTTGAAAATGAATTAGAGGAGTATCCATTTTTAAGGATTCATCAGAGTTTTTTGGTAAACTTGAAATATATAAAATGCGTGACAGGCTATAAAGTTGTATTAAGCAATGGACAGGAATTAACGGTTCCAAGAGCAAGGTATAAAACAGTAAAAGATACATTTATCGCATATAAAGGAGAGCTGTAATTATGTTTCATTATATAAGCAGTGGGGCAATTATTATATTGGAGCTGGTCTGCTGTAACATATTTTTTGAGAGTTTTTGTGATGAACGGTCAGGACAGAAGAAATGGCGAAAAGTGCTTTTGGCAGGAGTATTTTTTGTACTGGATTATGCCTGTATTTTACTTCTGGCACAAAATTTTATATTAAAGCAGATTGCGATTATATGCCTGTTTATGATCATCATGTATCTGTATTATAAAGTCAGCATTGGAAAAGCGCTTGTGCTTTCAGCATTATATCAGGGACTGCTTTTGTTTGTGGATTATATTGCGTATATTGTGAATAGCAGTATTTTTTTGAAAAAAACAGTGCTGCAGACAAGTGAGACACTGACGAAAAGTCTGATTATCGTATTTGGAAAGATTCTGCTGTTTTTGTGCGTGCTATCCATAAGAAAGAAAATCGGGAAAAAATCAACAGAAGGGCTGGCAGATGCGGAATGGATCCGCTTTTTGTTTTTCCCGGTTTTTACCATTATTACGGTTGCGGCGATCATTATGGCGTTCCCATATATTAAGGATGGTGTACAGGCAAATGTGCTGTATATGATTGCGTTCGGACTGACAGGAATGAATGTGGTGGTATATGAGCTGATTTCAGATATTGTAGATCGTGGAAATAATCTTCATGAAAAGGAACTGTTAGAGCTTAAAGTCAGAAATCAGATGGAATTGTTTGAAATACAAAAAGCAAGAGCGCATGAGTTTAAAAATCAGATGTTGTGTATTCAGGCGCTATTGCAGGATCAGGAATATGAACAAGCAGGGAAATATGTGAACGGCATTATGACAAATTTTTCAGGTGAACGAAATGTGATCGATACGAATCACGCGGTAGTGAATGCGATATTAAATGCAAAATACGCAGAGGCAGTCAGCAAACAGATTGCATTTGTATTTCGGGTGAATGATCTGTCTAAAATACAGATTGCAGATGATGATCTTGTGACCCTTCTGGCAAATCTGCTTACAAATGCGATAGAGGCATGTGAAAAATGTCAGGAAAGAAAAGTAATCCGGTTTAAATTTACCGTGGAAGACGGTCAGGTGATTCTTGCGGTAAAAAATACATATGCGCAGCCGGTTGTTTATGAAGGCGGTAAAATCAAAACGAGTAAGACGGTGTCTCCGGAGGAGCACGGAATGGGTATTAGAAATATTATAGATGTGATCGAAAGATATCATGGGGCCTATGTGATTCAAAACAATGAAAATGAATTCTATTTTTCGATTTTATTTGATGATATCATGTCATTTTCTGCTTAAAATGTTCGATTTCTGCAATGCGCCTTGAAAAATGCCAAAAAATGGTTAGCATTTTTTATGAGGGAGGCACAAAATATGATAGAAAGACTGGCATATATGATGACAGACCAGATGGAAGAAGAAAATTTGCTGGTGAAGGAAATGAAGGATGAATATGTATATGCGTTGATTAACATAATGGAAAGGGGTATAACGCTAGCATCCATTTTCTGCGTAAGTTTGTTTTTTAAACAGATAATATCAATGGGATTTTTCCTGATATTTTTTTTGTCATTAAGAAAGCGAACTGGTGGTTATCATGCAGAAAAATTCTGGCAATGCTATTTGGAAACGGTGGCAACCTGCATGGTAATTATTTTCCTTTCTCCGGTAGTAGAGGAACATATGAAAATGCTGTATATTCTACTTGCAGGTTCTGTTGTCTTAATCGGTATAGTCGGGACAGTAAATCATCCAAATATGGCATTGAATTCACAGGAGCTTTTGGAATCTAAAAAAGCGTCAAGATGCTTGGTGGGGTTAGAGAGCGTGATCCTGGTATCTGCAGTCATATTAAACGTGCGTAACATTTATATATGTTACATGTCTGAGGCAATTATATTATGTGCACTCCTGTTGATTATAGCAAAAATGATAAAACAGGAGGTAAGTGAGAGTGGAAAAGAATAATTGGAAAAGAACAGTATTAGTGATGATTGAAAAAGTGACCAGACAAGAAGTTGAAAAAAATGCATCAAAATGGCCGCCGCTTTGTAATGGAATTTATCATCAGCCGAAAAGACCGGGAAGAGGCAAATATATGATTGGTTTGTTACTGGCGTGTAGTGTGGCATTTAGTACACCGGTAATGGCAAGTGAAGACACAAGTATAAATTTGACCGAAAATGAGAAAGAACAGGATATGGCGCAAATAACTGGTGGAGAAATGTTAGATTTATTTTCAGATGAAGAAAATAATCAATTAGATACCATGGCGGTGCCAGATAAGTGGGAGCCGAACAATACTTTAGAAACAGCTTATCCATATGATAAGCTTCCGGTATTGACAACAACAATAACGTGTAGTACAGATTTATATCGATTAGGCATGCGATATGGTAGTTTGGACTCGCCAGATGATGTGGACTGGTATACAGTTGATTTAACTGCAAATCAGAAATATTTTGTGGATTTACGGAATGTGGGTGAAACAAATTGGTATATTGAATTATACTATTCAGATGGAAAAAATAGATGTTATTATACAACAAATCCATCTGAAAAACCAGTGTATGAAAAGAAACCGGAAAAGTATTTATCATTTACAGCAGAATATACAGGAACTTATTATATAAAAATTGCCAATGGCGGAGACTGGGTGGATGATATGGACTACTTTTTCTATGTTGGACCAGTTACCCAGTATTTTGATCTGGAATTGCCAACTGGATCTACGACAATCAATGGAAATGGATACAGGACATATATTTGCAATTTAAAAAACCAAGTAGTACCAGCACATACTTCTATTGTAAAGATGGCAATTGTGGATAATTTTCCGAATGGAAATGTTTGCACAGAAGTAGATAAATATATGATGGCAGGAGGGCGAACTTATTATAATAGAACTGGATATACAGAGATTCAGGGGATGGCAGGAGAGTCTCTGGGTCAGTTATGGTTTATCGGTGGAAAATGTGCGTCTTCAGAACACTTTACACGTTGGGGCGGAACACTGATTGGGAGATTTCAATGTGAGATGGAACCATATCCAGGCAATGAATTGGATCTGCAATAGGATAGATTCATTTGATAAAGATGAGGGAGGCGATTGGAATGGGTGTCACTGGTCTTGGAAGTACATTTTCATATAAATATAATTTTAAAACAGGAAAATTGTCTACGAAGGACGGAACACAGGATGATTTTGTAGATTTTTTTAATGGAACGTATGATGGACAGCAAATCGGGAATATACCGGAAGGCTTAAATGGATACGATGCGGAGAAAAGAGGAGGAATAAGGAATATACTTGAACTGTATGAAGAACAGGGGCTTTATCAAGATGTGTTTGATCTGTCAAAAGAGACTGAATATGAGATATCCGGTGAGATTGTAAATGCGGAGGAAGTAACATTTTCAGTAAATGGAGAAAAAGTGCTTACGGCGTATTATCCGTTATATTATACGTCGGAAGAATACCGTCAATTCAGAGGTTTTGCAAGACAGCCATTTGAAACCTATCAGCACAAAAATTATGATCCATCGGATAATAGTATGAATATTGCGGTAGGAGACACGATCGACCTGCGGAATGGATACATGCTGAGGATCGGGACAGAGTGCGTTGAGGTGAATTGCTATGGAAGAAAAAGTGCGAAGGAGGAGGAGAGAGTCAATATACTGGCGCAGGCACTGGAGGCGTTTATGCATTTTGCGGATCAACAGTGGGATTCCGATATGATTCAACAAGGCGGTGTCCCTATGCTTTTAGAACTTTTGAAAGAATTTGGGATAGATACAGGCAGGGAATTTACTGTGAATGGAACAAAATGTGAAGTGCGAAACGGAAAAATAGCGGAGGTTGGGAGCACGATGAGTTTTATACCGGCAGCAATTTACCAGACTGCGAGAAAACGGCAGGAGGATCTGCTAAGCCGTTCGCTTTCCAGATTGTATGCAGATGAGATGCTGGTGCCATTTTCGGAAAAGAAAAGCTAGGAGGATGAGATGGTCAGTGACATACGGTCTATACTCTCATAACTATAACTTGAAATCATAATAAGAAGTGCTATAATATGCAATAACATAAAAAAGAAAAGGGGTCATTAGAGATGTTAAGCAGTTACAGCGTATTTTTGCCAAGTTACAGTGTGGGAACAGATTGTTATCGGGAGATTCCGTATGTCACAAGAAAATATGGGACAAAGGCAGTTGTGATCGGCGGTAAGACAGCCATGCAGAAAGCAAAGCCGGAACTGGAGGCAGCGATCCGGGGTTCTAAGGTAGAGATCGTTGATTATATATGGTACGGTGGAGATTCCAACTATGAAAACATTGAGAAGTTGAAAGCAAACGAGACGGTGCAGAATGCGGATATGTTGTTTGGCGTAGGCGGCGGACGTGCCTGCGATACGGTAAAGACACTGGCAGATATGCTGGACAAGCCGTTTTTTACATTTCCGACGCTGGCGTCCAACTGTGCGGCCTGTACGGCGATCACAGTTATTTACAATGCAGACGGTTCCTTCAAAGAGTATTATTACATGCACGGACCGGCGTATCACACCTTTGTCAATACAAAGATCATTGCGGATTCTCCGGAAAAACTGCTGTGGGCGGGAATCGGAGATGCGCTTTCCAAGGAATGCGAAGTGCTGTTTGCAAGCCGTGACAAATTTATCTATCATACGCCGCTTATGGGACAGTGTGTTGCAAAAGTCTGCACCACGCCTTTGATCGAGTATGGAGCGGCGGCACTGGAAGCATGCAGAAAAAATGAAGCGGATTTTGCGCTTGAGCAGGTAGCACTTGATATTATTATGTCAACCGGAATTGTCTCCAATTTCGCGACCCACGAAAATCAGCCGGATCCGAAAGACAATTACTATTACAACAGTTCGCTTGCGCATTGCGTATATTATGGGGCATCGACGCTTCCGCAGTGTGAACGGCATCTTCATGGCGAAATTGTTTCCTTCGGTGTGCTCTGCCTTCTGACTTATGACGGACAGATCAAAGAGCGTGACCGGATCATGCAGTTTAATAAGAGTGTCGGGCTTCCGGTCACATTGGACGAGCTTGAGATATCCAAAGAGGATCTTACGAAGATCGCGGATAAGGCAGAGAGCGTGGTTGAATGGACGTATGTTCCGGGAACACCGACGAAAGAAAAATTTATCCGGGCGATGATTGATACCGATACAGCAGGGAAAAAGCTGGTCTTGTAAGAAAAAGTTGAAATGGGATATAATTATGGTATAATTAAGCCATAATAAGGAGGTATACATTATGCCGCAGATTATTCCTATTAAAGATCTAAAAAATACATCAGAAATTTCTGATATGTGTCATAAGTCGGACGAACCGATATATATCACAAAGAATGGTTATGGTGATATGGTGATTATGAGCATGGAGATTTATGAGTCTGTAATGCAGCGCTTTTCTATGTACAAAGATATAGAAGTATCTGAGAAACAGATTGAAACCGGTCAGGTACAGGATGCAAGAATTGCATTAAGAGAGATGCGGGGAAAGTATGGCTTATAAATTAGTAGTGACGGAACATGCCCATGAATTGCTGGATAAGCTTGTTTGCTATTTGTTATATAGAATAAAAAATGAGCAGGCAGCAAGACACTTGCTGGACGGTATGGAACATATATATGACAGATTGGAAACAGATCCATTTCAGTTTCCAATCTGTAAAGATGCCTACTTGGCGAAAAGTGGTTATCGTGAGGCAGTTGTATCACAGATGAATTATATTGTGATATTTGATGTCAGAAAAAATATTGTAAATATAGTGGGGATATTTCATCAGTTGGAGGATTATAAAAGTAAATTACAGGGACATGTTTAGCACAATATCTCCATCTTCCCCTGTTTTCGATAAAAAAACGAAAACATCGTTCCAAACACCGCAATATTAAGCAGCAGGATGCGAACATCCGGGATGTGACCGGAAGAAACCTGGATCTCACCGATCAGGAGCCGGATCTGCTCGGTGTAGGTGAAACGTGCAATTTTTGCGATCGTATCATTGAACATGGAAAGCATCGGTAAAAAAGAAAAGACCATCATAACGGGAACCGTGACAGAGGCTGCGGTCATCTGATTTTTGCACTGAATGCCGATCGTGGCGCCGACAACAATGGAAACCAGAATGCCGGTCGAAAGGATCAGTAAAAAGAAAAGGCGTGAAGCGAAAGTTACGCCGGTGAGCAGACAGCTGAACAGGATGCTGCCGGGCATGCATGCGAGAAATACATAGCAGCCGGTTCCAAGCAGATATTGAACAGGAGAAACACCCGCCATCAGCAGAACGCGGAGCGTGTGTTTCTCTTTTTCTTCGGAAATAATGGCGGAAATGCCGGTGAGCGGAGCCATTCCGACGTACATGGAAGCAAACAGTGTGCCAAAAAAATTGGCAGGCATATTTTCCAGAGAGATCGCATTTGTCATAATGACCGTGAGCAGCGGAAACATGACAAACTGGATCAGGATGCTTTTGTTTTTAAACGTATCTTTGAACTGTTTTTTCAAGATGATAAAAATCGGATTCATAGCAGACTCCTTCCGGTGAGATGTAAAAATACCTGTTCCAAAGTGGGTCCCGAAGAGTGGATACTTGTGATCTGTTCTTCCTGTATCAGTCTTGCAACATGGGCGGCATATGCGGGCGCATTTGGAAATACCAGCTTCTTTCCATCTTTCAGGGTCAGGGTCATCACATTTTTCTGATTGTATTTTAAGCAGATATCTTCTGGTTTCCCCTGCTCTATGATCGTTCCATTATTTAGCAAAAGAATATTGTCACAGAGCTTTTGGGCTTCATACATATTGTGCGTAGTCAGAAAAACAGCAGTACCCTTTTTTCTTTCTTCCAGGATCAGTTCATGAATTTTTTCGGTGGTCGCCGGATCAAGACCGGACGTTGGCTCATCGAGATATAAGATCTGAACGTCTTTTAACAGCGCGCGGCAAAAATTTACCCGGTTGCGCATGCCTTTGGAAAGACTGCTTACGGTCTGCTTTTTTGCGTGGATCAGACCGGTTTTTATAAGAAGCGGCTCGATCCGTTTTCTGGAAACGCGGTAAAGCTCCGCAAACAGTGCCAGATTATCCCAGACAGTCAGGCGCTCATACAGGCCGAGATCGTCCATCATTACGCCGGCAGCAGGAGAGGGAACCGCCTGCGTTATCACGCCTTTATCCGGTTTTAACTGACCGGTTAAGAGATTGACAAGCGTTGTTTTCCCGGCACCGGACGGACCGAGCAGACCGGTGATCGTGCCGGAGTTTATCGAAAATGAGATATTATGCAGTACCGATTTTGTGCCATAGGAACAGCACAGATCATTTGCAGTGAGTAATTCCATCGGATGTATCCTCCTTGAGAGATTTCAGACCTTTTGCAAGATGTCTGTTGTCGGCGGATTCTTTCAGCACGGAAAGAACAGCGCTGACTGCAAAGCAGATACCAAAACAGATGAAAAAGGCAAGCCAGCATCGGGGCTCGCTGACCGGAAACCATCCGAATAAGTAGGCAAATACGCCGGCCAGAAAAATGACGCAGAGTATCATGAGGATCGTTCGTATGGCAAGTGACATTTTTTTGAAAAATGTATCTGTAAAAAATACGAAGCGAAATGCGGTGATGCATGCAGAGGACAGCAGGAACTGAAACAGCGTGGAAACGGAAAGTCCGCTGTGCCCCAGAACAAACATGGTCGAGTAAGTAGCAGCCTGATCTCCGATCATACAGGCAAATACCGCAAGGATAAGGATTGTGATCCCAAAGATCCGGAAAATCTGTGCAAGATAGTCTAAAAAATGTTTTTTGTTGTCCATTATTTCACCCCCAGTAAATGTTTGAGTTCCGGCGCGTATTGCCGGGATACGATGAGCTGCTCCCCGTTTGACATGGTGATTAACAGCCGACGGTCAAGGTAAGCCCGGATCGCATCGATATTTTTCAGGTTTACGATACAGGACTTGTTGATACGCAGGAACAAAAAAGAAACCAGCTGCTGTTCGAGCTCATACAGACGTTTTGTGGTTTCAAAAACGTTGTCCTTCGTGTATACAAAACATTTGCGATCCACCGACTCGATATATAAAATTTCAGACAGCGCGAGTGTGGTCGCAGCGCCATGAAAACTTACCGTCAACTGCCGGTCCATGATGCGCAGCGCGGCGATCAGCTGCTCGATAAAATGATCTTTTTTGCCGCATTGGATCGTGACGACGGGTTCGGTCAGTTCTTCTTTTATTTCAACATTGATTTGCAAGTAATGCACCTCCTGACAGATCCGATTCTATCAGATGTGGAATGCGAAGCCAAGGGGGCTTGCAGTATGTTGCCGTTTTTGCGCCGTAAGTTTCAGAGAGAAGAGATTTGGTGTGTATCGTATGAAAATAAAAGAACGGTATTTCTTGTGTTATTTATAACATGTGTTAGAATGGAGCTGTCGGATGGCAGCTTGCATCTGAAAAAGGGGGATTACAATGAAGTATGCAGAGAAATTGAAAAAGGGTGATAAAGTTGCGATCGTAAGCCTGTCAAGCGGGATGCTGGGCGAAGAATTTTGCAGCCACAATATAGAAATCGGCGTAAAAAGACTGAAAGAATATGGACTTCTGCCTGTATTTATGCCAAACGCGCGAAAGGGAATCACATATTTAAAGGCGCATCCCGAGGCGCGGGCACAGGATCTGAAAGATGCTTTTTTCGATGACTCGATCCGGGGGATCATCTGTGCAATCGGTGGCGCTGAAAGAAACGGGCGTATTTGATGTGGTTCATGGTGTTTTAGTCGGAAAGCCGCAGGATGAAGCTTATTATGAAGCGTATAAAAGTATTCTCACAAAAGTGATAGACAATGAAAGGCTTCCGGTTGTCTATAATGTAAATTTCGGACATGCGACACCGAGATGCGTCTTACAGTATGGAGCTATGGCAAAGGTAGATATGAGACAGAAGAAGATTTATCAAGACCAGTCCTGGATGTAAATGTTGACATTACAACAGAGCCATTTTATAATATGCGGATGAGGAGGCTTCTTGTTATGCAGATTTCAAGCAGATTTACATTGGCAGTTCATATTTTTGCCTGTATCGATACATTCAAAGATGATTATAAAGTGACCAGTGAGTTTCTTGCCGGGAGTACGAATGTGAATCCCGTCATTGTGAGAAAAATATTGGGGCAGCTAAAGGCGGCAGGTCTGGTAGAAGTCGCGAGAGGCTCGGGAGGGGCTTCGATCGCAAAACCGTTAAACGAGATTACCTTTCTTGATATCTACCGTGCGGTGGAATGCGTGGAGGGCGGAGAATTATTTCATTTCCATGACAATCCCAATCCGAACTGCCCGGTGGGAAAGAACATTCATAAGATACTGGATGAAAAATTACAGCGGGTGCAGGAGGCGATGGAGCGGGAGCTTGCGTCCATTACACTTGCGGATGTGCATGAAGATGCCCAAAAATATATACAGATGTGATATTTGAGACTTTGAAAGCAATACGTTTTCAGGGTCTTAAATTTTTTTGAAAAAAACAGATGTAACCATTGACATTACAACGGAACGGTGATAATATATATGATGTAACAAAGATGGTTGCAACAAGAGGCAGCAAAAGACTGGTCAGTCGTTCATGAAAACAAAAAAAGCATAAAAATTTAAGAATTTTCACATAGACTTTGTTTTTTTCGTGTGCTATACTTTTTATTACATTGAGAGAGCGAAAATACAGTAATGAAAGGGGGAGTACGCGAATGACAGACAGTGAATTACTGCTTGCGGTTTACGAGGGCATGTCGGAACTGAATCAGCGGACAGCAAAGCTGGAACAGGGTATGACGGAAGTAAAGCAAGACGTGGCAGATCTGAAGCAGGACATGACAGAAGTAAAGCAAGACGTGGCAGATCTGAAACAGGATGTGACAGAAGTAAAGCAAGACGTGGCAGATCTGAAACAGGATGTGACAGAAATGAAACTTTCTCTGGAAAACGAGACCAATCACAACATTCAGCTTCTGGCAGAGAATCATTGTGACCTCGTAGATAAGCTGAATCAGGCGATTCCGGTGGCGGATAAGGCACTTCTGAATGAAGTGCAGATATCCGGTTTAAGAATACGTGTGGACAGCCTTGAAAAAGAAGTCGCTGAAATGAAAGACAGAATCGCGTAAAAAAATAAGCTCCGGCATTTGCCGGAGCTTATTTGGATTAACAACCGAGGTTAAAATATTTACAGATCTTATTGAATAACTCGGAACAGCTATTAAAATTGAAACACATAGTTTTGTCCTCCTTATTTTTAGATTTTATTTTGTATGTGTTAGCTAAGCACAATAGAATTGTAACAATTCTGTAATATATTCGCAATAGGAGATCACTGGAAATGAGAAAATTACTTGTCACAGGCGGAACCGTATTTGTCAGCAGATATGTCGCGGAGTATTATGCGAAGAAAGGAGACGAAGTCTACGTTTTAAACCGGAATCACCACACGTAGCCGGTAGAACAGCGGAACTATTTCAGCTTTTATGACTATGAGTATCGTCTGGATGTATCTGCACAGAAACAGTGGATGCCGGACACAATGCTGCTTGCGGATGGATTGAAAGAAGCGTATGAATGGTATCAGACGCATGCAGACTGCGTAAGGCGTAAGGATTTTATTTCTTATATTGATGAACATTTTGTTTAAGAGCAATATTTTGCATCATACCAAAACAGATGCCACAGGACATAGAGAAAGGGATATGACGTTTGCCATATCCCTTTTCGCGTTAAGCCTGTGCTTTGTTTTCTTCTTTATTTCCCGAACCGGTGAGGATAACCACCGTTGCAAGGATGCAGACAAAGCCGATGATATCCGCGATCGTAAAAGCGGTATGCAGCCATAAAAAGGAAATGACTGTTGCGGAGACAGGTTCCAGGGCTCCGATCAAAAGCGCCTTGTCCGGACCGATCACGCTGACCCCCTTTAAAAAGCAGAGGAATGCCATGGTGGTGCCGATCAGAATAATGAGGATCAGCACAAAGATCCCTTTTTTGTCCAGAGGAACATAGAAATGCCACGGTCTGCCGAGTGCGGTAAAAGCAACACCACCGATCAACATGCCAAATCCGGTGACGATCTGACTGCCCCAGGTGGCAACCAGACGCTCAGACAGCGTGGAATAAAATACGGCAGCCAGCGCAGCGCAGAGTCCCCAGAAAAGACCGCCTTTCGACAATACCATCTGGGAAGGATTTCCGTGTGTGGCGATCAAAAAGACACCGAGGAGCGCCAGCGCAATGGAAAAGATTTCTTTTACCTCCGGCTTTTTCTTTTTGGAAATACAAACAAAGAACGGTACCATAACGACACTTAAAGTCTGCAGTACAGTGGCAGTCCCGGAGTTGGAATTCTCAATGGCGGACAGATATGCATACTGACAGAACAAAAGTCCCAGGATGGCAAAAACAATGAGATGCAGAGTGTCCTTTTTGTTTTTAAAGATCGCAAATGCCTCGCCCTTTTGCCGGATGAGCGAGAGCACAAGCAGAAAAGCTCCGGCGCCAAGCATACGGACCATCGTAAGCCATGCCGGATTCAGATTGTAATTCATAAAAAGGTACTGGCTCATGGTTCCGGAGAGCCCCCAGCTGATCGCACCGGTACTTGCGATGAGCATACCCTTATAATAATTTTTTCCCTGATTCATGAAAAAGATCTCCTTTGTACTGTAAAATCCTAAATTCGCAATGCATATTTTAGCAGAAAAATAAAAAAAATGAAACCACAAATAACAGAAAAAGGTATTATAGTTGTTGGAGGAACTGAAAGATGAAACAGATATTAAAAAAGATATGGACAGACAAAGGAATTTTATTCCTGGTATTGATGGTAATCTATATGGTACCGGCATTTTTCTTAAACGGTTATTATAAGCAGGTGATACTTGCGGCGGGCTATATCTCAATGATTTATTTTTACATACATATGCATTAGTCAGATGACGAAAGTGTTTTGAAAAAATGGGGAGTATAAAATGAGACAGAAGTATGGGGGATTATGAGGTTACATTCCCGGATGGAAATGTCTATTATATAGATAAAGAAAGCAGTTATTATTGGGGGATCATGCGTGAGGAAGAAGCCGCCGGGTCTGCCGCAGCAATATTAAACAGTATGGGTATAACGGATACCGAAGAAGAGACATTAGATTTGGTATCTACCGTGCCAATGCATACACTGGTGGATGCTCCGGACGCAAAGTACAGCCCGGAACTGATCCGTTCTGCGTTACTCACCTACCAGTCTTATTACGAGGAAAGCAGCATCTGGGACAGTGAAGATATGATATTTCGTATAACCGTTTTTTTATGGTTCGCGCAGGCGTTTATACTCTGTACGCTGGAATTCTGGATGGAGCTTGAACTGTTTAAGCTTTCCTGGCATATCTATTATATGACGAAGGATACTTCACCATAGCTGGAACCGTCGGATAGTTACCGGACATTAAATATGGCTGTTCTGGTGGCTGGTATGATCGTTTGATTTTTTGATAAAAGAAAAATTGACGGGCGGCAGAAGGACATTTATACTGATTAGGAAAATAAATGGCAGTTTGCCGTTTTTATCATACAGACGAAAGAAGAACAAAAAACATGAACGGAACATTTTACGGCATCGGTGTCGGGCCCGGGGATCCGGAACTTATCACAGTAAAAGCATATCGCGCGATCAGTGCGTGCGGGACACTGGTATTTCCTTCCAAAACAAAAGAAAACTGCTACGCCTATCAGATCGCGGCGCAGATCTGTCCGGAAATCGACAAAAAAGAACTGTTCTTTTTTGATTTCCCAATGAAAAAAGATAAAAAGGAGCTGGCGCAGGTACACGATACGATCTATGAAAAGATCGGCAGGCGGCTTGCAGCCGGCATGGATGTGGCATTTCTTACGATCGGAGATCCGACGGTCTATTCGACGTTTGGCTATATCAAAAAGCGGGCAGCGGCGGATCAGAAAGAAGTGTGTACTTTAAGCGGCATACCTTCTTTCTGTGCGGCTTGCGCAAGGCTTGGCATTGCGCTGGGCGAAGGAAAAGAACAGATCCATATCATTCCGGGATCTTATGAGATCGAGGAGAGCCTCGGACTGCCGGGAACAAAGGTATACATGAAAGCGGGGAAAAAGCTCTCCGAACTAAAACAGATGCTTTTAACAGAAGATGCCAGAGCAAAGTGGGAGGTTTACGCCGTTTCCAACTGTGGGATGCCGGACGAAAAACTGTTTTACAGTGCAGAGAGCCTGACATCGGAAGAAGGATATCTGACGTTAGTCATTGTAAAAGAGAAAAAGCGATAAGATCTGTCGTCATTTTGCACAGACCTTTTCGGGGATTTCATGCGCAGAATCACCAAAAATCGGGGCGTGCGGGAATCCGTCTTACCGAAACAGCAAAAATCTGCTAAAATAGGTAATGAAGGAGTGTGTAAAATGTTTGAAGTAGGAGATTATCTGATTTATGGTTTGAATGGAGTATGCAGAGTAGAGGCAGTAGGAACAATGGAAATGTCCGGAATGCCAAAGGACAGATTGTACTACACGCTGATACCGGTTTACCAGTCGGGATGCCGGCTTTTCACGCCGGTCGACAATGTCAAAACGGTAATACGTCCGTTGGTGTCACGCGAGGAAGCGCTTGCGTATATCGACCGGATGCCGGAGGCGGAAACGATCTGGATCCCGGACGAAAAGCGCAGAGAAACTTTGTATAAAGAAGTGGTCAGAAAATGTGACCCGGCAGAGTGGATCAGAATCATTAAGACCCTGTTCTTACGGAAAAAAGCACGCATACAGGCGGGAAAAAAGGTGACGTCCGGGGATGAAAAATATCTGCGGATCGCGGAAGAAAATCTTTATGGCGAATTTGCCATGGCACTTGGTATGACAAAAGAAGAGACAGAAAAATATGTGATAGAACGGGTGAAAAGCGCAGAGGAAAAGGGCGCGGTGACAGCATCCGAATAAAAAAAGGGGAGAAGTTATGCATTGTATAGGAATTGATCTTGGAACGACAAACAGTCTGGTCAGCTACTGGGATGAGACAGAGGGAAAGGTAAAACTGATCCCGAATGAATTTGGTGATACGTTAACGCCTTCGGTCGTCGGATTCCCGAAAGGAGCAGAGGTCTTAGTCGGAAAAGCGGCAAAGGAAATGCTGATAAACGAGCCGGACCGGGCATTCCGCGAATTCAAGCGTGATATGGGCACCAAAACCAAATACCGGGTAGATAGAAAAAGTTATCTGCCGGAAGAACTCTCTTCCTTTGTACTGCGCCAGTTAAAACAGGACGCGGAAGCTTATTTCGGGGAACCGGTAGATGAGGCGGTGATCAGTGTACCGGCTTATTTCACGGATAAGCAGCGCTGTGCGACCCGTGTGGCGGGACAGCTTGCGGGACTTTCGGTAAAGCGGATCATCAATGAGCCTTCCGCAGCGGCACTTTCCTATCATGTGGATCGAATGGCAGACCACGCCGTCTATCTGATCTCGGATTTCGGCGGTGGAACACTGGATATTTCGATCGTCGAAGCGTTTGATAATATTGTGGAGATCCGTGCGGTTGCCGGGGATAACAAGCTGGGTGGCAAGGATTTTAACGATGCGATCGTAGACTGTTTTTGCGCCGAAAACCGGCTGAACCGGAAAAAACTCGGCAAAGAGCAGATTGAACTGCTCTACAAAGAGGCAGAAGACTTAAAAAAATGCCTCTCCGTGCAGGACTCTGTGGAGCGGAGTATTGTCCTTGACGGACAGAATATGGTACTGTCGCTTACCCGGGCGCAGTTAAAAAAACAGGCGGATTTTGTGTTCCGGCGTATGCTCGAACCGATCCAGAAGGCTGTAACGATGAGCGGATTTTCCCTTTCTGAGATCGATCAGGTCATTCTGGTCGGCGGTTCTTCCAAGATGCCGTTAGTGCAGGAGTTTATGCGGTCGATCTTTCATGAGCGTGTGCAGGTGGACAAAAATCCGGATGAGATCATTGCCCTTGGAGTCGGAACCGCAGTCGGGATCAAGGAACGCAAGGCGGGGATCAAAGATATGCTGCTTTCGGATATCTGTCCGTTTTCGCTTGGAACCTGCGTGAGCGATGGATCTTTTGCGGTTCACATTGAGAAAAATGTGATCCTTCCATACAGCAGAACCAGGATGTATACAACGGTGGAAGATAATCAGCGGCGGATCGCGTTTCCAATCTATCAGGGCGAAAATATGATTGCGAAGGCAAATGAGCTTCTTGACGAGATACGGATTGACATTCCGCCAAGACCTGCGGGAGAGATCCAGGTGGAAGTCACATTTTCCTACGACATCAATGGGATCTTTGATGTGGATATCGAGTGCAGGGACTGCGACGTAAACATACACCGTTCTCTGGTCGTTGGAAATATGGGAATGAGCGCGGATGAACTGAAAGAGCGCAAAGACAGACTGGAAAATTTAAAGATCCAGAATGATATTGTGATGAAATCCAACTATCTTGTGTACCGCGCAAATCGTATGTATCAGGAAGCCGGGGAATCCGAAAAGCAGATTCTGCTGGAAGAAATGCGAAAATACCGGGCAATACAGCAAAATGAGACCGATCCGAAACTGCGCAGGGAAAGCATCGTAAAATTTACCATGCTGCTTGACATGTTAGAGCAGGAAAAAGAAACGATAAATGCGGATCAGTTCTGGAAGGAAGACGAATAAATTTATAAAAAATTTACCTGGAATTTACAGATTTAGAAGTATAGATTTTACCCATAACGCATATAATAATCTGATGACCTTATCAGAGGAGGTTACAATATGGATGGGAAAAATCATATGGGGAAAAAAGCCCTTGCCTTAAAAGAATGTCTTGATGATGCGGGTGTGATCTTAAAAAATGAATATGCGATCAGCCTGCTTATGTTCAAATTGAAAATGATAAATATTGAGCTGGAGCAGAAATACGCCCGCGCGGTGGTGCGTAATATTGACAGCAGGATCAAGTCCTATGACAGTATCTTAAAAAAGCTTCAGCGAAAATCCTATGACATTTCTTATGCTGCTGCAGTGGAAAAATTAAATGATATTGCAGGGATCCGGGCAGTCTGCTTCTTTGTCGATGATGTTTATGAGATCGCCGAATACTTAAAGAACCAGGGCGATCTTATACTTTTAAAGGAAAAAGATTATATCAGAGAGCCGAAGAAAAACGGTTACCAGAGCCTGCATCTGATCATGCAGGTTCCTTTTTTTGACAGAGAGAAATGTACTTACATAAAAATAGAAGTACAGCTTCGTACCGCGATCATGGATTCCTGGGCGGAACTTGATAATCAGCTCTGCTACAAGAAAGATTTCCTGAATACCGCGTATGTGGAAGAGGAATTGAAGGAATATTCGGCACTGGTGGTAAAGATGGATAAACAGATGCTTCACCTGCGGAGGCAGATCAAAGAATGTAAAAGTAAAAAATAAAAAGACCGCTTGCCGTTGCGAAAAAGCCATAGTATTATGGAAGCAGAATACAGTGACGTGAGGAGAAAAATATGATCAAAAATGTAATTCTGGATGTGGGAAATGTACTGGTAGATTATTGTTGGGAAAAACACCTGGCTTCCTTTGGATTTCCGGCGGACATTGCAGAGCGTGTGGCGAAGGCGACTGCGCTGAGCGAAGACTGGGAAGAGTATGACCGTGGTGTGCTGACGGACGCGGAGGTTTTAAACCGTTTTATTGAAAACGATCCCGGCGTGGAAAAAGAGATCCGCATGTATGTCGAAAATTTAAGCGGTGTCATAGAGGTATATCCGTATGCCGAAGAGTGGATCCGTGCGATGAAAGCGAAGGGGCTTCATGTTTATATCCTTTCCAATTACGGATCAAAGTGCTATCATGATTGCGGCAGCAAAATGGATTTCACCAAACTGGTGGACGGCGCGGTATTTTCCTGGAGGGAAAAAGTCATAAAGCCGGATGACGCGATCTATCAACTCATTCTGCGGCGTTATCAGTTAGCTGCCGGAGAATGTGTATTTTTTGATGACCGCAAAGTAAATGTGGAGGGTGCGCGCAGAAACGGCATCCTGGGTATTGTGTTTGAAAATTATGAACAGGCAAAGCAGGAGCTTTCGGTGCTGCTCGGTTAGGAGACAGCTATGGAAATGACAGGAGGAAAAGATAAACGATGTTTGACCGTCAATCTATACATGTCGCGTTACTTCTCTGGGGCTTTATTTTTGCCTGATCGCGGCAGTATGTATGTTTGCTGGAAAAAATTTTGACAGGGAAAAAAGAAAATGGATGTTACTGATGCAGCTGTCCACGGCAATACTTCTGTGCAGTGACGCATTTGCATGGGAATTTCGCGGAAAACCCGGAATAACCGGATATTATATCGTCCGCGTTCCAAGCATATCATCAAAAAAGCGGTGATGGGCGAAGATAAATAAGAGGGGTTATAAAAAATTCCGGATCAGGAATGATTTATAACCCCTCTGTTTTTTTCATCTTTACCTGCGGATATCCGCCAGAACGTCATTTGGGATCACGAAGGTAACACACCCCATAGACATGGGTGCGACATCGCCCTCGTTAAAGCAGATGACAACTTCACCATTTTCATTCAGATAAAAAGAAGTATCGTCAGTGATGGATTTAAAATCCCATTCCGGCATATCAGAATCCAGCCAGTAACGGACATTTTCATCCGCTGCCATCTGAGATTTCATCTGTTCTTTGATATTATCGCTGATGACGTCGATATAATCACTGTCCGCGCGAAAGAGATCCGGCAAGGATATACGTTTTCCGGTATCAAGGTCAATGGTGTAGTAATAATCCCATTCCGCACCGCTTCCGGCGGCCTGATAACAGGTGAGCTTTAGGGTGAAATACTGGTCAGTTGTGGCAAGAATCTCGGATTCCACCGTCATGTTCTGATAACCCTCTTCGTTTTTCTTACTCTCTTCAAATTCAGCAATAAGCTGATCCGTGATGGTCTGGATCTCGGCATTGATCTCATCCGTTGTTTTTTTCGTCTGTTCAGAGACTGCCGGATCGGGCTGCTTAGTTGCTTCTGTATCCAAAGTGATCTCCGGTACCTGGATATTGGCGCTGTTACGGTCATCCGAATACTGATAATCCCGGAACGTAACAACCTTAACCCACTGGGACAGAAGCGGAACGCGGCTCATCGCGTAAGCAACGGACTGTGAGGTGTTTGGCAGAACAGTGAGAAGAACCACAATGGCAGCAGCGGCGCCGGTAATCTTTCGCCGGAGATGGGAAGTCTGTTTCCTGCGATTTTCTTTTTTCGCCTGTTTGATCTTTTCTTTCATTGCAAGCACCTGTTCTTCGGACATGGTGTGCTCTTTATATTCCTGTTTTATCTGATCCCAGTTTTTATTTTTGTTTTCCATATGATAAAATCCTTTCTTTTGGCAGCTTTTTATGAGAATATCCGGTCATCTTTCAGACAGTTTTTTAATTTTTGCAGGCTGCGGTAGAGCCTGCTTTTTACCGTGTTGATGTTCTCGTCCATAACAGCCGCGATATCCTCAAGTTTCATATCTTCAAAGTATTTCAGTTCCACGATCATGCGGTCGCGGTCCGACAGTGTTTCCAATGCGCGTTTTAGATCGATATCCTCATAAATGTCTTCGGAATGTGGTTCCTCAGTCACAGAGTCCAGCGTTTCCTCTTTCCGCTGCCGGTAAAAAGCAAAGATCTCATTTAACATGATGCGGTAGAGCCAGGTACCGGCATATGCAGTGTCTTTTAAAGTGCCGCAGTTTTTGATCGCTTTATACGCCCCGGTCTGTACGATGTCTCCGGCATCAGCGTCATTTTTGACGTAGCTGTATGCCAGCCGGTAGTATTGGTTGTAATTTTGTAAAAGCAGCTGCTCCACAGTGCTTTCTTTTTTCTTTTCCGTTTTTTGTATCACGAAGATGGATACCTCCTTTTCGTTGTTCTGCTTATTAGATGATAGAAACGGATAAAAAAGTTTCAAATCTTTTTAAATATTTTCAGTTGATTTCCAATTCAGATTTATCTAAAGTCTTTCGTTTGGTAGAAGAATAGTATCTATTATACAATAGATCTGCCTTTATCTGTCATCCGATTGCACAGAGGATGCTTTCCCGCCGTTTCAATAGTATCGGTAAAAGATTTATTTTTGGCAGAAATTTCAACTTTACAAAACACATGTTCGGACATATAATTACACTACGCATGCATGGTATTTGGCAAAATAAATGTACAGGAGATCCGGTGGTATGAAAGAACTAAAAATATTTATACATTATATATTATTGTACTAATCATAATAAAAATAGGGAACAGAAGAATAAAGTTGATGATATTAAAAATAAACGGTATAATAAAGTTAGACTTTATATATCGTTTATTTTTATGGAGATAAATACTGATGAACAATGTTATTCGGTTCCCTAATAGTGATGTAAAAGAATGCAGACAGAAGTGTTGTTTTATGAATAGAGCTGTACAGGTAGAAGGAGAAGATGGAGAGCTACAGAAATATCCTTGTATCGTACTTTATGAGAAAGAAACAGATATCCCTATCCTTTACACAGGGTTGGAACGATACCTTTGTCATCTGGTTAAGAGTGAACTGTTGAATAGTAAAACACTTTCTGCTAAAGCATATGCTGTTTGCCATTTTTTGAATTACATTCTTAAAGAAACAGAAGTTAATTCATTGCACGAATGTACTCTTGAGACAATCAGAGGATTTCTAAAGTCAATGAAGATTCGGGAAGACGGAGCAGAATACAACAGAGGCACTTGGACGAGATACAGAGATTATGTTATGGATTTTCTGATGATGTATTACACATACAACAGAGATGTCCTTCCTTTTCAGTATATTGGAGAAGAATTAAAGTCATTAACAATCGTAAAGGATGAAAAACATCATAAGAAAGCAACAATTGTTCATAATGCATCACTTCATATATCAGCCCCAAAGACAACTCATAAGAAGAATCGTATTCTTGTAGACGGATACCTTGATTTGTTGCTTTACGAAGCAAAGAAATATGAGCCAGATATCACATTAGGAATTGCTCTCGGAGCTTATGCAGGGCTTCGTGAAGGAGAAGTGGTAAATGTTACCTGTGGTCGAATCCAGACGCTTAGAAAAGGATTTGGAGTGATTTCAGGTATAGAAATAGACCTGACAGACAAAGCTCCGCACTTTCAGAACTGGAGTAAGAAAACAGATCCCGGCACAATAAAGAAGAATCGACTGCAAAAAGTTTACAACGACTTTATTTCAGAAGTAAGTGATTTGTACGATTATCACATTGCCTTAATGGAATTAAGAGGCTTTGATACAAGTAAGAACGCTCCCCTGTTTGTAAACAAACAGGGTAATCCTATGACGGTGCAGACCTATTCAGACAGAGTGAAAAAACTGTTTTATGAAAGATTTCTCCCATCCTTAAAAATAACATGCGAACGACAAGGTACATATGCAGACAACGTAGCATTTATTGAAACCTATGAAATAGAATATCCCGGTGCTCATATGTTTAGACATTGGTTTACAATGTATCTGATCACAAAGGCAAAGCTTACAAGCGGTGAGATTATGAAATGGCGCGGCGATTCAAGTCAGGAATCTATGAATGACTATATACATGAGAACGCTGACTTGATAGAGATATATAGGGAAAGTTCATATGCATTTCAATCTCAAATATTGGAGGATATTTATTAATCAATCAGAATTTATGGAGGTAACAAATCGTGCCAAGTAGTTACGTTAATTATAAATCACATAGCGGTCCCGTAGAAAAAACTTTTTATGAGGCTGTTGAAATAGGAATAAAGAATTATATTAAAAGAGAAGAAAATTTATATCAGAATCTTCCTGAAAATGAAAGTAGAAATTATCGTAATCATATAGAGTCAAGTTACTTATGTCATGGAATATGGACTAAAATAATGAAAAATGAAAGTAATAATAGATGTCCTTATTCGGATAACTGGTTTTTATGGAAAGAAACAAATGAAAAAGAAGGCATGATTTTTCATTTTGATATAATGAATAATCCAAAACCAAAGAGCTGTGGATTGGCGGCAGTATGTTCAGAAGAAAAGAAAAACGAATGGGAAAAAATATATCATTCTATCGGAAATATGACACCAATTCCATGGTTTAAGGTGGATATGAATCGTTATATTAATGGTCAATCATTACATAAATCATTAGATGAGAGATGGGATTTATATTTACGACTTTTAAAAAATAATTGGAGTATGTGGGGAAAAAGAAGTGATATTACATTTGAGAAATATATGATATTAACTTGTCAACAAATGTATTATGAGGAAATATTTTCAAGCATTAGTGAAGAGAAAATTCACAAGATTAGCATTGATGATATCCAGTGTTGGAATAACAGGATAAATGAAAATAGTCAATTAGTTTCGTTTGCTTTAGAGAACCAAAAAGAAGTTGATACAATTGTTGAAAACATAATCAAGCTTATAAAAATAAGGTGTAAAGTAATTTATTTGTTGTTAAAAAATGATATTTTATTTGTATAGAGAATATTGAAAACTTCCATTTGCCGAGGAAAAATCTTACCGCCAGTTTACACAGAAATTAGACTGGGGAGAGTAGCCCCCCTTTTTTCGGTAAATGTTTTCTTTTGAGCGAAAAAATAAAATTTAAGATGGAGAGGAAGGAGAAATCATGGCAGTAGGACAAATTACGTGGGAGCAATTCATTACGAAAAATAATGATGCACGTGGTGTTAGATATAAATTTGAAGATTTATGCAGACAATTATTTACATATGAATTTCTTTCTCGGAACAAGGTACGCAAATATGTTCATAGTAATCCAAATAATCCAGGAATCGAGTCAGAACCTATATTGGATGAAGTAAACAACAGGTATATTGGCTATCAGTGTAAGTTTTTCGATAATGATGCTAATTATAGTCAAATCAAAGAGTCAGCACAAAAAGCAGTTAAGCATTATAAAGGAAAGCTAGACCTCATCTATTTATTTTGCAATAAGGCGCTCACAACTACTTGTGATAATTATAAAAGCATTGAAAAATTGTTAAACGATGCCGGTATTGAATTACAACCGATAACGGATACAACTATACTTGATCTTGTTCGAAAATATCCGCTTTTAGGGAAATATTACTTTGATGATCATGGTATTTCACATGAGTGGCTTGTAAATAAAGCATCTATAGCAGTTAATATTCTTGGTGAACGATTTAATGCTGATTTTAATGTAGATACAGAGGCATCAAGGAATCTGTCTGTTTTTTTACAAAATCAGAGTGCATTAGATTATTACAACGAAAGAAAAAGAAAGCTTGTTGAAGAAATAGCTTCATTACGATGGGAGCTTGATGACTTATATAAATATGCTCGTAAACTTTCCCAATTTATTGTCACAATACCGGATGTGAAGTTTGATTGCATTCATGATATTGAAAACTGGCAAGGTATTATTTCTACTGCATTTGAACATGATATTGCGGAAATAGAAGCAAAAATTGTGGATACACAAACGGATTATGAGAAAATAAAAGATAGTAATAAAAATAAGGCAGCTGAATTAAAAAGATATTTAAGCAAATTAAATAAACTTAGGCAGTTATTTTATCGATTAGAGTTGTCTGAAGTTGAGCGGAATCTACTTAGCAATAAGATTCTGATAGTTGAAGGTAAAGCTGGTATTGGTAAGACACAACTCTTTGCAAACGAAGCGATTTCGTTACTTAATTCAAACGAGAATGCTTTGTTGATCATTGGAAGTGATTGCCTTTCCGATATTAACATATTTGAACAGTTAAAGAATAATTTGAGATTGGATTTTGATTTTGAGGATATTATCGATATCTTAGAGATAATTGGAGAAAAAAATGGAAAAATAGTGCCAATTCTTATTGATGCATTAAATGAAAGCTGGAAGCCACAATTGTGGAAATCTGTTTTACCTATATTGTATAAAAAAGTAATTGATAAGAACTACGTCCGTTTAGCTATATCGTTTAGAAGTGAATATCATAATGCAATCCTTCCTGAACGATTCCTGGAATTGGATAATGTTGTAAAAATAGAGCATAGAGGATTCAGAAGTAATTCACTCGAGGCTGCCCAAAAATTTCTTGGTCATTATGGAATACCGTTTACTCCGCTACATATGTTCACTACCAATATTGACAATCCATTATTTTTGACGTTGTATTGTAAAACATATCAAGGTGATGAAGTGGAACTACCAGTATTGTATGAGCGCCTTTTAGAAAAGGCAAACGACAAGCTTCATATAAAATTAGCAAAAGCTATTGAAACAGCAGGTTACAATCAGTCAGATAATATAGTTCTTCCTATAGTGGAAGCTATATCTAAACAGACTCTACTTACAGGAAAGCGTCATTTTGAAAAAAGTGAGATAGAGTCAATGCCAATTTGGAATTCATTGGGATTGGTAGCCAGGCCATTTATTACGCAGCTTATACAGGAGAACATTCTTCACGACTATGAAGCGGATGGAAAGAATTATGTGTATTTTTCATTTGATCAGATGAATGACTATTTCTCGGCAAAGACAATTCTTTCAATGTTCCAGACAGAAGAAGAAATTAGAAAATACGTATCTGAAAATGTGTTGGGTATTGTTGATGGAGAATTTAAAAATTGGGAAAGCGAAGATTTGTTTGCACATGTTTGTGCCTTATATGCTGAAAAATTCGGAAAAGAATGTATAGATATTATACAATCTATAAGTGGGGAATCAGATAGAGAAGATTTATTTAGAGCGTATATTGAATCTTTTGAGTGGAGAAGTAAAATCTACTTATCTATTTCAGAATTGTTGGAACTTTGTAACAAGTATTCTATAGAATCATCTATTTTATGGAATGCGTTCATAAACAATTCGGTAAAACTAAGCCATCTGTTGAATGCAGATGCCTTACATGATGTACTAAGGAGATATTCCCTTGCCCAAAGAGATTATCTTTGGACAACATTCATTAATGAAAAAAATTCAGGTGATGATCGTATTGTTCAGTTAATTGAAATTTACAATAAAGGGGAAGTACTTGAGGTTTCTGATAAAGAACAAATTAGGCTATTACTGATTTTATTCTCATGGATACTTACTTCTTCAAACCGCTGGCTTCGTGACACTACGTCGAAGGCTATGATTGAAATTTTAAAAGATAATTTTGAGTATACAGAGTATCTATTAAAATTGTTTTCTGATGTAAATGATCCATATGTGATTCAGAGGCTTTATGGAATTGTATTTGGAGCTTGTGTAAAACGTAATTGTGAAAATAAGGAAACGTTTAAGTTATTAAGTTGTTTTGTATTTGAGAATATCTTTAATAAAGACACTGTATTTCCAGATATTCTATTACGAGATTATGCAAGACTTATTATAGAACGGTATTTGATGGAGTATCCAGGTGAACTTCAAGGCTATGACCTTGAAAAGATAAAACCACAGTATAAATCAACTCCAATTCCAGATATAGAGGATCAAAAGTACTCAGAAAAAGACTTTAAAAATGGATTATTTTATATTCAGCATTCTATGAGATTTGAAGGGATTGGGATGTATGGAGATTTTGGTAGATATGTTTTCCAAAGTGCATTACGAAATTTTGAGGTAGATGATTACAAAATTTTTAATTATGCTATGTACTATATTATTAATGAACTGGGATATCAAGGAGAATTGTTCGATGATTATGATAGGTTTGTAACTCGTTTCGCATATGATAGACATCGCGTAATAAAAATAGAACGAATCGGGAAAAAGTATCAGTGGATTGCTATGTATAACATATTGGCTCGAGTCTCAGATTATTATCCTATGAAGAATCGCTTTTCAATGGAAGAGGAGATTGTATCATATGATGGTCCATGGGAGCCCTATGTAAAAGATTTTGATCCAACACTGAATGCACATAATTTATTATGTAAGGATGCTCCATATTTTTCACAAGTTAACGAGCATATAAAAGAAGCTGTTCAGGAAAATAATTGTGCTAGAGAGGATCCTTTGTTTGATGAAAACATATGGGTCAATGCTGATTCGATATTTTTTGAAAATCAAAAAGAAGATTTATTGTTAACAGATGATAGTGGAATTCAATGGGTTGTTCTGTCTAAGTACGCTGATACTGGCAGAAATGATTTAGCATACGACAAACTGATGATGTGGAATTGGTTCTATGGATATTTTGTTAATGAACAGCAATTGGCTATATTAAAAGAGTATGCAGGTAAAAAAGTGAATCTGCTTAATAGTGATATTACTAGCATTCCAGAAACGTATACTATATACAACAGGGAGTATCCTTGGTCAAGTGGTTGTAAATCTGTGTTGGAATGGCAATGGAGAAATGTTGAATTAAGAACTGGTAAAACAAAATTGGTAACTAGAACAGTTGAAGAACCACAGTTTTCTTATATAGATGCATTGTTAAAGAAGTACTCGGGTGAAGTAGGCGATGAGGAAGTAGATTTTGAGCCAGAAATGGATTTAGATGAAGAGTTTAATATTCCGACAGCCACCAAGACATATACAAAAGAAGAACCTGTGACAATAGACTTGGGTAGATTACTAAATACTACTCAAGACTTATTATGGGAGGAAGAATTTGATGCGTCTAAGGAGGAAACCCTTTCGTATTTTCATCCATGTGCAGAAATCATTAATGTTTTAGGCCTTAGGCAAAAGAAATATGATGGGTATTATTATAATGAAGCAGGAATACTTGTAGCTTTTGACACTGATTTAACAAAACAAAAAGCTGGATTGATTATTCGGAAAGATGCTTTAGACAAATTTTTACAGATTAAGAATTTTCATCTTGTATGGTTTGTAAATGCATCTAAAGAGATACATGACAAGACACTCATGATTACTAAGTTCACAGATTGGACTGGATTATTGGAATATACCAGTGATTCTGTACAGGGCGAGTATTATATTATGGAGTCTGAACAAAAATAAGTGATTAAAATGATTCTGTAACATAGTTTGTCTTGTGGGTAGAAATAAACAAAAAAGGGCGTGTGAAAATATAGATTTACTTTTACGATGTCCCAAGGAAAATTTCAGTTTGTAGGGATCTTATTGGTTTTGAGATTTGAGAAATCGAGATATTTCAAGAAGAAGGAAATACATATGTTAGATACGAAAGATACTAATTTAATAACGATAAACAAAGCTGCTCAATTTCTTGGAATCAAGATAGAAGTAATTCAGTATCAGATTGATGCCGGAAAAATAGAGCCAACAGATGGAATGGTTCACGAATCTATCTGTGAGAAGATTTCAAAACAGCAATCTGCTTACATCGGAATAAAGGCTTTTCTTAAAAATCATGACAGTGACAGATTTATCTCAAAATATGCCAAGAATCGGAATAAATACATTGATTTCCTCGAAGAGAACGCATATTTCGGCATCGAAATAGTTGAGCCAGAAGAAATATTGTTTGAACTTCCGGAGAGAGAGGATTTTTACATTACCAAGGAAGATGCACAGTTCCTTGAATATAAAAGCGAGCAATTCTTTCAAGAATTCGGTCTTACAGAAATAGAAAAGATAAGATGGATTATAAGCCATTCAAAAGGGCATCCGTTAAGCGCGGAATATATTAAGAAATATCTGACTTACATAGAGGACGAGGACAACATTTATACCCCTTCACTGACAGCCTTTGTAAAAATTATATTCGATATGGTTGACCTAAAACAGCTTACCGATAAAGATGTTGTTTCTGCAATTGAGGATGCTGATACCGTTAGAACCAAAACATTACTTGCAGATTTCTTCAAATATGTTGCAAAATATGAAAACGTTAAATATCACAATGTAAAGTTAAAGAAAAAGGAAAGCTATTCGGAGCCTGCGTATCCATATGAAGACTTCATAAAACTGGCAAAGATACTGTTTAACGTAGACTATGATAAAGAACACAATCTTACGCTCAAAGCTCTTGAAAATAGTAAATATGCAGAGATGTGGATGTTCCTCTCCTGCCATTATATATGCGGTTGGCGTTCTTCGGATATTTGTGATAGATGGATTTATCCGGACCTTAAAAGTAATGATAATCCGTTCCAAATCAATATTGATACCTTAAAAGAAGATATTCTAAATGGAATTATTACAGATGACGTTTACGATAAAGTTGCCCTTTACGCTATTAGAAGAATCGAAATGGCATATAACGTGTCACAAAAGACTGGTTTTGGCAAACTTCGTTCAGAGATAGTGCCGGAACTTCGAACGTTCTTTGGAAAACTGATTCTTATAGCTGAATATCACCATATTACGTCTGGTGAAGGATATATGAATTCACATAGAACTGCAATGTATCGTAATTGGGTTACATGCAGAGATTTCTTTGGTGATGATGTGTTTGCTATCACAGGGAAGCATTCTTTCTCATCGAGAAGACTAAATAAATCCTATTTACAAGGATTAGAGCAATCTGCAAGGGATAATGGTAATACAACTCTTGTAGCTCATGTGGTAGCGTCATTTGCTCGCAATCATGCAAATATTGACACAACAGCAATTTATCTTAAAGACCATGGACTTACAGGGGAAAGTGCTGAAGTTGTGCTGTATATGATGATGCAGAGAGGCGTGTTCAGTGTTTCTTTGTATAACGTACTTATTGCAGCGTATCCTAAGGCTTTTGAAAAATTGTCTGCAAAAGAACAGACAGCGATCATGGAGAAAATCCCATTATCTGCTTATGAGCTGGAGACGGTCGGAACATCTTTTATAGCTTCAGACAGAATGGCCGAGGTTTTGGCGGAAGGAAAAACAGAAGAACCAAAAGAAATATTAAGAGCAATGTTTGCTGTTGCTCAAGGTAAAGGAAAAGCTAAAGATGCAGGTATCTACTGTAAAAAGAAAGCGTTAGGCTTCTGTTGTGAGAATCCAACATACGAATCATGTCTTGCAAACCTTTGTCCATATCATGTATTTACAAGCGATGGTGTTCCTGCTCTTATAAAAGTAATTAAAGATTATCGAATAAAGGAATTAGCCACTGGTAATAAAAAATATGGAACAGCAATTAAAACAAAGATTATTCCTGCATTCCAAGATATTATTAATGCAATCATAAAAGAAATGTCAGAAGAAGATAAGGCAGGTACAAAGAAACTGATAGAGGAGGCTCTGAATGGATAATCTATTACGAAAAATTGAATCCGACGAAGTGGTTGTCTATACAGACCAAGTTTACAGTATAGATGTTTTAAATAAATGCCGTGAGATACATAAAAGACTTATAGAAGAAGGCAAAATCGAAGGCGATTTCGATTCTGATAAATGGATGGGGTATTCAGGAGTTAAGAAGTATGGAATGGACTTCTCAATGGATATTATTCTTTACAATAAACACATCGGCAAAGAGTTTGGCATTACCGCTGAAACTATGAAAAACATGCTCCGCTGTTATGCCATCTATTGTAATGGTGTTTATGTATATCAGACGATTGCAAGAGAAAAGATTGGTATTGTCAAAGATTTTCTTCTTAAATATAAGGATAAGGATTTTAAATTAATGACCACAGGAATTACCACTGTCGAAGATTTTCTTGGTTTTATTGGAACTTCAGATAAGCAGATAGAACAGATTATATCAAATATCAGACTTGTTAAAAATGATGAGAAAGCTCAGAGGGAATTATCTCCGATTATCAATTACCTCGTTATTGAAAATGAAATAAATCATATATATAGAGAATGCTGCGATGAAGAAACATTTAAGAAGTGGTTTCCAATTTATTTTTGGGTAAACATCACATTTATATTACCACTCAGAGCCACGGAAATGCTTCTTACACCAAAGAAGTGCATCTATAGGGAGAATGATAAGACTTTTATCAGAATACGCCGTACAAGACTAAAGAAAGGGACAAGAACTGTTTACTACGATGTAAATAAGGACTATAAGGAATTTACCTATGAGATTCCTGATACAGAGGTGATTCATAACATCGAAAAATATATGGAATTAACAGATTCACAGGATAGACGATTTCTTTTTGAGTATAACGAACTGATGATTAACGACATGCTTTCATTACAGGCTTTTAATCATCTTGTTGCATCATTTGTAGAAGAAAACATTATTGGTAACAGTAGATATGATTTTGCAAAGTATGCTACTGGAATAACAGAGTTTGAGCCTGTTACGGCAGGTGACAGCAGACCTATTGCTATGGCTAACCTTTACTTTCAGAAATCAGGCGAAGATATATGCAGACAGCTTGCGGATCATACAAACATCAATACAAGCTCTGGCTATTATACAAATATTTCTGAAACCATATGGGCTTCATCAGTAATTCAGCTTCAAAAGAAACTTGATTACGAGTGGAGATATTCTAAGGAACAGTATGAAAAAAGTGGTTCGATGGCAGTTGACACAGGAAAATCGATTTGTACCTCTCAGAAGCGTATATTTGACGAGGAAAATCTTGATGATTGTGTTGAACAGGGGCATTTAGCAGATTGTATGGGATGTAAATTCTACAGGCCCACAAAGGCTGAATTAGAATCCTTTATGAATTTACTGCAAAAGAAAGTTGATAATAGTGCTAAACGTGTAATTGAATTTATGAATAATACAATGAGCATTAAAAACAAGGATTTTACCTTGGAAGAAATATTCTTATCGGTGCAGACAGATGCTACACGTTATCGTATGGGATGCAATATAAAAGCAGAGGAGAAATTAAAGGAATGGCAAAGACTCAAAAATATTCAGAAGACCAGTTGCTAGAAGCTGTTGTTAAGTTTTCTGAAATAGAAAAGAAAAAGATAAAAGCAACTGAACTAGCTAAATGGTGCAGAGATAATGTAGAAGGGCTTGAAGAGGTTAGGGATTATCATTTCACTCGTTCTATAAAAGAAAAGGACGAAAAGACAGGTAAAATGATTGAAAGACCAAAGTTTTGCAAGATTCGTATGGAAGAAATCAATAAATCTAGAAGTCTTACAGTAAGCATAAATACAAATCTTTTGCTTCGAGCATCTAACATAGATACATTTATGGAACAGCCTGATTCGACCAAAAGAAAGATGATTGTTGAGACCAGAGAAACAGTAGACAGACTTCTTGTTCGTAATGGTAGCATTACAAGGGAAAATGAAGCATTGAAATCTGAAAACAAATCTATGAAATCTGACATATTAAAGATGACAGATAAAATAGCTGCTTTACAAAAAGCACAGGACAAGTTAATTAAGCAGGTTACATATTTAATGAAGGTTACAGATGATACTGCTCGCAAAGAAATATTATCGCAAATGGGGATTAAAGATGGCTCAGTAGACTTGAACACATATATTGACAGCTTACAACAAAAACTATCAGAAATAGTTGACATAAATAAAACATTAACGAAATATTTAGCAACAGTAGATAATGATGGCGGTAATGACAATACTACAAATATTTGTAATAAGATAATGTCAGGACTAAATTTTTAGGAGAATTATGGAAATTAAAAAAGAGAATAGCTTAGCGTATAAATATCCGTTAATTGCCTTACAATGGCATCCTACAAAAAACGAAAAACTTTCGCCGAGTGATGTTACAGGAAGTAGTGGAAAAAAAGTATGGTGGTATCTACCGTATGATGATCCCAAAACAGGAAAACACTTTGATTTTGAATGGCAAGCAGCTATTTATAGTAGAACTAGCTCTAATGGAAATAGTTGTCCGTTCTTATCAGGAAATAAAGTATGGAAAGGATTTAATGACCTTCAATCATTAAGACCCGACCTTGCAAGAGAATGGCACCCTGCAAAAAATAATGAATTAATGGCAAGTCATGTAACAATAGGCTCAAATAAAAAGGTGTGGTGGTACTTACCATACGATGATCCTGAGACAGGAAAACACTTTGATTTTGAGTGGCAAGATACAATTTCTCATAGAGCTAGTATGAATAGAGGTTGGTCCTATGTCAAGATTTAGTACAAGTTAAAATGAGAAACTTTTCCCATTTTAA
>ERZ827458.611-NODE-611-length-44517-cov-6.084477_pt1 | contig 44517 bp, 27 predicted proteins | sample MGYA00519706_ERZ827458 | MGnify/ENA primary metagenome ERZ827458 (study PRJEB31778, sample SAMEA3449309) | human gut metagenome | biome: human gut; feature: human-associated habitat; material: faeces | place: United Kingdom | collected 2010/2012 ...
GCCAATATATCATAGCGAGTTACAACCTATTTTAGAAAGACGCCATAGATTTTGCGGCGGGAAATCACCATAATGTCTTTTGGGCGAAGGGCGGCAGCTACGACGATCTGGCCGTAGGTGGCGTTTACAACGGGTATCTTTGTTCGACCTCGGATGAGAAGATTTGGTTCGGAACCTATTTTTCAGCCGACATCGGCTACGGAGACTATTGGGGCGGTTTCGTCTTGTCTGCCAATTACGGGAGAACGGCTACGAGCGTCAATTATGCGAACCAGTTTATGGTATGGGCCGATAAGGGAGCAAACGGTTCGTCGAACTGCATGATCGGTTATTTCGACGGATATACGAGCGGTTATGCAACTCCGATGATCGAATTTGTGGAACCGCGTCAGGTCAGCTATCTGTATATGGCCAACAGCGCGATTACCTACCCTTATAAGCCGACGCAGGTTGACGAGGCTTCGTATTATTATAAAGTGAAAATTACCGGCTCGCTTGAGGGCAAGGAGACCGGTAGTGCGGAGTGCTTCCTGATCAACGGTTCGGAAAAGTTGTCGGACTGGAAAAAGGTCGATCTTTCCGCTTTGGGCAAGGTCGACTGTCTGACTTTCTCGCCTGCTTCGAATGAGGCGAATGCTTACGGATTGCTCGTTCCCGCTTATTTTGCCATCGACGAAATCGGACTGATTGCCGAGAAGTAATTTAGAGATTAGTTTCCGGAGAAAGACCCGCAGGACTTCATCGTTTTGCGGGGCTTTCGTATCGGGGGGGGAGGGATGTCCGGACGGAACGGGCTTATTCGTCCCGGAACTCCATGCGGCAGGGCAGCACCACCGATTCGGGTGCCGGGCGGACGGAGCCGGGCGATTGGCTTTCGCGGATTTGCCGCAGCAGGAGGCGCACGGCGTGGGCGCTGATCTCTTCGACGGGGAAGCGGGCGACGCTCATCCGGGGGGCGGCCAGGCGGAAAAGCGGGTCTTCGTGCATGCAGGCAAGCCCCAGACGGCCGTCGCTGATGTCGATGCCCCGGTCGTGGAAATAGCGCAGGGCCTCGGTGGCGAGGATATGCGTGGTGAAGAAAAAGCCGTCGGTGTCGGGAACCATGGCGAGAATGCGGTCGAGCGTATCGCAGACGTGCTGCCGGTAGCCGGCATAGGCGACCTCTCCGTAGAGGCGGGGATCGGCGTGCAGTCCCGCTTCCGCCAGCGCGCGGAGGTAGCCCCTGTGCCGCAGTTCCATCGTCGGGAGGTGGGGGAAGGTCGTGATGATGGCGATTTTGCGGAATCCCCGGGCGGCAAGATGACGGACCAGCGCATGGCTGCCCGCCTCGTTGTCGATCACCACGCAGCCGGCGTCCGTTTTCGCGAGGCCGCGGTCGAACAGCACGACCGGGCAGCCGCTCTCCGCAAGGCGGCCGACCTCGCGTCCCGAAGCGTCGGCCGGGGCGATGATGATGCCGTCGACCTTTTTCGACCGGAAAAGCCGTATCAGGGCGTTTTCCCGTTCGGTTTCGGAGTTCGAACCGGCGATCATCAGCGAGTAGCCTTCCCGCTCGGCTTCCGACTCGATCCGGTCGGCGATGTGGGCGAAGAAGGTGTCCGAAATCGAGGGGAGGATCAGTCCGATGGTTTTCGATACGCCCGTGTTGAGGCTTCGGGCCAGCAGGTTCGGTTCGTATGCCAGGGAGCGGGCGCAGGCGAGCACGCGGCTCTGTGTCTCCGCGCTGATCCCTTTTTTGTCGCCCTGCCCCGAGAGGACCCACGAAACGGTCGTTTTCGAGAGGTTGAGCTTGCAGGCTATGTCCTTGAGTGACGCTCCCACGATTTATCCGTATAAGCAATGCTCTACAAAGATAAAATTTTTCCGGCATTCGGCAAATAATCCGGCCGTAAAATGACGCCGGGAGTTCTGTATCCGGGGCGTGGAAGCGAAAGCCTCCCGCAGGGCAGGCCCTGCGGGAAGCTTCGTATCGGGAATGCGCTTATTTCGAGATCAGGTTTTCGCGCTCGATGTCCTTGAAATAGCGGTAGGTGGCTACGCGCAACTCCTCGGCGGCCGGGTCGTCGCAGACCAGAATGCCGTTGGGGTGCACCTGGAGGGCCGAGATGGTCCACTGGTGGTTGTAGGAGCCTTCGACGCCGTGGCGCACCGCGCGGGCTTTCTTGTGGCCCGTGGCGAGGATCAGCACCTTCTTGGCCGACAGCACCGTGCCCACGCCGACCGTCAGCGCGGTTTTCGGCACGAGCGAGATGTCGCCGCCGAAGAACCGGGCGTTGACCTGGATCGTGTCCTGCGTCAGGGTCTTGAGGCGCGTGCGGGAGTTGAGCGACGAGAACGGCTCGTTGAAGGCGATGTGTCCGTCTTCGCCCACGCCGCCCATGAAGAGGTCGATGCCCCCGGCCTCGACGATGCGCGCCTCGTAGTCGGCGCACTCCTTGGCCAGGTCGTCGGCGTTGCCGTCGAGAATGTTGACGTTCTCCGGCCTGATGTCGACGTGCTTGAAGAAATTGTTCCACATGAACGAGTGGTAGCTTTCGGGATGCTCCTCGGGGAGACCCACATACTCGTCCATGTTGAACGTGATGACGTTCTTGAACGACACTTCGCCCGTCTTGTGGCGGCGGATCAGTTCCTTGTAGGTCTCCAGCGGGGTCGAGCCGGTCGGCAGCCCCAGCACGAAGGGCGACGAGGTGTGCTGCTCCTTGTTCTTGATCTGGGCGATGATGTAATTGGCGGCCCACTGGGCTACCTGCTGGGGGGTATTTTCAATGATTAAGCGCATGGGGTGATTTTTTAATGTTCAATGCTTCATTTTTTAATCGAAGTTTTTGTGAAGATGCGCTAAAACATCTTCACAAACACCTCGATAGCCTGGTATTCGGCCATGCCGAGCTGGTCGTAGAGCTTCGCGGTGTTCTGTGTGCGCTCCTCGGCCCGCTGCCAGAACTCGCGGGGATCGCTGCCCGGGAAAGGCATGATGTCCTTCTGCGAGAGGTGGCGGTAGATGGCGTGGCGTTTCATAATCAGCTCGTCGGGCGACAGGGGCACGGCCATGTCCACCATGCCGAGGTCCCACTCCATCCAGGCGCCGCGGTAGAGCCACAGGTGGCACTCCTTCAGCCACTCGTCGTCCTTCACGACTTCGAGGGCGCCGAGCACGGCCTCCATGCAGGTGCGGTGCGTGCCGTGGGGGTCGGCAAGGTCGCCGGCGGCGTAGATCTGATGGGGCTTGATCTCGCGCAGCAGCTTGACGATGATTTCGATGTCCTTCTCCGTGAGCTGGCCCTTCTTGATGCCGCCCGTTTCGTAGAACGGCAGGTTGAGGAAGTGGGCGTTGGTGTCGGGGTTCAGTCCGAACGAGCGCACGGCGGCACGCGCCTCGGCGCGGCGGATGGCGCCTTTCAGGTCGAGCAGCGGGCGCGGCTCGGGTTCGCCCTTCCTCTTGCCGGCGATGACCTTTTCGACTTCGGCGTAGTGGTTGCCGTAGCCCAGTTCGCGGGCCGTGTCGATGTTTTGCAGCACCACGTCGTCGTGCACGGCCACGTTGCCCGAGGTTTCGTAAGCCACGTGCACGTCGTGACCTTGCTGCACGAGGCGGATGAACGTGCCGCCCATCGAGATCACGTCGTCGTCGGGATGCGGCGAGAAGACGATCACCCGTTTGGGGAAGGGCGACGAAGGTACGGGGCGCGTCGAGTCGTCGGCGTTGGGCTTGCCGCCCGGCCAGCCCGTGATGGTGTGCTGGAGGTCGTTGAAGACGTCGATGTTGATCTGGTCGTAGGCGTGGCCCTGTTCGAGCAGTTCGCCCAGCGAGTTTTCGATGTAATCCTTATAGGTGAGTTTCAGGATGGGCTTCTTCACCACGCCGCAGAGCCATACCACGGCCTTGCGGACGAATTTCGGCGTCCATTCGCAGGGACCCACCATCCACGGCGTCTGCTCGCGGGTGAGCAGCTGCGCGGCATTCTCGTCGATCACCACCTCGATATTCTGGTGCGCCTGGAGGTACGAGGCGGGAACCTGATCCGTGATCTCGCCCTCGACGACCCGCTGCACGATGTGGGCCTTCTCCTCGCCCCAGGCCATCAGGATGATGCGGTTGGCGCGCATGATCGTATCGATGCCCATCGTGACCGCCATCTTGGGCGTGTTCTCCAGCCCGAAGAAAGCGCCCGACTGGATTTTGCGGGTGTTGTAGGTCAGCTGCACCAGCCGCGTGCGCGAACGGGAGTAGGACCCCGGCTCGTTGAAGCCGATCTGCCCGTCCTCGCCGACGCCAATGATCATCAGGTCGATGCGCCGTACCGAGTGGTCGTACGAAGCGCAGTATTCCGAAACGCGGTCCTCGGGAACCGTACCGTCGGGGATGTGCACGTTCTCGGGCAGGATGTCGATGTGGTTGAGGAACTCCTCGTGGATGCGGTAGTTGCGGCTCTGCTGTTCGGTCGACCGGATCGGGTAGAACTCGTCGAGGCTGTAAACGGCGACGTTCCGGAAGCTGATCTGCCCTTCGTGGTGGCGTTTCACCAGTTCCCGGTAGAGACCCAGCGGCGTGCGGCCCGTCGTGAGGCCCAGCACGAAGGGCTGCGACTCCTCGTAGACCTCGTTCGAGCAGTGGATTTCGTTGTACATGCGGATCGCCTTGACGATGTTGTCGGCGACGTACTGCACGCCTTCGTACTCGTTTTCGTAGACCTTGGTGTGGATCTTCTCGTAACGATGGATGATGTCGCGCGGAGCCGATTCGGAAATCAGGCCGCCGTCTTTGGGAAGTGAATACTTGTTGTTCATACGTTTATGTAATTTGTTAATCTTTCTCTCTGTCGGTTTGCTGCCGATCGTGTTGTCGCCGCCGTTGGCGTCGTTTACAAGTCTGACCCCACCCCAAATCCCTCCCTCGGGAGGGGACTTAAGGCGCAAAAACACGTGCCTTGACTGCTGTGGCGGCTCGGCAATTCGCAAGCGATTGCGCTCGCCTGTTGCCCGCAGTTGTCGCATCGCGACCGGATTGTCTCTTGGCTTTCAGCTTTTCACTTTTTCACTTCTCGAACGTCACCTCCCCGAAAAACTCGGGACGGTGGAAATCGGGTTTCTCCGTCCGGATCGGCCGCCACGAGAGGAAATGGGGGTGCGAGAGTTTGTCGCCGCATTTGTAGAGGTTCATGCGGGCCTTGAGACCGCTCCAGTCGGTCAGCGCATGGCGGAAAAGCGCCTGCGGGGGGATGGCCAGCGTGAGCGACCAGCGGTTGTCGCCCTCGCGCTCGGCGAAAGGCTCGCCGCAGGGAAGCGTCGTGTAGCGTTTCACGCCCGCCAGCACCTCGGGCGAGGCGTGCTCGGCCTCGGTCCGGGATTTGCGCGCCCCGAGCAGCATCCGTCCGATGCAGGTGGTTTCGAAATTGTAGTACATCCCTGTGTCGGGTGCGATGAAGAACTCCGCGCACGAGTCGGTCCACACCTCGCCGTTGTCCTCCGTGACGAGCGCCGCCGTGTAACGTTCGGCAACGTCGAAGCGCAGCATCAGCCAGTCGCCCGTATGGAACATCCGGAAGCTGACTTCCGGGGCGTAGGGAAATTCCGCGGGCCAGTTGCAGCACGCCACCGGCAGCGGCTCGATTCCGGCGAATGCCTCGTCCACGGCGGCCCGGTCGTCGGGCGCGATGCCTGCTATCTTGCGAATTTCCATTCCTTATTTGTATTTGGCGACGGTTTCCCGTACGATTTCGCACATCGTGCCGTACTGCTCTTCCATGCTTTGCAACAGTTTGTACTGGGCGCGGGTGCGCACGAGGTTGTGCTCGGGGTATTTCGTTTTGTAATAGGTGTCGCCGTCGATGTAGTCCATCAAAAAACGCAGCACCTGCTCGAAGGTGATGTAACGGGCCGAGAATGCCAGGTGGTCGATTTCGGCCTGGTTGAGCTGTCCGGCCCGCTGCGACAGATAGCCTTCGGTATAGGCGCGGAACATTTCGAGGGACATGCCCACGCGCGAAAGGTCGCGGTCGTCCTCGTCGCCCGTGTTGGCGTAGGAGCGGATGGCGTCGCCGAAATCGTTGAGCGACGTGGAGTTCATCACCGTGTCGAGGTCGATGGCGCACAGCACCTCGCCCTGCTTGTTGAAGAGGATGTTGTTGATTTTCGTGTCGTTGTGGGTCACGCGCGTGGGGATCGTGCCGTCCTCGACCTTCGACCAGAACGAGAGCATCTCGTCGCGGCGCGATTCGATCCAGCCGATCTCCTCCGCAAGGTCTTTCACGCGGCCTGCGGCGTCGCGGCGCAGCGCCTCGTCCCACTGCACGAAGCGGTGGCGGATGTTGTGGAAGCCCTTGATCGTCTCGGCCAGCGGCTCGGTGAAGTCCGCCAGCTGGGCCTGGAACTTGCCGATGCCCTCGCCGCCCTTGCGGGCCAGTTCCGGGGAGTCGGCCTTGTTGTAGGCGATCGTGTCGCTGATGAAAACCGAAACGGCCCAATATTCGCCCTGTGCGTCCACGTGATAGAGCTTTCCGTCGCGGGTCGCAACCACGGTCATCGCCTCGCGTCTGGGGTCGCCCCCGGCGGCTGCGACGCGGCGGCGGATATGATCCGTCACTTTGCGGATGTTCTCCATCATGGCCGGAACGTCGGGAAAGATGCTCTTGTTTTTGCGCTGGAGGATGTAATCCGGCGCATCGCCCGCCGTGCGGACGATGAACGTGTCGTTGATGAATCCCTCGCCCAGCGAGTCGATTGCCGTGATAGCGCCTTCCAGCGCGAACTGCGACGCTATTTCCTGTAATTCAGCCTTCATACGATGAGGTTGTTTCGGTTTTGGTTGTTAAAGGTTAAGTTTCACCTCCAAAGTTACTGGAAAAAACGCAGAAATGCAACCGGATATTGTGAAAAAGCCCGCCTTTCTTGCTGAAGGGCGGGCTTGCGAAAACTTTCGGACGGGTTATTCGATCGGGTCGATCACCGTGAACGTCACCTCGTAGGGAGCGGGCGCCGACTGTCCCTGGTAGTTGCCCCCGGCGACGATGAAGGTCACCGTGTAGGTCCCCGGCTCGGTGTAGGTGTACGAGTAGCTCGGCAGGTCGTCGGTCACGCCCTTGATGTTCAGGCCCGTGTCGGGCGAGATCGTGTTGAGCGCGACGGGCTGCATGAAGGCCCACTGGTCGATCTCGGGGAAAGCTCCGGCGCTGAAGCCCTGGAAGACGATATTGGCGGTGTTGTTCGCTCCCGGCCGGCCCTGGAATTTCAGGTTGCCGTTGCCCGATACATTATGGATATAGGGGTTGTCGGCGTGCTGCGAAGCCAGCGAGAAGGGGACGAATTCCATGTCCGGGTAGTTGTAGACCTGCGTGTCGTGGCCCTTGAACTTGACCGTGATCTTCGGATTGATCCGATAGGTGCGCATCGTGGTCTTGGGGTCCGGATAGAAAAGGTGCATGCCCCACGAAAAACGGTCGGCGAACCGGGTGATGTCGTAGGTGTAGGTTTCGAACTTGTTCGCGTTGTTCGGCGTGAACTCCAGTTTGGTCCAGTCGGCGCAGTCGTTCGCCGCGATGGCTTCGACCACGGGGCGGTCGGTGGCGGCGTCGCTGCCGTTCAGCCCCGCGAATTTGTTGCCCGCAAACAGGACGAGGTTGTTCAGCGTGCCGTACTGCTGGCTGATCTCGATCTCCAGTTCGCACGACTCGATGTCGGCGATGTCGACCTTCGTGCGGTTGCGGTGCTTGTACTCGTGTCCCGTGTCGCCCGTCCAGACGGTGATGAAGTCGGCGTTGCCGCTGAAGTTGAAGACCACCGGGTCGCCCGTGCGGTAGGTGTTCGTCGGCGCCAGCTGCACCGAGAACTCCAGCGGCTCGTAGATCTCTTCGTGTTCGCATGAGGCTGCCGCGGTTGCGAGGGCCAGCGTCGCCGCGAGGTATGTGATTCGTTTCGTATTCATCGTATGCTCTGCAATTAAGCGTTTTACCATAAGGGGTTCTGTCGGAGCGCGTGGTTCACCGCCAGCTCCTTGGTCGGAATCGGGAGGTAGATGTGGCGTGCCGTCACGTTGGCGTAGTTCGCCGACGCATAGTTCGTATAGCTGACGTTGCGGTACTTGTTCTCCGTCGGCTGGTTGGTCCCGGCGTTGTGCATCTTCTCGACGAACGTGCCCCAGCGGATCAGGTCCCACTTGCGAAGCCCCTCGAAAGCCAGTTCGCGTCCGCGCTCGTTGCGCACCAGGTCACGGAACGAACGGTAGTCGCCCAGCAGGCTCTCGTCGGTCTTGACGCCCGCGCGTTTGCGGATTTCCCGGATGGCCTCCTTGGCCTGGTCGTCCGGCGCCCCGGCGTATTCGTTGATCGCCTCGGCGTACATCAGCAGCACGTCGGCGTAGCGAAGGATCGGGAAGTTGATCGTCGTGTAGAGGCTCTTGGCCGACATCTGTTTCTCGTAGACCGTCTCGCGGCGCCATTTGCCGGCGTTGCGGACGGCGCACATCACCGTCGGGTCGTAAACCAGATCGGCGGGGTCGAACGCGTCCTCGATCGTCTGGTCCAGCCCCTCGATGTCGGGCATGGCGAAATTGTTGTTGTAGACCCACGGCGTCTTGAACATGCTCTGCGTCTGTTGCAAGTAGCGCGTCACGGTCTCGCCCGCCTTGTTCTTGTACGAGATTTTCTGGTTGTTCATTCCGCGGTAGTTGTAGCCCGGCAGGTTCCACGTCAGCCGCTTGTCGATGACCGTGGCGCTGGCCGTTTCGTCTGCCGTGCGGTCGTTCTCCCAGTAGAGCTGCCAGAGGGTGTAGGAGCCGTTGTAGTAGCCGTAGGAGTAGTTGCAGGCCCACTCCGAGTAGTTGGTCGTTCCCGACTGCGACCGCAGGCCGATCAGGTCGCCGATGCGGCCGTTCGTCCAGTCGGTCGCACTGGTGCGGTCGCCGAGGAATTCGGCCTCCCACATTGATTCGTGGAACTGCGTGTCGTACTGGTCGCGGATCATGTTGATGAAGATCTCCTCGTAGCTCTCGTTCAGGTCGTGCTTGTGCGAGGCGATCACCTCGTTGGCCCAGTAGGCGGCGCGGCGGTACATCTCCTTTTTATCCAGTCCGTCGATCTGCTTGACGCTCTCGCCGGCCATGAAGAGATAGACGCGGGCCAGAATGCCCTGGGCGACGGTCTGGCTGACGCGCGAGGGGGTGTTGTCGATGGGCTCGTAGAGGTCGGGAATCGTGGCTTCGATCTCGTCGGCGCACCATTTGAGCACCTGCTCCTGCGGCGTTGCGGCCATCTGCACGTCGTTGGGGTTGGGCGAGGTGGTCGCTTTGACGCGCAGGGGCATATCGCCCCACGCCTGCGCCAGCAGGAAGTGGTAGTAGGCGCGCAGGAACCGCGCTTCGGCGATGTAAAGCCCGATGTCCACCGAAAGTTTCCCGGGGTCGATCTCCGTCTTTTCGACGGCCTCGATGTAGCGGTTGGCGTTCTTGATGCCTTCGTAGAGCTTCGACCAGGTGTCGTAGATCGCCGCCGTGCCGGCGCTGTGGTTGTAGCGGTCGGGACGCGATTCGCTGTTGTTGTAGTTGTTGAAGTAGCAGAGGTCGTCGGCGTTGGCGATTTGCAGCGAGTAGTAGTTGCCGTAGAGCGCTTCGCTGTTCAGCACGCCGTAGACGCCCGCCAGACCGTAGATCAGCTTTTGTTCGCTGTTGTAGTAGCCGTCGTCGGGGATGATCTGCGGATCGGTGTCGAGGAAGCTGCACGCCGGAAGGGCGGCGGTGAGCAGCGCCAGCGTTCCCAGTTTCAATATGCTTTTGATTTTCATGGCGTAATGTTGCGTTTAAACCGTTAGAATGTGAGGTTTACGCCGGCCGTGAAGCCGAATGCGCGGGGATATGCCGACCAGTCGAATCCGGGCGTCAGCACCGAGTTGCGGGTCGATACCTCGGGGTCGGGACCGCTGTAACCCGTCAGGGTCCAGATGTTGTCGGCCGAGACGTAGACGCGCATCTGGCTGATGCCCGCCTTGCGCAGCGAACGGCTCGGCAGCGTGTAGCCCAGCGAGACGTTCTTCAGCCGCAGGAACGAACCGTCCTCGATCACGCGCGACGAGTACTCCTCGCGGCCGACGGCGTTCACGCGCGGAATGTTCGACGCGGGATTCTCCGGCGACCAGCGGTCGGCGTAGGAGGCCAGCTGGTTGGTCTGGCTCCTCCATCCCGATTCGAAGACCAGCCGGTTGGCGTTCAGCACGTCGTTGCCGTAGCTCCACGCGAAGAAGATGTTCAGGTCGAAATTCTTCCAGTTGAAGTTGTTGCCGAAGCCGCCCGTGTTGAGGGGCTGTCCGCAGCCGATGATCGTGCGGTCGTAGTCGTCGATGACGCCGTCGCCGTTCATGTCGCGGTATTTCATGTCGCCCGGCTGCATCGCGTTGCCCTTGAACGAGGGAACGCCGCTGACGAGGTTGCCCTTGTCGTCGAAATCCTCGGCCTTGTAGGTCCCGTCGTAGATGAAGCCGTACATCATGCCCGTGGGCTTGCCCACCTGCGAGATGTAGGGGAACTGCGAGTTGAAGCGCGTCTCCCACGATACGGAACTCTGGAGCGTGTTCTGTCCGTCGACCAGCCCGAGAATCCGGTTGCGGTTGAAGGCGATGTTGAACGACGTGGACCACTGGAACTGACGGGTCTTGACGTTCACCGTTTCGAGCGTCAGCTCGAAGCCGCGGTTGCGGATCTTGCCGATGTTGAGCATCCCCTGTTCGAAGCCCGACGAGGCGGGCAGCAGGGCGTAGAGCAGCAGGTCGCGCGTCACCTTGTCGTACCAGTCGGCCGTCACCTTGATGCGGTCCTCGAAGAACCCGAGGTCGAGACCCGCGTTCCACTGCTCGGTGGTCTCCCACTTGAGCCGCTCGTTGGCCATGTTCGAGACGTAGTAGCCCGGCACGCGCTCGCCGCCGAACACATAGTCGAGCGAGTTGCCCGAACCCGGGTTGACGGTGATCTGCGAATAGAAGTCATAGGGGGTCTGCGTGCGGTTGTTGCCCGTCAGGCCCCACGAGAGGCGCAACTTGCCGTTGCTCATCCACTCGCTCTTCTTCAGCAGATTCTCGCGGTTGAAGTTCCACGAAAGGCCGGCCGAGGGGAAGTAGCCCCAGCGGTTGTCGGAGGGGAATTTCGACGAGCCGTCGGCGCGGAATGAGAAGGTCAGGTAGTATTTGTAGCGGAAATTGTAGTTGGCGCGCAGGAAGGCCGACATCATCCGCCAGTCGTAGTAGTTGCTCTGGACCTTCTGGTAGTTGCCTGTGTGGATGCCCGCGATGCCCAGCTCCTCGGAGGTGATCTGCGTCGACGCAACGCCGTCGTAGGTGTTCTTCTGCCCCTGGAGCGAGAGTCCCGCCATCAGGTCGAGGTTGTGGCTGCGCCCCAGGCGCTTCTTGTAGTTGAGCGTGTTTTCGTTCGACCAGCTCGTCTGGTCGGTCCAGTAGATGGCGCCGTTGACGCCCTTGCCGCTGGGCGAGCCGGCGTAGCCCGTGTAGGTCTCGCTGCCGTTGAACTCCTCGCGGCGGCGTTTGTTCAGGACGTAGCCGCCCGTGGTCTTGAACGTCAGGTCGGGGGTGATCTTCCACGTCAGCGCCAGGTTGGCGTTGAGGTAGTCCACCAGCGTCTTGCGGTATTCGTTCTTGGCGGTCTTCACCGGGTTGAAGCGGTAGTCGTTCGATCCGTCTACGGCTTCGTCGAGCATCGAGTCGAGGATGTCCTGCCCGGGAGGCGTTACGGGGCGGTAGCCCCAGACCGAGTACATCAGCCAGCCCGACGACGACGAGGTGGTCTGCGCCGTGGTGGGGGTCACGCCGTTGGTCGCCGTGCGCGAATAGTTGGCGTTGGCGTTCAGCGTGAGTTTTTTCGAGATGGGCAGCGTGAAGTTGGCCTTGCCCTGGTAGCGCTGGAAGTTCGAACGGATGATGATGCCGTCCTGGTCGAGCGCCGAGAAGCCCACGTTGTAGCGCAGCCCCTCCTTGTTGCCGCCCGAGAGCGAGACGTTGTAGTTCTGCTGGAAAGCCGTGCGGTAGAGCTGGTCCTGCCAGTCGATGCCCGGGATGTGGCGGTAGTCGTCGAGCGTCAGTCCCTCGCTGAAATAGCTCTTGTTCATCGTCTCCTCGCTGATCAGTTCGCTCTGAAGCCGGACGAATTCGTAGGAGTCCATCAGGTCGGCCTTGTTGGCGATCTTGTTCAGGGAGAACGAGGCGCTGAAGTTCACCGTGGGCTTGCCCTCGTTGCCGCGTTTGGTGTTGATCACGATGACGCCGTTGGCTCCGCGCGCTCCGTAGATGGCGGTCGCCGAAGCGTCTTTCAGCACGTCGATCGACTCGATGTCGGCGGGGTTGATCGACGCGGCGAACGACCCTTCGGACGGGAATCCGTCGATGATGTAGAGCGGGGCGTTGCTCTGCGTGAGCGAGTTGTTTCCGCGGATGGTGATATTGGCTTCGGCGCCCAGCGAGCCGTCGCCCGTGGTGACGACCACGCCGGCGATGCGTCCGCCCAGCGCCTGGTCGAAGTTGGTGACGTTGGCCTTCATCATCGTTCCCAGGTCGGCCTTGGCCACCGAGCCGGTGAGGTCGCGCCGCGTGGTGGTTCCGTAGCCGATGTTGACGATCTCGACGGCGCCGATCTGCGACGCCTCTTCGGTCATCTTGACGTTGATCGCCGTGCGTTTGCCGACATACTCCTCGACGGTCGTGTAGCCCAGATAGGAGAAGACCAGCGTCTGGTCCTCCCGGGCCTTGATCGAGTAGCTGCCGTTGGCGCCCGTGGCCGTTCCCGACTGCGTCCCCTTGATCAGGACGGTTACGCCCACCAGCGGTGCACCGTTGGCGTCAACCACGCGTCCGTCCACGGCGTTCTGCGCAAAGGCGTCCCCCCCCGGAGTACCGATAGGGTCACCAGCGCTGCCGCGGCCATGCGTTTAAGTGCTTTTTTCATAAATAAATCAGGTTGTGGGTGAAAATGGTTATTTCTTCTTGAGCCGGAACTCCACGGGCTGTCCGTGGCGGCAGGTTATCTTCAGCAGCGTTCCGGTGTCGTGGGAAACGGCCTCCACGCCGGGATATTGTGCGGCAAGCTCCCATGCGCCGTCCAAAAGCACCTCTTTTTCGATGGGGCGGCTCTCCTGACGCGTGGTGTAGGTCTTCTCCGTGAGGCCGAGGTCGGGCGTGCAGACGCTCATCACGACCTGTCCGTCCGTGTCGGTGCGCTCCATGACGATCGACTCTCCGGTCGCTTTGCGCACAAGCCCCTGGCCCGTGTATTCCCCGAAGCAGACGTAGCCCGTGATGCCCGTGGCGAGGTCCTTCACGACGTGGGCCGTGTTGTCCCGGCGCAGCACTTCGTAGCCATCTTTCTTGATCAGGCGCGTGATCTCCTTGTTCGTGGGCTGGATGTAGACCGCATATTCGTAGGCGGCCTGCTTGGGGGCGCGGCCGTGGTCGATCCAGGCCGTGGCGAAGTTGCCCGTCTGGGGTGCGCGGGTCTTGTCGTTGGGCGAGGTCTGCTCCTTTTTGGTGATGTTCACCGCTGCGGCGTTCTTCACCACGTAGAAATTGCCCTTCGTGTCGGAGAGCGCCAGCCGCTCGCCTCCCTTGGAAAGGTTGAGCGGGAAAGCGTCGTAAAGCTCGCCGTCGACTTCTATCTGTTCGGCTGGGCTGTCCATCCGCAGCTGGAAAAGCGTCGTTTCGGTGGGGTATGCCTGGTTGTCGTTGTCGATGCCGCTGCCGAGGAAGACCATCCGGTTGTCGAAGCAGAAGACGGATTTGTACGCCGTGGCCCCGGGGGTGAAGTTCTTGCGGTCCTTTTCGACGAAATGCAGGGCCAGTATGCCGTTGCGGCCTTCGAGCGACGAGGCGCCCGAGAAGCGCTCGGGGTTGCGCTCCATGAGCGTCCCCGGCAGCGGGCTTTCCAGTTCGGGGTAGGGCAGATGGATGGTCGTGGCGCCCGGCACGCGGTTCCAGTCCCAGCCCTCCTGCACGAATCCGCTCGCCGCGGCCGAGACGGGATTGCCCGAACCGATGATCGGCGCCGAACCGTAGCTCTGGTAGCGTCCGTAGCGGTTGTCCTTGGTATAAATCTCCGATCCCCAGACATCGGTGTTGAATGCTTTGAGCGTCACCATCCAGTCGCCGCGGCGGTGGATGCCCGCGGCCCCGTAGTTATAGACGAAGAATCCCGAGGGCGTGGGACCCGCCGAAATCCCCTCTTTCCTGAAGAGGCTGTTCAACTCCTTGTCCGTGCCTTTCAGGCGCAGGTAGGCGCCCGCCAGTTCGGGGTCCGCGCCCTTGCCGCTGCCCGTCAGGTCGCCCAGCGCGGCCAGATAACCGAATGCGTTGACGTCGGCGTCGGGGATGCGGCCGTTCTTGCCGAAGGGATGGCGGCCGGCCAGGCCGAGGCCCCAGTCGCGCAGATCGGTGTAGCTGGCCATGGTCATCAGCGCCAGCTTGAAGTTGCGGCGCGCCTGCTCCGAGAGGGTGAAATCCGTTCCCCGGGTTGCTTTGCAGAAGTAGCCGATCATGGCGAACGCGCCGGTCGAGTAGGCGGGGTAGAAGCCGCCGTGGTGGAAGGTCGTGCCGTCGGGCTTGATGCCGCCGATGGTGCCCGGCGTGAAGCCGAGGCTCCCCGAGAGCCATACGCCGAGGCTCTTCATGGCGCGGTACTGTTCGGCCTCGTCAGGCAGCATCAGCGCGCTGACGATCTTGGGGATGAGCAGCGTGTGCCACGAGTCGAGCAGCTCGTCGCGGCCGTAGACGTAGGGTTTGCGGGTCTCCGCCAGGCCGCTCCAGTAGGCCAGCACCTTGACGTATTCGTCGGTCTTGCCGCGTGCGGCGATCTTGTCGCGCATGAGCCACATGGCGTCGTAGATCTTGCGTATGTTGTAGCCGTAGTGGTGGTTGGTTCCGTTGCCGTGGCCGAAGGCGAAGCCCTGGTCGATGGCGTGGTCCATCACCAGAAAGAAATCGTCGTCGTATTTCGGATCGTTGTTGATATGGCTGTTCAGCGCGAAGGCGTTGAGCATGTTCTCGATGTCGTCCAGGCGCAGTTCGCCTTTCGGGCGGTTGCACTCGTCGTTCGAGAGCAGCGGGGCGCCGATGATCCCGCCGTCGTCGGTGCGGCGGATCGCGGCCTTTTCGAAGGTCGCCCGGGCGCGCGGGATGATCGTGCCGTTGATGTAGTTGGCGCTCGACATGTTGGCCGCGATGATGCTTTCGATGCGCGATTTCACGGCGTCGAGCTGGGCCTTTTCTGCGGGCGTGACGTCGCGCAGCGGCTCTTCGTATTCGTACTGCTCCCACTCCCAGAGGCGCGCCCAGTGCCACAATTCGCGAGAGAGATTGCAGTTGTTGCCGGGAATCTGCTTGTCGGGGGTGATCTGGTCGTGGAGCTTGACCTCGGAGAAGGTCAGGCGGTCGAGGAACAGTTCGCCGCTTTCGACCCCGGCGGGCGTCGAGATCGTCAGCCGGGATACCTGCTGCGAGGCGTGGTCGCCCGGCATGTCGTTGTACTTGATCCAGCAGGCGCGCCAGCCCGTGAAATCCATGTGGAAATCGAACCGGTAGGGGACTTCGCCGGTGGGCGTCTCGAACGAGAACCGCATGTCGGCGTCGACGGCCCTGGGGTTGTAGATCCAGAGCATGACGCCCGCGCCCTTGACCCGCAGCGAGCGCATCAGCTGTCCGAAGTCGTTGAAGCGGAGCGTCGACGGCGCGCTCCACGACCAGCGCAGCGAACGGCTCCCGTCCTTGTAGTGGAGGCCGCTCAATTCGGCCGCGCTGTTTTCGCCGCATACGAAAGCCTTGGGAATTTCCGTTTCGAAACTGATTTTGGCGTCGATCGCCGCTGCGGCGGTCTGGCCGCAAAGTGTGGCGAGCAGTGCCCAAATCGCTGGTACAGCGTGTTTTAATATATTTTTCATAGATTCATATTTGGTCAAAAATAAATAAAGAAATTGGTTCGCCAAAATTTTTCAAAGAGAAAATAATAAAAATTTTACATTCATCGGAAAATGTTATTAAAATATGTTGCATGTCCGAAAAAAACTTTACCTTTGTCCGAAAAGCTGATTTGGTTTACCAAAATAATCATGTTAATCACCTAATTTATGAAGATCTTATTTAAATATGCGACCGTCGCGCTCCTCCTGGCAGGGGCTTCCGCCTGCTCGCAGCCTTCGAAGCGCGCTTCGATCATTGACGAAAACATCGCCGTCGCCGAAAAGCAGATCGGCATGCTGGCCGATTCGAGCGAGACGGGCGGTGTGATCCGCATCCCCTCGACCTGGAAGAACGGGCGGATCGACTACGTGCCCGTCGACGACTGGGTGAGCGGTTTCTTCGCCGGGACGCTGTGGTACATGTACGAACTGACGGGCGACGAGGCATGGGCCGCGCGCGCACGGAAGCATACCGAGATCCTCGATTCGGTGCAGTACCTGCAATGGCATCACGACGTGGGCTTCATGGTCTACGACAGCTACGGCAACGGACTGCGGCTGAAAAACATACCCGGCTACGAGGATGTGATCGTCCAGACGGCCAAGTCGCTCGCGACGCGTTTCCGGCCGGTGCCGGGCGTCATCCAGTCGTGGGACGCCGACCGCGGCTGGCAGGGCGAGCGAGGCTGGCAGTGCCCGGTGATCATCGACAACATGATGAATCTCGAACTGATGTTCAAGGCCACGGAGTTTTCGGGCGACAGCACCTATTATAATATCGCGGTGAAGCATGCCGACCGAACGATGAAGGAGCACTTCCGCGACGATTACAGCTGTTATCACGTCGTGGACTACGACCTGACGACGGGCGACGTGCGCGGACGCTGCACGGCGCAGGGCTATGCCGACGATTCGGCGTGGGCGCGCGGACAGGCATGGGCCGTCTACGGCTATACGGCCTGCTACCGTTACACGGGCGACAAACGCTACCTCGACCATGCGCGGAAGGTGGCCGGTTTCATGCTGGGCGACAAGAACATGCCCGCCGATCTGGTTCCCTACTGGGACTACGATGCGCCGAACATTCCCAATGAACCGCGCGACGTCTCGACGGCGGCCATCATCGCTTCGGCGTTCTACGAAATGTACACCTATACGGGGGACGGGCTGTATAAGCAGAAGGCCGACCGGATCGTCGAGTCGCTCTCGTCGCCGGCCTACCGCGCTCCGGTGGGCGGCAACGGCGGGTTCCTGCTGATGCACTCCGTGGGCAGCATCCCGCACGGCAGCAATATCGACGTGCCGCTGAACTACGCAGATTACTATTTCCTTGAGGCGCTGATCCGCAAGGGCCGCTTGGAGGCGGGCGAACCTTTGTTTTAAACCGGACGCCCATGTATAAACTGTTGTTTCTCGCCGCTGCGTCGGTGTGGTCGTGGGCCGCACCGGCGCAGTCGGTGCGGGAGGTCGCCGATGCGCGGATTCTTTCGTTTGAGGAGTCTGCGGCGCCTTTCACGGCGTCGGAAGGCTCGTCGCTGTCCGTCTCGGGCCACCATTACAAGCACGGTGCGCACGCGCTCCGCTGGCAATGGTCGCGGGCGGGCGCCCGGGTGCGCATCGAATCCCCGGTGGGTTACCTGTCGGAAAATCCCAATCCCAGGGAGACCTCCGTTTCGACCTTCGTGTTCTGGGTCTACGCCCCGAAGGCGCTCGACGGGAAACTGCGTTTCGAGTTCCGCAAGGAGGGGCGCACCTGCGCGTGGTTCGACTACGGACTGGAGTTCACCGGCTGGCGCGGGGCATGGGTGGCTTTCGACCGCGACATGCAGGGCCGGCCCGAGGAGGGGATGGACGAACTGGTCGTCACGGCGGAGGGCGTCGAACGGGGCGAGTTGTATTTCGACCACCTGATTCTCTCCTCGTTTCAGGACGTGCGGCACCATACGGCCGATTTCCAGGCGCCGTTCATCAACGCCGCGACCACGAGCCACTGGCTCACGCTGCTGCAATCGTGGCGCAATCCGATGCCCGCACTCCCCGCCGCGGTCGGTGAGGGGGAGCGGCGCGATATGGCGACCGTCGAACGGCGTCTGCGCGAACTGCTGCTCGAAGGCCGGAAGCCGATGGCGATGAAGACCCTGCGTAAACGCTTCGACGCATACGGCATTGCGGAAAATCCCGACGGGACGCTTCGGGGCAAGCCGATCTGGTTCGTGCGCTATGCCGAGACCTATATCAATCTGGGCCATCCCGATGTCGGCAAACTGTTCAACGACAACGGCCAGACGCTGCGCAAATACAACGACTTCCTGTTCCAGGTCGCCGTGGCCCACGATGCCGCTGCGGACGCCGCCGAGCGGGCGGAGCTGGAACGGATGTATGTGCTGCTGACGCGGCATCTTCTGGATCAGGGCTTCGCCGCGGGAAGTGCGCAGGGAACCCTGCACCACCTGGGGTACAGCATGCGCAATTTTTACACGGCTCCCGTCATCATGCGCGACGTGCTGCGTCGCGCCGGGCTGGAACACGACGTGCAGCAGGCTATGGAGTGGTTTTCGGGCGTGGGCGAGGTGAAACTTCCGCCGGCGGAGCCGGGGATGGACATCGACGCGTTCAACACCTCGCTCGTCGGCCGTCTGGCGAGCATCGTGATGCTCCCGGACACCCCGGTGAAAGCGGCCTGGCTGGAGGCGTTCTCCCGTTGGGTCGACAACGGATATAAGGTCACCGAGGGGACCGGACCCTGCTTCAAGAGCGACGGCACGGTCTTCCACCACCGGCGTCACTACCCGGCCTATGCCGTGGACGGGTTCAGCGGCGGGGCCGTGAATGCCGTGTGGCTGTTGTCGAAGACGCAGTTCGCGGTGAGCGCCGAAAGCCATGCCGTTCTGAAACGCGCGCTGCTCGAAATGCGCTTCTACTGCAATCTGCGGTCGTTTCCGCTGGCCCTTTCGGGCCGTCATCCCGACGGCCGCGGAGAACTGGTCCCGTGGCATTATGCCCGGCTGGCCGTCGCGGGTACGCCCGACGGCCGCGGGGAGATCGACCCGGAGCTGGCCGCCGCCTACCTGCGCGTGGCCAAAGGAAAAGACGCTTATACGCGGCTGTTCGCCGAAAAGGGCTTCGCTCCCGAACCTTCGCCTGCGGGGAACCGCGTCTACGGCTACAATGCCTCGGTGTCGCACCGGCGCGCCGACTGGCTGGTGACCGTCGCGGGCCACAGCCGCTATCTCTGGTCGGCGGAGATTTACCAGGGAGCCAACCACTACGGCCGCTACCTGACGCACGGCAGCATGCAGCTGCTTGCAGACGGCGATCCCGTGAGCGCCTTCGGCAGCGGGTTCCGGCAGGAGGGCTGGGACTGGCGGCACATTCCCGGGACGACGGCGCTCAAAATCCCGATGGAGCGGATGAAGGCCGATATCCGGAACGTCGACACCGCGTCGGGCTACGAGGAGATGCTCCTCTCCGACGAGGCCTTCGCCGGAGGCGTCAGCCACAGGGGCCGCGACGGGGTGTTCGCGATGGAACTCCACGAGCACGACAAATACAACGGTTCGTTGCGGGCGCGCAAGTCGTGGTTTTTCTTCGACAACCGCATCGTCTGTATGGGTTCCGACATCGAAAACAAGGCCGAGGGCGGTGTGCATACGACGCTGTTCCAGAATTTTCTGGCGGACGCGGCCGATCCGCTCGTCGTGAACGGCGAGGCGGTGACGCAGTTCCCCTACCGGGCCGAACTTGCGGGCGGCGCCGTCCTGCGCGACAACCTGCGCAACGCTTACTTCGTGCCGAAAGGTAGGGTAGTCGTTTCGAAATCACTTCAGCGTTCGCTCGACGAGGAGACCGACGCCCCGACGCAGAACAATTTCGCAACGGCGTGGATAGATCACGGCAGCGGGTCCGTCAGCGGCGGCGGGTACGAATACATGCTGGCCGTGCACGCTTCGGACGAAGAGGCGGCCCGCTACGCGCGGGAACTTCCCTACGAGGTGCTGCGCCGCGACGCCTCGGCGCATATCCTGCGCGACAGGCCGTCGGGCATTACGGGCTATGCCCTTTTTGCCGCCGGTAAGGTGGGCGAGGGGTTGCTGGAAAGCGTTTCGCTGCCTTCGCTGGTGATGATCGGCGGGGATGGCGAAGGGCTGACGGTGAGCGCTGCGGACCCCGACCTGCGTTTCTACGAGGGGCCGAGCGACGAGGTGTTCGATGCCGACGGCAGGCGCGCCGAGCGGAGCGTCTACTCCCGCAAGTGGATCGACAATCCCTCGGGAGAGTCGCAGCTGGAGGTCGTGATCCGCGGCCGCTGGCAGTCCGCAGACGATAGGCCAGAGTGCCGGATCGAACCCGCGGGCGAAAACACCGCTTTGATCTTCACGTGCCGCGAAGGTGCGACGCGCGAAGTGAACCTGATTGAAATGAAATAAGACACGATGTTGAAAATTAGAATTGCAATTCCGTTTGCGGGCCTCGCCCTGACGGCCTGCGGGCAGTCGGAGGCCGGGCGCCCCAACGTGATCTACGTATTTCCGGACCAGTATCGCAACTCCTCGCTGGGGTTCTGGAGCGATCCGGAGTTCGCCGCCGAGGTGGGGTGGAAGGGCGATCCGGTCGCAACGCCCAACCTCGACCGCTTCGCCCGCGAAGCCACGGTGCTGACCGAGGCGGTGAGCAATTTCCCCGTGAGCAGCCCCCACCGGGGCATGTTGCTTTCGGGCATGTATCCCGAGCGGAACGGCGTGGTGCTGAACTGCATGTCGGAGCGTCCCGAAAGTTCGCTGCGCGAGGACGTCGAGTGTATCGGCGACGTCTTCTCGGCGGCGGGCTACGACTGCGCCTATATCGGCAAGCTGCACGCCGACTTCCCGACGAAGAACAACCCCCAGCGTCCGGGAACCTACGTCAGCGACGCCGTTCCCGAGTGGGACGCCTACACGCCGCCCGAACGCCGTCACGGGTTCAACTACTGGTACTCCTACGGCACCTACGACGTGCACAAGCATCCCCATTACTGGGATACCGACGGCAACCGTCACGATGTCGACGAGTGGTCGCCGCGGCACGAAGTTTCGAAAGCCATCGAATATATCGAAAACAAGGGCGGCGTGCGCGATCCCGAAAAACCGTTCCTGATGATGATCGGCATGAATCCGCCGCATTCGCCCTACGCTTCGACCGACGACTGCGACCTGGAGGGGTATGAACGTTACAAGGACAAGTCGCTGACCGAACTGCTCGTGCGCGACAACGCCGACACGACGATGGCCAAGGCCGCCGCCGTGCGTTACTATTTCGCCAACGTGAGCGGTATCGACCGTGAGTTCGGCCGCCTGCTCGCTGCGCTGGACAGGGCGGGGCTTACGGAAAACACGATCGTGGTCTTCGCTTCGGACCACGGCGAGACGATGACCAGCCATTCGACCGACGACCCCAAGAACTCGATCTGGCGCGAGTCGCTGAACATTCCCTTTCTGGTGCGCTATCCGGGGCGGGTGCCGCACCGTGTGGACGATCTGCTGCTCTCGACGCCCGACATCATGCCGACGCTGCTGGGGCTGGCGGGCCTCGGGGAGCGGGTTCCCGCGAGTGTCGAGGGGCGCGACTACTCGGCCGTGCTGCGGCAGGACGCCGTGCAGCCCGAACGCCCGCGCGCTGCCCTTTACATGCGCAACCTCGACGGCGGGCGCGATGCCGACGGACTGGTCCGCGGCTTCTTCGCCCAGGCGCGCGGGGTGAAGACCGCAACGCATACGATGGAGCTGCGCATCGGCCGCGACGGGACGCTCGAACGCGTGCTGATGTTCGACGATGCGGCCGATCCCTACCAGCTGCACAACCTCGCGCCGGAGGAGCATCCCGCGCTGTTCGCCGCGCTGTGCCGCGAACTGGCTGTGTTGCTGCGCGACAACGACGACGTGTGGTTCCGCGAGGGCGTCTTGTCCGACGTGGTTCCCTATGATACGAATAACTAACAATCAATCGGATATGAATAAATTGTTTTTGTGGATTGCAGCGGCCTCGGCCTTTGTGTTGCAATCGTGTGAGAACACCGACGGCATCCGCGACGAGATCGGGAGCCTGCGCGACCGGGTGATTGCGCTGGAGGCGAAGATCGGCAGCGTGAACACCTCCATCGTGGCGCTCCACAAGTTGATGGACGAGTCGACGATCATCGTCGGGATCGAACCCAACGCAAAGGGGTACGAGATCGAGTTGAGCGACGGAACCCGGCTGCCCGTCATCCTCGGTGAGAAGATCGAGGCGCTGGTTCCCGTCATGGGCATCGACGCCGAGGGCTACTGGACCGTGAGCCTCGACGGCGGAGCCACTTCCGAGCGGCTGAAGGTCGGCGGAGAGTACGTTTCGGCATGGCCCGTTTCGGGCGGCGACCATAGGCCCGGCGCCGAGGGCGTCACCCCGCAGCTGAAGGTTTCGGCCGACGGGGAGTGGCTCGTGAGCCTCGACGGCGGGGCGACCTACGCGCCGCTTTTGCAAAACGGACAGCCGGTCAATGCCTTGGGGGATAAAGTCGTCGTCAGTTACAGTTCGGCTTTCAAGTCGGTGACTTACGACGCGACGACCGGACTTTTGGCGGTCGAACTGCTCGACGGCGAAAAACTCACGCTTCCCGTCTTCGACGATTTCGGACTGACGGTGACGGCTTCCGACAACGAGACTTTCCGCCTCGGGGAGACCCGGGCTTTCGAGGTCGTGCAGAACAACGTCGCCGAGGCGGTGATCGACGCTCCTGCGGGCTGGACGGCCGTGCTTGGCGAGACGACGCTGACGGTCAAGGCTCCCGCGACGTTCGACGCCGCTTCGCAGCAGGCGGCGGTCTCGGTGACGGTCTATTCGGACAGGAAATACCGGAAACTCGTCACGCTGAACGTGACGCTGCTCGACGAGCAGGTGGATGCCAACGCCGCTCTGGCATGGCGGAATTTTAAGGCCGGAACTGCGGATAACGTCCTGCTCGATTATTCGTATGCCGGTTACAAGCACGGCGAGGAGGCTCCGGCCGATGTCTGGGGACTGGGCTACAAGGTTTACAACGTCGTCGACTACGGCGCCGATCCCACGGGCGTCAGGTCCTCGCGCGGGGCGTTGGCAGCGCTGCTCAAGGAGCTGAAACTCTCCGGACGGAGTGATGCGGGGGCGAACCTCGCGAATGCCAATGCCCGGGCGGTGATCTATTTCCCCGAGGGGCGTTTCGTCCTCCACAACGACGACGACAACGTGGTGGACCCAACATCCGCCAACCAGAAATACACCGACTCGAAGGGGAACAACCGCAGCGAGGAGATTTTCATCCGCGGGGGTTATTTCGTGCTCAAGGGCGCGGGCCGCGGCAAGACGACGCTCGTCATGGACACGCCCAACCTGCCGAACAACTCGGAGCAGATGTGGTCGTCGCCCATGATGATCAATATCAAGCACAATTCGGGACTTTCGGACCTCACGACGGTGACGGGCGACGCCGCACGCGGCACGTTCTCGGTGGAGGTGGCTTCGGCGGCCGGCATCGGGAAGGGCGACTGGGTGTGCCTTTCGCTTTCGAACAACGACCCGACGCTGGTGGCGCAGGAGCTGGCGCCGCACCGGGTCGAGGGAAACATGACCGATATTCAGACCATTACGGTCGAGGACTATCACCAGGTGGCTTCCGTAAGCGGCAACCGTGTGACCTTCGCCGAACCGATCATGTACGCCGTGGAGGCCAAATGGGGCTGGAAAATCCGTAAATACCCCCATTATGAACATGTCGGCGTCGAGGACCTCACGTTCGAGGGTCGCTCGAAGGAGAACTTCGGCCACCACGCTTCGTGGGAGGACGACGGGGCTTACAAGCCGCTCAACATGATGCGTCTGACCGATTCGTGGATTCGCCGCGTCGATTTCAGGGGCGTCAGCGAGGCGTTGTCGATCGTGTCGAGCGCCAACTGCTCGGCCTACGACATCGAGATCAGCGGCAACCGCGGCCACTCGGGCGTGCGCTCGCAGTCCTCGTCGCGCATCTTCATCGGCAAGGTCTGCGACCGCAGCCGCGGGCAGGCTGTCTCGCCGCCCTATACGAGCACGGGGTATTTCGAAAACGCCGGACAGTACCACGCCTCGGGTGTGTCGAACACCTCGCTGGGGGCCGTGCTGTGGAACAACACGTGGGGTGACGACGCCTTCTTCGAGTCGCACTCCAGGCAGCCGCGCGCCACGCTCGTCGACCGCTGCACGGGCGGATTCGTGCAATGGCGTTTCGGCGGCGACGAAACCAACGTGCCCAACCACCTGGGCGACCTGACGATCTGGAATCTGAACGCCACGCGTGCGGCGCACGATTTCGGGGCCGAACCGTTCAAGTGGTGGCTCTCCTCGGACAAGTGGTGGAAGACCATGCCGCCGATCATCGTCGGATTCCACGGCGCGGCGGTCACCTTCGACGAGAGCGCCGAACAGGTGAAATACCTCGAAAGCAACGGCGCGGCCGTCGAGCCGCTGTCGCTCTACGAAGCGCAGCTGCGCCAGCGGTTAGGGTATGTCCCCGCATGGCTCAATTCATTGAAATAGAATAAAACCAAACATATTATGAAAAAGTATCTGATCCTGATCTTCGTCGCGCTGGCTGCGGTTTTCCAGTCGTGCGACAACAACGACGACCTGTGGGATGCGATCGACGACCTGAAGAGCCGCGTGCAGGCGCTCGAAACGCAGGTCGACGCGCTGAACGGCAACATCGAGGCGTTGCAGAAACTCTACGGCGGCGCCACGATCTCCAAGGTCGAGACCTCCGATGGCAAATATCTCATCACGCTGACCAACGGCGAGACCATCGAACTGGTGCAGGGCAGCGAGGCCGAGGCCGTGATTCCGATCGTCTCGATCAACGACAAGGGCGAGTGGCAGGTGTCGACCGACAACGGAGCCACGTTCACCTCGCTCGGCGTGAAGGCCGTGGCCGAGGACGGCACGACGCCCCGGTTCCGCATCGACGAGGCCACCGGCTACTGGCAGGTGAGCTACGACGGCGGCACCTCCTTCGAAAATGTGAAGGACACCAAGGGCCAGCCCGTCAAGGCCATCGGCTCGGGTACGGTGACCGACAAGTTCTTCGAGGAGGTGAAGGTCGACGGCGGCGACCTCTATATCAGGCTGCTCGGCGGCGAGGAACTGCGCATTCCGATCGTGAGCGATTTCTTCTGCCGGATCGTCACGCCGACCGAGGGCGTGCAGACGTTCGACGCCGGGGCCACCAAACGTTTCGTGGTGGAGATCCGAGGTGTCGAGCAGGTGAAACTGTCGGCTCCCGAGGGCTGGTCGGCACGCCTGACCGATGCCGTGGATGAGAGGGCCGAACTGATCGTGACGGCCCCCGCAGCCGTGACCCGCGCCACGGCCGACACGTCGAAGGACGTGGCGATCGAGGCCTTTGCGGCCGGCGGGCTTTCGACGGTGGCCAAAATCTAGGTTGAGAGCACCGGAACGGCTCCCGTCGCTCCGACGGTTGCGGTGACCAACTCCGCGACGGTCGAGCCCACGCAGTCGGCGCTGACCTTCGACGTTGCGCCCTCGGCCAATGCCGACGGCTGGAAATACCTCTGCCTCAAATCGACGGAAGCGGCTCCCGACGCCGCCAGGGTTCTTGCCGAAGGCACGGCCGGTACGGGTACGGGCGTGACGGTCAGGAATCTCGAAGCCAATACGGCCTATACGATCTACGTGGTCGCCTATGCCGGCGATCTGACGAGCGAGGTGGCAAGCGTGCAGAACACGACGGCGGCGGCTCCCGTTACCGCCGAGACGGACTACTATCAGGATTATCAGGACGGGAAAGACATCGCGCTGGGCGACCTGACGATCAATAAGACGGTCTATCCGGAAGCGCAGCTGCTCAAGCCCTCCGAACTGACCGCTGCGATCATTACGGCCGGAGGTTTGATTTTCGTCGACAACTCCGATGCTGCCGATCTGTCGTTCACGATTTCGGGCGCGTCGATCAATATGGGCGACATCGTGCTGATCGGCCGTTATCCCGAACGTGCGCAGGCGACGATCTCCGGGCCGGAACTGCGTTGCAAGTACAATGCGGCTTTCAAGAACCTGCATATCGCGGCTTCGGGCAATTACAACCTCTTTACGACGACCAATGCCACCTATGATCCGACGCTGCATGTCGAGGATTGTACCGTGGATGCCGCCTACAATGTGGTTTACGATTCGCACAATACGCAGAATTTCAAGAGTGTCTATTTCGGGAATTCGATCGTGAAGATGACCGTCGCCAACAAGCCGTTCTATTCGACCAAATCGAAAGGAGCCTATACGCAGCAGTCGATCCGTTTGGAGAATAATGTCTTCTATGCCGAAACGCCTTTGCAGAACTACCTGATCAACTGCGGGGACAGGTCGCAGGCATTCCAGACGACCCGGCTTCAGGTCGAGGTGACGAACAATACGATTTATAACATTTACCAGCCGAACATTATGATCCGGGCTTATGTCCTCGCAGGGCTGACCGTGACCAAGAATGTCGGGTATTATACCGGTGTTACCGCGAAAAATTATCTGACGGGTGTGTATGACACGGCCGGATTTACGGCTGACAAGGCGGAGGTAACCTATAATTACCTCTACACCGCGCCGGTCAGCGATACGAATTTCTGGTCGGCGAAGCATACCGGAAGCTACACGCCTGCAAACAACCAGATGGGCGACGGCGTGGAAGCTCCGTTCTCTTCGATGGATGCGGCGAAGGGGTATTTCCCGGTCGACGCTTCGGTGGTGAAGACGGGTGCGGGAGCGACCTACGACACGAAGGCGTGGTTCAAGGCGGAGTAATTCCGGCTTGCCGTAACGAAAAACTCCGGCCTGCATTTTCGCAGGCCGGAGTTTTTTCGTTGAGCCGAAGAGGCGGATCAGCCGATCCAGCTTGTCAGAATCTTCATGCCGCCGTCGGGCGTGAAGGCGAGCGAACGGGCCGAAGCCGGAATCAGGACCGTTTCGCCCTGGTGCACCGGAACCGCTGCGCCGCTGTCGTCGGTGAGCGTACCGCGGCCCTCGATGCAAATCGCCACGACGAACGAGTCGAGCGACGCGAGGTCGAGCGTCTCGGGGCGGGTCAGATCGTAGAGCGACGTGGTGAAATAAGGGCACGACACCAGCTCTACGCGCGTGTCCTGCGCCGGCTCGTAATGCGTCCGGTAATCGGGCAGCACGGTGTAGTCGATGGCGCCCTTCGCCAGTTCGGTGTGCAGTTCGCGGGTGTTGCCGTTGGCATCGCGGCGGTTGAAATCGTAGATGCGGTAGGTGATGTTCGAGGTCTGCTGGATTTCGGCGATGAACGACCCCGCGCCGATCGAGTGCACACGTCCCGCGGGCAGGAAAAACACGTTGCCCGGTGCGATCTTGTAGTCGGCCAGGATGTCCGTGATGGTGTTGTCCCCGACGCTGGCCTCGTACTCGGCCGGCGTTACCTGCTTCGAGAAGCCCGAACGCAGGTGCGCGTCCTTATCCGCCGACACCACGTACCACATTTCGGTCTTGCCCTTGGATTTGTGGCGTTCCCATGCCAGCTCATCGTTCGGGTGCACCTGGATCGAGAGATCCTGCCGGGCGTCGATGAACTTGATCAGCAGCGGGAACTCCTCGCCGAAACGCCCGTAGTTGGCTTTGCCCAACAGCGCCGCGCCGTGGCGGGCGATCAGTTCCGGGAGCGATGTCCCGGCTTCGGGGCCTTCGGCGACGACGGACTCGTTGTCCTTGACGCCCGAAAGCTCCCAGCTTTCGCCGATGTTGCGCTGGTCGGTGGCGATTCCCTTGTAAGGGGCGATCTTCTCGCCGCCCCAGATCAGGGATTTCAGAATCGGTTGAAATTTATACATGGTCGATCTATTTTATGCGTTTTCCGTGTCGAGCTGGCTCAAGGCGAAAGCGTATGCTCCGACCGAAATGGCTTGGCTCGCGCCGAGTTTCGAAATGGTCACGCCGATGCGTTTTTGCGGGTCGTAGGCCACGTAGCGGTCCGTGCCGTAGACTTTCAGGGGCCGCTGCGCGCCCTTGGCGAATTCGCGGAATTCAGTCTCGTCGTCCAGATCGTAAACCTTCATCTGCACGCGGTTCAACTCGTTGCCGTTGAGCTGGTGCATCTTCGAACGCAGCTCGTTCAGCAGGCTGGGCATGATCCATTTGCGGGCCGCCGTGATGCCGCCGCCGATGACGATCAGGCCGTCCACCAGCGTCACGGCCGTAGCCATGGCGTCGCCGGCGATCTCGCCCATTTCGGCAAAAGCCTTCTTCGCGGCCTCGACATCTCCCGGGCGTTTACCCTCGGCGATTTCGCAGATATCTTTCGGTTCGAAGGTGTGGTTCACGTCGCCCGAAGCTTCGCCGTAGACGCGTTTCACGGCACGGATCGACGCCCCGTCCTCGACGATGATTTCGGGCATTTTCTTGTGACGCAGGCAGAACGTCTCGACGCATGAGTTGTCGCCGCGGTTCAGCCGGTTGTCGATCACAAGGCCCACGCCGAGTCCCGTGCCGAAGGTGTAGCCGACGAGGTTTTTGTATTTCTTCGGGCTTCCCAGCGCTTCGAGCCGGGCGTTGACCTCGGGCAGGGCGCCTCCCAGCGCCTCGCCGTAGGCGAACAGGTCGCCGTCGTTGTTGATGTATACCGGGATGCCGAATTTCGCTTCGAGGAACGGACCCAGCGCCACGCCTTCGCGGAACGACGGGAAGTTGGGCAGATAACCGCCGATGATGCCGTTCGGATAGTCGGCCGGGCCGGGGAATGCGAAACTGATGGCTACGGGTTTTTCGGACAGACGGTCGATGACGGCCTGGAACCCTTCGACCATCGTCGCGAGGCATTTGTCGAGGTTCTCGGCATGCGACGGGAGGGTGATCGGCTCCACAATGAATTTGTTGGCCTGCATGGCGCCGAAAACGAGGTTCGTGCCGCCGGCGTCGAGGGTGATGACCACCCGGTTGTCATGGCTGTACATATTGAGTAGTTTTGTTTGGATTGTCGGTGTTCCGGTAGGCAAAGATACATAAAAATTGAACGGGTGCAAAACCGAATTGCGCGAAAAAGGCCGGCGACTGCTGCCGCCGGCCTTTTTCAGGACCTTGCCTTGTGTCAGTTGTTTTCGGGACGCAGCTTGCGCACGACGGCGCCGGTCTGCCACATCTCGTTTTCGCGCATCTCGCGCAGCTCCTCGTTGAGCTTCTCGCGGTAGTCGGGTTTGCTGTTCAGGTCGATCGAACGCTGGGCCTCGTTGCCGGCGGCCACCTCCCTGTACAGCTCTTCGAAGACGGGCTTCGTGGCGTCGCGGAACTTCTTCCACCAGTCCAGCGCGCCGCGCTGGGCCGTGGTCGAACAGTTGGCGTACATCCAGTCCATGCCGTTCTCCGAGACCAGCGGCATGAGCGACTGGGTCAGCTCCTCGACCGTTTCGTTGAAGGCCTCCGAGGGGGTGTGGCCGTTGGCGCGCAGCGTGTCGTACTGGGCGGCGAAGATGCCTTGGATGGCGCCCATCAGCGTGCCGCGCTCGCCCGTGAGGTCGGAGTAGACCTCGCGCTTGAAGTCGGTTTCGAACAGGTAGCCCGAACCCACGCCGATGCCCAGCGCCACGACGCGTTCGAAGGCGCGGCCCGTGGCGTCCTGGAACACCGCATAGCTCGAATTGAGTCCGCGGCCCTGGAGGAACATGCGCCGCAGCGAGGTTCCCGAGCCTTTCGGGGCGATCAGGATCACGTCCACGTCGGCCGGGGGCACGATGCCCGTGCGCTCCTTGTAGGTGATGCCGAAGCCGTGGGAGAAATAGAGGGCCTTGCCCGGCGTGAGGTGCTTTTTGATTGAAGGCCATACGGCGATCTGCCCGGCGTCGGAGAGCAGGTACTGGATGATCGTGGCGCGCTCGGCGGCCTCCTCGATGCCGAAAAGCGTCTGGCCCGGCACCCAGCCGTCGGCTACGGCCTTGTCCCAGCTCGCGGAGCCTTCGCGCTGGCCCACGATGACCCTGAATCCGTTGTCGCGCAGGTTGAGCGACTGTCCGGGGCCTTGCACGCCGTAGCCGATGACGGCGATGGTCTCGTCCTTGAGTGTTTCGAGCGCTTTTTCCAGAGGAAATTCCTCGCGGGTTACGACGTTCTCTTCGACGCCGCCGAAATTGATCTTTGCCATGATTTTCGTGATTTTGAGTTTGTTATATGTTCTGAAAGTTATTTTTCGCTTTTGCTCCCTTCTTCATCGGATTCGGCCCTTAAACGGTCGATTTCTTCAAGGTACTCGTTCAGCAGCTCGCGCCGCGACTTGATGATGGCCACCGTGCCGCTGCGCACGAACTGCTGTACGCCGTAGGGTTGCAGCAGGCGGAACAACGCCTGCGTGTCGGCTTTGTGACCGGTCTTCTCGACGACGATGTAGTCCTCGTCGATCTCCAGAATGCGGACGTTGTGTTCCCTGACGAGTTGTTCGACACCCCGGCTGCGGGTCACCTTGTAGAGGGCGATCTCCTGCTGCACGACCTCGTCGGGGGTGTAGACGAAGGTCTTCAGCACGTCGATCTTTTTCTCGACCTGCCGCACGAGTTTGTCGACCTGATCGGGTGTGGTGCGGACCACGATGGTGAATTTGTGGATGCCCTGCAACGCCGATTCCGAGGTCGTGAGGCTCTCGATGTTCACGTCGCGGCAGGTGAAGACGGTGGTGATCTGGCTCAGCAGGCCCACCTTGTTCTCCGAAAACACGGTGATGATGTATTCCTGTTCCATACGCTGTTTCGTTTTATTCGAACCGGATTTCCGATACCGGGGCGCCCGCCGGGACCATCGGGAAAATGTTCTCTTCGCCCTCGACGCGCACCTCCAGCAGGAAGGCGCCTTCGGAGGCTTTCATGGCGGCGATGGCCTCGTCGAGTTCCTCGCGCCGTTCGACGCAGCGGTACGAAAGGCCGTTGCCGCGGGCGATCAGCCCGAAATCGGGGTTGACCATCTCCGTAAAGGAGTAGCGGCGGTCGTAGAACAGCTCCTGCCATTGGCGCACCATGCCGAGGAACGAGTTGTTCAGCAGGACGATTTTCACGGGGATCTTCGACTGGAAGATCGTGCCCAGCTCCTGAATGGTCATTTGCAGGCCGCCGTCGCCGGCGAAAAGGACGACTTCGCGGTCGGGGGCGCCCAGCTTGGCCCCGATGGCCGCCGGAAGTCCGAATCCCATCGTGCCGAGACCGCCCGAGGTGACCACGCTGCGCGTGCGGCGGAATCCGAAATAGCGCGCGGCGTTCATCTGCTGCTGGCCCACGTCGGTCACCAGCACCGCGTCGTTGCGGTAGGCCCGGGCCACGGCGGCGACCGCCTCGCCCATGCGGATACGCCCCTCGGCGGGATGCACGGCCTTGCGGATGACGGCTTCGTATTCGATCTGGTCGCAGGCGCGGAATCCGGCGATCCATTGGCTGTGGTCGCGTTTGCGGATACGCTCGGTGATGAGCGGCAGGGAGCGTTTCACATCGCCCACGACCGCCACGTCGGCCGGGATGATCTTGCCGATCTCCGCGGGGTCGATCTCCAGGTGGATCACCTTGGCGTTGGCGCCGAAATGCGCGGGATTCCCCGTCACGCGGTCGTCGAAACGCATGCCCACGGCCACGAGCAGGTCGCACTCCTGGTTCTTGATGTTGGGACCGTAGTTGCCGTGCATGCCCAGCATGCCCACGTTTTGCGGATGGTCGGTCGGCAGGGCCGAGAGACCCAGCAGGGTCGAGGCGGCGGGCATGCCGCTCTTGTCGAGCAGCGCCCGCAGCTCGGCTTCGGCGTTGCCCAGGATGACGCCCTGACCCACCATGACCAGCGGACGGCGGGCCTGGTCGATCAGCCGTGCGGCTTCGGCGATGCGTTCCGCGTCGGGTGCGGGCGCGGGGAGGTAACTGCGGATCGAGGTGATTTTTTCGTAGCGGAACGGAGCTGTTCCGCATTGTGCGTCCTTGGTGATGTCGACCACGACGGGACCCGGACGGCCCGAGCGGGCGATGTAGAAGGCCTTGGCGATGGCCGCGGGAATGTCCTCGGTGCGCTTGACCTGGCAGTTCCATTTGGTGACGGCCTGCGTGATGCCGATGAAATTGGTCTCCTGAAAGGCGTCGGTGCCCAGCAGCGCGGAGCCGACCTGTCCGGTGACGAGCACCAGCGGCGTGGAGTCCATCAGCGCGTCGGCCAGCCCCGTCACGGTGTTCGTGGCGCCGGGACCCGAGGTCACCAGACAGACCCCGACGCGGCCGCTGACGCGGGCATAGCCCTGTGCGGCGTGCACGGCGCCCTGCTCGTGACGTACGAGGATGTGGCGCAGGCGGTCGCGGTAGTCGTAAAGCGCGTCGTAGACGGGGATGATCGCGCCTCCGGGATAGCCGAAAACGGTTTCGACGCCCTCTTGGAGAAATGATTCGATCAGGGCCTTCGATCCCGTCATCGAGGGGTCGGAGGCCGCGCGTCGCTCTTCGGGACGGAGTGTTTGAGAGGTATTCATTGCGGGTCCGTTTTTTATTCTTCGTTATCGTCGACGATACGTACGGCGCCTTTGTCGGCCGAGCTGACCAGCCGGGCATAGGCGCGCAGCGACGCCGGAACGCGGCGGTCGCGGCCGGCGGGGCGGAAGCGTTCCTGTGCGGCCATGCGGGCGGCGATCTCCGCGTCGTCGACCGCGAGGCGGATCGAGCGGCCGGGGATGTCGATCTCGATCTCATCGCCCGTGCGGACGACGGCGATCTCCCCGCCCGAGGCGGCTTCCGGCGAGACGTGGCCGATCGAAAGCCCCGAGGTTCCGCCCGAGAAACGCCCGTCGGTGATCAGCGCGCAGGCCTTGTCGAGGTGTTTCGACTTGAGGTACGACGTGGGGTAGAGCATCTCCTGCATGCCCGGGCCGCCCTTGGGGCCTTCGTAGCGGATGACGACCACTTCGCCCGGCTGCACCTCGTCGGCGAGAATGCCGTTCATGGCCTGCTCCTGCGATTCGTAAACGCGCGCCGGGCCGCGGAAGACGAACAGTTTTTCGTCCACGCCGGCGGTTTTGACGACGCAGCCCTGCCGGGCGATGTTGCCCGTCAGCACGGCCAGTCCGCCGTCGCGGAAATAGGCGTGCTCCACGTCGCGGATGCAGCCCGCCGTGCGATCGGTGTCGGGTTCTTCGTAGTAGGAGTGCTGTGCGCCCAGCTCGCGGCTGTAATGGCCTGCCGGGGCGCTGAGCGCGCGGCGTCGCGCGGCGTCGGCGGCTGCCGGGTTGAGAATGTCGCAGGCCGGGATCGCTTCGCCCAGCGTGCGCCCGTCGACGCGCAGGACCGAGGTGTCGAGCAGTCCGGCACGGTCAAGCTCGCCCAGAATGGCGAAGATGCCTCCGGCGCGGTTGACGTCCTGGATGTGGTAGTGCGAGTTGGGGGCGACCTTGCAGAGCACCGGGACCCGGCGCGAAAGGCGGTCGATGTCCTGCATCGTGAAATCGACGCCGGCCTCGTGGGCCACGGCCAGCAGGTGCAGGACCGTGTTGGTCGAGCCGCCCATGGCGATGTCTAACGACATGGCGTTTTCGAAGGCGGCCTTCGTGGCGATCGAACGCGGAAGCACCCGCTCGTCGCCCTCGAAGTAGTAACGTTCGGCATTGCGGACGATGAGCGCCGCAGCGTCTTCGAACAGCCGGCGGCGATTGACGTGGGTGGCGACGATCGTGCCGTTGCCCGGCAGCGAGAGACCCAGCGCCTCGGTCAGACAGTTCATCGAGTTGGCCGTGAACATGCCCGAGCACGATCCGCAGCCGGGGCAGGCGCAGCGCTCGATCTCGGCGATCTGCGCGTCGCTGCACGTCTCGTCGGCCCCCATCACCATGGCGTCGATCAGGTCGACGCTGCGGCCCTGAAATTTTCCGGCCTCCATCGGCCCGCCCGAGACGAAGACCGTCGGGATGTTGAGCCGCATGGCGGCCATCAGCATGCCGGGGGTGATCTTGTCGCAGTTCGAAATGCAGACCAGCGCGTCGATCTTGTGGGCGGAGGCCATGTACTCGACGCTGTCGGCGATGATCTCGCGCGAAGGCAGCGAGTAGAGCATGCCGTCGTGGCCCATGGCGATGCCGTCGTCGACGGCGATGGTGTTGAACTCCGCGGCGAAGCACCCGAGGGCTTCGATGCGCTGTTTGACATATTGTCCGATTTCGTGCAGGTGTACGTGCCCCGGCACGAGTTGGGTGAACGAATTGGCGATGCCGATGACCGGCCGGCCGAACTGTTCCTCGCGCATGCCGTTGGCGCGCCAGAGGCTTCTGGCTCCCGCCATCCGGCGGCCCGTCGTGGTGACGGCGCTTTTGAGTGTGTGTTTCATCTTTCCGTTTTCGTTTCAGTCTCCTGCCGGGTCCGGTCCTGCAACAAAAAAACCTTTCCCCGGTGGGAGAAAGGCTTTATTTTCAATCAACTATGCACGCCACCTTTCTCCCGTTATCTCCGAAGGACGACGAGCAGCAGGGTAATGACGTGAATATTCGAATGATTCAGGGCGTTCATAGCCGGTTTTCCGTGTTTGTTCGTTTTCTGCGACAGTGCATCCGCGTGCAGGCCGGGTCTCCCCGTTATGCCGGATGCTTTCTGTCTGACTATGGCAAAGATATGAATATTGAATCAGTTGAACAAATAATTTCCTAAAAAAATTTAATATTGTAACAGTCCGGAAGCATATTCTTTCCTGAAGTTCGCAACTGTGCGTGACGGCTCGTGTTTGCTTACAATTTGAAACCGGTATTTTGGCCTCCGGATGCGGTTCCCGGGCGTTTTCTTCCCGCGGTCCGGCGGGTGTGGGCCGAAAGGCTTTCATTTTTATTTTCGAAATCTCTGTTGCGGCCTTTTTGCGCTGCTCCTATATAAATAAAAGGCCGTCTGCGCAACGGCGGGCCACTTACAAATTGTTACATGGATTTGGATTATTAAAATATTTGTTTTATATTTGCCGACGATGGTTACCAAACGGCATAACACGACGACAGGGCGAGGTTGCGGATTTATCGGCAATCCCGTAGGCTGTGTTTATACCGCTCTCTTCACGACCGCCACAACTGCCACGACGACTGCCACGACCCCCGTGGGGGTTCAGTAGTCAATATTCCGTCCGCATACCTGCGTGTGCACATCCCGGCCAAGGCTGCCGGAGCGGAAACAGAAAATCAGGCAAAGGTAGTTCAATTCATCAAAAAAAAATGGTATGAAACATATTAAGGTTTTCGCGCCGGGAACGGTCGCGAATCTGGGGTGCGGTTTCGATGTGATGGGCCTTACGCTCGACGGCGTGGGCGACGTGCTGGAAGTGGGCGTTGCGGAAAATGCCGAAGGATTCGAAATCCGTAACCGCAGCGGGGTGGAACTCCCCGGAAATGTCGAAGAAAACGTCATCACGCCCGCCGTACGGGCCTTGCTCGAAGCTTACGGCCGTCCGGTGCGGATCGAGGTGGAGATCCTCGAAAAGATCGCTCCCGGCAGCGGCATCGGGTCGAGCGCCGCCTCGTCGGCCGCCGCCGTCTACGGGGTCAACGAACTGCTGGGCCGCCCGTTCTCGGGCAAGCAGCTGGTGGAGTTCGCCATGATGGGCGAGGCGTTGCTGGGCGGCACGCCCCATGCCGACAATGTAGGCCCCGCGCTGTTGGGCGGCGTGGTGCTGGTCCGCGGCTACCGGCCGTTCGACATCGTGCGGCTGCCCGTGCCCGACAACTTTTTCTACGCCGTGGCGCATCCCGGCATCGTGGTCAGCACCCGGGAGGCGCGCGAGGCGCTTCCGAAGCGGATTCCTCTGTCGGATGCCGTTGCGCAGTGGGGCAACGTCGGCGGACTGGTCGCCGGGTTCGCGCTGCGCGACGTGGCGCTGATCGGCCGTTCGATGCACGACGTCGTGGCGGAGCCGTACCGCAAGGGATTCATCCCCGGGTACGACGCGCTGAAGGAGCAGGTGCTGGCCGGAGGCGCGCTGGCCATGAACATCGCCGGATCGGGCCCCTCGGTTTTCGCGCTGGCCTCCAATTACGAGGCTGCCGTGCGGATCTCCGGGGAGATGAAGCGGCATTTCGAAGGGTTGGGAATCGGTTGTAATAGCTATGCGGGCCGCGTGTCGAATGCCGGGGCGCGGGTTGTCGAATAACAAAAGCGAAGGACGATGAATTATTACAGTACGAGAGATCGGGAACGGGCGCACGGCTGTTCGCTGCGCGAGGCCGCGATGATGGGGCTGGCCCCCGACGGGGGGCTGTTCGTCCCCGAACGGATTCCGCAGGCCGACATGGCCCTTGCGGAGCGTCTGGCCGGCGAATCCTATGCCGCGTTGGCGGGTTATCTGACGGGGTTGTTCTTCGGCGGCGATTTCGATTCGCAGGCCGTGCAGCGTGAACTGGACGGCCTTTACGACTTCCCCGTGCCCCTGCGCGTGGTCGGCCGGGGACGCTATACGCTGGAACTGTTCCACGGTCCGACCTGCGCCTTCAAGGATTTCGGCGCCGGGTTCATGGGCCGGATGACAGGCCTGCTGGGCGCCGCCGATGAAAAACTGGTGATTCTCACGGCCACCTCGGGCGATACGGGCAGCGCCGTGGCGCACGGGTTTCACAATGTGCCGGGCGTCGAGGTCGTGGTGCTCTATCCCGAAGGGAAGATCAGCCGCCTGCAGGAGTGCCAGATGACCGCCCTGGGCGGCAACATCCATCCGCTGCGCGTCGCCGGAACGTTCGACGATTGCCAGCGGCTTGTGAAGGAGCTGTTCGCCGACGCCCCGTTCCGCAAGCGGCGACGGGTGACGTCGGCCAATTCGATCAACCTGCTGCGCTGGATTCCGCAGGCGTTCTACTATTTCTACGGTTATTGCCAGTGGCGGCAGGCCACGGGCGGCGACCGTCCTGTCGTCGTCGTGCCGAGCGGCAATTACGGAAACCTCGCCGCCGGAATGCTGGCCCGGCGCATGGGACTGCCCCTCGGGGGCTTCGTCGCCGCCTCGAACGTCAACGATGTCGTGCCCGAGTTCATCCGCACGGGCGTCTACCGCCCGAGGCCGTCGGTGCGGACTCCGGCCAATGCGATGGATGTCGGCGCACCGAGCAATTTCGAACGGATGCTGTGGCTCTGCGACGGCGATCCGGAGATGCTGCGCGCCGAACTGGAGGGATTCCGCTGCGACGATGCCTCGATCCGCCGCACGATCGACGAGCTGTATGAGCGCCACGGCTATTTCTCCGATCCGCACAGCGCCGTCGGCTATGCGGCCTCGGCGGCCGTGGACAAGCCGGGTTTTTACCTCTCCACGGCGCATCCCGCCAAGTTCGGAGAGGTCATCGAATCGGTGACCGGATCGCGGGTGCCGCTTCCGGAGCGGCTCGAACGGCTGACGCGGCGGCCGCAATGCTCCGAACCGCTGGCGGCCGATCTTGCCGCCTTCGAAGAGTTCGTGGCGAACGTCTGAATGTGAAAATCCTCCGCCCGATCGGGCGGAGGATTCTTTCTTTTGTTGTGTTTTCGGTTGTGTTTTTGGTTGCTTTTGTTTATATTTGTTGCGGAAAAAGCAAATAAATCCGATACTAACGTAAAAAAACTTCCGATGAACCTCAAACGTCTGCTCCCTTTACTGATCGTTCCGCTGCTGCTGACGGCCTGCCCGTCGGGCGCCAACCGGACGAAAAACGGTCCCGATCTGCGTAACCTGCCGCGCGAAATCCGCTCGGGCGAACAAGGTCCGTTCCACGTGCAGGGCATTGCCGTCGATCTCGAACGCGGCTACATCTATTTCTCCTTCACGACCAAACTGCTGAAGATGGACTTCGAAGGCAATCTGATAGGCAGCGTGGACGGCATGACGGGCCATCTGGGCTGCCTGACGATGAATCCTGCCGACGGCCGCGTTTACGGCTCGCTGGAATACAAGGACGATGCGATCGGCAAGGGCATCCGCCGGACGCTCGACGCCGGGCAGGTGGCGCCTGAAGACGAAAAGGACCGGACGGGATTCTACGTCGCCATTTTCGACGTGGACCGCATCACGCGTCCGGACATGGATGCTGAAAAGGATCGTGTGATGACCACGGTCTATATCAAGGAGGCCGTCGACGACTATTTCGCAACGGCGGAGAACGGCGGACGGACGGTCGAGCACCGGTTCGGCTGTTCGGGCATCGACGGCGTGACCTTCGCGCCCCGGTTCGGAGCGAAGGAGGGCGGCGATTATCTCTATGTGGCCTACGGCGTTTACGGCGACACCCTGCGCACGGACAACGATTACCAGGTGCTGCTCGCCTACGACACGAAGGACTGGAAGCGTTTCGAGCAGCCGCTCTCGCAGGGAAGTCTGCATAAAAGCGGCCCTGCGGCGCCCGATCACAAGTATTTCGTCCGCACGGGCAATACCTCGTGGGGAATTCAGAACCTGGCCTATGATCCCGCGTCGGGAAACTGCTATGCCGCGGTTTACAAAGGTAAAAAATCCCAGTACCCCAATTATTCGCTCTTTGTGATCGACGGCGGCAAACCGGCTCGCAGGGAGCTTTTGCAGGGATTCGATACGCCCGCCGAGGGTGAGGTGCTCTCGCTGGTTCCCGCCGGGAAATTGGCCGGCGGCATCTACGGGTGGGATTTCAAATGGGGAACGACGGGACTGTGTCCGCTCGGCGGCGGCTATTTCTATATTTCGCAGAACGCCCGTTCGAAGGAGACCAAACAGCAGAGCAGCACCGTTCGCCTCTATCGGTGGACCGGCGATGCGGATGCCCCCTTCCGGCCGGTCGAATAGCCCCTCTCCGGTTGTGCCATGCGCCCGGCCGCTCGCAGGAGCGGCCGGGCGTCTTCTTGTCGGCTGCATGAGGGGCAGCCAGCGAATGCTGCGGGGTAAGCCTGCATGTTGCCGGGTTATCCCCGGCTTTCCATGCTGTCGACCGACGGGTTGACCGTCACCACGTCCTGTTCCAGCTGCCGTTCTGTGGGCGTCCCGTCCCCGGTTGCAGGTGTGATCGGACCTCCGTCGTTGAGAATGTCGTCGGGGGTGACTTGCGTTACGGTGATTTCCTGCGTCGGTTCCGGCTGCCGGGCGGCGGTTTGTTCCGCCCCTGTTCTATCGGTATGTTTCATGGCTCCCTTTTTGGACGGGAGCCTTGCAAAGGCCATACCGTTTCCGGTGATGGCGGGCGCCTTTACGGTTCCGGGTTCCCGAAGTCGAACCGCAGCTGCACGCACTCCGGGCAGGCCTCCGGCGAGTTGCCGACCGTAAGGCCGATCAGCCGGATTTTACGCCCGTGGAAATCCGCCGCGGCCAGCAGTTCTTCCGACACGCGCCGGAGGGTTTCTGCCGAATCGACGGGCGTGAATAGGGTTTTCGAGCGGGTTATCTGCCGGAAGTTGTCGAACTTGAGCTTCAGGACGACGGTCTTGCCCCGAAATTCATGCCGCATCACCCGGTTCCAGACCTCCTCGCGCACGGCCGACAGTTCGAGCCGCAGCCGTTCCCGGTCGTCCGTGTCTTCGGCAAAGGTCGTTTCGGCTCCGAGCGACTTGCGGACCCGGTTCGGCGTGACCTCCCGTTCGTCGATGCCCCGGGCATAGCCGTAATAGCTGTGTCCGGCCTTCCCGAACTGCTGCACGAGTGCCGCTTCGTTCCAGAGCCGCAGGTCGGCTCCCGTACGGATGCCGAGGCGGTGCATCTTTTCGGCCGTCACTTCGCCGATGCCGAAAAAGCGTTCGACGGGCAGTCCGGCTACGAACTCCTCGATCCGCCCCGGCGGGATCGTGAACAGTCCGTCGGGTTTCCGATAGTCGGAGGCGATCTTTGCCAGCATCTTGTTGACCGAGATTCCGGCCGAGGCCGTCAGTCCGGTTTCGGCGAGGATGCGGGCTTTGATTTCGCGGGCGACCAGCGTCGCCGAACGGACGTGGCTCACGTCGAGAAACGCTTCGTCGAGCGAGAGAGGCTCCACGAGTTCGGTGTATTCGCCGAAGATGGCGCGGATCTGTCGGGAAACGGCTTTGTAGACATCGAACCGTGCCGGAACGAAGATCAGTTCCGGACACAGCCGCTTCGCCAGCACGGACGAGAGGGCCGAATGAACCCCATAGGGGCGGGCTTCGTAGCTTGCCGTGGCGACGACCCCGCGCGGTCCGTCATATCCGACGGCGATCGGACGGCCCCGGTATTCGGGGCGGTCGCGCTGCTCTACGGATGCGTAAAAGGCATCCATGTCGATATGGATAATCTTGCGTTGGGACATCGGGCGTTTGTCGGACGGACGCAAAGATAATGCAAATTATTTCTTTTTTGCCGGTCGAATCCGGCGTTTCATACCGGCAGGTTGAGGCCCGGTTGGCTGCCGGCGCGTATTGGCGGTTGAAAATCTCTTCCGGATTGAGGGAATGCGAACGGATTGCGTATCTTTGTCCTCGTTTATATATCCGATGAAAAATGGCAGATGATTATTTAGGCCGAAAAATGGAAGAGTACCTGGCCCGTTCGGCATCCGGCCAGGCCAGTCGCCGGCCGCTGGTAACATTGAGCCGGCTGTTGCTGAAAAACCGCAGCCATCGCGGCTACGATCCCCGCTTCATCGTGCGCGAAGACCAGCTTCGCCGCATTATCGGGGTCAATACCCGCATCCCCTCGGCGCGGAATCAGCAGGTCCTGCGATTCCGGCCCGTCCTGGCGGACGAAGCGCCCGGGGTCTTGGCCGAAATCCGCCTCGGAGGGGCCTTGCCCGAGCTTCATTTACCGCTTCCGGGAACCGGGCCGAACGCTTTCATCATCGTCTGCTCGACGGTTCCGGAAGATCGTTATGTCGATATTGATTTGGGTATTTCGGTTCAGAGCATGCTGCTCCAGGCGGCTGAAATCGGACTGAACGGCATCTGTATCGGCGCGTTTGACAAAGAGCGGATCCGGCAGAAATTCCATCTGGAGTCCGAGCCGCTGCTGATCCTGGCCATCGGCAAAGGCATCGAGAAAATCGAATTGGTGGAGATTTCCGAAAACGACGATCACCGTTATTTCCGCAAGGACGGCATACACTATGTCCCTAAAGTCCGTGTGGAAGATCTGATTATCGGGTAAGTCGGATTTTACGCCGCCCGCTGCCCCCCCCCTCGGGGCGGCCCGCTGAACAGCGCAGGTTCCTTGTTGTGGGTGAACGGGGCGTTGGTTTCCGAGGACGGATAAACGCGCCGGAGACCTCCTCGGAGTCGTTTCCGCCGTGCTGTTAGTCTTTTTCTGCCGGGGTGCCGCGGCATCCGATGCCCGAATCTCCTGCGTCAGCCGAGCTCGGTAAGGATCTGCTGCACGACGCTCTCGTCGGCATCGGTCAGGGTGTATTCGGGAACGCCGGCGCACCCGCCCATCGAGACCTGCGGATTGCGGAAGCGCATGCCGCTTTCGCGTTCCCGGCGGGCGCTGAAATGCAGGGCGTCGACCCCTGTGGCGGCCAGCAGCCGGGCATTCGACGGACCGACGCCGCTTCCGGCCATGATTTCGATGCGCCCGGTAGCCTGTGCCGCCAGCGCACGCAGCGTTTCGATGCCTTCCTGCGCCGTGTTGCGGCCTCCGGAGGTGAGCACCCGGCGGCATCCGGTGCGGATGACCGCTTCGAGCGCCTGCCGGGGATCGCGCGTCATGTCGAACGCGCGGTGGAACGTCACCTCCATCCCCTCAGCCTCGCGGACAAGCTGCGCCGTGCGCGTCTCGTCCACCTCTCCGTCGGGGGTCAGCACGCCGAGGACCACCCCGTCGGCTCCGCAGGCACGGGCGAAGCGAATCTCTTCGGCCATCAGCGCCGTTTCGGCATCCGTATAGCAAAAATCCCCGCCCCGAGGGCGTATCATCACGCTCAGCCGCAGGCCCGGTAGACTCCGGGCGTAGCGGATCAGCCCGGCGGAAGGGGTCGTACCCCCTTCGAAGGGCGCGGCACAAAGCTCGATGCGCGTGACGCCTGTCCGCCGGGCTATATCGCACGCATCGCAGGTATAGGCGCAAAGTTCAGTCGTCATAAATTCCGGTCATAATTGGTGTATGGTGTACAAAAGACGGTCGCCGAGGCCAATCGTATAGCCGTGGGATTCGAACACGACACGGTTGAACGTATCGCCGATCAGAAAGACCGGAAGCGAAACGTTCCCCGGCAGCTGCATCGCTTCGAGAATCCGCCTGCGAACCGAGCCGTCGCGGTCGATGCCAAAGGTGACGGTCGCCGGCAGCGGGGCCGCGGGCGACGCCGTGTATTTCCGGTACGCCCCCTCGTCGGGGAAGAGCAGGATCAGCGAGCGTCCCCACGCTTCAAGCTCCGCGGCTTTGGCCGCGATGTCCTTCAGCGCATGATCTGTAGGCTCCTGTCCGACGCACAGCAATCCGATCACGAAATAACCACGTCCCGCAGTCGTGAGGACCGACGTTTCGGCTCCCGTCGCGGCGTCAGTGAATTTCGACTCCGAATCGAAACTCCCGATCACGCGAACCGCCTCCGAATTGTCGCGCATCGTCAGGTTCGTTTCGGTCGTACTGTCCGGACGGACGTTGAAGAACGACACGTTCCCCAGCACGCTGCCGCTGGCGAGCCGGCTGCCCGTCACAAGCATATAATAACCGGTTTCCAGATCGGCGGGAGCCCGGAACAGCTCGCTCCACCGCTCGAAATCAGGATAGTTCAGCAGGGAGAACGACTGCCCGTCGAAGCGCGAAAGGGAGAAGTGCCGGAAATACTCCGGATCGTCGAGACGCGGAATCGGCGCATAGTTCAATTGCAGCCGCCCGGTCTCCAGTTCCCGGTTCCCGGCCGCGTCGAAATCGACGGGCACATCCTTCCCGGCATGGCGGTAGAAGAGGTTGCCCGTCACGCGGTCGATCCACGCCGGGATGCCGAGCGAACGAGCCGCGGCAACGAAGAAGATAGCCCGCGAGAGTTTGTCGGCCGTCCGGCTACGCCACACGCCTTCGGGCGAGATGGTCGTGGAGACGGTGCAGAGTTCCGGACGCAGGGTCAAGCTGTCGCGGCACCACGCCACCAGACGCTGCGGGTCACGGCGGAACGCGGCGGCATCGGCGGCCGGAATTTCCCGCTGCAGGAACGACCGGTAGGGCGTGAGCATCTCATCGGCCACACGCGGGGCCAGCACGGTCGCGGCGTCGGCATTCTTGTCCGTATTATAAAGATGATCCGCGAGCACCGCCGACGGCGTATCGCGCAGATCCTTTTCCGACAGCGTGGCGAGCAGTTGCAGCGCCCGCCCGGTGCATCCTTTCCGGCTCGCGCCGCGCAGGAAATCCATAATTTCGGCGTGATTGCCTCTCGAAGCGGCGATAAATCCGGCCACATCGTCCGGCTTCATGCCGACAGAACGTGCAAACTCCGCAACGGCGGGTTTCGCCGGGAACGTGGCGATATAGGCGTTGCGGATGGAGTCTTCGCGGTTGAAGCGACGGTCGTTCTCCGCACGCTGAGCGGCCGTCACCTCCGGCAAATTCGCGCTCTCGGCCGGAGGAACGATGTCGACGGGGAAGGAGAATTCGTCGCCGATCGCATGCTCCAGCACCACCGTCGCATCCGTCTCCCTCCCGAAAGAAACCTTCCGAACCCCAAACCGGCCATCACAGACAGCCGTGACAAGCATATCGCCCAGACCCGCCGACAGCGACGCCCGCCCCCGGACGTCGGTCGTTTTGCGCGATACGGTGTAGAACTCGGCGTAATTGTAAAGTTTGAACTCCACGGTCGCACCCTCCACGGGACTGCCCGCCGTGTCGGTGACCGTCACGGTGAGCGGGGCGCACGCGGCATAGTTCGAGATCACATTGATCTCGGTGTAGTTGGCCGTGGTTTTCATCACCTCCTCCGAACCGTCGTAATAGCCGAAGACCTTGGTATGCATCAGCATCCCGCGGCTGGCCGGGGCGTTGAACCACCCCAGGTCGAGCACCGGTTCCGGCTCGCAGGCCCCGAGGAAATGCCACCGTCCGTCGGCCCAGGCCTCTACCCAGGCGTGGTTGTCGTCGGTGTGCGCCCAGCGGGGCGTGTAGACCTGCCGGGCCGGGATGCCCACCGACCGCAGGGCCGCAACGAGCAGCGTGGACTCCTCGCCGCAGCGGCCGTAAGCCGTGCGCACGGTGGCCAGCGGCGAACTAGTTCGCGCATCCGACGGCTGGTAGTTGGCCTTCTCGTGACACCAGTGGTTCACTTCGAGGATGGCGTCATACATCGACAGCCCCTCGACGCGGGGTTTGAGTTCATCGTGAAATACCCGGCGCGAATCATCGAGACACTCGTTGTTGACCCGCACGGGCAGCACGAAATGCCGGAACAACTCGTCGGAGACGCTCCTGCCCCAAGGCATCTCCTGCCGGACAGACAGCGCACAGCGCACGTTTTCCAGATAAAAATCGCCCAGATAGTCGGTAATGTCCCCCACGGGCATATAGGCATAGAGAAACGTCATTGCATCGCGTTCCTGCGGCGTCATCGGTTCGTCGAATATCCCGAACAGATCGCCCCGGGGGAGCAGCTCCTGTTTGTGCCGGAAATCGGTCTCCACGCGCCGCATGAAACCCTCGTTGCCGGCCGGGGAGCACG
>ERZ827458.612-NODE-612-length-44477-cov-10.163725_pt1 | contig 44477 bp, 46 predicted proteins | sample MGYA00519706_ERZ827458 | MGnify/ENA primary metagenome ERZ827458 (study PRJEB31778, sample SAMEA3449309) | human gut metagenome | biome: human gut; feature: human-associated habitat; material: faeces | place: United Kingdom | collected 2010/2012 ...
TGCCGCGTGCTTTCTTTGGTACTTTCTTTCGCTTCGAAAGAAAGTACTGCCCCCTTCGGGGCGGCAGCCCCACCACCCGCGCCGTAGTCGGCGCGTCATTCCCCAACAGGGGATTTTCTTACGGCAAAGCTGACATACCCTGCTGCAAAGCAGTAGACTTTCCTCGGGGCAAACAATCGTAATGTCCTGTACTGCCAAAATAAAACCTCGCCTACACACTCTCGTGTCAGAGTCGACGCGCCATGCCGCACGGCCAAAAAAAATCCCTGCGGCAGAGCCGTTGTATAGCAACGCTGCAACTCCTCCCTGCACCCCTTCCTCCCAACCGCATATAGTAAAGCGAGGGAGAAACCTCCCTCCTTTCAAAACACCAGGGAGGAATGAACATGGCAACCTTTACTAATCAGGCGACCCTTTCTTATAATAATACGGTTACCCGCTCCAATATCGTGACGGGCGAACTGGTTGATATTCTGGCGGTGGCGAAAACCGCCGTCACCGACACCTACGGCTGTGATACCTGCGTCACCTATACCGTCAGCATCGTCAATAGCGGCGCGGCGGCGTTCGCCGGGCTGACCGTTACGGACGATCTGGGCGCGTATGCGTTCGGCGAGGGCACGGTCACACCATTGGAATACCGGGCTGGCAGCCTGAAATATTATGTGAACGGTCTGCTTCAGACGACCCCCACCGTCACTGCCGGGCCGCCCATGACGGTCACGGGGATCAGCGTGCCCGCCGGAGGCAACGCGCTGCTGGTCTATCAGGTTCATACCAATGATTATGCGCCCCGGGCCGTGGAGGACTCTATCGTCAACCGGGCGACCGTTACCGGCGAGGGCCTGCCCGCCGCCGTGACCGCTGCGGCCACGATCAACGCCGCCAGCGAACCCTGTCTGAGCATCAGTAAGGCGCTCACGCCCTCGTCTGTGCCACAGAACGGGCAGCTCACCTATACGTTCCTGATCGAGAACTACGGCAATGAAGCCGCGGAAGAAACGGATGCGGCGATCGTCGCCGACGTGTTCAACCCGATTCTGCAGAATCTCTCCGTCACCTTCAACGGAACCGCATGGACTGCCGGGACGGATTACACCTATGACGCGACCACAGGCCGTTTCGCCACCGTGGCCGGAAAGGTGACGGTTCCCGCCGCCACGTATACGCAGGACGCGGCGACCGGCGTCTGGACGACCGCGCCCGGCTCCAGCACCCTGACCGTCACCGGCACCCTGTAAGCCAAAGACGCCTGCGCCCCGCCGCCTGCGGGGCGTTTTTTCTTTGCGGGAAGATGACAATAGAGTACCAATTTGCAAATATGGGTTGACAAGCATTTCCTTGGATGACTATAATCAAAATGCGCTAACGTGGCTCTTAAGGGCCTTGAAGTATCGCAATAGAGGAGAGGTTATCATGAACATTCCGGAAATGGAAGCGGTCTGTAAGCAGGTACGGCGGGACATTATCACCATGACCGCCGCTGCCGGTTCGGGCCATCCCGGCGGATCCCTGTCCGCCACGGAGATTTTGGTCGCCCTGTATTATGATTTGATGAAGGTGGATCCCAAGAACCCTAACGACCCTGCCCGCGACCGTCTGGTGCTGTCCAAGGGCCACGCCGCCCCTGCGCTGTACGCCGTGCTGGGCGAAAAGGGCTTCTTCGACAAGAAGGAATTTGGGGGCTTCCGGCAGCTGCACAATATTCTGCAGGGCCACCCCGACAAGAAAAAGTGCCCCGGCGTGGACGCTTCTACCGGCTCTCTGGGTCAGGGCGCGTCCATTGCGGTCGGCATGGCGCTGGGCGCGAAGCACACCGGCAACCCCTGCCACGTGTACGCCGTGCTGGGCGACGGCGAACTGCAGGAAGGCATCGTATGGGAAGCGGCCATGTCCGCGGCTCACTATAAGCTGGACAACCTGACCTTCATCGTGGATAACAACGGTCTGCAGATCGACGGCACCAACGATCAGGTCATGGGTCTGGGCAATATCGCCCAGAAGTTCACCGCCTTCGGCTTCCATGTCATCGAAGTGGCGGACGGCAACGACCTCAGGCAGGTGCTGGATGCGCTGCATCAGCCCGCCGAGAAGGACGTTCCCACCTGCATCCTTTGCCACACCGTCAAGGGCAAGGGCGTATCCTTCATGGAAAATCAGGTGGGCTGGCACGGCAAGGCTCCTAATGCGGAGCAGCGCGACCAGGCGCTCAAGGAATTGGAGGCGTGAGCAATGAGTGATAAGAAAGCAACCCGCGTGGCTTACGGCGAGGCTCTGGTAGAGCTGGCCAAGAAGAACGATAAGATCGTCGTGCTGGACGCCGACCTGGCCCAGGCGACTCAGACCTGTATTTTCCAGAAGGCTTTCCCGGAGCGTCACTTTGATCTGGGCATTGCGGAAGCCAATATGGTGGACGTGGCCAACGGCATGAGCTGCATGGGCCTGATCCCCTTCTGCTCTACCTTCGCCGTGTTCGCGGGCCGCAATTTTGAGCAGATCCGCAACGGCGTGTGCTATCCCCACAACAACGTGAAGTTCGCCTTCACCCATGCGGGCGTGACCGTGGGCGAGGACGGCGGCACCCATCAGGCTATCGAGGATATCGCCCTCATGCGCGTTCTGCCGGGCATGACCGTGATCGTTCCCTGCGATGCCAACGAGACCTACAAAGCCGTGGAAGCGGCTGCCGCGATCGACGGCCCCGTGTACCTGCGCCTGGCCCGTCTGGCGACCACCGTGTTCGATCCCATGCCCTTCGAAGTGGGCAAGGGCAACGTCATGCGGGACGGCAAGGACGCAGTCATCTTTGCCTGTGGCCTGATGGTGGAACAGAGCCTGATGGCGGCGGAACTGCTCAAGGAACAGGGCAAGGATGTGGCGGTCGTGAACCTGCACACCATCAAGCCGCTGGATCGGGAGCTGGTGGCCCGTTACGCTCAGAAGTGCAAGAACGTCTTTACGGCGGAAGAACACAGCGTCATCGGCGGTCTGGGCGACGCGGTGGCCGACGTGCTGGTGGGCAATGGCGAATATACCTTCACCAAGATCGGCGTGGAGGATCAGTTCGGCCAGAGCGGCAAGGCCATGGACGTGCTGCGGGCCTACGACCTGTGTGCGGATCAGATCGCCGCTCGTATCGCTGCGAAGATCTGATTTTTCCAAAAAGAAAGAAACCGGGAGGCTCCAAAAGGGGCTTCCCGTTTTTTGGTTTGAGGCAAATAAAAGCGCCCCGAAGCACCAGCGCTTCGGGGGCGAAAAAGAGACGTTATCCATGCGAACGGGAATAGATGCCCGTTTGTATTTCCCGGATATAGGCTTCCTTTATGGGCAGGCCATCGGCGGCTTCCGCGTCCCGGACGGCCTGTTCCCGGTCGTAATCCAGCTGGCGCAGCCGAACTTCCAGCGGCGCTGGAATGCGGCCTTCTTCGCCTTCCAGCAGGGCGTAGCAGCATTTGGGCATGCCCATGGCGTTGCCGACGCTGCCGGTGTTGACGATGATCCCGGGAGACAGGGTGCGCATGGCCTGACGGTGCGCGTCCGCATAGAGCAGCCCGTCATAGGGAACGCCCTTCGCGTCCACCAGAAAGGATTGCAGCAGTTCCCGGTCGTCCGCCACGGTGTACAGCTCCGGCATGACAGGCCGTCCGTGGAACAGGCGGAACCGGCGGCCGCTGAACCAGAATTCCGTCTCCTGGGGCAGCTCCCGGAGACAACGCAGCCGTTCCGGGCCCAGCTGATCCCAGTAGTAGTGATCTCTGGGAAAAGTCCTGCATCCAACGCCGTAGTCCCAGTTCCCGCCGATGACGAGCTGGCAGTGCTCGAAAGCCCACTCATAGGTAAAAAGATTGCTGGGCCCCTTACCGACAATATCTCCCAGACAGACGATCCGATCCGGCTTCGTCAGGGCCAGATCCCGTTCCAGTGCTTCCGTGGCGGGACGGTTGCCGTGCAGATCGGCCACAAGGGCAATGCGCATCGTCCATCCTCCCTTACACAATCATTCCATGGCAGTATAGCAGATTTTTGCACCGCAAACAAGTTTCATTGTCATAAACGGCGGATTCATGGTACAATAGAGAGGTAAACCGCTGCGTTCTGTGCGGGGAAAGAGAGGAAACCGTCCATGAAACGGAAAACACCAATGATGAAACGCTGGTTCGCCCTGCTGCTGGCGGGGCTTCTTATGGTGGCCCCGGCGGTGCTGGCAGAGGAAGAAGATGGAGCCGGCTTCGGCACTTTTTTTCAGCCGGAGGGCGTAGAGCTTTGCGAAGTGGAGGATGCGGGTTCCCTGTCCGTGCCGGACGGCCTTAGCGGCCTGTATGCCCTGATGCAGGATTGCAATCCCTTTGCGTCCGCCTATGTGTTTCGGATGCCCAAGGGGCGGGCGCTGATGAGCGTGGCCTGCACCACCATCGGTAATCCCAAAACCGCGCTGGAACTGCTGGAAAGCTGGCCCCAAATTTTGAACGCTTTGCAGGGCGAAGGTAAGTCCGTGACGATCGAACCCACCTATCCCCGGGTAGAGGCACAGTACGATCGTCAGACGCTGCACGTTCAGGCGGTTCTGGAAACGGCGGACGGCAGCGGCCTGCGCGTCCGGCTGGACGGCGTAGCCTTTTATCAGGGAAACGATCTGATCGAGCTGTGGCAGGCCTGGCCGGAGGCCACCACTTATCAGCTGATGCCTCTAGCCCTGCAGGAGCTGCGGGATGATCTGGCCACGCTGAAGGAATTGACAGACAGCTTTCAGTTTCAGGATTCAAGCCAGAGTCAGGAGGAAAGCCTATGAAGACCGTTAGCGTGATCGTGCCCTGCTACAACGAAGAAGAAGCAGCGCCGATTTTCTATCGGGAATTTTTGAAGCGCACGGCGGAAATGGACTGCCAGTGGGAGTTCTGGTTTGTAGACGACGGCAGCAGGGACGGCACGCTGGCAGAATTTCGCGCCCTGCGGGCGCAGGACGAGCGGGTGCATTTCATCAGCTTTTCCCGGAATTTCGGCAAGGAAAGCGCCATGTATGCCGGGCTGGAAGCGGCCACGGGCGATTATGTGGCCATTATGGATGTAGACCTGCAGGATCCGCCGGAGCTGCTGCCCGGAATGCTGCAAAGCATTGAGGAAGAAGGCTACGACTGCGTAGCCACCCGGCGCGTCACCCGGAAGGGCGAACCGCCCATTCGCAGCTTTTTTGCCCGGCAGTTTTACCGCCTCATCAACCGCATCTCCAAGACGGAGATCGTGGACGGCGCGCGGGATTTTCGCCTGATGACCCGCCAGATGGTGGACAGCATTCTCAGCCTGAAGGAAGTCAGCCGGTTTTCCAAGGGAATTTTCAGCTGGGTGGGCTACCGCACCAAGTGGTTGGAATATGAAAACGTGGAGCGGGTAGCGGGGGAGACCAAGTGGAATTTCTGGAAGCTATTCCTTTATTCCATCGACGGCATCACCGCCTTTTCCACCGCGCCGCTGGCGATCGCGTCCATTACCGGCGTGGTCTTCTGCGGGGTGTCCATTCTGCTGCTGCTGTACTTTTTCATTAAGACGCTGATCTGGGGCGACCCGGTGGCGGGCTTCCCGGCCATGATCTGCATCATCCTGTTTCTGGGCGGCATTCAGCTTTTCTGCGTAGGCATTCTGGGACAATATTTAAGCAAAACCTATCTGGAGACCAAGCGTCGCCCCATTTATATTGCCCGGGAGAAGGAATAAGCGTTTTTTCCAAAAAATTTGATAATCTTTCTCTGAACAGGGAAGAAAAACCTGCCCCTGTTCGTCTAATAATTGTGAAACGCCTTGCGGATGATCCGCAGGGGAAACGGAGGGATTTTAAGATGAAACGTAGTCTTGCGATCTTGCTTGTCGCAGTTCTGCTGATCGGGCTGATGCCCATGACCGGCGCACTGGCGGCAACGGAATACGCGACCGTGGTCGGCGGGTGGCTTCGTCTGCGGGCGAAGGCCTCCTTTAGCGCCACCACCATCAGCAGTTACAAAACCGGCACGACCGTGAAGGTTCTTAGTGTCAGCAACGGCTGGTACCGGGTGGAAACGCCCGACGGGCGCACCGGCTATATGTACGGCCAGTATCTGCAGCCCACCAGCAGCAGTATGACCCCCGTGGCCAACACCAACGCCACCGTGGTCAGCGGCAACGGCTACGGCGTGCGGATGCGTTCCGGCCCCAGCACCACTTACGCGGTGCTGCGCAAGTGGCCGGTAGGCACCCGGGCCATCATTCTGGCGGAAGGCCAGAACTGGTGCCGTATCAGCGTGGGCGGCAACGTGGGTTACATGATGACCCAGTTCCTGCGCAAGGACGGCAGCCCCGCTCCCAGCTATGACGGCGACGCGACCGTGTGGGCCGCCAACGGCAAGGGCGTGCGCCTGCGCACCGGCCCCAGCACCAATTATGCCATTATCGGCGTTTACAGTGTCGGTACGCAGGTGAAAATTCTGGAACGCCTGAACGGCTGGTACCGCATTCAGATCGGCAGCCGCGTGGGCTACATGATGAGCCAGTTCCTGATCGAGAACGCCTCCTACAAGGTCAACGGCGTTACCATCAACAACATGAACCCCGTGGTGGGCAACATTCTGGCGATCCAGAGCGTGGATCCTTCCAACGCCGCCATCACCTATCAGTGGCTGCGCACCGACACCAACGGCAAGGAATCCGTGGTGGGCAACAACGCCTCCTACGCTGTGACCGAGCAGGATGTGGGCTGCACCTTCCGCCTGCGGGTAGACGGCTCCGGCCGTTGGACCGGCTACGCGGTCAGCGCTTACACCGCCGCTGTCACCAACCGTCAGCAGCTGGTGGGCGTGAAGTTCAATCATGACGCGCCTGTGGTAGGCGATCGCCTGGAGCCTATCGTGGAGCCCAGCGGCGCTACCTACACCTGCCTGTGGCAGCTGGACGGCGTAAACGTCAGCACCAACAACTACTATGAAGTGCCCGTGAGCGCGGTGGGCAAGACCATCAAGCTGACCATTACCGGCACGGGCGCGTACAACGGCAGCTCTCTGGCGGCGATCGAAACGCAGAAGGTCGTTACCGCCGGTGCTGTGACCAGCGCCAGCATCACCAACCTGACCACCAAGGATGCGGCTCCCAACGTGGGTGACCGTCTGCAGGCGGTCTATGAGCCCGCTTCCGCCAGCGTGAAGCTGACCTGGTATGCGGTGGACGATGCGGGCAACACCACGGTCATCTCCAACGCGCAGACGGTGGACGTTGGTTCCGGCTGCATCGGCAAGACCATCCGTCTGGTGGTGGAAGGCACCGGCAGCTACACCGGCAGCCAGCAGACCGTGAACACCGGCAAGGTGACCAACATTGCCAACCTGACCGGCGTGACCATCGAGGGCGCTGCGCAGCCTGTGGTCAATGCCAACGCTACGACCCTGCAGGCCAAGGTACAGCCCAAGGAAGCCGAAACGACGGCCCTGACTTATCAGTGGCTTCGCGATAAGGCGGAGATCCCCGGCGCGACCGGTGCCACTTACACCGTCACGGCGGACGATCAGGATAAGGCCATCTCCGTGGTGGTGAAGGCGCAGGCCAGCAATACCGCTTATCGCGGTGAGGCCACCAGTGCCGAGACTCAGAAGGTCATTGTGGAGCCCGGCTCCATCGCCATCACTGGTAACGAGAACCTGATGCAGGACGTGGATGCGTCCATGACGCTGGCGATCAAGTCCGGCTCTGCGGTGAACTGGAATGTGACCATCACGCCCAGCAACCCCGGCCTGACCATTAGCGGCAACACCATCAGCGGCAAGCCCAACGCTTCCGGCACCTATACCGTGGAAGCGACCGCGACCAATGCGGCGGGCAGCAGCTACAACAGCTTTGTGCTGAACATTGCGGCGCAGCCCTCCGAGGTTCCCGCAGTTCAGCCCAAGGAAGACGGCTCCTTTGAAAAGGACGCTGCGGTGAATGTGCAGTTCGAAGCTACCAATGGCCCGCTGACCGGTTGGAAGTTCGACGGCACCATTCCCGAAGGCCTGAAGTTCGATCCCAACACCGGCGTTCTCAGCGGTTCTACCTCCGCAGTGGGCACCTACACCATTCAGGTGTACGCGCAGAACAAGAACGGCTGGTCCGCTGGCACGATCTACAGCTTCAAGATCAAGGACAGCACCGTTCCCACCGAACCTCTGGCCCTGAACAGCAGCAGCTTCGAAGTGACCTCCGGCGAGGCCTTCACCAAGAGCGTGCTGACCGTGAGCGGCGGCGAGGCACCGTACTTCTTCGAATATACGGCGGATGCTGGCAAGCTTGATCTGAACATTAACGCTTCCACCGGCGAGTTCTCCAGCAATGGGATCACCGTGGACAGCGAAACCACTTATTTGCTGACAGTCAAGGTCACGGATGCCGCCAACAATTCCGTTACCGGTAACCTGAACCTGACGGTGAAACCCGCTTCGTCCAGCAGCACTACCACGAAAGATGGAAAAACGGAAGACCCTGTGCAGGAGAACCCTGCACAGGAGACTCCCGCACAGGAGCCTGTGACGCTGGAAGATAACGCCTTCGTGGAGCCTGTGGTGATAGAAGAACCCGCTGCGGAGCCGGTTGCAGAAAACGTGACGGTTGCCTTGGCTAAGCCCGAGCACGTGAAGCTGGTGCTGAAAAAGGACGGCTCTTGGATGCTGAAGTGGGATGCTGTGGAGAATGCGGCAGGCTACCGGCTGGTGAAGGCCAACACGGATAACAAGCCTTCCGAGCTGGAAAAGCCTCAGTACGATTTCTCCAAGGAACCCAAGGCGGGCGTCCGGTATGAAATCTGGGCGGTTGCCGCCGACGGCAGCGAAGGGGAACATGTGGTGTTCGAAGTGACGGAAAAGCTTCTGAACGACCTGCTGGCCGCGCAGGAAGCGGAAGTCCAGTCCGCAACGAACGAATAAACAAAAATGAGGACGCTCTCCTGTATGGGGGGCGTCCTTTTTTATACCTGTAAGGCTGTGATCGTTGTCAAAGAGAAAATAGCCCCAAACAGGACTTGCAGCCTTGGTCAAAATCAAAAGGAGAGGAAAAGGACCTATTTTGCCGCAAAAATGACTCCCATTCCTAACCGCGTTTACATAAAAAGAGGACGTATGGGCGTCCGCTTTTTTATGCAGCAAATGCTACGACAGGAACGTTCAGCAGGTGTGCTTGCCCATGGTGCTCCGAATCTTCACCTTTTGCTTTGCGGCAGCGGGAATCATGGGAGCCGCTTCTTTGCTTTCACCAGCCTTTGAATTTTGGAGCGGCTCGTCAATGACCGGGGTCGTCAACGATTCGCTGTTGGATTTGGCTTCGGGGGAAACGGTGGGAAAGAAAAGACTGTCCTCCGCTTCGTCACTTTCGAAGGTCAGGTCAAAATCGGGAGCCGGTTCTTCCGCCTTTTCGGCAGGCTTTTCAGAATGCGCGGCTGTCTGTGAAGCCTGGCTGCGGGTGAACAGCAGGTCTTCTTCAAAGATGGAGGAAAGGCTGGGACTGGCGTCGGATTCTTCCTCGACAGAGGGCGCGGGAAAGGAATCGTCCGAACGATCGAAGGGTTGAACAACCGGCTCCTCCGGGCGCTGATAGGGACTGCGCTCCTGCGCTTCGGGCCGTTGATAGGGGCTGCGCTCCGTGGATTTCACACTGGCGAATGAAGCGGCATGACTTTGCGCCGCCGGGGCGAAGTCATTGGCCCGTTCCTCCCGAATCGCCTGAAAAGAACCGCCGCGCCAGCCGCCCTGACTGGCGGCCAGCCCGTCCTCCGCGGAAGGAGCCGCAAAGGGATTGTCCGGCAGCACGTCCTTTGCCCGTTCCGACCGCCAAAGGCCGGCCTGTTTTTCCACGTCCTCCGAAAAACGGGCGGGACGGCGATCGTCCGACTCATCGTCACGGACGCTTTTCGGCCCCATGCAGGCGAGCACCGCGATCCCCGCCGAAGCCGCCAGCAGTCCCCCAAGCAGAACCGGCAGGGAATGAGAGAGAACAAAAGTCATCAGTTGGTTGATCGCGTTGACCAACAGACTCCGGGAGGGCGTGGCAAAGGAGTCCAGCACCAACTGCAGCTGCGCGTTGGCGACCAGCGGCACGACCGCCGCCGCCAGCCCCAGAAAAGCAGCGATGCAGCCCAAAAGGGTTAAAAGAACGCCCAGCGTCTTCCGGAATTTCATGAAAGCTCCAGTCCTTTCCAAAATCAATCCACCTACTTCATTTCGCTGCCCGGCACGGTTTTCCTTCTGAAAAACGGCAGGAAATCCGCCGCTTTGCGCAGAATGTTACCATGATACGACAACATTCTTCATCACGATCCCAAAGGAGGACGAACCGTGGCGGGGTATCAGCTTACTTACAACGTCGATATGGTATTTTGTATTGATTCCACCGGCAGTATGCGCCATGTGCTGGATTTTGTGAAACAGAACGCGCTGAATCTGTATCAGGATATCACCCGGGAAATGGAGAAAAAGCACAAGACCATCCACCAGCTGCGGGTGAAGGTGATCGCCTTTCGGGACTATATTGCCGACGGCGAGGAAGCTATGCTGTCCAGCGATTTTTTCACCCTGCCGGAGCAGGCGGAAATGCTGCGGGACTGCGTGGAAGGCATCCACGCCAAGGGCGGCGGCGATATCCCGGAGGACGGGCTGGAAGCGCTGGCCTACGCCATTCGCAGCGACTGGACCCGGGAGGGGGTCAAGAAGCGGCATATTATCGTCGTCTGGTCGGACGCGCCCACCCATGAACTGGGCCATGGCAAGATCGCCCCGTGGTACCCGGAGGGCATGGCGCAGGACTTCGACGAGCTGACCCTCTGGTGGGAGGACGAGCAGCTGGGCGGCTGCATGGATGAAAATGCCAAACGCCTGCTGATCTTCGCGCCGGACGCGCCGGAATGGAACCGCATTTCTTCCGAGTGGGGACAGGTGATCCATGTGCAGACGGTCAGCGAGGGCTTGGAGGACGTGGAGTATTCGCAGGTGCTGGACTCCGTCTGCAACACGATTTAAGGGGGACTTTGTATTTCTTCCCGTATTTTAACGTTGAATCACGGCGTTCTGCCCTACCAGGGAGAGGACAGCTTTTCGATTTTATCCAAACCGCCGGTGTCTCTTCTGTGCGTGGCGGATGGCTGCGGCGGGCTGGGCAGCCGGCGCTATGCCGAGCTGGACGGCCAGACCGGCGCTCATGCGGCGTCTCGTGTGGCGGCGCAGAGCGTGAAGCGTTGGGCCGCTGCCTGCCGTCGTCTCCCGAAAGCACCGGCAGAGGGGAAGGAATGGCAGCATTCCCTGCAGGAAACGCTGGAAACCGACCTGAACGCCTTTGTGCAGGAGCACCGGCTCACAGAGGGCAGCAGCCGCATCGTGGGCAGTATGCAGCGGCTTTTGCCTACCACGCTGTGCATGGCGCTGTACGATATGGGAGAACGGGCCTGCTTTCTGTGGGCGGGGGACAGCCGGGGCTATGTGCTGGATGAGGACGGGCTGCACCTGTATACCCGGGACGATGTGAAATTCCGCATGGACGAGCTGGAACGCCTGCGCTGCGACGCGCCGTTGAGCCTGTGCGTCAGCGCCGACCGGCCGGTGCGGCTTCATCTGCGTTCGATCACGCTGCCGCCGAAGGGGCTGCTGATCTGTGCCACGGACGGGGTATACGGCTGCGTGTTTAGCCCCATGGAGCTGGAGGAGATCTTTCTGGCTTCGCTGACCGGCGCGCAGGATGCGGCTACCTGGCAGCGCCGTCTGGCGGCGGCCATCCGACGTCTGGCCGGGGACGACGCGACTCTCTGTTGTCTGCCCTTCGGCTATGAACATTTTGACGAAATGAAGCGGTATTTTGAACCCCGCCTGACGGCGCTGCGGCAGGAGTATCTGAACGGCTTGCGGCAGCATCCCGGGGACGCGGACGCACTGCGGGAAAGCTGGAAACGCTATCAGCCCGGATATGACCGAACCGAGGAAGTTCAGTATGAAAAAGATTGGAGCCTATGAGCCGCTGACCCCGCTGCAGACGGCGGGGAGCGGCAGTGCCCGCTGGTGCATCGTCCGGAGGGGCCAGCGGCGCTTTTTTCTGAAGGAATTTCTTTCCCCGGTCTACCCGGCGGAGAACGCCAACCCCGTCCTGCGGGAAAAGCAGCTCGCCCGCTGCCGTCGTTTCGAGGAAAAAAAGCGACGCCTGTACAGCGCCATGTCCTGCGTGATCGGCGACACCTTGGTGCCGGTAACGGACTTCTTCCGCTTCGGGCTGCACTATTACGCGGTTTCGGAGGAGATTCCCGAACCCCGTCTGACGGGGGAAAGCGCTGTTGAGACGCTGCCCATGGATGACAAGCGGGAAATTTTGCTCAGTCTGGCGCTGTGTCTGCAGCGGCTTCATCTGCAGGGGATCGTTCACGCGGATCTGAAGCCTGAGCATGTGCTTCTCCGTAAGGGGGAACTGGGCTACGAAGCCCGGCTGATCGATCTAGACAGCGGCTTTCTGGCGGACGATCCGCCCGCACCCGGCGGCGACACAGAGGGCGACCCGGTGTATCTGGCCCCGGAGACCTTTCTGCGCATGGCAGGAGAGCAGGCAGACGTGGGTCCGGCCATCGACACCTTTGCCTTTGGGGCGATCCTGCACCGCATGTGGACAGGCGCTTTGCCGGAGACGGACGCGCCTTATCTGTACGAGACGGCATTGGAGGGAAGGCCGATTCGCGTGTCGGCTCAACTGCCGCCCGCCTATGAACAGGCCGTCCGCCGGATGCTGGACGCAGAGCCAACGCACCGCCCTTCCGACGGTGAGCTGGTGAAACTGTTTTCCCAGCCCTTCGAGACGGGGGAGAGACCGCCCCTGCCCGGTGAGCCGCTGAACGGCCTCAGTCGGTTTTTCCGGGGAACGGAAAAGGCATAACGAAAAAAAACGCCCTTCGGATGCTGCCTCCGAAGGGCGTTTTTGATGGAACCCTTACACGAAGGGATTCCAGAAGCGGTTGCCATCGTGGAAGGTGATGATCAGACTGGCGGTTAGAATGACCACGCCGAAGGCAATGGCGATGTAGTCGCTGGAGGAAAACTTCCGCTGCACGTACCACGTGCGCTTCTTTTCCTTGCCGAAGCCCCGTAGCTCCATGGCATTGGAGATAGCCTCGATACGGGACAGGCTGGACATGATCAGCGGCATCAAAACGCTGATGGAGTTCTTCACGCGCTTGTGCAGCTTGACCTTCTTGCCCAGCTCCACGCCTCGGGCCTGCTGGGCGGTGGAAATGTTGCGGTAGTCCCGCTGAATGTCGGGGATATAGCGCAGCGCCAGCGCCACGGAATAGCCGATGCGGTAGCTCACGCCCACGGCGTTCAGGCTGGACGCGAACTCGCTGGGGTTGGTGGCGGTGATAAAGAGCAGCGCAATGGGCAGGGCCACGAAGTATTTCAGGGAAATGTTGAAGTGGTAGAACAGCTGCTCCCGGGTCAGGTCATAGGGCCCGAACAGGTGGCAGAGCACCACCCGAGTGCCGTAGAGCTCCGTACCCTGATCGGGGGAGAAAAGGAAAATAAAGAAGTTGTTCAAGGCCAGAAAAACCACCATGAACCAGAAAACGAAGCTGACGTCTTTGAATTTGATATGACTGACCGCGAAGCAGCTGAAGCTGATGACCATCAGCCCCAGCAGCACCCGCGTATCGTAGGTCAGCATACTGGAGAAGGTGAACAGCAGGAAAAACACCAGCTTGGTGGTGCCCGTCAGGGCGTGGATCACGCTTTTGCCGGGAATATAGCTCATGACCGGATTACTGCGCTTGGCCATCTGCCCGCACCTCCCTGTCAAAATCAATAAACCGCTGCACGAAGCTTTCCGCAGGCTGAATGCCGCAAAGCTCCGCCAGATAGAACAGACTGGTCTCCTTCAGCGCCGCCTGCTCGATCAGCTCCCGGTCGCACAGGACGCGGACGGAGCTGGTATCGGCGATCATCCGCCCGGTGTCAAAAACCAGCGCCCGGGACGTGTACTCCAGCATCAGGTGCATATCGTGGGTGATCATCAAAACGGTGATGCCCTCGTTATTCAGCTGCCGCAGGAATTCCATGATCTCCGTGTAATGCTTGAAATCCTGCCCGGCGGTAGGCTCGTCCAGAATGATGATCTCCGGGTTCATCACCAGCACGCTGGCGATGGTCACGCGCTTTTTCTGGCCGAAGCTCAGGGCATTGACCGGCCAGTTGCGGAAGGGGTACAGGCCGCAGACCTTCAGCGTGGCTTCCACACGGCTGCGGACTTCCGCTTCTTCCAGTCCGGCGTTCTGCAGCCCCAGCGCCACCTCGTCGAAGATCATATTCTTGGAGATCATCTGATTGGGATTCTGCATCACGTAGCCGATGCGGGTCGCCCGTTCGCGAATGGTGTCGTTGCGGAGGTCGCGCCCGTTCATGGAGATCGTGCCGCCATCCGGCGTTTCAAAGCCGCAGATCAGTTTGCTCAGCGTGCTTTTGCCCGCGCCGTTGCGGCCCACGATGGCCGTCATTTCACCCTTGGTGATGGTGAAGGAAACGTTTTCCAACGTCATCCAATCGTCCGTATAGCCAAACGCCAGATCGTCCACCTTCAGCAGTTCTTCCGTTTCGGGGGCGGCAGGGGAGGGGGGAACGGCCTCATACCACTGACGAACCTTCGCCTGATCCGCTTCGGAAAGCACCATGCTCTCCAAGTGCTGGGGACGCTTTTCCGGCGTGATCTCCACACCGGCATAGCGCAGCGCCGTCAGGTACAGGGGTTCGCGAATGCCATGCTCCCGCAGAAGGCTGCTGCTGAGCAGCTCGTCAGGCTTCAGGTCAGCCACGATCTGTCCCTGATCCATCAGCACGATCCGATCCACGTCCCGGTACAGCACGTCCTCCAGACGATGCTCTACGATCAGTACCGTGGTCTGTGTCTTTTTTTGAATGCGGTCGATGAGGTCGATGGTCTGTTTGCCCGTGGCTGGGTCCAGATTGGCCAGCGGCTCGTCGAACAGCAGAATTTTCACTTTGTCCACCATCACGCCCGCCAGACTGACCCGCTGCTTCTGGCCGCCGGAAAGCTCATGGGGCGCGTAGCCCAAGTGGCCCTCCACGCTGACCAGCTCCGCCGTTTTCTGAACGATCTCCCGCATCTCTTCTTGCGGCACACAGTCGTTTTCCAGCGAGAAAGCGATATCTTCGCCTACGGTCAGGCCGATAAACTGCCCGTCCGGATCCTGCAGCACCGTGCCCACGCTCTTGCTCAGGGCGAAAATGCTTTCCTTCTGGGGCTCCATGCCGTCCACCGTCAGACTGCCGGTGGATGTGCCGGTATAGCTGAAGGGAATCAGGCCGTTGATGCAGCTCATCAGCGTGCTTTTGCCGCTGCCGCTGGCTCCGGCGATCAGCACCTTTTCCCCCGGATAAATGTCCAGGTTAATGTGGCGAAGGGTCGGCTCCGCCTGAGCGCGGTACTGAAAACCGAAATCCCGAAAAGAGATGATGGGTTCCATGGACGTACCTCCGATGAACAAAATGAAAGACAAAAAGCAAAGGGGCCGTCCGCCTGCCGCCCTGCCGTTTGGGAGAGCGCAGGCGAACAGCCCCGGAAAGAGACGGAATTACTCCTGCTTCAGGGAGCCGCTCTTGGCGATGGTCTTGGTGTAGGCCAGCATCAGCAGGCTGCCGATGACGGCGGTGGTCACGAAGTTGGAAGCGCCCGCGACCAGACCCTGCGCGAACACCTTTTTGGCGGGTTCGGCGTAGATCACGATATCCAGCACGGGAGCCACCACGATCCAGCTGATCGCCATGGCAACCAGAGTAGTCAGAACGAAGGTGAGCAGTTCTTTCTTGCCGAAGCGGCCGCTGGACAGGTCGATCTTCTTGGAGACCAGACCGATGATCACGCCCACCATCGCGGAAGCCAGAACCCAGCTCCACCAGGGGCTGCCGCCCCAGCTCAGGTCGCCGAGGGTGTGGCCGATGAAGCCGATCAGGCCGCCGGCAACGGGTCCGTACAGGATGGCGAACAGCGCCAGCACGGCGTACTGCAGGCAAATGCTGGTGTTCGGGATGCCGCTGGGAATGGACACGAACCGGGCCAGCACGAAGAACAGGGCGGCGCCGATGCCAACCGCGACAACGGTCTTAATGGACATCTTTTTCATGGTGAAATTCCTCCTCTTTCGAATGAGTGCTTTATGATCGGGACGCGGATGCGTCAATCATAAACGATCTTGGGGGCCTTGCGGATGGAAAGCTTCCACGTAATGCCGGTGCCGATGGAGTAGGCCTTGGCGAAGCTGCCCTGATTGATGGCCAACGCCATGTTGTCCAGACTGTTCACGTACAGGAGCGCGTCGCCTACGTATACGTCCGCGAAGCTCTTGGCGTAAACGACGATATTCTTGTACAGCGTACGGGTGCCGTTGGAGATGGTGATCTCCGCCCGCTGGCCGTGCTCAATGCCCAGCTCCCGGAACATTTCCCGGGAAATGTTCGTCCACAGGCTGCCGAAGCGCACGTCCAGCACGTCGATGGTGCCGGTGATGATGCCGTCATGCAGCTCGGCGGGCACTACGGGAAGCTCAACCACGCTGTCTACATCCACCTGCGGGCCTACCTGCTCAAAGGTGATGATGCCGGAGGCCAGACGCGCGCCCGTATAGGCGTAAATGTCCCGCCCATGGAAGGTATAGCTTTCGCCGGAACCGGGCAGACGATTGATGCTTTCGTCAATCACCCGCGCCTCGGAAATGCCGATCATCCGTTTGATGTGGGTCAGGGTACCGTTGTCGGGCGTGACCACGTACTGCCCGCCGGTGGTGCGAACTACGATGCTGCGGCGGGTGCTGCCCACGCCGGGATCCACCACGCTGACAAATACGCTGCCCTCGGGCCAGTACATCACCGTCTGAATCAGGCGGTAGCTGGCTTCCCAGATGTCGTACTGGGGAATATCATGGGTCAGGTCGTAGACGCGAATCTGGTCGCTGACGCATTCCGCCACGCCGTACATGGCAGAAACCGCGCCGTCCGCATAACCGAAGTCGCTTTGAAGAATCAAAGGCCGCATAAAACTCCTCCCAAATCATTCGTCAGAAGTTGTTCATCCGGAACACGCTCATTGTATCACAAACATTCCGACTTGACTAGAGGAAAAATGTCCGGGTTTTTATGAAATGAGACAAAAAGGGGGAGAAAGACATATTATTTTGAATGCGGAGAACTAAAAAGTTTTTAGGGTGGGGAGGAATGTTCCTGTTTGTCGGAAAGGGGGAGAGTGCTGCAAGGGAGTGAACTCTACCCAAGAGGCTACTTGCGGACGCATGGCGAGCGACTATGGCGCGGCTGTCGGATTTTCTGCTCTGCGGGTGGCGTTTACTTTTTTCGATAAGCGCACCTGGTAGGGGGAGCGGAAAGCCTCCCTGCAAGCAGCGCTATGCGCCAACTTGGCTGTGGGGGCTTGACGCGCCGACTACGGCGCGGACGGTGGGGCTGCCGACCCGAAGAGGGGAGTACTTTCTTTCGAAGCGAAAGAAAGTACCAAAGAAAGCCTGCGGCACGGCACTCCGGGAAAAAGGCTTTTATTGCCCATTTTGGCGGCGGGGCTCGCAATGTCGCGCGCAATGAACTTAGATAGATTTCACCTACGCTTGGAGCGCGCTCGTGCTCGCCTTTTTCCGCCGTCAAAATGGGCAGGCCTTTTTCCCTCCGCTGCCTATCGCCGCTCTGCTCCCCCGCAGCTGGCGTGGAGCGGAGTCATATAGCAACGGTTGAGATGCTCTGGTGTAACTGGAAGGTACCGCTGCATCAATGGGCAGAACTGTTTCATAATTGAGGCTGTCGGTGAGTATACTCAACCAATGCTGTTTGAGATGTCTACACGTGCCTTGGATATTTTTGCAACGAAAAAGTCCAGCGTGTTTTCAAGCACACGCTGGACTTTTGTGCGAGCCATGAGGCCTGTCGCCGAATGGCGGCCTTTTCTATTCGACTGGCAGGGAACTACACCAGACCCGCGAGCCGCGAGGCCTGTCGCCGAGCGGCGGTAAAACCCCGGCCAAGCCGCATGTCCCTCTACACCCCTGCGCGCATAGCGCGCAGTCCGAAAGGGGCTCAGCCCCTGCTGTTGAGGGTGATGACCACGTGGCGGTTGGGTTCTTCGCCTTCACTGTGGGTGGAAACGTTCTCGTTCTTCTGCAGGGCGCTGTGCAGGATGCGGCGCTCGTAGGGGTTCATGGGCTCCAAAACCACCTTGCGGCCAGTCTTCACGGCACGGTTCGCCATGCGGTTTGCCAGACGGGTCAGGGCTTCCTCACGCTTCGCACGGTAGTTCTCCGTGTCCAGCGTCACGCGGGTGTAGCCTTCCTGACCACGGTTCACGTACAGACTGGTCAGATATTGCAGCGCGTCCAGCGTTTCGCCCCGGCGGCCGATCAGAATGCCCAGCGTATCGCCGTGCATGTCCACCCGAACATTGCCTTCGTCATCCCGCTTGGAGTCGATGGTCACGTCCACGCCCATGAGCTTGGTCACGTTGCGCAGGAATTCTTCTGCCTTGGCTTCGGGCGCGACGCCATCCGCAGGAACGACGGGAGCCTTTTTCTCAACGGGTTTCTCGACCGGCTTTTCGGCCTTGGGGGCGGGCTTTTCCGCAGGCTGCTTTGCTGCGGGAGCCTTGACGGGCTTTGCGGGAGCAGCCTTGCCGGCCTTTTCGGGGTTCAGGCCCAGCTTTACATCCTTGAGCACGTTGGCTTCTTCTACGTCTTCCTTCACGGTTAGACGAACGACTACGGGCTTGGCACCCAGCAGACCCAGAAAGCCTTTGTGGCCTTCTTCCAGAATGTCGATGTTGACGTCTTCAAAGCTGACGCCCAACTTCTCAAGGCCGAGGGTAACGGCCTCTTCCATGGTTTTGGCTTTGGATTCGATCGATCTCATTTCACGCTGTCCTCCTTGACTGCGGCAGCGCTGGCAGCGTCCTGCTTTTCCAGCACCTTGTTGAACACGATGCTCTCCACCCAGCCGTAGATGTTGGAGACTACCCAGTACAGGGCGAAAGCCGCGTTGTAACCGGAGCAGATGAACAGGGTGAAGAAGGGGAAGAAGTATTTCATGAACTTACCAGTGTCCGGCTGACCCTGAGCGGTGGGCTGCTGGGGCTGGGAAGCGGTCATCAGAAACTGGGTCACGCAGGCGAGCAGGGGCAGGATGAACCAGCCGTTGTTGTGGCTGTAGATGCTCAGCCGGGTGATGAGAAGGTTCAGCGTGGGCAGGGTGGGCCACAGCGCCACTTCGCTGGCGTAGGTGGGAAGCGCCTGCAGGGCGGCGAAAACAGTGTCGCCGCTGATGGTGTTGGCGTCAATGCCCAGCGCCGCCAGCTTGGAGATCGCGTCCGCAGACTGAGCGGCGAAAACCTTCGCCCATACGTCAGCGGGGATCATCCGCAGGCTGCTGGAATCGGCAATGATCGGATGGAAGGGGCTGTCGGGCATCCAGATGTTCTTGACCCACAGCCAGCTTTCGTTGGTCTGTACGCCGGTGGTCAGAAGCTCCAGACACTGGGAGGCCAGCTCGTTGTTGGCCACCATGCGCATGGCGTTGAACATGATAATCAGAATCGCCATGGACAGGATCATGGGAAGGCAGCCGCTCATGGGGTTGACGCCTTCCTTGCGGTAAAGCTCGGACATCTTCTGGTTGAGCTTTTCCTTGTCGTTTTCATACTTCTTCTGCAGCTTGGTCATCTGAGGCTGCAGGTTGGACATGCGGCGCATACTCTTGCGGCTCTTGTAGTTCAGCGGCATGATGATCAATTTGAACAAAAGCGTAAAAATGACCATCGACCAGCCGTAATTGCCGATGACCGTGTTGATACCATTCAGGATTCCGGCGAAAAATTCATTCATCGGGGGTTATTCCCTCCTTATCGTGGTGTCCAGAGCTTGCGGAACGGGGTCGTAGCCGCCTTTGCAGAAAGGATTGCAGCGCAGAATGCGCCACAGAGCCAGCCAGCCCCCCTTCCACGCGCCGAAACGTTCGATGGCCGTCAGGGCGTATTGAGAGCAGGTGGGCGTAAAACGGCAGCATGGGGGATTGGCCGGGCTGATCCGCCGCTGGTAGAAGCGGATAGCGGAGAGCATGAGCCGGGCGATCATTTGCCGGCTTCCCGGTTTCGGGCGCTGTCCAGCTTCTTCAGCAGCGTGTCGACCTGTGCGTTGATCTCCTGAAAGCTGCTGTCGGCGATGGAAGGCCGGGCGACGAAAACATAGTAGCCGTTCTTCATCTGCGCCAGCCGCGGACGGATACACTCCCGCAGACGGCGTTTGGTGCGGTTGCGGATGACGGCTACCCCCACCTTTTTGTTCACCGAAAAGCCTACCCGTTTCTGGCGAACCGAAACATAGAGAAGGCTCAGGTCTTTGGTGGAAACGCGTTTGCCGCGCCGGTATACATAATTGAACTGACGGTTTGCGCCTAGTCGGTACTGCCGCTGCACGAAGGTTCCATCGTCCTTTCGGAAGGCTGCTGAAAGCCATATCGGAAAAGCCCGCACCCACTTCACCCGGATATTCACGAAATGGGGCGGGCTTTTTCGGTTTTCATCTGTATGATCCGATCAAGCGCTGAGCACCTTGCGGCCACGGCGACGACGGGCAGCCAGAACGCGGCGGCCGTTCTTGGTGGACATACGGGCACGGAAACCATGCACTTTGCTGCGCTGACGCTTTTTGGGCTGATAAGTACGGAACATTGCGAAACACTCCTCTTAAGCTAATCTGTATGGTGTTGCGTGGTTTCACACGCAGAATACCACAAAACAACTCCCTTAGTATACCGACCCGGAATGGTTCTGTCAAGCGTAAAAATGCCTTTTCCTTTTTCCTGCGTTACAATTTTTTGAACGTTTTGAGACGAAGACGCAACAAAAGCCACGTGCCGTTCAGGCACGCGGCTTTTGTGAGGAAAACGGTCACAGCTTGACAGCCAGCTCTTTGAGGGCGGTGTCCATGGCTTCGCGCACTTCGGGACTCTTTTCAGCCTCCAGCTGATGCAGCAGGAAGGTGCGGGCCTTGGGCAGACCCATTTTGCCCAGCGCCAGCACGGCGTGGGTGCGAACGTCGGCGTTGTCGTTGTGAACCAGCGGCACCAGCGCGTTGAAAGCATCGTCGCCGTTGCAGCGGCCCAGCGCATCGATCGCGGCCAGAACCACTTTTTCATCCTTATCGTTGAGCATTCCCAGCAGCTTCACCGCATCGTTTTTGTCCGCCAGCTTGGCGATCTTATCCATCTTGTTCCCGAACATATGTCCATCCTCCTTGCTTGACAATTCCTGTATTCGTCGCTAAAATAGGAATGTAATCAAACCGTAACAGTACATTTCTATTTACGATCTGATTTGATTATAGCACGATCTAATCGCAAGTCAATGCCTGCCGTGATTTTTTACAGTACGGACATAATCAGGAGGAAAAGAACATGCTGGAACCCATGGCGCAGGAAATGGGAAAGGAAATGCTCCGTTTTCACCGGCTGTATGGGGAGAAAATCTCCCGGCGTTTTCGTCAGCTTCACATCGATCGCCTGTCTCAAACGGAGTACCTGCTGCTGGCTATTATAGTGGAAAGAAAACATCTGCCCATGAGCGAACTGTGCGAACGGGCCATGATGCGCAAGCAGCAGGTGACGCAGACCGTGAACCAGCTGGAGGACAAGAGTCTGGTCGTGCGGGTGCGCAACAACGAAAACCGCCGGGTGGTCTGGCTGGAGCCTACCGAGCAGGCCTTAGAGATCGCCCGGGAGGTGCAGCGGGCGCTGGTGGAGGAGCTGAGCCGCATCTTCGGCCAACTGAAGGACGATTCTCTGCAAGAATCCCTGCAGGCCATGCGCACCATCAACCACATTTTGGAACGCTTTCCTTCCAGCAGCACCGATGAAAAAGAAGTTTGACGGAGATTTGACGGGAACGCCGTTTTGGATTTGACCCCAGCCCTGTATCATTGCAGACGTTGAAGCGAGCAAAGCGCTTCGACCGAATGAAGAAAGCGAAAACCAAGGGTTTGCAATGAAAGGGGTATGTGTGTATGAAGAAGATTTTCACTCTGGTTCTGGCTCTGATGATGGCCCTGTCTGCCTGCTCTTTCGCTGCGGCGGAAAGCACTGTCTCCACCGACGGCTCCACCTCCATGGAAAAGGTGGTCGGCGCGCTGGGCGAATACTTTATGGAACAGAATCCCGGCACTACGTTCACCTATAATCCCACCGGCTCCGGTTCCGGCATCACCGCCGTTCAGGAAGGCCGCTGCGACATCGGCCTGTCCAGCCGCGCACTGAAGGACGAAGAAAAGGCCTCCGGTCTGGTAGAGACCGTGGTCGCCTACGACGGTATCGCCATTATCGTCCATCCGGACAATCCTGTGGCTGATCTGAGCGTGGAGACCATCGGCAAGATCTACACCGGCGAGATCACCAACTGGAAGGACGTGGGCGGCAATGACGCGGAGATCGTGGTCATCGGCCGTGAAGCCGGCAGCGGCACCCGCGACGGCTTCGAGTCCATCACCGGCACCAAGGATGCCTGCAAGTACCGTCAGGAGCTGACCTCCACCGGCGACGTGATCACCACCGTTTCCCAGAACCCCAACGCCATCGGCTATGCCTCTCTGGCTTCCGTGAAGGACACCGTCAAGGCTCTGACCGTGGACGGTATCGCCGCCACCGAGGAGACCGTGAAGGACGGCAGCTACGTGGTGCAGCGTCCCTTCGTCTTCGTGACCAGGGAAGGCGTGGAGCTGTCCGAGACCGCGCAGAAGTTCTTCGACTTCGCTACCTCTGCTGACGCCGCCGAGATCATCGCCGCCGCCGGTGCTGTGGCCGCCGCGGACGAAGCGGTGCAGGAATAAGAATCATCGCTGTGCAGCAGCCGCCGGAGTCCTCTCCGGCGGCTGTTTGACTTTTACCCCGCCCGGTGCTATACTGACCGCGCGGAAGAATGCTTCAGCGCTGGCTTCCGCGCAGAACGGACGGTCACGATCGGGTTCATCGTGATCTTTTTTATGGTCAGAAAGCAGGCGAACCATATGGAAAAAACGTTTCAGCCCGTTGTTTTGCAGGGCGTGGTCATTCACGGCAGGGGCGTTGGCGGGCCTTCCGGGTTTCCCACGGCCAATCTGGAACTGGAACCGGGGGAGCATCTGCCCAAAGAACGGGGCGTGTATGCTTCCTTTGCGGATATCGACGGCCAGCGCTTTGTGGGCGTGACCAATATCGGCACCCGGCCCACCGTGGATTCGTCGCCCGTGGTGACGGTGGAAACGTGGTTCCCCGACTATCGGGGCGACCTGTACGGCCGGGAGCTGCGGCTGACGCTGACCGGCTTTCTGCGGGGCATTCATCGGTTTGAAAATCTGGGGGAGCTGAAAGCGCAGATCGATCGAGACAGCGAAGAAGCCCGCCGCCTGCTGGCTGACTGGGAAACCAAAGAAAAATAAGGGCTTCAGATACCATTTTACATGGATTTGACATAGAAGCGATTTCTGATTTGACAGAAATCGCTTATTCTTTTGCTCGGAAAAGCGGAGGGCCCATGGGCCGGACGCACCAAAGGAGGCTTATCGTGAAAAACGGCAAGCGGATTTTTGAAACGGCGGTACATGGGGTCTTTCTAATACTGGGTCTGATCACTGTGGCCTGTGTATTGCTGATTACGGTTTATCTGGTCATTTCGGGCATTCCCGCCATTCGGGAGATCGGGCTGATCCCGTTTCTGTTCGGCGATAAATGGGCGTCTACGGCGGCGGAGCCGTCCTACGGTATCCTGCCCTTTATCCTCACCAGCATTTACGGTACGGCGGGGGCGATCCTGCTGGGCGTTCCCATCGGCTTTTTCGCGGCGGTGTATCTGGCCAAGGTGGCCTCTCCCCAGGTGAAGGCGGTGATGCAGTCCGCTGTGAGTCTGCTGGCGGGCATTCCGTCGGTGGTATATGGTCTGGTGGGTATGCTGGTGCTGGTGCCCGGCATTCGCCAGCTGTTTCATGTGCCGGACGGTTCCAGCCTGCTGGCGGCCATGATCGTGCTGGCCATCATGATTTTGCCCTCCATCATCAAGGTATCCGTCACGGCACTGGAGGCCGTGCCCTCGGAGTATGAGAACGCGTCGCTGGCGCTGGGCGCTACGCCGGTGGAGACCTATTTCCGGGTATCCGTCCCGGCAGCCCGCAGCGGGATCGCGGCGGCGGTGGTGCTGGGCGTGGGTCGGGCCATCGGCGAGGCCATGGCCGTTATGATGGTGTCCGGCAATGTGCCCAACATGCCCGCCCTGTTCCAGAGCGTCCGCTTCCTGACCACGGCGGTGGCCAGTGAAATGTCCTACGCGTCGGGGCTGCAGCGGCAGGCGCTGTTCTCCATCGCGCTGGTGCTGTTCCTGTTCATCATGCTGATGAACGCTACGCTGAATTTCTTCCTCAAGCGGAATAAGGAGGGCTGAACGTGAAAGCACTTTCGACAAAGCGCCGGGCCTACGCGGGACTGATGCGGGCGCTGATGCTCTTCTCCGTCCTGCTGACCGGCGCGCTGGTATTGTTCCTGATCGGATACGTGCTGTGGAAGGGCATTCCCAATATCACGTGGGAACTGCTGTCCACCAAGCCCAGCTACCTGCGCAATCAGATCGGCATTCTGCCGGATATTCTCAATACGGTCTATATCGTCATCGCCACGCTGCTGATCGTGCTGCCGCTGGGCGTGGGCGCGGCCATTTACCTGACGGAATACGCCCGGAATAAAAAGCTGGTGGCGGTGATCGAGTACGCCGCTGAGACGCTTTCGGGTATTCCTTCCATTATATACGGTCTGGTGGGAATGCTGTTCTTCTGCCAGTTTCTGAATATGCAGACGTCCTTGATGGCGGGCGCGCTGACGCTGGTCATCATGAACCTGCCCACCATCATGCGCACCACGCAGGAAAGCCTGAAAACCGTGCCTCAGAGCTACCGGGAGGGCGCGTTCGGGCTGGGAGCGGGCAAGTGGCGGGTCATCCGCACGGTGGTGCTGCCCGGCTGCGTGGACGGCGTTATCACCGGCTGCATTCTGGCCGTGGGCCGCATTCTGGGCGAGTCGGCGGCGCTGTTGTTCACAGCCGGTTTCGCCCACGCACTGAACGGCTTCTTTCAGGGACTGCGCAGCGCGGGCGCGACCCTGACTGTGGCACTGTACGTCTACGCCAAGGAGCAGGGCGAGTTCGGCGTGGCCTTCGCCATCGCCGCTATCCTGATGGTGCTGACCCTGCTGATCAATCTGGCGGCTGATCTGGTGGGCGCGTATTACCGCCGGAAGAAGCGGCTGTAAGCCTGTTCCCCATGAAGCGGAAAGGAAGGAAAACCACGTGAGCAATATCATCACTGTCAAGGATCTGTGCCTGTGGTACGGAAACCATCAGGCGCTGAAAAATATCAATATCGACATTCCCGAAAAGAGCATCACCGCGCTGATCGGCCCTTCTGGCTGCGGTAAATCCACGTTTTTGAAAACCCTGAACCGAATGAACGACCTGATCCCCGGCGTGAAGATCGAGGGACAGGTGCGCTACAAGGAGCAGGATATTTTCGAGCCCTCCATGGACGTGAACGAGCTGCGGAGGGAGATCGGCATGGTGTTCCAGAAACCTAACCCGTTCCCCATGAGCATTTATGACAACATCGCCTACGGCCCCCGCACCCACGGCATGAAGAACCGCGCCCGGCTGGACGACGTGGTGGAGCGTTCCCTGCGGGACGCCGCTATCTGGGACGAGGTAAAAGACCGGCTGAAAAAGAACGCGCTGGGTCTTTCTGGCGGCCAGCAGCAGCGGCTCTGCATCGCCCGGGCGCTGGCGGTCCAGCCGGAGGTGCTGCTGATGGACGAGCCCACCAGCGCGCTGGACCCCATTTCCACCTCCAAGATCGAGGAGCTGGCGATGGAGCTGAAGGAAAAATACACCATCGTCATCGTCACCCACAATATGCAGCAGGCAGTGCGTATTTCCGACCGAACGGCCTTCTTCCTGCTGGGCGATCTGGTGGAGGTAGGCAGCACGGAAAAGATTTTCTCCAACCCGGAGGACAAGCGCACCGAGGACTATATTACGGGGAGGTTTGGCTGATGAGAAGCCGTTTTGACGAACAGCTGGCGGAGCTGAATAAAGAACTGATCGAAATGGGCGCGCTGTGCGAAGAAGTGATCGCCATGGTCTCGCAGGCGTTAACGGCGGGCGATCCCGAACATGCCCGGAAGGTGGCCCCGCTGGATGCGGAGATCGACCAGAAGGAGCGCAACATCGAGTCCATGTGCCTGAAAATGCTGCTGCAGCAGCAGCCTGTGGCCCGCGATCTGCGGCAGATCTCCGCCGCCCTGAAAATGATCACGGACATGGAGCGCATCGGCGATCAGGCGGAGGACGTGGCGGAGATCGTCTGCTTTTTGAACGGCCGCACGCCGGAGGACGATGAACTCATGGCCGAAATGGCTGCCGCCGCCATCAAAATGGTGACGGAAAGTGTTGATGCTTACGTAAAACATGATATACTGTTGGCAGAAAAAGTCGTAGGGGATGACGATACGGTGGACCGCTACTTCGATCAGGTGAAGAACCGGCTGATCGAAAAGATCGCGCAGGATCCCGGAGACGGCGAGTACGCGCTGGATCTGTTGATGATCGCCAAGTATTTTGAACGCATCGGCGATCACGCGGTGAATATTGCGCAGTGGGTGATTTTCTCCGTCACAGGGACCCACAAGGAGGACTGAACATGATCTGGTGCGTGGAGGATGACGCCAGCATTCGGGATATCGAGGTATACGCCCTGCGTTCCACGGGCATGGAGGCCCGCGGCTTTGAGGACGGAACCTCCTTCTGGGAGGCCTTGCAGCAGGAAAAGCCGACGCTGGTCATTCTGGACGTGATGCTGCCCGGAATCGATGGCGTGGAGCTTTTGCGCCGTATGCGGGAAGACCCGAATCTGGAAGATATCCCGGTGGTCATGGCCACGGCGAAGGATTCGGAGATCGACAAAATCCAGGGGCTGGACTTGGGCGCGGATTATTACCTGACCAAGCCCTTCGGGGTGATGGAGCTGGTGTCCTGCGTCAAGGCGGTGCTGCGCCGCTGCGAGCCCAGGCAGGCGGAAAAACTGCTGCGTTCCGGCGGGCTGGTGATGAATCTGGATCAGCACAAAGTGACAGTGGACGGCAAGCCCGCCGCCCTGACCTACAAGGAGTTTGAGCTGCTGCGGCTGTTCCTGCAGAACCCCGGTATTGCCTTTACCCGAGATCAGCTGTTCGACAAGGTATGGGGGCAGGATTTTTACGGAGAGACCCGCACCATCGACACCCACATCCTGACCCTGCGACAGAAGCTGGGTCCCTACGGCGGCATGATCCAGACCGTGCGCAACGTGGGCTACCGGCTGGAGGAACCAAAGTATGAATAAACGAATTTTCCGCTCTATTCTGCTGGTGGCGGGCGTGGTGCTGCTGGCCAGCTTTCTCATCATTCTGGATTGCCTGTACGGCTATTTTGAAAACCTGCAGGAAGACCAGCTGCGGGACGAGCTCAGTCTGGCGGTCTCCGCCGTGGAGGAAGAAGGAGAAAGCTACCTTTCCCGCCTGAAGCCGGAAAGCTACCGTCTGACCTGGGTAGGGGAGGACGGCGGCGTTCTTTATGACACGCAGGCGGATGCAGGCCAGATGGAGAACCACAGGGACCGCACGGAAATTCAGGACGCCTTGAAGCTGGGGCAGGGGCAAAGCTCCCGCTATTCCTCCACCCTGATGGAAAAGACCCTGTACTTTGCCCGCCGCCTGAAGGACGGCTCTGTGCTGCGTATTTCCGTCAGCCGGGCCACAGCGTGGCGGCTGGTGCTGGGAATGCTGCAGCCCGTGCTGATGGTGCTGGCCGCGGCGCTGCTCCTTTCCGGCCTGTTGGCGGGGCGGCTGTCCAAGAAGATCGTGGAGCCGCTCAATCATCTGGACTTGGAGCACCCGCTGGACAACGAGTGCTATGAGGAAATTTCTCCGCTGCTCAACCGCATCAACCGGCAGCACGAAGAAATTCAGCAGCAGCTGCGCGTTATGCGCCAGCGCACGGACGAGTTCAACCAGATCATCGGCAACATGCAGGAAGGGCTGGTGCTGCTGGACGAAAAGGAGAACGTGCTGAGCATCAACGCTGCGGCCATGAAGCTCTTCGGCGTGGAAGAAAATTGCGTGGGGCAGAGCTTCCTGACGGTGGATCGGAACCACGAGATCAGTCTGGCCATTCAGCAGTCCCTTTCCGACGGCCACGCGGAAATTCGCTGCCATCGGGGCGGTCGGGTATATCAGTTTGATCTGAGCCGCATCGTTTCCGATGGAAGGGTGGCAGGCGCAGTGCTGCTGGCCTTCGATATTACCGAACAGGAATACGCCGAGCGCAACCGCCGGGAGTTCACCGCCAATGTGTCTCATGAGCTGAAAACGCCGCTGCAGGGCATTCTGGGCAGCGCCGAGCTGATCGAAAAGGGCATGGTGCAGCCGGAGGACGTGCCCCACTTCATCGGGCAAATTCGCACGGAAGCCACCCGGATGGTGACACTGATCGGCGATATCATCCGCCTGTCCCAGCTGGACGAAGGGGACGAAATGCCCCGGGAAAAGGTGGAACTGTTTGCCTTGGCGGAAGAAGTCACAGACAGCCTGAAGGAGGAAGCCGCCAAGAAAAAGGTCACGCTGGTGGTGGAAGGCCAGGCAGCCTCCATCGAGGGCGTGCGGCGGCTTCTGTATGAAATCTTCTACAACCTCTGCGACAATGCCATCAAGTACAACGTTCCCGGCGGCAGTGTGCATTTCTTCGTGGACTCCAACGAAAAATCCGCAGTCGTAAAGGTGGCGGACACCGGCATCGGCATTCCGGCGGAGGATCAGTCCCGGGTGTTCGAACGCTTCTACCGGGTGGACAAGAGCCACTCCAAGGCCTCCGGCGGTACGGGACTGGGCCTGTCCATCGTCAAGCACGCCGTGCAGTATCATCACGGCTCTATCGAACTGAAAAGCGAACCGGGCAAGGGCACGGAGATCACGTGCATTTTCCCGAAATGACCAAAACGGCTCCCGGAGAAATGATTCTCCGAGAGCTGCTCTTTTTTATTCCTGTATTTCCTCCCACGAAAGGAACCCATGATAGACCGCCCGGTCTTTGGCTTCACTCATGAAGTCCCGCATTTCCCCCGTCTGCGCGTCGATGACGAGGGCGGCATATTCAAGGCTGTTGCGCTCGTCCCCGGTCTCGTCCAGTCCGTATTCGGGCAGTTCGGTCCGGGGATCGTTCAAATACAGACAGTTCAGCTGCCAGACGGGCACAGCGTAGAAATGATCGGTCTGCGCCTTTATCCCCACATATTCCGGGTCTTCGTAAAACAGATAGCCCAAGGACAAGTCGTAGATTTTGCGGATGTGCCCTGACTGGATTTCTTTTTCAGCGGCCTCGATGATTTTTGAAAAGCTGCACAGCGGCACATCCTCCGCTGCCCGGCCCGATGATTTGAGCATCCGCGCCGACAGGTCGTACATTGTCCCGTCGATGACCGAAGCGTGCAGACGGATGGTCGTGTTCCCGCGGGTCTTCCAATAAAAGGCCGCCCCGGCGTGGCTTAATAGGGGAATACCGTTGACCTTCTGGTGGAAAGAAACCATATACTCGCCGGGCGCGACGATCTCCTTGGTCTTGGGGTGACGGAAAAGAAAGGTCGTCAGCTCGTAGGGATGCTCCAAGTCCCAGCTGCTTTCGTCCAGCTGCATCAGGGCCAGCGCTTTGCGGACCACGTCCGTCATGCCCGAGAGGGTCAGGTCGCTGCCTTCGGCGTAGGCCCGCTCCCATTCCGACGGATAGCCGAGAAAAAGCCCCGTTGTCTTTTCGATCTTGTTGGGAACCTGCTCGATAAAGTCCCGCGTGTAAAAACCAAAGACGTTTTCCTCCGGGCGAATGACGAACTGCAGGCCGGTTTCCTCCTCCGTCACGCTGGGCGTCATCCGGGCAAATTCCAGCTTTTCGATGGGAATTTGCGTTGCGTTCGGAATTTCCGGCTCTACATCCGCAACGATCGTCCGCCCGTAGGCCTCGTAGGTTTCATGCCAACCGACCGCGGCCTGCTGCCGCACCTCGTTGATTGTGTAAAATTCTTCCGCAAGCGCCCGGCCACCGCAAAGAAGCAGCGCACAGCCCAGCGTCGCCGCCCTTCTGAAAAATCCTTTCGGCATTGCTGCCACCTCCTGCCTGAATCCGGCGGGAAGAACCCGCTTCTGTTTATAAGACGACGGACAAGGGGAAAACGGGCCGCAGCAAATGGAAAAATTTTCTTCTTTGGGAAGAAAGAAAGCCTTCCGTTCGCTTTATAGACGAGAAACGGTGTTCATTACCGTAGATGGAATGTTTATCAAGGAGGAAGAAAATGAAGCGTTTTTGGAGTGCTTTTCTGATTGACTGTCTGCTGATTGCTTCCCTTTGGGCCAACGCTTCGGCCATGACTATGTGGGATTATTATTGGGGCAAGGACGGTTATGCCGTGAAACTGACCCAAGCTGATCTCGACGACATCGAACAAATGTGGGAAAAAGTCGATACGCTTTCGCTGGACAGCGGCATCCGGGAAACGGCGGAAATGTATACGCTGGAAGACGAATACAATGATTATCTGAAATTGACGGAACCCGTTATGGAACGGTATTACGACGACGTAGGGGCGTACCGCTGGGTTCCGGGCCTGCCGGACGAACAGTCCATTTCCCAATATCAGGCGCTATGTATTGGCATGAAAGCGTTATGCGACCAGTACCAGCAAAAGCCGGCTGACTTTATCCATTATTACCCCCGATTTTCCTATGAGACAAGCGACCCGGACAATCCGATGTGGAAGATCTTATGGATCCGTTATGATACGAATGACGCAAGTATCAGCTATAATGTCGGGGTTCATGCCTATACAGGCAATGTGATCGGCGTCAGCAAGCGTATGTCTGTTGGGTAAGAAGATTTTTTATGAAAAAAAGCGGCACTGTCGGTCAATCGCCCGACCATGCCGCTTTTTTGATGCATACTGTTTCAGCAGGTTTCCAGCACCTGCAAAAGCGCTTCCGTTTTTCCTTCGGTGTCAAAGGCGTGCCATGCCGCGGCGACTTTTCGCTTGGGCGAAAAGGCCACGCCCTGACCGCACATGCCCAGTTTGCCGACCCAATCGTCATGCTCCAGCGGGTGCAGCTCGTACTGATTGCGAAGAGCGGTCTTCACCCATTTTTCCGACAGAAGCCGCCGCCCCTGATAAACGCCGCCGTTTAAGTAGAGCAGCCCTAGCTTGACCACATCCTGCGCCCCGGCGTAGAAGCCGGTTCCGCCGATGGGGTGATGCTGCGGGCAGCGGGACCATGCGGTCTCTCCAAAGCCCATGGGGCGAAAAAGCCGCTCCGTCAGAAAATCATCCGCCGGCTGTCCCTGCACCTGCTCCACGATCCGCGCCAGAAGGTAGAACACCGCGTCACTGTACTGCTCGTGCGTTCCGGGCTCGTAGGGAAGCGGCTGTGCCAGGAGAATAGACAGATAATCATCGGAGGGATATTGGGACAGGTCGTCGTTATCAATATCCAGAAAGCCCCGGTCGATCCCGCTGGTATGGGTCAGCAGGTGATGGACGCTGACCTGCCGCCACGGAGAATCGGTGGGGAAAAAGCGACCCACAGGATCGTCCAGCGAAAGCTTTCCTTCGTCCCAAAGCAGCCCCATGGCGGTAGCGATAAAGAGCTTGGCCACCGAGTAGCCGTTGTGACAGTTGGAGCAGGGCTGGAAACGGTGAAGCCAGCCGCTATTTTCGTCCAGCCACGCAAAGTCGTACAGATTGTCGCCGGTGGCGGCAAGGGCTTCACAAAGCTCTACTTTATTCATTGCCTTCCCGCTCCCAGAAACCGTCATTTTTCAGCTGAATCATCAGGCTGGCTAGCAGGGTGTTGGCCCACGCGAAATCTGCCCGGGTGAACTGAGAAGGAGCGTTGGGGTCGAAGGATTCGTGCATCAGGTTGCAGCCATTGTGGGTGCTGGAAAGCAGGGCGAGACAATGCAGAATTTCTTCCCGGCTGGTGCTGGTCAGCGCCTGCATGGTAATGCCGATGTGCCAGACGTATCCCTTGGGCGTGTGGGGGCTTCCCACGCCCTCCGCGCAGGTTCCCTTCACAAAATACGGATTGGCCGGGGAAAGTACAAATTTCCGGGTGCGCTGATAAAGATCGTCATGCCGGTCGCAGTAGCCGAAGTAGGGCGCGGAAAGCAGACTGGGCGAGTTGGCGTCGTCCATAAACAGACAATGCCCCAATCCGTCCGTCTCGTAGCAATAAATGGAGCCGAAGCCCTCTCGTTCGGTAATGCCGAAACGGCGGATGCCTTCATCCAACTCTGCGGCCAGTGCGCGGCATTCGTCCGCCAAAGCCTTGTCGGCAAACTGCCCTTCCGCCATCCGGGCGGCGGCGTTCATGGCGACCACCGCCATCATATTCGCGGGGATGAAGTAGCCGTATTCGCAGCGGTCGTCCGAGGGACGGAAGCCTGACCAGGTCATGCCGGTGAAGCCTACGGGCGTTCCCCGTCCGCCGGGCAGCGTGTCGGAAGGCGGGCAGTTTTCCCGCTCGAAGGAGTAGGGCGAGCGCTCATGATGCTGCTCCAGACGGAACACCTCCGCAATGCGCCGGAGCATCCGGTGGAACGCCTCTGTGTAAATGGCCGTATCGCCGGAAGCGTCTTCATACTGCTGTGCCAGCAGAATAGGCGCGCAGAGGGAATCCACTTCGTACTTCCGCTCCCACACGGCGGGGTTCCGTTCCGTCTTATCCTGAAAGCCCTTTCCGTTGGCTTCCCGGTTGAAGGCGTTGGCGTAAGCATCGATCAGCATGTCCTTGACCTGCGTGGCGATTACGCCCCGCAGAAGAGAACGCACCTGCTCGTCCTTTGCGGCGAAGGGCAGATAATTCTTGACCTGTGCGGAGGAATCCCGCAGCCACATGGCGGGAATATCGCCGGTGATGACGAAGGTCTCTCCGCCAGGAAGGGGCTCCATGGTGGTCTGCACCGTGCTCAGAAAGCAGGGCTTCGCCAGCGGGGCCAGCGGGGGATAGTGCCGGGCGTAATACTGTTCCAGTTCTTCCGCGTAGGCCAGCAGGCATTCGGGGGTCTTCATTCGTCATTCTCCTTTACTTGACAAAGGTTTGGGTCGAGTGATGAATCATCAGCTTGGGTTCTAAAACCAGTTTCTGGCAGGCGTGCTCCTGCCCGGTCTCAAAGGCCTCTCGGAGCAGCTCCGCCGCACGTCGGCCCATTTCGAAGGAATTTTGCTCCACATAGGTAAACAGCGGCTCCATGCCCTGAAAAATTCGCGGCTGGTCAAAGCAGACCACGGAAAGCTCCTCGGGAATGCGGATGCCGCCGGTCTGACACAGCTCCAGCAGCCACTCCGCCGCGTGACTGTTGGAGACCACCGCCGCGGTGATCTCCCGGGCGCGGATGGCGCTCAGCAGGCGCTCCATTTCCTCCTGCGAAAAGGTCTGGGGATTGAACCGCTCCACGGCGTGCAATGGAAGCTGCTGCACCGTCATGGCGGCCACGTAAGCGCCGTAGCGCACGGAAGTGACCTGCTCCCGGAAGGATGAATCCGCGATAAAGCAGATGTTTCGGTGCCCCAGCGACAGCAGATGCTCCACGGCGAGCCAGCCGCCTTTTTCATTGTCGCAGCAGACGCAGCTGCTCTGTATGCCCGGAAAACAGCGGTCGATCAGCACCAGCGGGAACTTGTTCAGGTGCATCCGCAGAATCGTATCGCTGTACACTTCACAGTCCACGGGAAAGAGAATCACGCCCGCGCAGCCGCTTTTCAGCGCCTGTTCCAGCGCGTATTCCTCCAGCTGGTTGCTGTGGGTCAGCACCAGATGAACGAAGCATTCCGGGTACTGCAGGGTCTGGGTAATGCCCTGAATGATGCTGCCGGAGTGATAATCCGCGTGTTCGGGAATCAGCACGGAAACCGGGCAGGGTTCACCATCGTTTTTAGGCACGCCGCCCAGCTTGAGGGCGCTGGGCTTCAGGTGCTTGTCCAGCGGATTGGCAAAGGAGCCGCGCCCTTGCACCCGATAAATATAGCCGTTCAGTGCCAGCTCGGTCAGCGCCTTTACCGCCGTGATCCGGCTGACGTGGTAGCGTTCGGCCAGCTCTTTTTCGCTGGGAATGCGGTCTCCGGGCTGAAAAACGCCGGATTGAATCTGCTCCATCAGCTCGTTTTGAATTTGCTCATACATTGGGGTCGAAGAAGTTGACATATCAAGCTCCTTTCTTCACTCAAATTCCATTATAAATGAAAAACAACGGACTGTAAACAAAAATTTTCATTCCATTCCTTCTTCCGACAATTTGATATGAGGTTGATACATTGACTTTTCTCGGGCCAGGTTTATAATGAGCTTGCAAGTAAAGAGAAAAACATACGCACGGTCTTCACAAAGGGAGGAATGGGGCAGTGAAAAAAATTCGGGCACTATCAGCCGTTTTCTGCTTCGGGAAGGACGAGAATGGCGGCGCACAGCTGGTCGCGTGGCAGTATGGCTTCTTCGTCTACGGCGGCAGCTTCCCCTGGCGTTCCTATGACTCCAAGACCATGGAGCACGCCCGCAAGAACGACGTGGAAGGCTTCACCGGCGAGCGCTTCAGCGACTATGTGGAGGACTCCGAAAAGTACTCCGCCAAGCTGATGCCCGGCATGATCCCCACGGCGGAGGAAGCCGATCAGGTTTCTCCCTTCCTGACCGACTCCGACAGCTACGTGCAGGAAGCCCGCATGAAGTTCGTCACCGGCCAGTGGAATTTCGATTCCGACTGGGACGCTTACGTCAACCAGCTCAACGTCATGGGCGCTGAGGATTACGTCACTGTCAAGCAGGCTCAGTACGATCGTTATCTGAGCAAGTAAGACCGGCTTTTTCGGAGGAGGGGGAGACCCCTCCTCCCTGCCGTATAGAAGACATCCATTCCGATGGGTGAATGCAGAAATATTGAGGAGAAAACAAGCCATGAGCAACGTGCTGACCGAAAAGTTCATTCGCCTGAAAACCGCTGTGGGCGGAAACCGCGAAGTAACGGCTTACGAGGATACCTTTGGCATGACCAAAGAGGAACAGGCGCATATCACGCGCCCGAATCAGTGGAATACCCGCATTCTCAGCGAGCTGGAGTTCGCCCTGAACCTGCGGGAGGACGGTGCGTTCGACGAGGCGATCGGACGCGCGTTGGATCTGTTGCTCAAGGCCATGGAAGAAGAAGGCGTATTGAGCAACGCCGTCTGCCAAAAGGCGGAGGGGCTGCTTGAGCCGCTTCAGCAGGAGGCGAAGAACTACCAGCTGATTCTGGCCGCACACGCCCACATCGACATGAACTGGATGTGGAGCTACCCGGAGACGGTGGCCGCCACGCTGGCTACCTTCCGCACCATGCTGACCCTGATGGAGGAATACCCGGACTTCCATTTTTCCCAGTCTCAGGCGGCGGTCTATGAGATCGTGGAAAAATACGACCCGGATATGATGGAGGAGATCAAGCAGCGCATCCGGGAAGGCCGCTGGGAATGCACCGCGTCCGCGTGGGTGGAGGCAGACCACAATATGCCCAATACCGAGTCCATGCTGCGGCATATTGCCTACACTCGGAAGTACCTTTCCGAAAAATGGAGCGTGCAGGATTTCGAGATCGACTTTTCGCCGGACACCTTCGGCCACAACGCCTTTTTGGCGGAGGTGGATCATTTCTCCGGCGTGAAGTATTTCTACCACTGCCGCGGCCTTAAGGAGGACGAGATCCTCTATCGCTACCGCGCGCCCTCCGGTCATGAACTGCTGACTTATCGGGAGCCGTTCTGGTACAACGCGGCGGTCACGCCCCGTATGGGCGTTGCCGCGCCGCTGATCTCCCGCCGCTGCGCCGGGCTCAAGACAGGATTGGCGATTTACGGCGTGGGCGACCATGGCGGCGGACCCACCCGGCGGGATATCGAGTTCGCGCAGGAAATGATGCAATGGCCCATCTTCCCGGCATTGCATTTCGGCACGGTGCGGGAGTTTTTCCACGCTGCAGAAAGCGTTCGGGATCAGCTGCCGGTGATCGCTCACGAGGTCAATTATTTCGCGCCCGGCTGCTACACCACCCAGAGCCGCATCAAGCAGGGCAACCGCCGATTGGAAGCGCAGCTGTGCGACACGGAGGTGCTGGGAGCCGCCGCACAGAAATGGACGGGCTTCCGTCTCAATCAGGACGGGCTTCGCGAGGCATGGCAGAAGGTGCTCTTTACCCACTTTCACGATATTCTGACCGGCTCCTGCGTGCAGGACACCCGGGAACACGCCATGGGCCTGTACCAGCAGAGCGCGGCCATGGCGCAATCCCAGATGAGCCGGGCCATACAGGCTATCTGCAAGAATATCGACACCAGCGCCTTGGGCGGGAGGGAAAACGATCCCCATTCACAGAGCGAGGGCGCTGGCGGCGGTTTCCATGTGGAGAATTTCGGCGGTTTCCCCTGCCCGGAACGGGGCAACGGCCTGACCCGCGTATTCCAGCTTTTCAATCCCACGGCTCAGCCCCGAAAAGAAGTGGTGGAGCTGACCAGCTGGGATTGGGTCGGTGACCTGAAACGGGCTTATGTGACCGACGCGGCAGGACGGAAACTGCCCTTCCAGCTGGTGGACGGGCAGCTGCAGAAATATTGGGATCATCAGTATTTCCGCTTCCTGGTGCAGGCGGAAGTGCCTGCGGCGGGCTATACAACGGTAGTGCTGCGGCAGCGTCAGGCCGAGAAGTACCCGGTGTATTTCCAGTCCGGCGAACGCGTCTCCGCCCTGTTTGACGATCTGGTGCTGGAAAACAGCCGCTTGCGGGCTGTGCTGGACAAGGGCACCGGCCGAATCCGTTCCCTGCGGGTGGATGGAGAAGAACTGGTGGACAAAGACGCGGGCTTCTTCCTGCTGGAAACGGAGCCGGCGACCTCCAACGCGTGGCAGATCGGCCGTCATATCCGTAAGACTCCCGTGGAGCAGTGCGTCGACCTCCGCTGGACGGAACGGGGCCCGCTGCGCCAGAGCGTTCAGGCGAAATACCGCATTGCGTCCTCTACGCTGGAAGTGACCTATACGCTGGAAGAGGGCAGTGACACGCTGAAACTCGCCACCAAAACGGACTGGCATGAGATCGGCGGAGCTACCATTCCTGTGCTCGCCTTCCAGGCGCCGCTGAGCTATCAGCCCAGCTGTTTCCGCTATGATACCGCAGCCGGTTCCGTCTGCCGGGAGAGCACGGCCAACGATGTTCCCGGCCTGCAGTACGGCTTGGCGGTTCGGGAGCAGGGCGAGGGCCTGATGATGATGAGCGACTGCAAGTACGGCTACCGTGGCGAGGGTTCCATGCTGGGGTTGACGCTGCTCAACAGCTCCACAAGCCCCGATCCCTACCCGGAACGGGGAATCCATCAGTTTGTCATCGGCCTGACCGCCTGTGCGGATCGGCCCGCTGCGGCGGAAAATAAGGCGACCGCCTTCTGCCACGGCGTGCAGTACCAGAGCAACAGCATTCACCCCGGGACCCTTCCGGCGGAAAAACAGCTGGTAACGCTGGAATCCGAAACGGCGGTGCTCTCCGCCGTCTGGATGGAAGGAACGGAAATGCGCGTTCGCCTGTACGAAACCGGCGGCAAAGCCAGCCGCGGAGTTCTCCATCTGGAAGACAAGGTCGCCGACGCTCAGATCTGCGACGGCCTGGGAGATTCGTTGGGAGGCAAGGCCGAGGTGAACGGCACGACGGTTTGCTTCACCAGCCAGCCCTATCAGCTGATGGAAATCCACATCGCATTTGCCTGATACAAAAAAATCCGCCGGTGAGAAGCAAACCTCACCGGCGGATTTTTTATAGAGCTTCATACAACAGAAGAGTACATTCGTTGGTTTTCTTGCACTTTCGTTCCTTTATACTTATTTTTGGCGTTGATGCAGAAATCATAGGCTTCAAAAACAGGAGAGAAGTATGATCCTTTCCGATCGACTCATACTTTGACAGGATAGTTAGTTTTGTTCATGTTCATCATCTCGCTTTAGGATGAGGTAAAATTTACAACTGTAGTGTAGATTTTGGAAAAGAATTGAGGTATAACAAAATAGAAACTTGTTATAAGGAGAAAAACGTATGAAAACTTTTTCCTGTGTCATCATCCAGCTACTGCTGTTACTTCTGATTTGCGGTGTTGCAATAGCAGAAGATAATTTCCCTGTACAAGTGAAACAATATTTCGAGAATGAAAAGATACTTGAAATAGAAACCTATAGTTCCTCCGAAAAACTTTTCGCTGCAATAGCAAGAGATCAAAATCACGAAAGGGTTTTATACGCTTTTCAATACATCAACGGAAAATGGGAGTGCTTTACTAAAACAAAAAACGCCATCCCCAAGATGGAACTGAAGGCTTTTGTTTCTGTTTCTGATACATATCAAGATAGTAATATCGAAAGCATCCAAAACATTCCCAACATATCAATTTGGTTTATGGAGCCAAACGAAGATCACTATGAATTATTGATGGTTTTTTGCTTGATGGAGATCGTTATATTCTGCGTGATGTTATTCCTCATCATGGCAGCATGCGCTATGAAAACGGAGCAGTTTTTATTTATGAAGATGACTGTTTCGCCAGCCAAAGAGGATATGTTCAATATCCCGCATCCGCTGACCTGACTGCATTTGTGTGTGACGACTTTCTTTCATACACCCAAAAATGGGATGAAAAATACTACGAGCTTACGAATGATATATACTTTGATGATAGTCATCCTCTTTTGTATTATTGGCCAACCGATCAAACTATACCGGTGTACTCTGCGCCAACAAACAATGCTCTTATAGAGGCAAATGGAAAAGCAAAAGTATCTACAAACGATTGGATCCTTATTTATGGTGGTGACAAAGATTACTATTTGATTCAGTACGCTATTAACGAGTCAGCCATGCGATTTGGTTATATCACAAAACAGAGCCTAAATTATTCTACGCCTCTTGAAATGATGTGGTTGAATCAAAAAGCTACTGTGAAAAGCAAAACAAATCTGATTAACGACTCACTAGGAAGCAAAACCAAAATCAAATCTGTCGCAGCTGGAGCAGCGGTCGAATTGCTTGGCGCACTTAATGGATGGGCATATGTTGAATATAAATCATCTTCGGTCGTTAGAGGCTTCATCGACTACAAGTTTTTAAGTATAGAAAAATAATAACTGTGCCATTTTTATATAGCACAGCTCAGACTGTCTAAAACCCCTGATTGGCCTTCATCGCCCGCGAACAGCGCTCTGCGGCCCGCTCTGCTTCGTACTGCGGGCTTCGGACCGCGGTAGCCCTTTCAGGACTGTCCTTATCCTCGGTACTGCGCACCCTTAAAGCTGGTTTGCGGAAAAAGTGCTGCGGCATAAGGCACGGAGTCTTCGCTCCGCAACCTCAATCGTCGTTTTTGGCACTGCTGTGCCAAATCCTCGTTTCGGTTAGCGAACTGCAGGTGTGAGACGAAATGGGCAGGGACTACGGCAGTAGCCCCTGCGACGTTTGAGTGGCAGCAGTGCCTTCTGCACCTCCACTTTTTCAACAAGCTGAGCTGCGCCATTTTTATGCCGAACCATCCAATTCGATACGATATCCTGAATAGCTATCTATTGATTACCAGTACAGGAGCGGATCCAAAAACCACAAGCGTTGGCAGGCCATGGCGACATCCAAATTACCATGAACCGCTACGTCGACCCGTCAAAACAAAACCTTCTCAAGGCCACAGAAACACTGGAAAGTCTGCTGTTTTCGGACGACAAAGTAAAAGATACAACAAGTGCCGAACCTATTGCGTCATAAGGGTTTTACCGGCAATACAACCTCCCAATTTTGGACGCGTTTTCGGACATTTGACGCAAACATCCATGTATACACAGCGATGCATAAAAATAAAAACCCTTGAGAACGTTGCATTCATTTTCATAAGGAACTAATCATCCAACCTCAACACAACAAGTCGGCAACCGTAGTGCTTAACCTATTTCACACTAAACGACTACACTTGAAGGAGGAAATGATGATGAAGTCCCTATATGAAGAACTTGGCGGCACCTACACCCTTGGTGATGATGGCATGCTGTATCCAGATTTAGCAATCGGTGACAAAGACTCGCGCCCCATTGGAAAATGGGGCAGGATGCACATGAAATACCTAGAGGCAGAACATCCTGGGCTGTATGAGCGGCTCATCCTGAAAGGAACACTTAACAGGCATCTGGCTGATGCGAATGAAAGAGCGATAAGGATGCTGGAAAGGCTGATTGTGCAAATGGCGGCCCAGGAAGGCATCACGGAGAGCTTGAAGAAAGCACAGTCACTTGAATGGGTCAGCAGAATGAATAGCATCCGCAGCAGAGCAGAAGAGATCATCCTTCATGAGGTCATCCTAACTCTATAAACAGACATGCCGGCACGACCTTCCAGGTTGTGCCGGCATAATCATGGTGATTTTTTTCTGTAAAATTACCGGAGTGTTTTAGTGATAGAAATCAATACAATATATGGCATTTGTTCGGCCTTATAAAGCCAATATATAGTATGACCTGCACCGATTTTCGATTCTATGGAGCAGAAATTCAAGTGAACGAGGATTTGTACATCTGGATGTACCAAAATCGATTTCAGAGGGAAACTGGGAGATAATAGTGTTCTTTCATATAAAACACTAATCAAGTATTTTCAACTGCCTCGTTATAATCAAATCTGAATTTCCTTTCCACATATCTTCCTATTCCATCCAATCCTGGGAATAGCGTTTTTTCATTGATGCCGACCATGTCAAGTTCTCGCAGCAAAGGTTGTTTTCGATCTGCATATATCAAGAATGAAAACAATAATGCTTCTTGTTCATGTTGTCCATATGATCTTACATTACTGTCTTTTTTGGGCAAGCACATGTGATACTTTTCATCTGAGAACATTTCTTCAAATCTGCTTTCCTTTGCACCCCATACCATGAAATAGCTGCTTTGTGCGCTCGTGCGTGGATCAACATAGAAAGGAGTATAAAGCATTGGATAATCGCAGCATTGTTCTCCTTGGATTAGTTTATCCAGTATTTCTCTTCTTGATATATCCATTATGGCCGCAGTTTTTTCAGGATATGCTCTGTCGTAGTTTCTTGCATGTAAAAGCCATACTTTACCGTCTTTTTCTTTTTGATCCCTGCACGCAAAATAGAGCGCTACTAACGGATTTCTGCTCCAATCCAAAAACCTTGTTGGAACACCATAGTGCTGTGCGTACTCCGCCCAGCGGCTATAATCTGTTGTTGATAATTGTATATAGTTGCTCGCTTCATGAATAAATGACTGTAAAATGTCCTTTCCTTTATCAAATGCGAGATACCGGTAGTTTTCAACGCTATGTCCTTCATCGTCAAAAATATCTTGCCGTTTGCGAAAGAGACCTGGAAGAAGTTCATATTCTTTGTTCGCCAAACCACGATATAGGTATGATAAAGATGTGGGATTGTGGACTATAATTTGATTCGGGTAATACGTTTTCAGACGTTCGATTGCGTTAAGATACTCGCTTAGCTTAGATAGAGATTTTAACACAGTGGCTGAATGCACCCTCACCAATAGAGGTTATACCCTCCGGGAGCGTTATACTGGTGAGGTTATTGCAATAGAGGAACGCATTTTTGCCAATGTCAAGAGTTCCTTCGGGTATTTCATAGCTATCGGCGGTAAAACTGCGGGGATAGCATACCAGTAATTTCTCGTTTACATTGAAAAGAACACCATCGATAGTGATAAAGCAAGGATTCGCAGACGATACCGCAATAGATGTCAATTGTTTACAAGAAGTAAATGGATTACCGCCAATAACTGTTACGCTTTCGGGAATCGTTATGGAGCTAAGTTTACAGCCACTAAATGCTCTATCCCCGATAGAGGTTACGCTGTTTGGAATTGTTATAGCAGTAATGCTGTTACAAGACAAAAATGCTTCATCGCCAATAGTAGTCACACTATCCGGAATCGTTATAGCGGTAAGTTCATCGCAGTCTCTGAACGCAGCAGCACCGATACCAAGGGTGCCCATTGGTATTTCATAGGATGGTGAGCTAAAACTGACAGGATAGCATAACAGTTCCTTTTCATTTTTATCAAACAGAACACCGTCGACAGCGGTAAGGAACGGATGCGTCGAGGATACTATGATAGATGTTAAATGATCACAGCACGAAAATGGGTTCTCACCGATCGAAGTCACGCTGTCCGGTATCGTTATGGCAGTAAGGTTATCGCAGTCGCTGAATGCGGCATGATCAATTGAGGTTATGCTGTCCGGTATCGTTACGACAGTGAGGGTATCGCGATCACTGAATGCTTCTTCCCCGATACTGACCACCGGATGACCTTTCAATCTGTCAGGAATAACAAGGGATAAATCCCACCCGGTATATCCAACAATTACGGCAGTACCATCGTCATTGATGTTATACAGGTATTTGCCGCTGCTACAATTGATTTTATTCTCTTCTCCATTTGCGAAAGAAAAAGCACCCAAAAGCAGAATCAAAGCAAGCATGAATAGACAAAAATGCTTCATTCTGTTCCCTCCCTGATGTGATAACAAAAACCTCATAGCCTTTACTTCTTCTGTAATATAGCACATGAGAAGGTATCAGTCAAAGGATCAGCATGCCGGGCTATTTTTCCCAGGGCGGGATTTTTTCCGCTCCGCTTCATTCAGCTTCGCTGATCGAAGCGAAGCTTTCGCCGTTGCTGCTTGAACTTTTGAGAAAAATGGACATTACCAAGACTTTGCGATGGGTATGTTTTCGCAGCAAATCTTAGTCAAATCTGGTTTCCCCGGAAGGCCGTTATACGCTTCAAGCAAAGCCTGCTTTAGACCTATAATATACATTTCTTGCATAGCTTATCTTCCTCTACTGGTATTGTTATTGCTTCATCTTCCTTGATGCCTCAATTGAAAACTGTTTTAGAAGATCAATCACGCTTTGAGGACACATTTCCGGATAATGATCGTAGATAATGCCTGCGGAGCAATATAGAAAAGCGATGTATACCAAAGTGGTTGTTGTTTTCCTCCATCCACATCTCCAAGAGGTATGCCAGGTTCGGAGTTGTCGAGATAATGAAAGGCCCCAAGAGCATTCATGTGGACTTTATCCGAAAGCAAAGAATATATATAACCTTTTTGAAAGTCGCTTTGCTGAGCCATTTTAGTGAGGTTATCATAGCCCGACCACCAATAATCCTTGAAATCTTTAATTTCGTCTTTCCGATACTTCTGTAGGTATTTCTGGCTTCCGTTATTGATCATATCCAATTGTGATTTCGCATGCTGATTATTGGGATCATGCTTCAAGGCGTACAGTACCATTTCGTAGTCATTCTTTAATTCCATAATTGCCGGGGCATCCATAAATCGCTCCAGCAATTCCGTATCGTTTTTCTGCTTTCCCTTCAACAATGTGTCGATAATAACGAGGCTTTCATAGAGCTGACGGCACAAAGCCATTGCATCGTCAGGGTACCCATTGAATAAGAAGTGTATAGATTGCACAGCTTGTCACAAGCATTTTGCTATACACGCGGACAATTGCATAGTGATAGGTCAGTTCTTCCCGCACTTCGACTTTTGCCAATGCTTCCCGGCTCGCATTTACAGATTTACGAAATAGTTCCATCATGGGAATATCCTCTTGCACTACCATTGCTTTTCCTCCGTTCATCTGTATATCTTCAAACCGAAATTGGATTCATATCTTTTTTTAGGTACCCAATCACCATCATCCTTTGCTCATTTCCGCCACGACGGCTGCGATGCAGGCGTCAAAGGCCATCTGCTGGTATTCCGGGGCAATTTTTCGGGCAGCATCGAAATAATCATGGATCGCTTTCACGGCGTTCATGATTTCCTGGCGCTGCTCAGCGTCGTGCTGCTGCCAGTGAAGCTGCTGGAGATAGGCTTGATTAGTGTATTGTGGATTGAATAATTGATTGTACAGCGGATTCATAGATTTCCTCCGTTTCTGCTAACGCTTTTCATATCGTCTTTTATTGAACAGTTAAAGACAAGATATATACCAACTAAAATAGTGAGTTCAGATAATCCCACAACTGCTTAATCAGCTTTGCTACCGCTTCAGCTTTCTTGGGGAATATAAGAAAGAAAAAGGTCGCAGCAGCTAAAACCACTTGAATGAGAACCATGCCTCTATTATTTCTTTCACTTGTATATTTTGCTAGATTGTGTCTACGCGAGATAAGAGATATAATGACACTATCACAACAAAGAGGGTGTCGTCATGGAGAAATCACAGCATCGGCATGATATTAGTGACAAAGCGTGGGCAATTT
>ERZ827458.615-NODE-615-length-44430-cov-20.421589_pt1 | contig 44430 bp, 44 predicted proteins | sample MGYA00519706_ERZ827458 | MGnify/ENA primary metagenome ERZ827458 (study PRJEB31778, sample SAMEA3449309) | human gut metagenome | biome: human gut; feature: human-associated habitat; material: faeces | place: United Kingdom | collected 2010/2012 ...
CAGTGATGGAAGCCTACCCCTGCGGCCATTATCCCGTGTTTGAGGGATACAATCACATGCAATATCAGATTCGCGATCCAAAGGGGTTCGCCGAAATGCTGGCACACATCGCCGAGCGTGACTGTATGCCGGAACTGCCATTTATCAGAAAGTGAGTGATACCCATGAAATACAAAATCGAGAAAAACGCCGTACAGGAGACGCTGATCATTCCGCTGTATGCGCGGAAGGTCTGCTCAGAACTATACCCGAATCTCTACCGGGACGAAACAGCGGTTCGCCTGATTGACGAGATCGACTACGATTTTTCAGAGGCGGAGAAAAACTCCCGCGGCCTGATGCAGCGTTTCGGTTCACTGGAGGTGGCCATGCGGCAGAATGACCCTGCTTTTGAGGTGCGGGATTATCTGAAATCTCACTCCAATGCGGCGGTGGTCAATCTGGGCTGCGGGCTGGACAGCACTGGAAGAAGCTGCGACAACGGCAGCTGTAAAATTTAAAATCTGGACTTTCCCGATGTCATAGCCGTGCGTAACGAGCTTTTGCCCGCCGGGGGGGGCGGGAGCAAAACATCCCCTGCGACCTGAAAGACCCTTCCGTCAGCGGCTTTTTCCGATTTCTCGCCAAGGTCGGGGACAACGGGATGAAAATGCAGATCGTGAAGATCGGATTTGGAGGCAGGCTATGAAAATTCAGGTATATGGTGCAGGCGTTCTGGGGTGCAATCTGGCAAGAAATCTGCTGCGCGCCGGAAAGGATGTCACTCTGCTTGCGCGGGGAAACTGGGCTGCGGAGATCAAGCAGAACGGCCTGCGGATCAAGGACAAATTTTCGCTCCGCACCTCGGTCAGCCGCATTCCGATGGTGACTGAACTTGCACCGGATGCAATGTACGATGTGATCTTTGTGGTTCTGCGCTATACACAGCTGGAGTCCGTTCTGGACACGCTGCGGGCGAACCGGACGAAGAACATCGTTTTTGTGGGAAACAATGTGCAGGCGAGGGCGCTGGCGGCGGAGCTGCCGGGGAAGAACGTCCTGTTTGCCTTTGCGCTTTCTGCGGGGCATCGGGAGGTTGACCGGGTGGTCTCCATCGACCTGAAAAAGATCACCATCGGACAGCTGCCGGGTGCAAAGTCCAATAAACAGTTGATCGGGCGCATCTTCCACGGCACAAAATATAAGGTTGTTTACGAGCCGAACATGGAGGACTATCTGCTCTGCCATGCCGCGTTTGTGATGCCTGCGGCCTTCGCCTGCTATAAGACAGACGGCGACCTGAAAAAGCTCAGGGGAGATACCGCGTACCTGAACCGTGTGCTGGATGCCAACATCGAGGGATACCGCGCCATCCGAGATGCCGGGCACACCATTCTGCCCAAGGAGGATGCAGACTTTGAAGGGGAGAAATACCGCAAGACCTGCCTGCGCTTTTTCAAGCTGATGTGTGCCACCTCGCTGGGCAAGCTCTGCGCCTCCGACCATGCCATGAACGCCATCGACGAAATGAGTGCGCTGAACCGGGATCTTAAGAAATTTTTCGATGAACATGGCGCAGCCTACCCGGTGTGGCAGGCACTGGAAGCGGAAGCCGGGAGGTATCTGCAATGAAATACGCTGGAATGCCCTTTGGAATGTGGGCGCTGTTTGCCGGTTCCTTTCAAAAGCAGCTGACTGCGGTGCTGGGCTATGATGCAGACACTGCAAAAGCCATCACGAAAAAGGCAAAGCCACAATACCGGCAGATCATCCGCAGGCTGCCGGAGTTTGAAAAGGCCGACCGCTTCAAAATGAATCTGGTCAACTGTGCCATGACTGGCGCGTTCGTTCTTTCTATGCCGCAGCGCCCGGAGGTGGACAGGCTGACGGATTACTATGCAAAAGCCATGATGACAAAGCCCATGCAGTGGTTCTGCTGCAAAAGCGGAAAAAGCAAGTTCACCGCAAAGGATATTGCCGCCATGAAAGCCACCGCTGCCATGAAAGCCGCCGACCGCAACCCCTATTCGTGGAACATGGAGTTTTACGAATACCCGGATGGCAACGGCTACGAGGGACGCTTTACCAAATGCGGCATCTGTGTGCTGATGAAGGAGCTGGATCTGTACGACCTGACCCCCGCCCTGTGCCATCTGGACTACACCATGAGCGAAGCGAGCGGTGTGACAAATTTTGTGCGGCAGTACACCCTTGCCTCCGGCGGACCCTACTGCGACTGCGGGTACAAAAAGAAAGGGTAACGGACGATGAAGAGGAAGGAAACCTATCTTTCCCGTGATTTCCGGGAGACTGCGGCACAACGTTTTCCTGCGCAGGCAAAGCAGCTGAACGCCGCTTTTGATATGTGCCTGAATGCGCTGCTGGCTGAAAACGCGGGTGCAAGCAAGGAAAAGCAGTACCACCTCAAACGACAAATCTTACCGGGCATTGCGGCCTACGAAACCTTGCAGCGGGTCATGCCGAAAGAAGAAGCACTGCAAACCGTTCACGGCTATGTGGAGCGGCTGGCGAGAACGAGCCACAAACAGCTTGCCGCCCTGCTGCACATACCGGGGCTTTACCGCCTTGTTCCCGGCGTTTTTGTCAAATCCACCCGGAGCGTTTTTGCCCCGGCGGCGGGCTTTGCCCCAAAAGAGCTGCAGACCGGCAACGGCGTCTGACGTGTGGATATGATGGAGTGTCCCTATCACGACACCTGCACAGAATACGGCTGCCCGGAGCTGTGCCGCTGCTTTTGCGACAGCGACGACATCAGCTATACCGGGCTGCATCCGAAGCTGATCTGGGAGAGAAGCATGACGCTGGGACGCGGCAATGACCGCTGCGATTTTTGCATGAAAACCATAAAATAGATGCACAGGAAGCGAAGAAAATGAAGAAAGAAGAAACGAAACAGTTCATCCGCTGGTGCATTCTTGGCGCAGTCGGATGCGGATTTATGGCTGCCGGGCTGGGAGCGGTCGGGGGCTTTCTTTATTGCAATCAGCACGGATTGTTTTCTGTTAAGGTGTAGAAACGATGGAGTTAAAAACTGATTGAGAGAATTAGAATTTGTGAAATCCACATATTTTAAGAAGGGGCCTTCGCTTATGCGAAAGTTCCTTTTCTGCACACATTACTTTTTCAGCTTTAAGCCATCTTGGAATGCTTCGCCCACACGCTCGGTGACTTTATAATAGCCGTGGGTGTAGGGGTCAAATGCGACGGCGTTGACCTTAGACATATCAATTTTTCCATCCACCATAACGCTCTCATCGGCAGTGACATTGACCACCTTGCCGATGACGCCGCATCCGTATTCATTGTTCTGATACTCGATGAACCTGCACTTCAGGCAGATCGGGAACTCGTTGATGACAGGGGCATCTACAGTTTCTGCTTTGCTGGCGGTCAGACCGCTGCGGGCAAATTTATCGGCGACTTTATTGCCGGATTCTACGCCGAAATAGTCTGCTTCCACTATGTGGGCAGCATCGGCAATGCTGACGGTGAATTCTCCCCGTGCCTTGATGTTCTGTACGGTCTTGTGTGTCTCGGTGAGGTTCAGAACAACGGAGTCTCGCTCCTGCATGGTGCCCCATGCGGCATTCATGACATTGACGCTGCCGTCCTCGTTGTAAGTTGCAACCATCAGAACCGGCATGGGGAAAATGCCTTCGGTAATTTTCAGTTTTGTTCTCATGATAACTCCTCCTTGTGATCATATTGACAGGACTGTTCATCCTGCTTATAATTATATCCACGCAAATTGTAAATTCAAGTACTGATAATTATGACAGGTACTATCTTAGGAGAAAGTGAATGATACAGAACTATATTGAGAACGCCAATTTCGAAGATACCGGCTTTGCCTACACGTTGTCGCTGATCTCCGGCAAGCACAAGATGGTCATTCTTTACTGCCTGATGGAGTTTGAGACGGTTCGATTCAATGAGTTGAAACGGTATCTGAAAACCATTTCCGACAAAACTCTCAGCACGAATCTCAAGGAGCTGGAAGCGGATAAACTGATCGTCCGCACCGAGTATCCGCAGATCCCGCCGAAGGTGGAATATACACTTTCGGAACGAGGAAAAACGCTGATGACTGTGCTGGATCAGCTCTGTGTCTGGGGCGAGGAGAATCGACTGACAGAGTGACAACTTCCAGATTGTATAGTTTTAAAATTTAAAAAAGCGAAAGTCCTGCATCTTGTTTTGTTTGATGCTGATTATCCCTACATCGTTCCACTTCACTACGGATACGAATATACAGAGGGTGGCTTATGTGATGGAAGCGACAGATTAAAGGTTGGAGGTAAAAATGGGAAAATATATATTAAGCATGGCGAGTTTGGGACTTTTAATTTTTGCATTAGCAGGATGTGGAAACACTCAAAAAAATGACTTGCCAAATAGTAAAGCTCAGTCAGATACTGCTACCGCAGATGGCGAAATTCAGTCAAATACCGCTGCCTCAAAATTCCAAATGCCAGAAGAAGGCTATTATAGTAATGATTTTGATGAAATTCTGAATATTACTAAAAAGGATGATGGCACATATAGTATCGAATATAGCGTTACCCATTTGCTTTATGTCGAAAACGCAATTGGAACTTATGATTCTGAAACAGGGATTCTCAGCTTTAGTGGTAAAGATGATAGGGGAAATGATATAAAAGCGGATATTGAAAATAAGGGTGATCATTTGGAGATCACTGTAACTCAAAGTAGTCATGAAGATATTGTTGGAACAACACAGAATTTTTCTCAGACAGATGCGTATCAATAAGGAATTTTCATTTTCCAGTTTATCAAATAGGTAACGTCCACTAAACAACTGAATATATTAACCATGAGCAGTTATTTTCAATCCAGAAAACGGCTGCTCTTTTTATGGGTTGTGACCCTGTTGAGCTCGCGAAGCGTGTGAAATATAAACCCCAATCACCTATTCTTGTAATAGAAAGTAGAGTATGGTAGTGTATAGAAAAGTAACTGAGGGGAGGTACATATTGTGGATATTTCTTATGAGTATGGTTACCTTTTGGGGAAAGTTGAACAAAATGCAGAATGTCGTAAAGGGGAGGAACTGATGAGAGCATTATATGATCTTGTTTATGCAAAATTATAAAATATGTTTTTTGCTATGCTTGTATTTTCGAATAAAAAGTTGAAAGGCGTGAAGGAATATGATCATGTCAAAAGATGAGTATTTAATTACCGATGTGCCGCTGAAAGCGTTGACAGTTTTTGCAATGCCGATGATTCTCGGCAGCTTTTTTCAGCAGGTATATAATATGGCTGACTCCATTATCGTAGGTCAGTTTGTTGGTTCCTCCGCACTGGCGGCGGTTGGTGCCTGTGCAGCGCTTACTAATGTTTTCATTTGTGTGGCACTTGGTGCCGGTGTTGGTGCAGGTGTGCTTGTGAGCCGCTATTTCGGTGCCAAGGAGTATGGCAAAATGAAAACCATAGTGTCTACATCACTGATCAGCTTTTTACTTCTGAGTATCATCCTTGGTGTCTTTGGCTTTTGTTTTTCCCATGCGATGATGAGCGGATTACAGACTCCTGCCGATATTCTGGAGGAAGCAGTGCTGTACTTGCGGGTCTATTTTGTGGGCTTTCCGTTTTTGTTCATGTACAATATTCTCTCTACCATGTTCACTTCCATCGGTGAATCAAAAATTCCCCTGGGACTGCTGATCTTTTCATCCATCCTGAATATTGTGATGGATCTTTGGATGGTAGCCGGTCTGGGGCTTGGTGTATTTGGTGCGGCGCTTGCAACTTTGATTGCACAGGGCATTTCGGCTGTGCTTTCGCTTTTGATTTTCTTTTACCGGATGCGGCGGTATAGGAGTAGCTTTGCCTTGTTTGATGGACAGGAGCTGCGCTCGATGCTTCGGATTGCTGTTCCATCGGTTCTTCAGCAGTCTACCGTATCCATCGGTATGATGATCGTACAGGCGGTGGTAAATCCTTTCGGTACACAGGCACTCGCCGGGTACGCGGCAACAATGCGGGTGGAGAATGTTTTTTCCCTGATTTTCGTGTCCATCGGTAATGCGGTTTCGCCGTATGTTTCCCAGAATCTTGGCGCAGACAAAATTCAGCGCATCAAAAAAGGCTATCACGCAGCATTGGTGTTGGATGTGTGTTTTGCGGCTCTTGCCTTCCTTGTCATTGAAACGCTGCACACGCAGATTTCCTCGTTGTTCCTCGGAAAAGACGGAACCGCCCTGGCTTATCAGGTGTCTGGGGATTATATGAGATGGCTTGGTTACTTCTTTATCTTTATGGGAATTAAAATGGCGACCGATGGAGTTCTTCGCGGACTCGGAATCATGCGTCCGTTCCTCATTGCCAATATGGTAAACCTTGCAATTCGCTTGTCTGTGGCGCTTATCTGTGCTCCGCGTTTTGGTATTGATTTTGTTTGGCTTGCCGTGCCGGCAGGCTGGCTTGCTAACTTCCTGGTTTCCTATACGGCACTCAGAAAATCCTGGCCGACTGAGAAAGTGAAGCCATCTTGATAAGAGTCCTGTGTACGCCCCGAGCATTATTTCATTGCAAAAAGGAAGTGAGCACGGTATAATATGGACAAGAAGACAAAAGCCGAAAGACCGCAGAAATGCGGCTTTTTCAAAACGCATAGGTTAGCCAAAACTAACTGCAAAAGGAAAGACAGCAATGCGAGAATACATGAATTTTTGGGACAGAAATGCAGGTCTATATGAAGAACGATAAAAGCAGGTAGAGCATGACTGAATACCGAAGCTACCATTTATCAGAAAGTGAGAGATACCTATGAAATACAAAATTGAAAAAAATACCGTGCAGGAGACGCTGATTCTCCCGCTGTATTCCCGGAAGCTGTGCTCGGAATTGTACCCAAATCTTTATCGGGACGAAACGGCGGTTCGCCTGATCGACCAGATCGACTACGATTTTTCAAATGCAGAGAAAAATTCCCGCAGCCTGATGCAGCGTTTCGGCTCGCTTGAGGTTGCTATGCGGCAGAATGATCTTGCCTATGAGGTGCGGGATTATCTGAAAGACCACCCCAAAGCGGCGGTGGTCAATCTGGGCTGCGGACTGGACAACACTGGCAGAGCCTGCGACAATGGCAGCTGTAAAATTTACAATCTGGACTTTCCAAATGTCATTGCGGTACGGCAGCAGCTGCTGCCCGCCGGGGAGCGGGAGCAAAATATCTCCTGTGACCTGAAGGATACTGCATGGTTTGACAGGATAGACGCCTCTGGCGGCGCGGTGTTCTTTGCCTCTGGAGTGTTCTATTACTTTCTGACGGAGCAGGTCCGGGAACTGGTGCAGCGGATGGCAGATGCTTTCCCAGATGGTGTGCTGGTCTTTGATGCTGCCAACCGGACTGCGGTGAAGATGATCGCAAAAACATGGCTCAAGACTGCAAAGATCAAGGATGTAGGGGCGTATTTCGCTATTACGGATGCCAAAAGAGAGATTTCCCAATGGGACAGCCGTCTGCAGGTGTCCAGCCGGGGATATATGCTGGGTTACAGCGACCTAAAAGATCCTTCCGTCAGCGGCTTTTTCCGGCTGCTAGCAAAGATCGGGGACGGCGGGATGAAAATGCAGATCGTGAAGATTGGATTTGGAGGCAGGGAATGAAAAGTACGCAATAAATTTTCCGTGAGGCCCTCTCACCTGGATTGATGTGGTTCGGTCTTATCCGGGAGGAAAATCCTTGCAAAAGTCTGTCATGACGAATAGAATAAAGTCAGAACAAGCAGAAGCACAAAGGACACAGTCAGCATGAAAACAGCAGTAAACAATAATAACGGACTTATGACAGAGGGCAGTATCTTCCAGAAGATACTGTTCTTTTCCATACCACTGATCCTGGGAAATCTGCTGCAGCAGTTATACAATACAGCAGACTCCGTCATGGTAGGAAATTTTGTTGGAAGCAACGCGCTGGCAGCAGTTGGAGCCAGCTCATCCATGATCTATCTTCTGATCGCCTTCAGCCAGGGCGCAGCAGTAGGTGCTGGTGTGATCGTGGCACAGTATCTTGGGGCGAGGGACAAAAAGAGCGTTTCTGATGCCGTACATACATCGCTTGTGATTGCAGGGATACTTGGTATCGTGCTGACTATCGCGGGAATTGTCCTGAGCAGGCAGCTTCTTGAATGGATGAGGACTCCGGAAGAGGTTATGAAGCAGGCAGTTACTTATTTCAGGCTGTATTCCGCCGGTATGTTCTTTGGTATTGTGTATAATATGACAGCGGGCATTTTAAATGCAGCAGGTAATTCCAAAAGATCCCTTTTATATCTGGCTGTTGCCTCTTTCACCAATATCATACTGGACATCCTTTTTATTGCCATTCTGGACATGGGCGTTGCAGGGGCAGCAATCGCAACAGATATCAGCCAGGCAGTTTCCTGTATTCTGTCCATGGCTTTCCTGATGCGAGTAAAGGACAGCTATCAGGTTTCGCTGAAAAAGCTGAAGATCCACAGGCGGATCGCAGGCAGCATGATCCGGGTGGGACTGCCTACCGGAATCCAGAATATGGTCATTTCCCTATCCAACGTACTGGTGCAGACCAGCGTCAATGGCTTTGGGGCAGCTGCCATGGCAGGCTATACGGCTTACCTGAAGGTAGATGGCTTTAATATACTTCCGGTCATGAGCTTCAGTATGGCGGTGACAACCTTTGCCGGACAGAACTATGGAGCCGGAAACTATGACAGGGTAAAGAAGGGCATGTATGTGACACTGGCGATGGGCTTTGTGTATACGGTACTGACAGGAGTTCTGCTTCTGACCTTTGATGACCAGATCATGGGAATGTTCTCAAGGGATGCAGAGGTGATCACATGCGGAAAGCTGGCTATGAAGTATTTCTGCCCATTTTATTTTATCCTGAGTATCCTGCATGGTCTGTCCGGGGCGCTCAGAGGAGTCGGTAAAAGCATTCCGCCCATGGTGGTACTTCTTTTGTCCCTGTGTGTGTTCCGTATTTTCTGGATCTGGCTGGTGCTTCCGCATTTTTCAACGATCGAGGGCGTTTATCTGCTGTATCCGGTATCCTGGGCACTTGGGGCTGTGATGATCATCATTTATGCCTGCACGGCAAAGTGGCTGCCGGCCGGCAGACAGCAGGGTAAGGTGAGATGAATTCTCGATAGAGAAAAAACAGTGGCATATCCTGCTGAATACAGGTATAATGAGCCTGTAAAAACCATAAGGAGGATGTAAGGATGCTAGAGTTCAGATATGATACACAGCTTCTGATCGAAGGAGAGGATCTTGATGAAGATGTGATCAGTGATTATTTTACAGAGAATTTTAAAGGTGATTGTCTGCTTGCAGTAGGAGATGAGGATCTGATCAAGATCCATTATCATACCAATAAGCCATGGAAGGTTCTTGAGTACTGCTCTACTCTTGGAGAGATCTACGACATCGTTGTAGAGGATATGGACAGACAGGCACGTGGACTGAAAGGCTAGGAACAGATGGAACTGAGGCAGGCTTATATTGACAGTGTGAAGAAGAATCTGCAGGGTCAGCTGGATCATATGGAGATCCAGAGACCGGATGGCAGTATTGAAAAGGTAACCAGGAAGAAACCCATTGCAAAGGAGGAAAAGACAGAATGAGCAATTACAGGATGAGTACCAAATGTGTACAGGCAGGCTATACACCCGGAAACGGTGAACCACGTCAGATACCGATCATTCAGTCAACCACTTTTAAATACGAAACCAGCGAGGATATGGGAAAGCTTTTTGACCTGGAGGCCAGCGGCTATTTTTATTCAAGACTCCAGAATCCTACCAATGATTATGTAGCAGCCAAGATCGCAGAGCTGGAGGGCGGCAGCGCAGCCATGCTGACATCCTCAGGACAGGCAGCGAATTTCTTTGCCCTGTTCAATATCTGTGAGGCGGGCAGCCATATCGTGGCATCCTCTTCCATTTATGGAGGTACCTTCAACCTGATCGATGTGACCATGAAAAAGATGGGCGTGGAGGCAACCTTTGTTTCTCCTGACTGTACGGAGGAAGAGCTGGATGCAGCCTTTCAGGAAAATACAAGAGCCGTATTTGGAGAAACCATTGCAAACCCGGCACTGACAGTTCTCGACATCGAGAAGTTTGCAAAGGCGGCACACAGCCATGGTGTACCGCTGATCGTGGACAACACCTTTCCGACACCTGTCAACTGCAGACCTATTGAGTGGGGTGCGGATATTGTGACCCATTCCACAACGAAATACATGGACGGGCATGGCGCAGCGATTGGCGGAGCGATCGTAGATTCCGGTAAATTTGACTGGATGGCTCACGCAGAGAAATTCCCCGGTCTTTGTACCTCGGATGAGTCCTATCATGGGATCACCTATGCAGAAAAGTTTGGCAGGGAAGGTGCCTTTATCACCAAGTGTACCTCCCAGCTGATGAGGGATCTTGGCTGTATTCAGGCTCCCCAGAACGCATATATCCTGAACCTTGGACTGGAATCCCTGCATGTGCGGATGCCAAGACACGTGGAGAACGGACAGGCAGTGGCAGAGTTCCTAGAAAAGCAGGAGCAGGTAGCTTATGTAAATTATCCCGGACTTCCCGGAAACAAATATTATGAGATCGCCAAGAAGTATCTTCCAAGCGGAGGGTGCGGGGTGGTTTCCTTTGAATTAAAGGGTGGCAGAGAGGCAGCGGAAAACTTTATGAAGCACCTGAAGCTGGCTGCTATTGAAACGCATGTGGCAGATGCCAGAACCTGCTGTCTGAATCCGGCAACCTCCACACACAGGCAGATGACGGAGGAGCAGCTGATCGAGGCAGGTGTACCGGCAGGGCTGATCCGGATTTCCTGCGGACTTGAAGATAAAGAGGATCTGATCGAAGATCTGAGACAGGCACTACAGGCTATCTGAGAGAGGAAAACGCAGCAGAATTTCTGTTGCGTTTTTCTTTCTTTTATGGCATAATAGCTACAGTTTAAAGCGTTACGCTTTAAAGCACTAAAATACCGGCAAGATAAAAGAAGAATTGTAAAGAAAATAAGAGAATATGAAAAGGCCGGACGGACAACACAGGAGGAATCAAAAATGAGTCGACAGAGACAGGGATCACTGGTATCCTACAGACCGGATATCAAGGTGCTCGACTGCACCATGAGAGATGGAGGATTAGTCAATAACTTTGCTTTTACGGATGAGTTTGTAAAGGATCTTTATCTTGCCAATATCAAGGCAGGCGTAGATTATATGGAGTTTGGCTATAAGGCATCCAGTGAGATTTTTGATCCGCAGAAGTTTGGAAAATGGAAATTCTGTAAGGAAAAAGACATCAGGGATATTGTTGGGGACAATAAGACTGATATGAAGCTGTCGGTCATGGCAGATGTGGGAAGAACCGATTACAAGAAGGACATTCTGAATAAAAAGGACAGCGTGATCGATCTGATCCGTGTGGCTACTTATATTAATACCATTCCGGCTGCTATTGAAATGCTGGAGGATGCGAAGAAAAAAGGCTATGAAACAACCGTAAATATTATGGCTGTTTCCAAAGTAAATGATGAAGAACTGGATGCAGGACTTGAGCTGCTGGCACAGAGCAGTGCAGATGTGATCTATCTGGTAGACAGCTTCGGAGCATTTTATCCCGAGCAGATTGAACGTCTCAGTGATAAATATCTGAACGTGGCAGCCAAGTATAATAAGAAGATCGGTATCCATGCGCATAATAACCAGCAGCTTGCCTTTGCGAATACCATTGAGGCATTGTCAAGAGGTGTCAGCTATCTGGATGCTACCGTGAGCGGCATGGGGCGTGGAGCCGGTAACTGTTACATGGAATTGTTGTTGAGTTTTCTGCGTAATCCGAAGTATAATAAGATTGCTATTATGAGCTTTGTGGAAAAGCATATACTGAAGCTGAAAGAGGAGGGCGCTGTCTGGGGATTTGATCTTCCATACCTTCTGACGGGGATTTTGAACAGTCATCCTTCTTCTGCCATTCAGTTTGAAAAGGAAAAAAGAACGGATTACGCCATTTTTTATCAGGAACTGATCGATAATACTCTGTAATCCGAAGGAGGATCATGGAACGGGAGATCGATTTACAGGAAATATCAGATGGAAGGCTTTATACCTCGGCAGATATGGTGAAGATTGGCTGTAATGACTGCAGCAGATGCTCTGAGTGCTGCCGGGTGGTAGAGGATACCATCATTTTGGATCCTTATGATATCAGTCAGCTCTGCCAGGCGCTTAAAGCCGACTTTCAGGGATTGCTTGCAGGCGGCAGGATAGAACTATCTGTGGTGGAAGGTGTGATCCTGCCTCATTTAAAGCTGAAGGAAGGCAGGGGCGGCTGTACCTTCCTTGACGATGCCGGACGCTGCATGATCCATGGCTTTCGTCCCGGATTCTGCCGGATGTTCCCCATGGGAAGGATCTATGAAAACGGAGATTTCCGATATTTCCTGCAGGTGCATGAATGCCCCTACCCGAACAAAACCAAGGTCAAGCTGAAAAAGTGGCTGGGGATCCCGGAGCTTGCAAGGTATGAGCGGTTTGTAAAGGACTGGCACTTTTTCCTGAAGGATACGGAAAGAAAACTGGCAGAGGCAGAGAATGAGGAGATCCCAAAGAAAATCAATCTGTTCCTGCTGCAGCAGTTTTTCCAGAAGCCCTACGGGGAGGGATTTTATGAAGCATTTTATGAGAGACTTTCAGAGGCGGGGGCGGTACTCTGATTCCTTTCTTTTTTGCTGTACGATTAGACAAAAATGCAATTATCCATTATAATAGGGAGCATATGAGCAGAGAATGCAAAAGAGAAAAGAAAGCATTCCGGAATGGAGAACATAATGGATAACTTTTTATCAATCAAGGAAGCCGTACAGAGATACAGTGCTTCCTGTGACGGCAAAATAAAGACACCCTTTGATAAGCTGTTCATCAAAGCCATGTTGGCGGGCATGATGATCGCCATGGGTGCAGCAGGCAGCAGTGTGGCATGTCATGCAATCGGCAATGTAGGACTTGCCAGACTGGTAGCAGGTGTGGTATTCCCGGTTGGCCTGATGATGGTCATTCTGACAGGGGCAGAGCTGTTTACCGGTGACTGCCTGATGATCGTAGCAACCGTGGAGAAGAAGAATACCATGGCACAGATGATCAAGGAGCTGTTCTTTATTTATATTGGAAATTTTGTGGGCGCAGCCCTTCTTGCACTTGGTGTTTATTTCAGCGGGCAGCTTGGTTATTCTTCTAATCTGCTTGGCGCTTATACGATCAAGGTGGCTGTCGGAAAGACAGGCCTTTCCTTTGGCACAGCACTGGTATCCGGTATTCTGTGTAATATTCTGGTATGTGTAGCCGTACTGATGGCGATCTGTTCCAAAGATATCGTAGGAAAACTGTTTGTTTCCTTTTTCGTTATCATGCTGTTTGTTGTCTGCGGTTTTGAGCACTGCGTTGCCAATATGTATTACATCACAGCAGGACTTCTCTGCAAGATGAATCCGGCTTACGTGCAGCTGGCCATGGAACAGTATGGCTATACGGCGGATCAGCTTGCTGCTTTGAACGTTGGCTCTTTCCTGATCGGAAATCTTCTGCCGGTAACCATTGGAAATATGATCGGAGGAATGGTAACACTTGGTCTTCCTCTCTGGTATGTTAATAAAGAGGGTAAGTAGGGGATCCGGTTGGAGGATAATGCGATGAAGAAGACGGATTTGCGGATGAGGGGACAAAAAATAGGAATGGCACTCGCCATGGTTCTGGCAGTGCTGCTTCTGCTCTTCCCGGTTACAGTCCATGCGGAGGGAGAGCTTCAGGTCACAGAGCTTTCTATGCAGGGTGAGATCACCAGTGATGTTAATGTACGAAAGGGGCCAAGTACCGACTATGACAAGATCGGTACGGTAAGAGTCGGAGAAACGATTCCTGTTACCGGAGAGACAGCAGATGGGTGGTACAGAGTCACCTATCAGGGACAGGAAGGCTATATTTACGGGAAATATATGACGGTACAGCAGACAGAGCCACCTGCTGATAACAATCCGCAGGATGGAGATGGCACAGCACCCGGGGAGCTACCAGAGAAAGAGGGAGGCTTCAGTGCACTTAAGCTGGTTGCCATTGTTTTTATTATCATTGTTATCATTATTATGATCTTCCTTACGATCCGCAGTATGCATCAGACAGTTGATGAGGATGAAGATGAGGATGACGAGGATGAAGATGAGGAAGATTACGAGGACGAAGACTACGGAGATGACGATGAGGACGGAGAAGACGCCGGGGAAGAGGATACAGAGGAGGAAACAGCCCCGGAATCATCTGCGCAGAAGCAGTCAAAGAGTGAGCCTTATGTCCTTCGGGAAGAGGATTATCAGCTTCACATTGATCCCAAGTATTTTGAAGATGAACCGGTATCTCAGCCAGAGTGTGTGACCGGTTACCTGAAGAAAAAACAGGAAGAGGAAGAACTGGAAAAGAAGAAAGAGGAAGAAAAGGCTTCCTCCGGTGATCTGCAGAAGGCTATGGATAAGCTGCAGGAATTACAGGAAGAGCTTGAAAGGCTGAAGAAAAACAGCAAAGAATAAAAAAGTGTTATGGCAAACGGGAGGGTAAGCTATGAGAATTGGAGCACTGGAAGCTGGCGGAACCAAAATGGTATGCGCCATTGGCAATGAAAAGGGAGAGATCTTCGAGAAGATTTCGATCCCTACCAAGACACCGGAGACAACCATGCCGGAAATGATTCAGTGGTTTAAGGCAAAAAAAATAGAAGCACTGGGAATTGGCTGCTTTGGACCGATCGATCCGGATAAGGATTCTCCGACCTACGGGTATATCACCAGCACACCCAAGCTGGCGTGGAAGGATTACAATATTGTCGGGGCTTTTGAAGAACAGCTTTGCTGTCCGGTAGGCTTTGATACGGACGTAAATGGCTCTGCGCTTGGTGAAGTAACCTTTGGTCAGGCGAAAGGCAAGAAGAACATTGTTTATCTGACAGTTGGAACTGGTATAGGTGCCGGCGTCTATGCAGAAGGGAAACTCCTTCATGGTATGCTGCATCCGGAAGCCGGGCATATTCTGATGCGCAGGAGAGAGGATGATCACTACGAAGGCAAGTGTCCTTATCACAAGACCTGTCTGGAAGGACTGGCAGCAGGCCCTGCCATTGAGGAGAGATGGGGAAAGAAGGGAATCGAGCTGCAGAACCGAGATGAGGTCTGGGATCTGGAAGCCTATTATCTGGCACAGGCACTCACTAATTATATTCTGATACTGGCGCCCCAGCTTATCATTCTTGGCGGTGGCGTAATGCATCAGGAGCAGCTTTTTACGAGGATCAGGGCATATGTAAAGGACATGCTGAACGGTTATATCAAGACCAAAGAGCTTGAGGATATTGACCATTATATCGTACCGGCAAGTCTCCATGATGATCAGGGGATCATGGGAGCTCTTGAGCTTGGCAGAAGAGCCTTTGAAGAAAAGAACAGCTGATAAAGGACGGACATGAAACAATTAACACTGGGAATACTGGCGCATGTAGATGCAGGAAAAACAACGCTTTCCGAAGCGATGCTTTTCACTGCAGGCGCCATCAGGAAGGCAGGAAGAGTAGACAAGAAGGATGCCTTTCTTGACAATTACGAGCTGGAAAGGGAAAGAGGGATCACGATCTTTTCCAAACAGGCGATTTTTTCGTATGAGGATCTTCGGATCACGTTACTGGATACACCGGGACATGTAGATTTTTCCACAGAAATGGAGCGTACCCTTCAGGTGCTGGATGCAGCAGTGCTGCTGATCAGTGCAGCGGATGGTGTACAGAGCCATACCAGAACCTTATGGAAGCTGTTGGAAAGCTATCAGGTGCCGGTTTTTTTGTTTGTCAACAAAATGGATCAGCCGGGAGCGGATCAGGAAAAGATCCTTGTAGGGATACAGAATCAGCTATCCGGAAACTGCGTGGATTTCACGCCCCTTGTGGGAGCGGCCGCCACAGAAAGCAAAGGAGCAGCACTGGAAGCGGACATGCAGGAAGCCATGGAAGCAGTGGCCATATGTGATGAGGAGCTGTTAAACAGTTTTCTTACAGACGGCAGGATCAGTCAGGAGCAGCTCAGGGAAAAGATCGCAGAACGGAAGGTATTTCCCTGCCTGTTTGGTTCAGCATTGCGCCTGCAGGGAATAGAAGCACTTCTTTCCGCTATCGCAGCCTATGCGCCGGAGAAGATGTATCCGGAAGCGTTTGGGGCAAGAGTATTTAAGGTGACAAGGGACAGTCAGGGTAGCCGTCTGACCCATATGAAGATCACAGGTGGTACATTGAAAGCCAAAATGGAGCTTACCTGTGCAGAGGATAAAACAGAAAAGGTGAACCAGATCCGGATCTATTCAGGAGAACGGTTTGAAGCAGTGAATGAGGCTGTGGCAGGCAGTGTCTGTGCGGTGACAGGACTTCTTGGCACTATGCCTGGACAGGGGCTTGGGACAGAGAAGGACCTGGAAAGTCCGTTTCTGACTCCGGTACTGAGCTATTGTCTGCTGCTTCAGGAAGGTACAGATCCCATGTCTGTGATGCCAAAGCTGAAGGAGCTGGAGGAAGAGGATCCGGCGCTGTCCTTTACCTGGGAAGAGGAACTTAAAGAGATCCATGTGCATGTCATGGGCGAGGTGCAGATGGAGATCCTGAAGGTACTGATCAGGGAACGCTTTGGACTGGAGATCGCCTTCGGGAAAGGACAGATCGTCTATAAGGAGACTATTGCCGATACGGTAGAGGGAGTAGGGCATTTTGAACCTCTGCGGCATTATGCGGAGGTACACCTTCTGCTTGAGCCGGGAGAGCCGGGGAGCGGTCTGCAGTTTGAGACTGACTGCAGTGAGGATATCCTTGCCAGAAACTGGCAGAGACTGATCCTGACCCATCTGGAGGAAAAGCAGCACAGAGGTGTCCTGACAGGATCGGCGATCACCGACATGAAGATCACACTGGTATCCGGCAGGGCACATCAGAAGCATACAGAGGGTGGTGATTTCCGGAAGGCAACCTACCGTGCGGTCAGACAGGGACTGATGGAGGCCATGAGCGTGCTTCTGGAGCCTTACTATGAATTCCGGCTGGAGATCCCTGAGGGAATGACGGGACGTGCCATGACGGATATGGAAAAGCTCTTTGCTGATTTTTCACTGGCCGAAAGGACAGAGGGACGCTGCGTGCTGACGGGCTGTGCGCCGGTAGAGACCATGCGTGACTACCAGAAGGAGGTATATGCCTATACAGGAGGTCAGGGAAATCTGACTGTCAGACTGAAAGGCTATATGCCCTGCCACAATGCAGATGAGATCATTGAGGAGCGGCATTATGATCCGGAGGCAGATCTAAGGAATCCTGTCGGTTCTGTATTCTGCTCCCATGGAGCAGGCTTTGTAGTGCCATGGAATCAGGTAAAGGAATACATGCACGTGGAGAGCTGCTTTGCCGGTGACAGGAAGGCAATAGAGGAAAGTGCGTTTCAGGAGGAACTGGAGAAGCGCAAGGAAGCTGCCAGAAAGAGGGAAGAAAACCGAAGCGCATCCGGTGGGGAATATTTCCTTGGAACGGATGAGATCGATGCGATCCTGCAGCAGGCGACAGGAGCCGGCAGAGGCCTAGAGAAAAAGAAGGAAGGCTGGCAGAGGCAGGGCCGCAGTACAGAAACCAGGCAGGCTACGACGAGAGTCTATCAGGGACAGCCAAAGAAGGAAGAATATCTGCTGGTAGATGGCTACAATGTGATCTTTGCCTGGGAAGAGCTGAGTGCACTTTCCAAAGTGACACTGGATGGGGCGAGAGGCCGGCTTCTTGATATTCTCTGCGATTATCAGGCTATGAAGGGCTGCCGGCTGATCGTGGTCTTTGATGCCTACCGGCTAAAGGGTCACCCGGAGGAAGCCTATGCCTACCACAATATTTATGTGGTATATACGAAGGAGGCAGAAACAGCAGACCGCTATATAGAGCGTTTTGCCCATGATAACAGTAAGAAATATCAGATCACAGTGGCAACCTCTGACGGCCTTGAACAGATCATCATCCGGGGAGAGGGCTGCCGGCTTTTATCATCCAGAGATCTGCAGGCAGATGTGGAAAGACAGAAGGAACAGATCAGAGGGATCCTGGAAGAAAAAAAGGAACGCCAGCTTACCAGCGTTCCCAAAATAGATATATGATCTGAATCAGAAGTAATATGGCGAGGATGCCACCGTTGATCAGATGCATCAGGAAAGGAGCAGCTTTTTTAGTGGCTCCTTTTTGACTGCCCTGATCTTTGGAAGATCCGCTGCCCTGCAGATAGTACTTATTACCAAGGCCAAGGGCAATGGAAATGTACATAAGGCATATTGTTACATAGCGGAAATCACTGCTGCAGGTATAAGGGTAGATCACAACAAAGGCTGCAAAGGAGATCAGAATGATCACATAGCCGGTCAGCAGAAATACCCGGTCTTCCAGACAGGTCTGCTTATTTAACAGCACAGCAATAAGAAGCACCGCCGTCAGGACAGCCATGATCAGCGCCAGCACAAATACCACCTGGCATAGGATCAGAAGAATATCGGACAGATCTGTAGGATATTCCTCGGCAAACAGGGAGGTATGCATCATGATCGCCCAGGTATTGCAGCAGGCTTTTGCACTGATCGGGTGGAACGGAAAGTCCAGATGAAGCTGTGACAGGGAAGGGATCCCAAGCCGTTCCCAAAGGGAAAAGGGCTCCGTATACATGGGAGAGGTTTCTCCAGGTACTGGTACACCGGGCTTTTCTGAGAAGCGGACAAGATTCCGGATGATCCATGATAAGCCGATGGGCATTACGATCACGGCAAAGATTGCATAATTTCTGATCCATGTCAGCAGTTCCCTTTTGTCCTTTTTGCGTATCACAGAGATGAAGTGCATCAGGAAGATGATCGCAAGCGGGATGGCAAGTACGGCACTGTTCAGCTTCGTGATCATGCCAAAGCCGATGATCAGAGCCAGAAATACCAGATTTTTCAGGCTTTTATCCCGGATGAAGCGTAAGGAAAAAAGCAGAGTCAGGCTCATAAACAGGATCGTCAGCATATCGTTGTTGACACTGCCTGCCATGATGATCGTAGCAGGATGGAACACAAGAAAGGCAAGTGCGATATACATGCCTTTTCCACTTACCTTCAGAAGCTTCAGGGTTCTCCATGTTACGACCATACACAGACAGGAGTACAGCAGCGTCAGGATCTGCAGATTTTCAAAGGCAAGAGCCTCGGATACCCCAAGGAAAAGATTCAGCTGCAGCCAGAGACAGGACAGAATATGATGCAGGGGTGGATGGTAATAACCAAACAGAGTATACGGATTGATATCGGGAAGCTTATGGAATTTGTAAATATATTCCACATAGCCGATGTGCCCCGGATTGATAAAGTCAGTACCCATACCGGTGAAGGCACCGGCATCATGCTGCCTGTCATACAGACCGGACAGAAGAACATAGGAAAGCCGGAGGAGCACACCAAGCAGGATCATCATGGTTACAGCCGTGTCTTCATGGGAAAGCAGCCCTTTCAGCCGGAAGCTATAAAGCATGGCAAAGTAGATAAGAAACAATATCGTCAGGAAGAAAACCTGATGGTAATGGGTCATGGAAAGAAAACCATTTCCCTGCAGTACAGCACCAGACAGGCACAAAACTACGATCAGAAGAAGCTGCACTGAAAGGGCTGACATAGGTTTGAAAGAAAAGCTTTTGATTTTATTCATGGCAGAGAAGCATCCTTTAATAAATAGTAGTCACATTTGTGATCTCGTTCTTGTCATTTACCTGAAAACTCCAGATGGAGTGGCCGGGAAGCCGGTGTTCTGTCAGGTAATAGGTATCATCAATTCTGGAAATATAATAGGGAGTGCCGCCACCCACAAAGGAAGCATAAACATCCTCATAGCTTCCCTTTGCAAGGTCTGAGAGCTTCCTGGCACGGATCATGGTCGCGTATTCCTGATTGCCGGTGGCATCTGTTGAGATTGTCAGGTAGCAGTAATCACGGATAAAGGTAAGCTGTACCATGCCGGACATGCTGTCTGGAACGGGATATTCCTTCCTGACCTTGAAGGTATCAAGCTCTGCTTCGATAATGGAGGAATTACCGGATACAAAGTAAATGGTATCATCCTCTATGGTGAAGGATCTTACATAAACACCGTTCAGCGAAGGAATGGAACGTACCTCTGTCAGATAAAGACCGGTATTATCGGCCGGTCTGCGAAGCAGGTACATTTCACCGCTTTCTGAGCTCCAGACGTAAAAGGTTTTTGTTTTTTCGTCATAAACAATATAATGAGGTCTGTCCCCGATTTCTGTAAATTCCTGTGTTGGGAGAAAAACAGACTGTCCGTTTTCATTAACACCCTCTTCCATTACAAGTACACGGTTATTCTCTGTATCATCGATCAGATAGACAAAGCCGTCACTGGCAAGAGTGTGTGGCATGCCAAGGCCGGAGGCCATGATACGCCATTCATAGAGCGGATCGGTCAGATTTTCATTGTAGATGACCTGATTGTGATAGCAGTCCACGATAAAGTAGGTATCTTTAACCTTAGTGATATAGGTTGGGACGCTTAACGTGGGATTCGGATTATCTGGAATTGCATTTAAGGTGGAGACATCAAAATCAATCCTGTCAGATTCCCGGATATAGGGATCGGTATCCGGATTGAAATAGGTGGCCTCCTTTTTTCCACACCCGGTGCATAAAAAAATGACCGGAAGAAGCAGTATCATCAGACGACAAAATCCGGCAGTAAAATTGTAAGTGTAGTTCATATTTTTTTCCATAAGGCTATTATAAAGATTTTACTTCCTTATGACAATAAAATTTTATATACTGATGATAAAAGGCATGTATCAAAGGAGAAGCGTATGACAGAATATTATGAAAATAAAGAATTCCGGATTTTATCGGCGATCGGTATGATCCTGGTCGTGGCAGGACATCTTGGCTTCAATGTGTTTGATGTTGGAGGCCTGTTTCCCTATTATTCCTTCCATGTATTTATTTTTTTGTTTGTATCCGGCTATTTTTATAAAAAGGAGGCAGAGAAAGGGATCGGAAGCTACCTGACCGGAAAAGTGGTATCACTGCTTATTCCTTATTACATATTCAATGTGGTCTATGGTGTACTGGCGGCAGTGCTGCATCATGCGGGCTTCAGTATTGGTCAGGAACTGTCTTTTTATTCACTGGTTCTGGCTCCCTTTGATGGGGGTCATCAGTTTATGTACCAGTTCCCGGCATGGTTTGTGCCGGTACTCTTCCTGATCGAGGTGATCAATGTCTGTATGAGAAGGGTGTTATCCTTCCTGCGGCTTAACAATGAATGGCTGATCTTCAGCCTGTGCCTTCTTGCCGGTATCCTTACGGTCTGGCTTGCGGATGGCGGTCATGTATATGGCTGGTACAGGATACCCGGGAGACTGCTGTTCATGCTGCCCGGCTATGAGCTTGGCTGTCTCTACAGGCAGAAGCTTGAAAGACTGGATACCCTGCCACATGCGGTTTACTTTGCTGCTGTTATGGGAATTCAGCTGTTGATCTCTGTTTTTTCAGGAGGACTGGCATTCAGTGCAGTCTGGGTGACCAGCTTTGCCAATGGTCCCTTCGTTCCCTATCTGACGGTGATCACAGGGATTGCTTTCTGGCTGCGGGCAGCAAGGATCCTGCAGGATATCCCTGTTCTGGCGGGAAAGCTTGTGACGATCGGCCGATATACCTATTCTATTATGATGCACCATATATTTGCATTTTTTCTGGTGAAAACAGTATTCTACTGGATATCCAGGCTGACGCCGCTATGTCAGGAGTTTGATGCTGCCATGTATTTTTCGGAAATTAACTTTGTATATCTGCCCGGCGGCGCAGAGGCAGCCAAATGGCTCTATCTTTTTGCCGGGATCGGTCTGCCGCTGCTGTTCTCCTTTGCTGTGGAGAGACTCAGGAGAGACTGACGCTGAAATCGCACTTGACAGAGCCGGTATCTGGTGATATGCTGACTATACTTACCGATTAGAGAAAACAGAAGAAGGAAACAGTGACCTGTCTATGGAAAGCATAGGCGGGTCTTTTTATTGTCTGCAGCAGGAAAGCTGTTTATAGGACAGACCGGGAAATGCTTTTTGGGACAGAAAAGAAGACACGCTGTAAATTTCATGTATGTGAGTATCGAAAGGAAAAGAAAATGAAAAAGAGAATCGTACGCTACAAAAGAAAAAAAGTATATGCCCTGTCGAAAAGGTTTGTTGCAGTGGCAGCAGCCCTGACGCTGGCAGTCCTTGTGCCGGTGAATGTGAAAGCAGAGGAGAAAGGCTCTGAGACACCGCAGAATCAGGTCATTCATTATGTGTACCACTGTCATGCCGGAAACGAGACAGCAGAAGGCGGCTGTTATCACGGAGCTGTTTATCATACACATCAGGGAAATGAAGAAGATGGTGGTCCCTGCTATGGAAAGCCCATATACCATGCCCATCAGGGAAGTGAAGCAGAGGGAGGAACCTGCTATCAGACACCGATCTGCCATGAGCACAGCGGCAATCCACAGGAAGGAAGCGGCTGCTTTGTACCCGTATACCACAGTCATTCCGGAGGCTGCTATAAAACGGTGTTAAGTAGTGAATATGGCTGCAGTACAGTGAGGTGGTGGGATACCTCTGACGGAGACTATGAGGGACATGATTTCAAATATTATGAGATGTCCTGTGGAAGGACCATACATGGAACCAATTCCTCCCATACGCATACAGTGACGGTCTGCAACAGGGGTGGGAGCATTGAAAGATATACCCTTGGGTGTGGCAAGACAGAGGAAACTCCGGAGAGCTATGTCTTTGACTGTCAGAAGAAACCGGGGCTGACGATCGATTCTTATGAATTCGACTGCCAAAAGACAACCGATACCATTGATGGCTACAAGCTTGCCTGTGGTATGGATGAACAGACAAGAGTAGGAAAAATCATATTGACAGAGGTGCCAATGGAGGATAGAAAGAAAGCTTCGGTTAAGGCAGCTTTCGAGGATCTGACTGGGGGAAAGCTGACACTTTCTGGAAATCCCTTCAGCTGGAAGGATAAAAACGGTAATCTGATATCCAATGATCTGGAGGCAGTGGTAGATAAAAACGGGGATTATAGCTTTCAGGTGGATATTACCAATGAGGATGTAAGCAAGGGAGATCTGTCTGCAGCGATCAGTATCAGCAGCATTTATGTTCCGGCTTCCGGTGGCGGAAATGGTGATGGCGGCAGCGGTAGCGGGAATGATGGTGATGGAAGCCATGGCGGAAATGGAAGCGGAGGCGATGGAGGTGACGGAAATGACCAGAACGCAGGAACTTCTCCTTCTGCATCTCCATCAGCATCGCCCTCTCCATCAGCAACACCTGCACCTTCAAAGGTTCCGGAAACTGCCGGTGGTAAAGGACATGGCAGCAATGGAAAGGGAAGCAGCAGTGCAGAAACAGAGAATGACAGCAGTACCGGAAACTGGTGGGCGGGGGAAACCGGAGAAACAGAAATACCGGATATCCTGACAGAGACAGAAACCGTAGTACTTCCTGAGAACGCAGCGGATCGCAAGATAGAAACCGCGGAGATCCCCGGCAGAGAGACAGGCGGCAGTAGAAATATAATGGAGAGGATCCTGTCAGAGGAGGCAGTGAAGGTGATCGGTATTACCTTTGGTGCGTTACTGATCCTGACGGGACTTTCAGCACTTATCTATTTTCTGTGTATGAGTGTAAGGATCTATAATGATCAGGGACAGGGAAAATGGAAATATCTTGGCAGATATGCCGTAAGGCTGGATGAGGATGGTTACCGGCTCACGATCACAGGATCTGTAGTGGAAAGATCTGTGACAAACAGATACCGGATCGTGCCGGAGCTGTTCGGGCTGTTTAAGAAAGAGGAGGAACTGCTTGTCAGTAAAGAAGAGAGGACAGTGTCCGTGCAGATTCAGAAGGAAATGATCATTACTGTATAAAATACATATGTTCCGTATAAAAAACTTGATTTTGACGGGAGAAAGTGATAGACTACCTATGATTCAAAGGGAATGATTCCCGAGAACAAATAATTTGGATGCATAAATATGCACCCGAGATTTTCAGGAGGAGAAATTTATGAAAAAAGTATTGGCAGCAGTTTTAACAATGGCAATGACAATGAGCCTGCTTACTGCATGCGGAAGCACAGCAGCTTCTACAGATGAAGCGGCAGAGGCAACAGAAGCAACAGAAGCAACAGAAGCTTCTGCAGATGAAACAGCTGAAGCAGAAACACCTGTTGAGGAAGCAGCAGATGAAGCTGAGGTTGCAGAGGCAGCTGAGAGTGAGGCACTGGCAGACGGTGTACTGACAGTAGGTACCAACGCAGAGTTCCCGCCTTTCGAGTATGTAGATGACAATGGTGAGGCAGATGGCTTTGATATGGCTCTTTGCAAGGCAATCGGTGAGAAGCTTGGTGTAGAGGTTAAGATTGAGAATATGGAGTTTGCTTCCCTGGTATCTTCTATCGGCAGCAAGATCGATATCGCAGCAGCTGGCATGACAGTAACAGATGAGAGAAAGGAAAGCGTAGACTTCTCCAATCCTTATTATGAAGCAGTCCAGTATGTGATCGTTTCTGCAGATTCTGATATCGCAACAGCAGATGATCTGAAGGATAAGACCATTGGTGTCCAGCTGGGTACAACAGGTGATTTTATCGCAGAGGAATATACAAGCAACGTGGCACAGTACAACAAGGCTGTAGATGCTGTTAACGATCTGGTAAACGGCAAGGTTGACGTTGTTATCATCGACAAGAATCCTGCACTTGTATTTGAGACCAAGTTCGAAGGCAAGGTAAAGGCAATCGAAGGTGCACAGTTCGGATTTGAGACAGAGGAATATGCGATCGCACTGCCAAAGGGGGACACAGCGCTTGCTGATGCTGTCAATGGAGCCATTGATGAGCTGAAGGCTGACGGTACCTTTGATGAACTTGTAAAAACTTATATTGAAGCTGAATAAAAAATAAGATACAATATAAGAAATAAGGATGATCAAAGAGGATAGCATTCTATGCTATCCTCTTTCAGTCAGAAAGGCATGATTGAGGGAGAACGTATGCAGGAATGGTTGGATTCAGTGGGAAAGAAATTTGTCCTTGCGTTTGTGGAGGGCGACAGATGGAAACTCTATTTTAAGGGACTCGGTGTTACACTGGAAATTGCTTTGTTTGCAGCAATTCTGGGTATGGTGATCGGTACAGTGGTAGCCCTGATGCGTCTGTCACAGAAGCGGAATGGCAAAAAGACGATCTGGGCGAGGATTGCCGGTATCTATGTGGATGTTATCAGGGGAACCCCGTCAGTATTACAGCTTCTGATCATGTGGTTCATTGTCATGAAGAATTCACAGAACGGTATACTGGTGGCCAGCCTTTCCTTTGGAATCAACAGTGGAGCCTATGTTTCAGAAATTGTCCGTGCAGGAATCCTTGCCGTGGACAAGGGACAGACAGAGGCGGGAAGAAGCCTCGGGCTTTCCAAGGCACAGACCATGATCTACATTGTAATCCCCCAGGCGATCAAAAACGTGCTTCCTCCGATCGGTAATGAATTTATTGTCCTGCTGAAGGAAACAGCAATCGTAGGTTATGTGAGCCTGACTGACCTGACAAGAGCGGCCAACCAGATCACATCAAGAACCTATGAAGCATTTATGCCATTGATCGGTGCAGCAGTGATCTACTTTACTGTCATCAAGATACTGACTATTCTGTTGGACAAGCTGGAGAGGAGGCTTCGTAAGAGTGATAATCGTTAAGGATCTGCACAAAACATTTGAAAATAACCATGTACTAAAAGGGGTGAGCTATCATGTCCATCAGGGAGAAAAGATCGTTATCGTAGGACCCTCCGGCTCCGGTAAGAGTACATTTCTCCGCTGCCTGAACCTTCTGGAAGTACCGACAAGCGGTGAGATCTGGTTTGACGGTCAGCTCATTACCGATGAAAAGGTAAATATCGACAGGATCAGACAGCATATGGGAATGGTATTCCAGAATTTTAATCTATTCAATAACCATACCATTATGGATAATATCACACTGGCGCCGGTGAAGCTGAAGCTGATGAGCAAGGAAGAGGCTTCGGAAAAGGCACTTATGCTGCTTGACAGAGTAGGACTTAAGGAAAAGGCAGATTCTTACCCAAGCCAGCTTTCCGGTGGGCAGAAGCAGAGAATTGCTATCGTGCGTTCCCTTGCCATGAATCCAAGAGTGATGCTGTTCGATGAACCTACATCAGCACTGGATCCTGAGATGGTAGGAGAGGTACTTACAGTTATGAAGGAGCTGGCAGATACAGGTATGACCATGGTAGTTGTTACCCATGAGATGGGATTTGCCAGAGAAGTGGGTACGAAGGTGCTGTTTATGGATGAAGGCAGGATCATGGAGGAGAATACACCGGCAGAATTCTTCGAAAATCCCCAGTGTGACCGTCTGAAGGAGTTCCTGTCCAAGGTACTGTAAACAGTATTGCAGAAGGATTTCCTTAATGCTCTGACATTTCCAGTACAGCAGTCATCAGATAGAATGGCAGTGAAAATACCATGAAATAAACATAACGGAATTCGGTGGCTACGGGAGTGGCGATCATGACCGTGAGATAAAGGGCAAAGCTTGGAAGATAATAGATGAGCTTTGCTTTTTCTTTACGTACAAAAGCATTGCTGATAGCAAAGAGCATACTCCAGAAGATCACACCCATACTCCAGAGGAGACTGTAGATGGGAACCATGCTGCCCATTTTGATAGCGATCTCCTTTCCTTTTATGACAAAGGGACCGCCAATCAGCGGTGTATGGGAGACACCAAATTGGGTGGCACTGACACCTTCTGCTTCTGCTACCAAATAGAAGGAATCGGGATACCAGTAGCCATAGGTCTGATTGACATAAGCCTGAATATAATCACCGGGATAAGCAGCGAAAAGACGCAGGTACAGGGGCAGAAATTCTGACTTATGGCTCGTCAGATAGCTCTGGTCTCCGGCACGTACCAGCTCTTTGATATTGTCAGCATAGGTAGGATTGTAAAGCTCCTTGATATAAGTCAGGTCTACTACATGCTCGATCAGGTCAAGATCCTCTGGAGCGATCTCTCTGTCATTGCAGATCACGGCAGCAATCTGCTGGGCAGGTATGGAGCAGGATTCAATGAAATCCGGCTGGAACACATGGGCAGCATTCATAACGGGATATTTGATGACTGCTGAGGTCAATACGATAACTGCCAGACAGGGATAGAGCTTCAGTGCCTTTTTCCTATAATAGATCAGAAGGAAGGGAAGGGCGAATAAAAAGCCATACCAGCCGTTGGAACGGAACAGGCAGAGCATCAGCCCGGAAAGCGTGAATGTGACAAGCTCCCTTATTGTGATCTGTCTGGAGATGCAAAGCAGGCAGCAGCTGAAGATAAGCACAGCTCCTGCAAAGGGGATATCCTTCCAGATTGTTACGGAAAAGACAGCATGATAGGGAACTAGTGCATAAAAGAGTGTGATGAAAAACAGGATCAGGGAACGTACCCTAAACTGCTTCAGTGTGCAGATCAGATAGGCTGCCGCAAAAGCGAGGAAGCACATCTGCGCAAAAGTATAAAAGGAGATAGCGATCACTTTGTTATTTGTAAAGAGAAGGCCAATCCGGTAGAAAAATTTTATGGTCAGGGTGTGCGCAAGTGGATGGTGATTGCTGTAAGGGACAAGTCCCAGGATCTGCTCATACTGATTGATGCTGTCTGGTGTCATGATACCTGGATACTGGTAAAGAAAATAAGGAAGCCAGCAGAGCAGACATAAGAAGAAGCTGCAAAGACCGGTTTTCCTGCGGTATAGCTTCTGAAAAAATTGACTGTCATGGTCAAATGCGGAAAACGGCAGGAAAAGAGTCTGCCGGTATGGTCGTTTTCAAACAGATAATAACGCAGCATTTCCCGGTTGCAGGAATACGAATAGAGGAACAGCAGCAGCTCGTAAAAAAGAATGGAAAAGCCGGCAAATACAGAAAGCAGGATGATACCCTGATAGAGCCGGCTTGTAAGCTGCTCGATATAGTGATGTCCATCCACCAGCATATACATCAGAGAAAACAGCAGGGAAAGGATCAGTGCATTCCGTGTGGCAGGCAGAGAGCTCATGAAGGGCATATCCTTGATCCGGTGGTGGATCCGCCTGTATAGGAAGAAAGAGAGTAAAAAGAAAACACCGGTCAGAATATTGCCGGGCTCCAGTCTGGCAGCCTTCATCAGCGCCCATGTGGTAAGGAAGCTTTCCAGTATATGAATAAGTAATCTTACATTTCTGCTGACCTTCATGAATAACTCCTGTTCTCTTGCGGAATTTTATGCTATACTAAATTGATTTTCCTCTTTCCTATCATAGAAAAAAGAGGGTAGACTGTCAACCAACAAAAGGAAAACAATATGACAACGATCAGCCTTTGTATGATTGTAAAAAATGAAGAGAAGCATTTGGCGAGATGCCTTGACACTGTCCGGGATCTGATGGATGAGATCATTATTGTAGATACCGGCTCTGCAGACCGGACAAAGGAGATCGCAGCCAGGTATACGGACAGGATCTACGACTTTGCCTGGATCGATGATTTTTCGGCGGCCAGAAACTTCGCTTTTTCCATGGCGGGCTGTGATTACATCTATAGCGCAGATGCTGATGAAGTTCTGGATGAAGAAAACCATGAGAAATTTCGTCTGCTGAAGGAAAATCTGCTGCCTGAGATTGAGATCGTGCAGATGTACTACGGCAATCAGCTTGCCTTTGGAACAGTTTACAACTTTGACAGGGAACTGCGTCCCAAGCTTTTTAAAAGGCTTCGGACATTTCAGTATGAGGATCCGATCCATGAGATTGTGCGTACCATGCCGGTGATCTATGACAGCGATATTGAGATCACCCATAAGCCAAACGAAAGCCATGCAGAGAGAGATCTTGCCGCTTTCCGGAGACTGACAGAGAAGGGGACGATCAGTGACAGGCTTCTTTCCATGTACGCCAGGGAGCTGTATCTGTCGGGAACAGAAGAGGATCTTCTGCTTTCTGAGGATTATTTTACAGAAAGAGCAGACAGCGGGAAACTGGAGCTTTATCATTTAAAGGAAGCAGTCTGTGTGATCGTAAGGGCGGCAAGGCTCCGGGGAGATTACCTGAAAATGTACCGGTATGCCATGAAGGATATTGCCAGCGAGGGTGTCAGTGAGGTATGCTGCGAACTGGGAAATTACTATGAACAGGCGGGACTTCTGACAGAGGCTGTTATCTGGTATTATAATGCCTGCCATGAGACGGGGGCGATTCTAGATATCCGTATGCAGAAGCAATTCCCCCTGGAAAAGCTGGCAGAATGCTATGAAAGGCTTGGAAATCAGGAGCTTGCAGATCAATATAGAAAAGAAGCGCAGGAGGAAGAATAACATGGGCTTTGAACAGAATATCAGAAAGGTAGAACCTTATGTGGCAGGGGAACAGCCAAAGAATCCCGGTGTCATCAAACTCAATACCAATGAATGTCCATATCCCCCGTCTCCTCTGGTAAAAGAGGCAGAAGAAAAGATCGACTATGAAAAACTCCGGTTATATCCGGATATGAATGCAGAAAAGCTGGTAGATGCCCTTGCAGAGTATTATCAGGTAAAGCCCTCGCAGGTGTTTGTGGGTGTGGGAAGTGATGATGTACTTTCCATGGCCTTCCTTACTTTTTTTAACGGCAGTCTTCCGGTGCTGTTCCCTGATATCACCTATTCCTTTTATGATGTCTGGGCAGATCTGTACAGGATCCCCTATAAGACATGCCCTCTGACAGAGGACTTCCATATCAGGAAGGAGGATTATCTGGTACCAAATGGTGGTATCATTTTCCCAAATCCCAACGCGCCGACAGGTGTCCTTGAGGAGGTTTCCATGATTGAGGAGATCATAAGAGCCAATCAGGATGTGGCCGTGATCATTGACGAAGCCTATATTGATTTTGGAGGGGAAAGCGTCCTCCCTCTGATCGATAAATATGAAAATCTTCTGGTTGTGCAGACCTTTTCCAAGTCAAGAGCCATGGCCGGCATGAGAATCGGCTATGCCATAGGAAATGAGAAGCTGATCAGATATCTGAAGGATGCAAAATTTTCCTTCAACTCCTATACGATGAACCTGCCATCTATCGAAATGGGGACGGCAGCAGTAAAGGATGAGGCATATTTTAAAGAAACAACAGGCAAGATCATAGCAACCAGAGAGCGCGTGAAAAAGGAAATGAAGAAGCTTGGCTTTTTCTTTACAGATTCCATGAGCAATTTTCTGTTTGCCGGGCATGAAAGTGTACCGGCGGGAGAGCTGTTCCGGGCACTGAAAGAAAATGACATATATGTCAGATACTGGAACAAGGACAGGATCAGCAACCGTCTGCGTATCACCATCGGTACAGATGAGCAGATGGATCGTTTCCTGGAATTTTTAAGAAGCTATCTGAACAATTAAGGAGGAAGTAATCTATGTTTAAGAATTTTTTAAAGGGAATGGTGATGGGACTTGCCAATATCATCCCAGGTGTCAGTGGAGGAACCCTTGCGGTTTCCATGGGTATTTATGACAAGCTGATCCACTGCCTGACACATCTGTTCAGGGAATTCAAGGAAAGCATCCGCTTCGTACTGCCGATCATACTTGGTATGATCGTGGCACTGGCAGGACTGTCATTTGTGATCACTCCGGCATTTGAGCATTTCCCGTTGCAGACGAACGGACTGTTTATTGGACTCATCGTTGGCGGACTGCCGCTTATGTTCAGAAAGGTAAAGGGCAGCAGGATCAGGATCGGACACGGGATCGTGTTCCTGATCTTCTTTGCCATCGTGATCGGAATGGCCATGCTGGGTGATACAGAAGGCAAGGCGGCCGATCTAAGCTTTGGCCTTGTAAATGTACTGAAGCTGTTTGGTGTTGGCGTTATTGCATCTGCAACTATGGTGATCCCAGGGGTCAGCGGTTCCATGATGCTTCTGGTCATGGGCTATTATAATCCCATTGTGGCAACTATTAAGGAATTCGTAGAGGCACTGGTACATTTCAATATGCAAGAGATCCTGCGCTGCTGTGGCATCCTGATCCCGATGGGGATCGGTGTTATTGTCGGTATTTTTGCCATTGCCAAGGTGATCGAGATCATTTTTGAGAAGTTTCCGGTCTATGCATACTATGCGATCATCGGACTGATCCTGGCATCACCCATTGCGATCCTGATGGCCTCAGAGCTTGGTGTGATCACTGTTCTTTCTGTGATCACCAGTCTTGTTACCTTCGCTGTCGGATTCGTGGTTGCCATGAAGCTTGGAGAATAAAACTGGAGAACAGAAATGGAAGAAATGGAAGCCTATACGGGGTTTGCAGAAGTATATGATACCTTTATGGATGATACACCCTATGAAGAGTGGGCGGATTTTCTGGCAGGGCTGATCGGGAAATATGGGATTTCAAGACCGGTGCAGTCAGCCAGAGAGGCAGGCTGCGTGGCAGGAACAGCAGAAAGCACGGGTACAGAGCAGGGATCCGGTGCAGATCCCTCCCTCAGGGAAGCACTGGAGGAAGAGAAAAATCTGGTGCTGGATCTTGGATGTGGCACAGGCACACTGACAGAGCTCCTTTCACAGAAGGGCTTTGACATGATCGGTGTAGACAGCTCGGAAGAAATGCTGCAGCTTGCCATGGACAAAAAGGAAAAAACTGGAAGCAGAATCCTGTATCTCTGTCAGGATATGAGGGATCTTGACCTGTACAGTACGGTGGGAACCGTGGTCAGTGTCTGCGACAGTATAAACTATCTGCTTGAGGATGAGGATGTGGCAGATACGTTTTCACTGGTTGAGAATTATCTGTATCCGGGAGGGATCTTCATTTTTGATTTTAATACGCTTTATAAATATGAAACAGTGATCGGGGATACCACGATCGCTGAAAACCGGGATGACTGCAGCTTCATCTGGGAAAACTACTACCATGAGGAAGAGCACATCAATGAGTATGACCTGACGATCTTTGCAAGGGAGAAGAAAAACAGGGAATCCTTCCGCAGATTTCAGGAGACCCATTACCAGAGGGGATATACCCTGGAAGAAATGAAGAGCTTTGTGGAAAACAGCGGACTTTCCCTGATCCTTGTAATGGATGCGGAAACCCACCGGGAACCTACAGAAGACAGCGAACGGATCTATGTGGTGGCAGGAAAAGGGCGGAAAGCTGCGGAAGAATGTAATACAGGAGAAAACAGATGAGTGATTATATAATCAGGGCGACGGCCGCTGATGCAGGTATCAGAGCCTTTGCGGCAACAACGAAGGAGCTTGTGGAAAAAGCAAGACAGATCCACGATACCAGTCCGGTGATCACGGCAGCCCTCGGAAGGCTGCTGACAGGCGGGGTGATGATGGGAGCGATGCTAAAAGGAGAAGATGATCTTTTGACTCTGCAGGTCAGCGGAGATGGACCGGTACGGGGCATGACGGTTACTGCGGGAAGCAACGGGACAGTCAAGGGATATGCAGTCGAGCCACAGGTGATGCTGCCAAAGAATGCTGCAGGAAAGCTGGACGTAGGCGGTGCAGTAGGAAGGGGAACACTGCGTGTGATCAAGGACATGGGACTGAAGGAGCCTTATGTGGGACAGACCGCCCTGCAGACCGGTGAGATTGCTGATGACCTGACCTATTACTTCGCAGCCTCCGAACAGGTGCCTTCCAGTGTAGGACTGGGTGTTCTGATGGAGAAGAACAATACAGTGAAGCAGGCGGGTGGCTTTATCATCCAGCTGATGCCCTTTGCCGGAGAAGAAGTGATCGGAGCACTGGAAAAAAATCTGGCTGCTTTTTCTACAGTCACAACTGTACTGGATGCAGGAAAAACACCGGAAGAAATGCTGCAGCAGCTGCTTGCGGGACTGGATCCAGTGATCACAGAGAAGGTGCCGTGCCAGTATGAATGCAGCTGCAGCAGAGAACGTATGGAGCGTGCGATCATCAGTATCGGTAAGAAGGATATCGAAGAAATGATAAATGATGGGGAAGCCATTGAGGTAAACTGTCAGTTCTGTGGGAATTCCTATCGCTTTTCTGTAGAAGAGCTCAAAGAAATGCTGAAGGCAGCAAGATAAGGGTGGTCATATGAAGCATGGATTTATCAAGGCGGCAGCCATTACACCGGATCTGAAGGTGGCAGACCCGGTTTATAACAGTCAGGTGATCTGTCAGAAGATAGAGGAGGCTGAGAAGGAAGGAGCAGTGCTCCTTGTTTTTCCGGAGCTTTGTATTTCCGGTTATACCTGTCATGACCTGTTCCTGCAGGAAACACTGCTTGTGACATGCAAAGAACAGCTGCAGAAAATTGCCGGATTTACCAGAGGGAAGAACTGCATTGCTTTTGTGGGACTGCCGCTGGAAAAGGATGGGAAGCTGTATAATGTGGCGGCGGCTCTTCATGACGGTGAGGTGCTGGCACTGATCCCAAAAACATGGATCCCCTCTTATGGAGAGTTCTATGAAACAAGACATTTTCAAAGGGGGAATGAAACGCCTGTTTTTGTAGAGCTGTTTGAAAAGCAGGTTCCGTTTGGAACGCATATTCTCCTGACTGCGGAAAATATCGGTGGGTTTACGATAGGATGTGAAATCTGTGAAGATATGTGGGTGCCTGCTTCGCCAGGTCAATCGGCGGCACTGGCTGGTGCGACTGTGATAGTCAATCTTTCGGCATCCAATGAAACCATTGGAAAAGAGGCTTACAGAAGACTGCTTGTGAGATCAGAGAGCGCAAGGTTCCTTGCTGGTTATATTTATGCCAGTGCAGGGGAGGGAGAATCGACACAGGATCTTGTCTTCGGGGGACATGACCTGATCACAGAAAATGGAACCGTGCTGGCAGAAAGCAGAAGGTTTCAGAATGAAATAATCTATGGAGATATTGATATCCACAGGCTTTCTATGGAACGCCGCCGGATGAATACCTTTGCTTTGGAGAAAAGCAGTGATTATCTGACCGTGGGCTTTTGGCTAAAAACAGAAGAAACAAGACTGACAAGAAGCTTTGCACGACAGCCTTTTGTTCCGTCAGACAGGAAGGAAAGGGAAGAACGCTGCAATGAGATCCTTATGATCCAGTCCATGGGACTGAAAAAGCGTTTTGCCCATACCGGCTGTCAGAAGGCGGTCATTGGTATTTCCGGTGGTCTGGACTCCACACTGGCACTGCTTGTGACCGTAAGGGCATTTGATATGCTGGGGCTTCCCAGAGGAAATATTTATGCAGTGACCATGCCGTGCTTTGGTACCACAGACAGAACCTATGATAACGCCTGTAAGCTGACAAAAACGCTTGGAACCACACTGGAGGAGATCGATATTAAGGAAGCAGTCACGATCCATTTCCGGGATATCAGGCAGGATATGGAGAACCATAATGTTACTTATGAAAACGGACAGGCAAGAGAGAGAACCCAGATCCTGATGGATATTGCCAACAGGGAGAATGCACTTGTGATCGGAACCGGAGATATGTCGGAGCTTGCGCTTGGATGGGCAACCTACAATGGAGATCACATGTCCATGTACGGTGTGAATGCCGGTGTGCCAAAGACACTGGTGAGACATCTGGTGGCTTATTATGCAGACACCTGTGAAAACGAAATCTTGTCGGCAGTTCTCCGGGACGTGCTGGATACACCGGTCAGCCCGGAACTACTGCCTCCCGTTGAGGGAAAGATCTCCCAGAAGACGGAAGATCTGGTAGGACCCTATGAGCTTCATGATTTCTTCCTATATTATATGCTGAGATGCGGCTTCGAACCGGAAAAGATCTACCGGATCGCCAGGAAGACCTTTACGGGCGTCTATGAGGATGAAGTGATCCTGAAGTGGCTAAAGACCTTTTACCGGAGATTTTTTGCGCAGCAGTTCAAACGCTCCTGCCTGCCGGATGGTCCAAAGGTCGGCAGCGTGGCACTTTCACCAAGAGGAGATCTGCGGATGCCCTCTGATGCCAGTGCAGCCTGCTGGCTCGCCGAGGTGGAGAAGCTTCAGTAGACTTGCAAAATAAAAGAAAATGATATATTATGATATCCGTGATTGCAAAGAAGCAGTATCCTTACGAGGAGACTGCTTTTTTCTTTATTTGAAAGACAACGCGCATAGATCTTATCGAACAGCTGAAAATGCTTGTAGATTTTGACGCAGCAGGCTTTTATCTGGAAGGAGAATAAAAAACAGGTCAGGACAGGGAGCGGCTGTAAAGGGAATATGGCCGCTCTCTGTGATCTGTACAGATACCCCGTCACCTGCTGCCGGAGCCGGCAGGATCCTCAGAGGCAGACGGTGACGGGGAGGCTTTCTGCAGGGAAGCTTTAATCGCGTTTAAAAGGACGGTAGAGGTATATTTATTATCATCGGCATAGGTAATATTTTCCAGAGACTGGGTTTTCAGTATTTTATCTGCCAGATCATCAAAGACAGGCTCGATCAGGGGGAACATGGTCGTAACGGCTTCGTCCAGATTGACGATCTGGATATCATTGATATTGTTCTCATCAACCGTGACCTCTACATCCACAACATTATCATTGATGATCAGTGAGGTAGTATAGACACCGGGAACATAGGCAGCGGTATTTGCTGAAGCGGATGTTTCCTTTGCTGCAGTCTTTGGCAGGAACATGACGATCAACAGGATCAGGAACAGGATGCCAAGGACAACAAAAATACCTGTATATATTAATTCTTTCAGATGCAGTACAACGATCTTTGTCTTGGAGCTCATGGATTTTCACCGGTTTTTCTCTTTTTACTATAGTATTAGTGTGGGAAAGGTTTTATTACAGAAACATCCCCTATTGACAAATAAAAAGTGCGGTTGGTATTATTTTTTTAAATTATTTTACCTGTTGAGAATCAGGAAGGGTGGGAGGAATGAACCATGCATAAGCATTATACAAAGGAAGATATTATGGAGCTGGTACAGGATGAAGATGTGGAATTTATCAGACTGCAGTTTACGGATATGTTCGGACAGATGAAGAATGTGGCGATCACAGTCAGCCAGCTCGGAAAGGCTCTGGATAACCGCTGTATGTTCGACGGTTCTTCCATTGAAGGTTTTGCCAGGATTGAGGAGGCTGACATGATCCTGTATCCAGATCTGAACACGCTTGCTATTTTCCCGTGGAGACCACAGCAGGGCAAGGTAGCAAGACTGATCTGTGATGTGAAGAGACCGGGAGGGGAACCCTTTGAGGGAGATCCCAGATATGTGCTGAAGAGAGCTGTCAGGGAGGCAGCAGAGCTTGGGTATACCTTTGAGGTTGGACCGGAATGTGAGTTTTTTCTTTTTCATACAGATGAAAACGGACTGCCAACGACAATTACCCATGAAAAGGCAGGCTATTTTGACTTAGGACCTTTGGATCTTGGGGAGAATGCAAGAAGAGATATGGTCCTGACGCTGGAGGATATGGGATTTGTCGTAGAATCCTCCCATCATGAGATAGCACCGGCGCAGCATGAGATTGATTTCCAGTATGATGAAGCACTGGCGGCTGCGGATAATATCATGACCTTCAAGCTGGCTGTCAAAACGATCGCAAAGCGTCATGGCCTTCATGCCACCTTTATGCCAAAGCCTAAATTCGGTGTGAATGGCTCGGGTATGCATATCAATATGTCTCTTGCAAAGGACGGAAAGAACATTTTCTCAGATCACACTGATAAAAATGGGCTCAGCAGGGAGGCTTACTGGTTTATCGGCGGTATCATGAAGCATATGAAAGGAATGACAGCGATCACCAATCCCCTTGTCAATTCCTACAAGAGACTTGTACCAGGCTATGAAGCGCCTGTTTATATTGCATGGAGCGCCACAAACAGAAGCTCGCTGATCAGGATCCCTTCTTCAAGAGGGGAGCATACAAGGATCGAGCTTCGCTGCCCGGATCCGGCAGCCAATCCCTATCTTGCGCTGGCAGTCTGCCTGCGCGCCGGACTTGATGGTATCGTGAACCATATCGATCCGCCGGAAAGTGTGGACTGCAATATCTTTGATCTGACAGAGGAAGAAAGAAAGAACCGTGGCATTGAAGTAGTGCCAGCTTCCTTAAGAGAGGCTGTCAGTGAGCTGGAGAAGGATGAACTGATCAGGGAGGTCCTTGGAGTCCATGTGGCAGATAAGTATATCAGAGCGAAAAAAGAGGAATGGGAAAAGTATACCGCACAGGTCACAGAATGGGAGATCAGCCAGTATTTAAACCAGTACTAGGAAAGCTGTGATCGAGAGGAGGTGTGCTTATGACCAGCGTGATCATTGCCCTTCAAAAGGCAGAGGTTGCACAGGGGATACGGAACCTGTTAGTCAGAAGCGGCATACCGGTAGCTGGCGTATGCACAACTGGAGCGCAGGCGCTTGCACTTGCGGACGGGCTGAATTACGGAATCGTCATATGTGGTTATAAACTGGCAGATATGATTTATTCACAGCTGCATGAGGATCTGCCCTTTGGGTTTGAAATGCTGCTCATGGCTTCCCAGAATATCCTGGGAAGTGGTATTGTAGAAGAGGGGATTGTCTCGGTGATAATGCCGCTGAAGGGAAATGACCTGATCAGCACAGTTGATATGATGATCCAGGCAACAGAACGGCGGAAACGCAGACAGCGGCTGAAGCCGAAGGAACGGAACTCGGAGGAGACAGCACTGATCAGACAGGCAAAGGAGCTTCTGATGGATCGGAATCACCTGTCAGAGGAGGAGGCTCACAGATATATCCAGAAATGCAGCATGGACAGTGGCACGAATATGGTAGAAACTGCCCAGATGGTGCTGAGTATGATGCAGGTATAAGCATGATATATGGGGTTAAGGACAAAAATATATAAGAACAGAAGAAAGCAGAGAAACAGGAGAAAAGATAATGGGAGATTTCAGCAGTATTTACAGTGGAAGTAAAAAGCTTGGCTTTGGTCTGATGAGACTGCCGCTTTTGAATCCGGGTGATGCCGCAAGCATTGACCTTGACCAGATGAAGCAGATGGTAGACACCTTTATAGAAAGAGGCTTTACCTATTTTGATACAGCGTGGATGTACTGCGCCTTCAAAAGTGAAGAGGCTGTCAGGGAAGCACTGGTAAAGCGTCATGACAGAAGCGCCTATACACTGGCAACCAAGCTGCACGCGGGATATCTTAAGACAAAGGAGGACCGGGACAGGATCTTTCAGGAGCAGCTCCGTAAGACAGGTGCAGATTACTTTGACTACTATCTGCTCCATGATGTGGGAGCCCACCATTATGAGATCTATAAGGAGCTGGACTGCTTTACCTGGATCGCAGAGAAAAAGAAACAGGGTCTGATCCGCCATATGGGATTTTCCTTCCATGACAATGCAGAGTTTCTTGATAAGGTACTGACAGAGCATCCGGAAATGGAATTCGTACAGCTTCAGATCAATTATATTGACTGGGACAGCGAAGGCGTGCAGTCCCGGAAATGCTATGAGGTAGCCAGAAAGCATGGCAAGCCGGTCATCGTTATGGAGCCGGTGAAGGGCGGGACACTTGCCAGGGTACCGGAAGAAGTAGAAAAGGAAATGAAGACTGTGCATCCGGATATGAGTATACCCTCCTGGGCGATCCGTTTCGCGGCAGGCCTTGACAATGTCATGCTGGTGCTCAGCGGCATGAGCAGCATGGAACAGCTGCTCGACAATATCAGCTACATGGAGGACTTTAAGCCTCTGAACGATGAAGAACAACAGGTCATCAGAAGGGCAGTGGACATTATTAACAGGGGTATTGACATTCCCTGTACAGGGTGCTCCTACTGTACAGATGGCTGCCCGAAGTATATTCCGATCCCGAAATATTTTTCACTTTATAATGCAGAGATGCAGAAAATCAGGGACAAGGACTGGATTTCCCATGGAGGGTACTACAGAAACCTGACAAAGACCTTCGGGAAAGCCAGTGACTGTGTGTCCTGCAGGCAGTGTGAGCAGATCTGTCCCCAGCATCTGCCCATTGCAGAGGATCTGAAAATGGTTGCAGCAATGTTTGAAGGCTGATTTTACATAGACTTTACATAGAATTGACCTCCACTTGACTCAAACGGAAAAAAGCTCTGATATACTAAACTGGATGATACATGGATTTTACATTCTGAGGGACAGGACCTGGTTTGGAGGAGAGAGATGAGTAACACGGTACAGATTTTGTTTGGGTTGTTTGGAGGTCTTGCTGTTTTTATCTATGGCATGAACATGATGAGTGAATGCCTGCAGAAGGCGGCGGGAGAAAAAATGAAGACCGTTCTGGCACTGCTTACGAAAAATCCGGTGCTTGGTGTACTGGCAGGCACACTGACAACAGCAGTACTGCAGAGCAGCAGCGCTACGACAGTCATGGCGATCGGCTTTGTCAGCGCAGGTCTGATGACGCTGCCACAGGCGATCTCTATTATTTTTGGTGCGAATATCGGTACGACGATGACAGCACAGATCATAGCATTTAAGATCAGTGATTATATTTCCCTGATCATCTTTGTGGGATTTCTGATTTCCTTTCTTTCCAGATCCGAGAGAATAAAAAATATCGGCCTTACCATTTTTGCCTTTGGACTGCTTTTCCTTGGCATAGATACTATGGGAAATGTGATGCAGCCGCTGGCAAACAGTCCGGTGTTTACAGAGCTTTTTGACAAGGTATCGGATATACCGGTGCTTGGTGTGCTGACCGGTATGGTCATGACACTGGTAGTGCAGAGCAGCAGTGCGACGATTGCCGTTCTCCAGAACTTTGCCATTCAGCCGGGAGCTGACGGAGTGAGCAGTGTGATCGGTCTGACAGGGGCGATCCCGATCCTGCTTGGTGATAATATCGGAACTACGATCACGGCAGTGCTTGCCAGCATCGGACAGCCAAGGAATGCCAAGAGGACAGCGGCCGCGCACTGTATCTTCAATGTCAGCGGATGCCTTCTGTTTATCTGGTTTATCAGACCCTTTGCTGCCTTTATCAAGATGATCTCACCAAAGGGACCTGAGGTAGAGGTTATTTCCAGACAGATCGCCAATGCACATACCACCTTTAATATTGTGATGACTCTGATCTGGACACCGCTTTTGTTCGTTATGGTGAAGCTTGTCATGAGACTGATACCGGACAAAAAGGAGGGAGAAGGAGATCCGGCGGAGGTGGTTTATCTGGATGACAGACTGATGGCACAGCCGGCAGCCGCACTGCAGCTTGCAGCCAGGGAGATCCTCCATCTGGCATTCCTTGTGAGGGAACAGCTTCATTTGACAACCGGTATGGTAAGAAGGAAGGAAGAAGGACAGCCGGCAGCCGGGATAGAGCAGCGTGAAAGGCTGAAGGGCTTAGGCGATAAGATCACGGAATATCTGTCCGGTCTGTTTTCTGCGGGTGTCCTGACAGAAGAGCAGGCGGCACAGACAGCGGGTGTTATGTATCTGCTCGGGGATGTGGAACGGATGGGAGAGCTGTGCGCGGATGTGACACTGGCGATCGAGGACAGGAACCGGAGGAAGACGAAATATTCCAAGGAAGCCATGAAGGATCTGGAAAAGAGCCTTAAGGTAATAGAAGACATGTATGGAGCGGCATTGCAGGTATTGACTAAGGGAGACGAAGAGAGTGCCAGGAAGATCCGAAAGAAAAAGGAAAAGGTGCTTGATCTTGATATTGAGATGAGGAAGGGACATATGGACAGGGTCAGTAAGGGGAAATGTGCCACAGAGATGACAGGCCCCTTAAATGATATCCTCCATGCCATTGATAGAATGGGCAACTGCTGTGTGAATATTGCAGATGCAGCCCTTGACAAGGTGGATCTGAATTATTTCAATGCCACGGGCAGTCCGGAATAATTTACAGCTAAAGAATAGCATTTTTTGCAAACCCCCCAGCAGAAAACATTATTTTCCTTCATATTGGGTATGGTATATAATAAAATTTACAATACAGGAACAGGAGGGTTTCTCTATGCTTAAATTTACGAAAATGCATGGCTGTGGAAATGACTATATTTATATCGATGGTGCCAGAGAAAGGATCCCGACAGAACAGAAGCCGGAGCTCGTAAGACGTCTGAGCGACAGACATTTTGGTATTGGCGGGGATGGCATGATCTTCATCAACCCTTCTGATCAGGCAGATTTTGAAATGGAAATGTACAATATGGACGGAACCCGTGCAGAAATGTGCGGAAACGGGATCCGCTGTGTGGCCAAATATGTATATGATAAGGGACTGACGGATCAGACGCAGATCAGTGTGATCAGCGCGGGAAGGATCAAGTATCTCGATCTTCATGTGGAGAATGGCAGGGTGTCGACTGTGAAGGTCAATATGGGAGAACCGATCCTGAAGGCCTGTGAAATCCCTGTGCTTGCTGAAGAGGAAAAGGGAGAGGTGATCGCAGAGCCCATAGAGATAGAGGGGAAAGCCTACCGGATGACCTGCGTATCCATGGGAAATCCCCATGCAGTTGTTTTCGTGGAGGATGTGCAGGATTTTCCGCTGGAGCAGGTTGGCCCTGAGCTTGAGAAGCATCCCAGATTTCCAAAGAGGGTCAATGCCGAATTTGTAAAGATACTGGATGAGAAAACGATAGAGATGAGAGTATGGGAAAGAGGAACCGGGGAGACGCTGGCCTGCGGAACCGGAGCCTGTGCGGCTGCTGTTGCCTGCAGCTTAAATGGTTTGACGAAAGACACGGTTACTGTTAAACTATTAGGTGGTACTTTACAGATTCAGTGGGATAAAGCAGAGAACCGTGTTTACATGACAGGACCTGCGACGACTGTATTTGAAGGTGAAATAGAAATCTAAAGATCCAGGAGGAGACAGAATACATGTTTAAAGTAAATGAAAACTACCTGAAGCTTCCGGGCAGCTATCTTTTCTCAACAGTAGGAAAGAAGCAGAGAGCCTATCAGGAAGCGCATCCGGATAAAAAGGTGATCAGGCTCAGCATTGGTGATGTGACAAAGCCCCTTGTACCGGCGATCATCGAGGCACTGCACAAGGCAGTAGATGAGATGGGACATGCAGAAACCTTCAGAGGCTATGCACCTGACCTTGGTTATGAATTCCTGAGAAATGCGATCGCAGACAATGATTACAAGGCAAGAGGCTGCCAGATCTCTGCGGATGAGATCTTCGTGTCGGATGGTGCCAAGTGCGATTCAGGTAATATTCAGGAAATCTTTGGTCTTGATAACAGGATTGCCGTATGTGACCCGGTTTATCCTGTGTATGTGGATACCAATGTCATGGCGGGCAGGACCGGGACCTATGATCCGGTCAGGGAAACCTGGAGTGATGTTATTTACATGCCCTGTACAGCAGACAATAATTTCGCACCGGAGCTGCCGAAGGAAACACCGGATATCATTTATCTCTGCTTCCCCAATAATCCGACAGGCTCCACGATCACGAAGGCTCAGCTTCAGGAATGGGTTGATTATGCAAATAAGACTGGTGCAGTTATCATTTATGATGCTGCCTATGAAGCCTATATTTCAGAGGCCGATGTGCCGCATTCCATTTATGAATGTGAAGGTGCAAGAACCTGTGCCATTGAGCTTCGTTCCTTTTCCAAGAATGCAGGCTTTACCGGTGTAAGGCTTGGCTTTACTGTGATCCCAAAGGAATTAAAGAGCGGAGATGTATCCCTTCATTCCCTCTGGGCAAGAAGACATGGCACTAAGTATAACGGTGCTCCCTACATCGTGCAGCGTGCCGGCGAGGCAGTATACTCACCGGAAGGAAAGGCACAGCTGAAGGAGCAGGTTGCTTATTATATGAAGAATGCAGCTTATATCCTGAATGGCCTTAAGGAAGCCGGCTACACCGTGTCCGGTGGTGTAAATGCCCCTTATATCTGGCTGAAGGCACCAAACGGCATGACAAGCTGGGAGTTCTTTGATCATATGCTGGAGAATGCCAATGTAGTCGGGACACCCGGTTCAGGCTTTGGACCGAGCGGAGAGACCTACTTCAGACTGACTGCGTTTGGAAGCTATGAGAATACGGTAGAAGCAGTAAACCGGATCAAGGCACTATAAGAAGCCTGAAATTTAAGAAAACAGTATGAATATACTGCCCTGATATGTAAGTACCTGCCGGATTTTCCGGTAAAAGGAATCATATCAGGGCAGTTTTTTAGATTAAAAAAGCAGCCTGCCATGTGACAAGCTGCTCTCCTTACCTGAGTGCGTCAGTTCTTGGCGGAAACCTGGGGACCAACGTACTCTGCACTGCCGAATCCAAGAATCAGAATGAAAATGGTGTTCAGGAATAATAAACCGAAACCAAATCCTGTGCCCTGACCGAAAGCCTTAGCTAACTTGAAGAGCATCATGATTCCAACAACAACGTTCACGCAGGGAACAAACATCAGCAGGAATAACCATCCATTTCCCCATGCGATATCATACAGACAGTATGTGTTGTAAAAGGGAATCAGGCACTTCCAGCCAGCCCTGCCAGCCTTTACAAAAATCTTCCACATAGCAACTAAAGTAAGAACAGAAATTGCCAGAGATAAGATGACGTAAACTGTGGAAACTCCAGAAGCGGCTGCTGCATAAGCTGCATCATAACTTTCCATTAAAATATCCTCCTTCATAAGTTTTATAAAAAATTTATATGTCCTTAGCTATCTTATAATACATTAAATGGCTTGTCAATTTATAAATGGTATTAGTTGGCACTTTTTTTACTTTTTTCGACAGAGATTTTTCCATGATGATTTTCCCATGATAAAAGGTGAATGCAAGGGGAAATATAGTGTAAAACGAAAAAATGCAACATTTTATAATGAAATGTTGCATTTTTGCTTTGTGATTATTATTTCGGATGGTTTGCAGGAAACTTTAGAGGTGAAATGAAAAATTTTTGAAAATTATTTAATCCCCTCGATTGTAAAAGTAAATTCCGGCAGTCAGCTTCTGACCGGAGTGCCTTCCACAGAAGCTGCTTTCGCGCCGAATCTGCAGTAGAAAATCCGTACTTTCCTTTAAAAATATCCCTCAGGCTGGCTGAGATAATGACACATTTCATTATAAAACGTTGCATGACTGACAAATTATTACAGAAAGCAGGGAGGCTTGGCTGGAGGCTCCGGATCCATGGAGCAGTAAAGCAGGATACCAGCGGACAGGGAGGTTAAGGATGTTAAGACTGACAGTAAGCACAGAAGAATATCTGATGATCGGTGACAACGTG